>Ga0265325_10000049_pt1 | contig 80854 bp, 90 predicted proteins | sample 41420metaG_FD_202090 | JGI IMG/M metagenome (GOLD analysis project Ga0265325, IMG submission 202090) | Rhizosphere microbial communities from Carex aquatilis grown in University of Washington, Seatle, WA, United States - 4-14-20 metaG | ecosystem: Host-associated > Plants > Roots > Rhizosphere...
ACTTCCGGAAGGAAATTGTGGTACCCCTGACTTTCATTGAGAGCGTCACGGAAAACCGCTGGGTCAATGTTCATCCGGTCACCGTCCATTTTCGTGGCGACACCGAGTTTGGAAGAAAGATATCGTTCATGCCTAAGACGCGCGTGATGTTTTTCTGGTCGTCGCATCCGGTTGTGGGTGAACTCAGACGCCTGGCGGCGGCAACGGGGAGTAGGGCATGAGGCGGGGACGCAGCGGCCCGCGCCAGCCCGGCGGCGGCGAGAAGGCCGCTTCGCGTGGCCGCGGTCACGGCCGCGATCGCGACGAGCGCCATAAGGAGCGTTCGAAAAAGCGTTTCGCGCAACGCCAATCCGATATTCGCCCGAAACATGCGCCCAAGCGCGGGTCTTCCTCACCCCGTGTGCAGAGCGAGAGGGCGTTTCCGGCAGTCCACCATTCCCCGCAAGCTGGGAGAGGTGCAGCAGCGGCACCGATGCCAAACCATTTCTCCGCCGGCGTGCAGAACGTCACCGTGACGCCGGATGAGAACAACATGCGCGTTGATCGTTTTTTCGAAGCGCGTTTTCCAGGACTTTCGTTCAGCCACATCCAGCGCATCATCCGCAAAGGCGAAGTGCGCGTGAACGGAAAGCGCACACAGCCCAAGGCGCGGCTTGAAACGGGCCATGCGATCCGCATTCCGCCGTTGAAAATCGAGCCGCCGACCCCGCGGGATGACGCACCATCGGCACAAAAAGACCGTGCCTTTTTGAAATCGATCACGCTTTACGAAGATGCCGACGTCCTGGTGCTCAACAAGCCGATGGGTCTCGCGGTGCAGGGCGGTTCAGGCACCACGCGCCATGTTGACGGAATGTTGGGGGCGCTGCGGGGGACCGACGGTCAACGTCCGCGGCTTGTGCACCGGCTCGACAAGGACACCGCCGGTTGCCTGCTAGTGGCGAAGAGTCGTTTTGTCGCCGCCGCGCTGGCCAAGACTTTTCGTTCGCGATCGGCACGCAAGATTTATTGGGCGCTCGTCGCCGGCGTGCCGAAGCCGGCGCAAGGCCGCATCTCGACTTATCTCGCGAAGCAGGAAGTCGAAGAAGACTCCTTCATGCGCATTGCCAAGCATGGCGAGAAGGAAGCGGTGCACGCTGTGACTTATTATGCGGTGGTGGAGACTGCAGCGCAGAAGGTTGCGTGGCTATCGCTCAAGCCGGTGACAGGGCGCACCCATCAACTGCGCGCGCACATGGCGCATGTCGGCAACCCGATTGTCGGCGATCCGAAATATTTCAATATCGAGAACTGGGAGTTGCCCGGCGGCATCCAGAACAAGCTGCATTTGCTCGCCCGCCGTATTGCCGTACCGCATCCGCGCGGTGGCGTGATTGATGTGTCGGCGCCGTTGCCGCCTCACATGCTGCAAACGTGGAATCTGCTCGGGTTTGACGCCACTCGCTACGACCCGATCGAAGAGGCGCCGGAGGAGGAGTAGCGGGCGTGCCGCAGGGGTCCTATCTGACAGGAATGACGCACGCACCCTCCATGATCGTGCTGGCGGCCCTGGCGGCCATGTTAGCCGGGCCGACGCGCGCACAGACGAACAACGACATCCTCGGCGACAACTACAGCATCATGAAGCCCGAAAAAGGCGCGCGTCCGGCGCAGCCTGAGCCATGGCTGGCGCCGAAATACAGATCCCCGCGCGGAACGGTGAATCATGTGGTCATTCCGCGATCGACGACCGTCCAGCCGCCGAACACGGCCGTGCCGCCACCGATCGTCGTGCCGCAAACCGGGCAGGTGCTGCCGAACCTGCCAACTATCCAGGGCTCGGGACCGAGGGGTGCGGAGACCTTTCAGGATCGCGCTTCGCGCTGCGCCCACCAGGCCGGGGTCTATGGGCAGGCCGCCGGTGATCGCAATGCCTATGTCGGCACTTGCATCAATCAGTAGCTGTCTTCATCCGCTACTTGAGGTCTGAAAAGCGCTTAAAGCGACGCCTCAAGTTAAGGTTTTGCTTTAAAAGGCGGCTCAAATCTCGTCCATGACCTGGGCATAGGAAATCAGCGCAAATAGCGCGGTACCGCCGATGATATTGCCGATCAACACCGGCGCCATGAACTGCACCAGCATTTGCCACCACGCCCAGCTGCCGGAAAAGACCAGCAGGTAGGCCTCCATGCTGCCGGCGACCACGTGCGTAAATCCGCCAAGGGCGATGAGCCATGTCATGAGAACAATCACCTGAAATTGCGACCGCTCGGCGCCGGGCATCAGCCAGACCATGGCCGCCATCAGGAAACCGGCGGCGATCGCGCGGAACAGCATGTCCCACCAGCTGAAGTCGAGCAGACTTTGACTGACGCTGAGCATCCCGCCGTAAACCTCAGGTGTCAGCACCGGCGTGTAAGCGCAGAACACGGCCGCGAATAATGTGCCGGCGAGGTTGGCCGCAAGAACGATCGCCCAGAGGCGCGCCGTGCGTCCCAGATTGGCGAACGTAAGATCGTTTGCCAAAGGCAGCACCGCCGTGATGGTGCTCTCGGTGAACAATTGCTGTCGTGAGAGGACCGCCATCACAAAGCCAATGCAATAGCCGAAGCTCGTGATCAGCGGCCGCCAGGGAGCGTCGGGCAGATGGGTTTGCAGGATCGCCTGCGCCAGCAGCGAAAAGCTGATTGACAGTCCGGCCGCCACGCCAGACCACCATAGTGAGGTGACGGGGCGCGCCATTTCTTCTTCGCCCAGCCGGCGGACGACTTCGTAGATGACCGGCGTACGCGGGGTTGCCAGCTCCTCGACGTCGCGGACTTCATTGTCGGTGATCCCGCGGCGGCGGCGTCCGCGCGCTGGATGGACCGGTGGTTGCTTACGGCTGATGGATGCGCGCACGCTCATGCGCCGCATCAACGCCCGGCGGGCGATTGAAGTTCCGAGCGTGGAACCTACGCCCCTGCAGCGTCGAGCAGGTCGACATCCGCGGATGAAAGCTTGATTTGCGGCGCCTTCAGGATTTCACCGAGCTGTTTCAGGCTGGTAGCGCTGACGATTGGCGCGGTGATAATCGGCTTGGCAATCAGCCAGGCCAGCGCAATCTGGGCCGGCAACGCGTCGTGCCGCGCCGCCACGCCGTCCACGGCCTTGAGAATGCTGAACCCGCGCGCGTCGAGATAACGCTTGAGCCGTCCCCCGCGTCCGGGATGTCTGGCGCCTTCTTCGGCCGAGCGGTACTTGCCTGTGAGAAAACCAGCGGCGAGCGAGTAGTAGTTGATGACACCGAGGTTGTGCTCCCGGCAAATCGGCGCGAATTCGGTCTCGAATTCCTTGCGGTCGGAGAGGTTATAAAGCGGCTGCAGGCTTTCGTAACGGGGCAGGCCGAGCTGCTTGCTGGCGGCAAGCGAGTCCTTGAGGCGCGCCGGGCTGATGTTGGAGGCGCCGATCGCGCGTACCTTGCCAGCTTTGATCAGGGTGGCATAAGCCTGCATCGTTTCTTCGACCGGCGTCACGTCGTCGTCGAAATGGGTCTGGTAGAGGTCGATGTGGTCGGTCTGCAGGCGCCGCAGCGAGGCCTCGCATTCCCGCAAAATGTAATCCTTCTTCAGGCTGCGGCCTTCGCCCATGTCCTCGCCGACTTTGGTGGCGATCAACACCTTGTCGCGTTTGCCGCTGCGTTTGATCCAGTTGCCGATGATGGTTTCCGACTCGCCACCGGGACTGCCAGGCACCCAGCGCGCGTAGCTGTCGGAGGTGTCAACTGCGTTGAAGCCGCCATCGACGAACGCGTCGAGAATGCCGAAGGACATTTTTTCGTCGATGGTCCAGCCGAACACGTTGCCGCCGAGCATGAGGGGGGCGAAGTGGAGATCGGAGCTGCCGAGTTGCCGGAAATCCATCGCTACCGTCCTCGTCATGCCCGGGCTTGTCCCGGGCATCCACGTTTTTTTGCTGCTGGTCGTAAGGCGTGGATGGCCGGGACAAGCCCGGCCATGACGCGAGAGGGTGACTTACCGCAGTGACGCGTTGAACTTGTCGAGGGCGGCCTGGCCCGGGCACAGTTCTTTCTCGACAAGCGTATTAAGCGGGACCTCGACCGTGTGCAGGTGGGCGTGCAGATCTTCCGGCTCCTTCTCGACATAGAGCAGGCCGGTGACGATCTGCCCTTTGGCCGCGTGGTGCTGGAGGAAGCCGAGCGCCGCGGTGCGGTCGTGCAGCTCGTAGTCGGCGGCCAGCTTGCGCAGCGCAATTCTGGAGCCGTCATGCTGCTCCACCACCTCGACGGTGCCGGGATCGTATTTGACCTCGATCGGCATGCGGCTGGAGATGAAGTCGAGACGATTGACCGCTTCGTTGTGCTCGCGGACAAAATCGAAGCTCTTGGTCGAGCCGGCGTGATTGTTGAAAGCCACGCACGGCGAGATGATGTCGATGAATGCCGCGCCCTTGTGCGCAATCGCCGCCTTGATGATCGGCACCAGTTGCTGCTTGTCGCCGGAGAAGGAGCGGGCAACGAAGCTGGCGCCCAGCTGGAGCGCCATCGCAACAAGGTCGATGGAATTGTCGGTGTTGATGAATCCGCGCTTGGACTTCGAGCCGCGGTCGGCGGTGGCGGAAAACTGGCCTTTGGTGAGGCCATACACGCCATTGTTTTCCACGATATAGACCATGTTGACGCCGCGGCGCAGGCAATGCGCGAACTGCCCAAGCCCGATCGAGGCGCTGTCGCCGTCACCCGAGACGCCGAGATAAATCAGGTCGCGATTGGCGAGATTGGCGCCCGTGAGCACCGACGGCATGCGGCCGTGCACGGAGTTAAAGCCATGCGAATTGCCAAGGAAGTAGGTCGGCGTTTTCGACGAACAGCCGATGCCGGAAATCTTGGCGACGCGATGCGGCTCGATCGACAGTTCGAAACAGGCCTGGATGATGGACGCGGTAATCGAGTCATGCCCGCAACCCGCGCACAGCGTCGAGACCGTGCCCTCGTAGTCGCGATGGGTGTAGCCGAGCGCATTCTTCGGCAGCTCGGGGTGGTGGAATTTCGGCTTGGCGAGATAGGTCATGAGGTTACCTTCATCGGCTTAACCTTCAGTTGATCGAGATGGTCGCCGATTGCCTTGGCAATGAAGCGGGCGGTGATAGGCGTGCCGTCATAGTGCAAAATCGGCACCAGCCGCACCGGGTCAATGCCGCATTCGTTGACGATCAACGAACGCAACTGGGCGTCGCGGTTCTGTTCGACCACGAACACGAAATCATGGTCTGCCACGAAGCTGTTGACGCTTGAATGGAATGGAAACGCCCGAATGCGCATGCGGTCGAGCGAATGCCCGCGCGCCTCGATCATGTGGATCGCCTCGTCCATCGCGGGTGAGGTCGAGCCGTAATAAATCACGCCGTATTTGGTCGGCTTGCCGCTGGTGGCAATCAGCGGACGCGGCACCAGGTCCTTGGCCGTGTCGAATTTGCGGACCAGCCGCTGCATGTTGTCGACGTAAGGTGCGCCTTCCTCGGTGTAACGCGCATATCGGTCGCGCGAGGTGCCGCGGGTGAAGAACGAGCCTTTGGTCGGGTGGGTGCCGGGGTAGGTGCGATAAGGGATGCCGTCGCCATCGACGTCGAGATAACGGCCGAAATCCTTGCCGGCTTCCAGCTCGGCGGCTGTCATGACCTTGCCGCGGTCGTATTTGCGCGCATCATCCCAGGCCAGCGGCTTGGACAGATGATGGTTCATGCCGATGTCGAGATCGAGCATGACAAAAATTGGCGTTTGCAGCCGGTCGGCGAGATCGAAGGCCTGCGCCCCGAAGGTGAAGGATTCGGTCGGATCCTCGGGGAACAGCAGCACGTGCTTGGTGTCGCCGTGGGAGGCGTAGGCACAGGAGATGATATCGCATTGCTGGGTGCGGGTCGGCATCCCGGTCGAGGGGCCGGCGCGCTGCACGTCAAAAAGAACCGCCGGAATTTCAGCGAAATAGGCCAGCCCGATGAATTCCTGCATTAACGAAATGCCGGGGCCGGAGGTGGCGGTGAAGGCGCGCGCGCCATTCCAGCCGGCGCCGATCACGATGCCGATGGAGGAGAGTTCGTCTTCCGCCTGAATGATCGCGTATTTTGCCTGCTTGGTTTCAGGGTCGACGCGCAGCTTGGCGCAATGGCGCGTAAAGGCGTCGGCCAGCGACGACGACGGCGTGATCGGATACCAGGCGCAGACCGTAGCGCCTCCGTAGACCGCGCCGAGTGCTGCCGCCGAATTGCCTTCGATGAAGATGCGGTCGCCGACCTTGTCGGACTTTTTCAGCCGCAGCCCGAGTGGACAGTGCAGGTTCAGGATCGCGTAGTCGCGGCCGATATGCAGCGCCTTGATATTGGGCCCGATCAGCTTGTCCTTGCCTTTGTACTGTTCGCCGATCAGCTGCTCGACCACCTTCACGTCCATCTCGAGCAGCGCGGTGAGGGCGCCGATATAGATGATGTTCTTGAAGAGCTGGCGCTGGCGCGGGTCGGTGTATTCGCGATTGCAGATAGCGGTCAGAGGGACGCCGATGACCGTAATGTCCTCGCGAAATTTCGACGGGGGAAGAGGCTTGGTTGAATCGTAGAAGAGATAGCCGCCTGGCTCGACAGCAGCGATGTCCCGGTCGAACGTCTGTGGATTCATCGCGACCATCAGGTCGGTGCCGCCGCGGGCGCCCATGTGCCCCGCTTCGGAGACGCGGACCTCGTACCAGGTCGGCAGGCCCTGAATGTTGGATGGGAAGATATTGCGCGGGGCCACCGGTATGCCCATGCGCATGACCGCGCGCGCGAACATCTCGTTCGCGCTCGCCGAACCGGAGCCGTTGACGTTGGCGAAGCGGACGACGAAGTCGTTTACGCGGCTGATCGACGTGGCGGTCGGCATGAAGTCCCTGCGTGAGTCATATCCAGGAAGAATTTCTGCATGTCCCAGGCGCCGGTCGGGCAGCGTTCGGCGCACAGGCCGCAATGCAGGCAGACGTCCTCGTCCTTGACCATGACGCGGCCGGTCTTGAGGCCATTCTGCACATATAGGTCTTGCGTAAGATTATGCGAGGGCGCCGTCAGTCGCGTGCGGAGCTCTGCTTCCTCGCCATTCGGCGTGAAGGTAATGCAATCCATCGGGCAGATATCGACGCAGGCATCGCATTCGATGCAAAGCTGCGCCGAGAACACCGTCTGAACGTCGCAGTTCAAGCAGCGGCCGGCTTCCTTGAGCGCGACCTCGACGTCGAAGCCGAGTTCGACTTCAGCCTTGATGTCCTTCAGTGCGACGGCTTTGTCGCGCAGCGGCACCTTGTAACGTTTATCGAGTTCGATCTCGTTGTCGTAGGACCATTCGTGGATGCCCATTTTCTGGCTCATTAGCTCGACGGCCGGCAGTGGCCGGTCGGTGATGTCCTCGCCGTTGAGCATCTTGTCGATCGAGACAGCGGCCTCGTGGCCATGCGCCACGGCCCAAATGATGTTTTTTGGGCCGAATGCCGCGTCGCCACCGAAGTACACTTTCGGATTGGTCGAAGCAAAGGTCACGGTGTCGACCTTCGGCATATTCCATTCGTCAAACTGGATGCCGCAATCGCGCTCGATCCAGGGGAAGGCGTTCTCCTGGCCGACCGCAACCAGGACGTCGTCACAGGGAAAGTGTTGCTCGGGTTCGCCGGACGGCACCAGCTTGCGGCGGCCCTTGGCGTCGCGCTCGGCCTTCACCTTTTCGAACGTAATGCCGGTGAGCTTCCCGTTCTCGTGCGTGAATTCCTTCGGCACAAGGTAATTGTGGATTGGAATGCCTTCGTGCATGGCGTCTTCCTTTTCCCAAGGTGACGCCTTCATTTCCTCGAAGCCGGAGCGCACGACCACGTCCACCTGTTCACCGCCGAGACGGCGAGCGGAGCGGCAGCAGTCCATCGCGGTGTTGCCGCCGCCGAGCACGACGACGCGTTTGCCGATCTTGCTGACATGGCCGAACGAGACCGACGACAACCAATCGATGCCGATGTGAATATTCTTGGCCGCTTCCTTGCGGCCGGGAATATCGAGGTCGCGACCGCGGGGCGCGCCCGAGCCTACGAAAATCGCGTCCCAGCCTTCGGCCAACAGAGACTTCATGCTGTCGATCCGTTTGCCACCGCGGAATTCGACGCCGAGGCCGAGGATGTAGCCGGTCTCCTCGTCGATGACGGAATCCGGCAGACGGAATTTCGGAATTTGCGTGCGGATCATTCCGCCGGATTTCGGATCCCCGTCGAATACTACGCAGGTGTAGCCGAGCGGAGCGAGGTCGCGCGCCACGGTGAGGGAGGCGGGACCGCCGCCGACCAGCGCGATACGTTTCCCGTTTTTCTTCTGGGCGGGTTTGGGCAGCCGCGCGGTGATGTCATCTTTGTAATCGGCGGCAACGCGCTTGAGGCGGCAGATCGCCACCGGTTCATCTTCGACCCGCACACGGCGACAGGCTGGCTCGCAAGGGCGATCGCAAGTGCGCCCAAGAACCCCTGGAAACACGTTCGAGCGCCAGTTGATCATGTAGGCGTCGGAATAACGGCCTTGTGCGATCAGGCGGATATATTCCGGTACCGGCGTGTGCGCCGGGCAAGCCCACTGGCAATCCACGACCTTGTGGAAGTAGTCGGGCGCAGAAATGTCGGTATTCTTCATTGACTCCTCGAAACGCGCCCCGCTACTCGGCATCTACAAAACGGTGTCGCGTTGCAGCCCTTGACGGGTCCACTTCCCCTGGGTCGGCCTTGTTATCCGGCACGAATCCGCGGGCGGATATTATTGTCTACAAACCCGCAAGGCTACCTATCCTTCCGTCATGGTTGACCCCTATCAACCACAAGTCTGCGTGAGGTTTTTCGCTCCCTGAAAGAGGCGGCAGCAAGGCATTCCAGCCCCTCTCATTGCGCTTTTGGATTAAGATTGATGGCTTGAGTTCCCCTTATTTTGCGCCGCACAAATTGAGTACCAATGCGCGAGATTTTCACCGAGATCTTTGAAAACCAGCCTCTCGACCCGATGGAATCGGCGCGCCGGGGCGGCCGGCCCTCTTTGCGCAAGCGTTTTTACGAGCGTGCGGACGTTGCAGAAACGGACGATGGCGGCGGCTACCAGATCTTGCTCGACGGCAAACCCGTGAAGACGCCGGCGCGCCACGCACTGGCCGCGCCAACGCGTGCGCTTGCAGACGCCATTGCGGCGGAATGGCTCGGACAAAAAGACGTGATCGATCCCGCGTCGATGCCGCTCACCCGGCTCGCCAATGCGGCGATCGATGCCGTTCGCACCGCGCCAAGACCGGTCGCCGAGGAGATTGCGAATTATCTCGGCACAGACTTGTTGTGTTATCGCGCCGACGCCCCAGACGCCCTTGTCAATCTGCAATCGGCGGCATGGGACCCGGTGCTCCATTGGGCGCGCGAACAATACGATGCGCGATTTGTACTCGCACAAGGCGTCGTGCATGTACCGCAGCCGCGCGAGGCCATCGCCGCCGTGCGCGCGGCAATTCCCGACAATTTGTGGTGCCTTGCTGCAGTGTCCTCAATCACCACGCTGACAGGGTCCGCGATGCTGGCATTGGCGCTTGCTGCCGGCGCGCTCGATGCGGATGCTGCATGGGCGGCCGCTCACGTCGACGAAGACTGGCAGATGTCGCAATGGGGCAGGGACGATCTCGCGCTCGAGCGTCGCGCATTTCGTCAGGCCGAATATCAAGCGGCGGTGACGGTGCTGAAGCTCTTAAAATGACCGTTCGTCCCCGCGAAAACGGGAACCCAGCGTATTCGAATGCTGACGCAGAAATTGTCTTCCTGGGTCCCAGCTTTCGCGGGGACGAACGGATCTAATGTGAGGCGCCTAACTCAATGTCCGCTGGAGTCGCCCTTACGGCTGGTCTCGTACAGGAACCAGACGCGCCGCTCGGCCTCGTCGATGAATACTTCCAGGAGGCTCGCGGTGGCGACGTCCTCGTGCTCGTCGCAGAGGCTGTGCGCTTCGCGCATCGTCTTAACCACCTGCTGATTGTCGTCGCGCAATTCCGCCAGCATGTCGGACGGCTCGACGTAAGGCGCGTCATTGTCCTCGAGCTTCTGATGGCGGGAAATGTCGCCGATCGAACGCAACGTCGGCTGTCCGATCTTGCGCACGCGCTCGGCGATCACGTCGGTTGAGGCGAAAATCTGGTCGGCCTGCTCGTCAAGCAGCAAGTGGTAATCGCGGAAGTGAGGCCCACTGACGTGCCAATGGAAGTTTTTGGTCTTGAGATAAAGTGCGAAACTGTCGGCCAGGATGCGATTGAGGACGACCGCGACGTCTTTTGCGGCATTGGCGCCGAGATCGGTCGGGGTGGCGAGGCGGGGCGAGCTGGTGCGGGCTTTGGCGTGATTCATGGGCGGTCCTTTGGGAGATGTCCTTATAACTACCCCGCGAAACGGCTGAGACCGCCGCAAAGTTCCAACGTCAGGAACTTTTATTCTCTGCCGCTGGACTCGTTTCGCCTGCCTGCTGTTTTTTCGTTTCCAGCTCGGCGGCCTTGGCGTCTGCGGCCACTGCTTCAGCCTCGCGGCCGAGTGAGCGCAACAGGCTGGCGCGGGCCCCATGCATCTTGCCCACGTCGCCTTTGATCCCGATCGCCTTGTCGATGCTGGCGAGCGCTTCGTCGACGCGGGACATCTTTCGCAGGACCAGCGCGCGGCCAAGATAGGCCTCTGCGAATTTCGGCTCGAGTGCGATAGCGCGATCGTAGCCGGCAAGCGCTTCCTCGTCGCGGTTGGCATCGAGCAGCGAATGCGCGCGGTTGCAATAGGGCACACAGAAACCGGGGTCGAGTGCGATGGCCTTGTCGTAGCTCGCAATGGCCTCCTCAATGCGTCCGGCCCCATGCAGTGTGGCGCCACGGTTGAGCCAGTCGCTCGCCGAATTCGGATTGAGCGCCAGCGCGCGATCGAAGCTCGACAGCGCTTCCGCGGTGCGGCCGAGCTCGCTCAGCATATTGGCGCGGTTGCCGTAGGCATCAGCGAACTTTTCATCGCATTCGATCGCGTTGTCGAAACTTTCCAGCGCGTCCTTGACATGCCCCATGCGATGGAGCGCCTGGCCGATGAGATTGTGCGCGCGCGCCTGGCGCGGGCGGAAGTTCAGTGAGCGGCGGGCAAGATCGATGCCTTGCTGGAATTGGCCCTCGTGGCAGGCCACCACGGCGATGTAATAGAGCGCGTCGGCGTTGTTCGGGTCGTTGCGCAACACCTGGGTGTAGCGATCCATGGCGAGCGACAGCTGGCCGGACCGGTGGTGGACCAGGCCCTGCTGGATCAATTCGGCTGCGGTCTGCGGCTCGCTCATGAGGGCTTGTAAGCAGGGTTTGGGGCCGGTGCCAAGCCTTTCGGCGTCGTCATCGCCAGGCCGGGGACGACACGCGCGAGCCCCTCATGGTATTGCTCGTGCAGGCCCGATTCAGCTTGGGCAGGGGCTCCATTCAATGAAAGATATCCTGGACAAACTTGAAAAACGCCGCGAGGAGGCTCGCCTCGGCGGCGGCAAAACGCGCATTGAGGCCCAGCACAAGCGCGGGAAATTGACCGCCCGAGAGCGCATCGAGCTCCTGCTCGACAAGGGATCGTTCGAGGAGCTCGATATGTTCGTCGAGCATCGCTCCAGTGACTTCGGCATGGAGAAGAGCAAGATCCCTGGCGATGGCGTCGTCACCGGCTGGGGCACGATCAATGGCCGGGCCGTCTACCTGTTCTCCAAGGATTTCACGGTCTTTGGCGGATCGCTGTCGGAAACGCACGCGCAGAAGATCATCAAGGTTCAGGACATGGCGATGAAGGCGCGTTGCCCGATCATCGGCCTATTCGATGCCGGCGGCGCGCGCATCCAGGAAGGCGTGGCCGCGCTTGGCGGTTACGGCGAGGTGTTCAAGCGTAACGTGATCGCCTCCGGCGTTATTCCGCAGATCAGCGTGATCATGGGCCCGTGCGCGGGCGGCGACGTCTATTCACCGGCGATGACCGATTTCATCTTCATGGTGCGCGATACATCTTACATGTTCGTCACCGGGCCTGACGTTGTGAAGACGGTCACCAACGAGGTGGTGACAGCGGAGCAGCTCGGCGGTGCCTCCGTGCACACCACTAAATCGGGCGTGTCCGATGGCGCCTTCGAGAACGACGTCGAGTGCCTGCTGCAGATGCGTCGGCTGATCGATTTCCTGCCCGCCAACAACGAAAGCGGGGTGCCGGAATGGCCGACGCAGGACGAGGCCGACCGCATCGATGAATCGCTCGACACGCTGGTGCCCGACAACCCCAACAAACCCTACGACATCAAGGAGCTGATCCTGAAGGTTGCGGATGAGGGCGACTTCTTCGAGGTGTCATCGGCTTATGCCAAGAACATTGTCACGGGCTTTGGCCGCATTGCGGGCCGCACCGTGGGCTTCGTTGCCAACCAGCCGATGGTGCTGGCGGGCGTGTTGGACAGCGACGCCTCGCGCAAGGCGGCGCGTTTCGTTCGCTTCTGCGACGCCTTCGGTATTCCCATTGTGACATTTGTCGATGTGCCGGGATTTCTGCCCGGCACTGACCAGGAATATGGCGGGCTGATCAAGCACGGCGCCAAGCTCCTGTTTGCCTACAGCCAGTGCACGATCCCGTTAGTCACGGTCATCACGCGCAAGGCCTTCGGCGGTGCCTATGACGTGATGGCGAGCAAACATGTTGGCGGTGATCTGAACTATGCGTGGCCGACGGCGCAAATCGCGGTGATGGGGGCGAAGGGAGCGGTGGAGATTATCTTCCGCGCCGACATCGGGGACAAAGACAAGATTGCCGCGCGCACCAAAGAATATGAGGATCGGTTTCTATCGCCCTTCGTTGCGGCGGAGCGGGGATATATCGACGACGTGATCATGCCGCACTCTACGCGCCGCCGGATCGCGCGTGCACTGGCCATGCTGAAGAATAAGCATGTTGAGATGCCGGCGCGAAAGCATGACAATTTGCCGTTGTGACATACAAAAATGAAATTACCCAACGTGCTGGGCCTTTGAATGAAGTCGCCAAAAAAGCGCAGAGCCACAAGTCTCACCGATGACCTCCGCGCCGAACGCCCCCTGCTGGCGGGTGCGGCGACAACGCTTGTTTTCTTTACGGTCGGATCATCGTGGACCGACGATCTCACGCAGCTGGTCGTGACTGCGGCGATCTTCATTTGGCTGTTTGCGGTCATGATCTGGTGTGCCTTCGGCGTCGTGCGTCACGCAGAAGTGCTGGCCGAGTATCTGGGCGAACCTTACGGTACTCTTATTCTTACGATCGCTGCGGTCAGCATCGAAGTGACCATCATGGCAACGGTCATGTTGAGCGGCGACCCGAACCCGACATTGCCGCGCGACACCGTGTTTGCGGTACTCATGATCGTGCTCAACGGCATGATCGGGCTGTCGGTGATCGTCGGCGCCCTGAACCACCGGCAACAGCAATACAATCTGCAGGGCGCGGTCGCCTTTCTGGCGGTGATTACCTGCCTGTCCGTCATCTCGCTAGTGGTACCGACATTCACCACATCGACGGCCGACCACACGATGACGATGCTGCAGGCGATTGTGTTTGGTCTGTTGACTGTGCTGCTCTATGGCGGCTTCCTGATGATCGAAACCGTGCGGCATCGCGCCTTTTTTATGGAAAGGAAAGGGACCAACCGCATTGCTGGCGCGGAGCCAGCGCATGAGCCGGGCCTTGGGCCTCGCAGATCGGTTACCTATCATGCCGTTCTGCTGTTCCTGACATTGCTGCCGGTGGTGCTGCTGGCGGAGAAACTGGCGGCCGTCATCGATTTTGGAATCGAGAAATTGCACGCGCCCACCACGTTGGGCGGCATCCTGATCGCCATTTTGATTTTATCGCCGGAAGGTCTGACCGCCTTTCAGGCAGCGCGACGGAATCACCTGCAGCGTTCGGTCAATTTGTTGCTGGGCTCGGGCTTATCCACCATCGGCCTGACGATCCCGGTCATGTTGGCGCTCAGCCTGGTGATCAGTCTTCCGCTTCAGATGGGTCTTGAATCGGTGCCGGCCATCCTGCTGGTGCTGACGCTGTTTATTTCACAGATGACGTTTTCGGGCGCGCCGACCAACATCCTGCTCGGTGGCGTGCATCTGGTTTTATTTATTTCATTCATTGTGCTGATTTTTAATCCCTAATGGGCGGTCGAAAGCGGCTCGTGCGGCGATAACCAAGGATTATTTATCATGATTGAGGGCCTGCGGCGCCCTTGCACATGGCCGCCACCTGGAGTTCCATACAGGCCGTTCCAGTTCGTGTACCAAGGGGGGTACGACATCATGTCCTTGCACTGCCACCGGTTCCTGCTTGCGGCGTTCGCTCTGGCGACGATGATTTTTGCGCCGGCAGCGGCATGCGCCCAATCGTGGACCCAGATCGGCGCACTTACTTGCCAGGTCGATCCAAACATTGGCTTCATCATCGTTGGGCACCAGTCGATGCGTTGTACCTATGAGCCCGCGCAGACGAATCCGCCGCAAGGCCCGCCGCAATTTTATGACGGTGCGCTCAATACCGTGGGTATCAGCATCGGCATCAGTGCCGGAAGCGCGATCGGGTGGGCGGTGTTTGCACCGACCACGGGCGTGCCTGCCGGCGCGCTCGCCGGCGAATATGTCGGTGTGACCGGTACCGCCGCCGTGGGCGTGGGCGGTGGCGCCAACGTGCTGTTGGGTGGATCCAACCGAACCATCGCGCTTCAACCGGTTTCGCTGCAGGGCTCGGTTGCGCTGAACGTCGTAGCGGGAGTGTCGTCACTCAAACTGCGCTGGCGCTAAGTTTCGCGTTCGCATTTTCTCTCGCATACGCGCTCCGGCACGACAATGCCGGGGCGCGTTCGCTTTTGATGCTGTCCCAGCGAACGGTGCGGCGCTACCGGCGGTATCCGCAGTGCAATTGACTAAAATCGGACGGGGTAATCCAAGCGCTAATTAGCCTAGAACTCTTTGCGTCGTTCTCATCCCGTGAACAGATGACGCCGCCGCGTGTTCTTTATGTCAGGTGGGAGGCTGACGGAGGGTGAATTTATGTCTATGCGCCAATCGAAAGTGCTGATCGCCGATGATTCCAATCCGGTCCATCAACTGATCCGCGACGCTCTTCCAAACGACTACTCCACAAACATCGTGCATGCCTTTGACGGCGTGGAATGCCTGCAGGCGCTTGATCATGGCGTGGACCTCGCTTTCATTGACGTTCATATGCCGACCATGGGCGGCATGGACGCTCTGTGGGCGGCGCGGATCGCTGGCAACAAGACATTTGTCACGCTGATTTCCGGGCGCTCAAACCGGCGCTGCATCGATCTTGCGCGCCAGCTCGACGCCTATGAGTTCCTGACCAAGCCATTCGGCAAAGACGAGATTGGCGCCATCTTGGCGACGCATCAGCGCGTCACTACGCCGATGCATGTTCTGCTGGTGGACGACTCGCCCGTCTCGCTGAAAGTCATGCGCAAGGTTCTGTCGAATTCCATTTTCCGTCTCGATATCGAAGACGCAACGACCGGCGCCGAAGCGCTGGCGCGGTTCAAGGCGGAGGCGTTTGATGTTGTGTTTCTGGACATCAATATGCCCGGCCTGAATGGTTACGCGACGCTTGCGCGCATGATGGAGGCCAATCCTCAGGCCAAGGTTGTCATGATCTCCGGCGAGTACAACGCGCCGCGCGAGCGCGAGGCGCTCAAGCTCGGCGCTGCCGCCATCATGCACAAGCCGTTCTTCCCGACCGAAATCGACGCGGTTCTGCATCGGGCCTTCGGCCTTCAGTCGCCGAAGCTCGCGACCAATGCATTCGTGCGCGACTTCGGCATCAAGATTCACGGCCGCACCATTGCGGTTGAGCACGCCGAAACGGGCCATGTATATGAATATGTCTGGTTCCGCGATCCGCCGTACCTTCGTTTGCCGCTGATCCGCGAAAACGAGGCCGCGACGATCCCGGTCGCGGTGCTGATGGCGAACGCCAAGAAGGCGGCCATGCTCGAGCTGGAAAACTCCAGCCTGGTGCAGGCGCAAGCGCGGGCAGCTTGACCCGCTGGGGCCAATCGACGGCGCTGTGATGTGATTAGGTCTGGCAAGGAAGCCTGTCATATGCGTATACGGCCGGACCTGGACATAAAATATGATTTGCGGGGTTCCACCGGCAAGCATCCAGTGAACGGTTAAGGCTGTCCGCCTTGACATGACCTGATGCGCTGGTCGATATATTCAGCGCTGGTGGGAAAATCATGCCAACGCTGAAGCAAAACCTTTTGGGTGGTGCTGCGCTTTTGACGCTGTTCGACGCATCGACAGCGATCGCCGCTTCCCCTGCCTATTCATGGACCGGATTTTATGTCGGTGGCCATGCCGGCTACGGCTGGGGTTCTGTGGATGGCGACACAAGGCGCACAGTTGTCATCCCGCCGCCTGCGGCGCCGAACTTTTTTGTCAATACGCCAAACCCGGTGCCGTTCATTTTTGACCGCGACCTCAATCCGCGGGGCGGGTTGGGTGGGCTACAGGCTGGCTACAATTTCCAGTCCGGGCTGACTGTCTATGGGCTGGAAGCTGACTTCACATGGGCCGGACAAAACAGCTCTATCTTTCTCAGCGGCGACACGCGGCCTGTCCTGTTTAATACCGAAGATTTTTCCTATGTTGAGACAACGTCCGCCAAGCTCAAGTACATGGGGACCGTGCGCGGTCGTCTCGGATATGCCATTGGTGCGCTTCTGCCTTATGTGACCGGGGGTTTGGCCTGGGGGCGGATGTCGATGGATACGAATTGGCTCCTCCACCAATTCAATCAGGTCGCAAATCTTTCCTTTGCCGGCACGGAATCACATACGCACATTGGCTGGACGCTTGGTGCGGGATTTGAATATGCATTCGCCGAACGCTGGTCAGCGAAGGCCGAATATTTATTTGTTGATCTCGGAAAACAAACCTATTTTTCGGGTATTCAGGGTGGCGGCTCGTTCGGGATGCAGGACCACACGGTCCGCCTTGGCATCAATTTCCGGCCCTGATTTGTTGCCACAAACGAACGTGTAGTTGACGTGGCCTTTGCGAGGCTCGACGCTGCTGGCTGCGCCATGCAAACACGCGGACAACAAATCGGGACGGCAAGCGAATGGTCGGAGCATCGGTCCGATGCCACTCGAAACCTCGTGCTTGTGCACGAACCCTTTGTTCAGGACCGCGCAGATCTCGAAGCGATCGCGCGAGAGGTCCATGCCATGGCCCCTGACATCGAAGTTTTTGTAGCTTCGAACGACACCCGCTCGTCGACAACCCGCAAGCAGGCCGGGCGGAGGCCGACGCTGGTGTATTCGCCGACGGAGCTCCGAAGCTTTGAGCCGTTACGCGGCAAAATCTACGCCGGCGCGCTTATTGGCAAGGATGCTCAACTCAATCGCTTGTCAAAAGCAGGAATCCCGGTGCCCGACTATGAGGTCTTGAGCGCCGATTTTGAGCTCGACCCGAAACGATTTGGTCAGATTGCCCTGCTCAAGCCCGTTGGTTCGACGTCGCATGGCAGTGGCATTGATCTGGTGCAGACTGCTGCATTGGCCGGATCACAGTGGCGCAAGCATCCGGCAATTCAGTCTGCCGGCGATGCACAGATGATCGTGCAGCGTTTTATCGATACAGGTGTTTATCCATCGCATTATCGAGTCCTCACGTTGTTCGGTGAGCCAATCTTCGCATTTCGCGCGGTGTCGACGATTCCGCGTCCGTCTCTTGATGCTCCTCCCACCGTGCTTGCAGCAGGGCCGTTCATGGCAAAGCACGGTCACCGCCGCCTGTTTGTTCCAGTTGAGCAAGATGTACTTGATCTTGCGCGCAGGACATTTGACGCAATTTCCGAGGTCGCGCTGCATGGAATCGACATCATCCGTGAGAGCGAGACGGGCCAACTATTTGTTTTGGAGGTGAATCCAGGGGGAAATACCTGGTCGTTTTCATCGAAATGGGCGCCGCTATTGCAGCAAGAAATGAACACGCCGGATCTCGCGGCTCAATTCGACGCCTGGAATACCTGTGCCCGCGTTCTTGTGCAACGCACGCGTTCAGAAGCTATTTGAAAAATGACTCGCGACCAGACCGGCGTACTTGCGGCGGTGGCGTCGAGCGCGATCGGCGGCATCGCCGGCGGAGCGACGCGCTTTGTCGTGCATGCCACCGACCCGGTCACGTTGGGGGTGTTTCGCTTCGGGACAGGGTTTCTGATCCTGCTGCCGATCGCGCTTTATATGAAAAGCCGTTGGCCGAAGGGGCGCGACTGGATTGCGGTCGCGGCTTTGGGAGTTCTGTTCTTCTTTGCGTTTTCGGTTCTGTTCAACCTAGCCTACACCTACACCACGGCGGCACGCGGGGCGCTGACGCTCTCCACGATGCCGCTGATGACCATGCTGGTCGGCGCCGCGCTCGGTATCGAGACGCTGACGGTCCGCAAGACAACCGGCGTGCTCATTGCCATGACAGGCGTGTTATTTGCGCTCGCCTTCGGTCTTTCGAACGCGCCGGCCGGCGCCTGGCGCGGTGAGCTGGTGATGGTTGCCGCCACGTTCTGTATGTCGCTTTATAATGTGTGGTCGCGTCCGTTCATTGCGCGGTCCGATCCGCTTGCATTCTTGACGGCCGGCATGGGCGCGGCGGCGTTCTGCCTGCTGGTCTGGGCGCTGGCGATCCATGGTTTCGACGCCGCAGCGCAATTCGGCGCTTCGCAATGGGTGGCGATTACTTATCTCGGAATTGTCGGCAGCGCGGGTGCATTCATTCTTTGGGTGTTTGCGCTGTCGCGCACCAGCCCGACCAAGACCGCTGTGACCATCACCGTGAATCCGGTGTTTGCGTCGATCGTCGGAGCAGTCGCGATCGGTGAGGGGATCGGCCTCAACTTGATCGTCGGACTGGCCGCAGTTGCGGCCGGGATCTGGCTGGCCGCGCGTTGAGCTGGTCAGCGCCAGCCGCCGCCGCCATTCACATAGACGGTGTCAGCGGTCATGAATCCGCAGGCATCCGAGCACATGAAGAGAACCAGCTCGCCGATTTCTTCCGGTTCGGCAAAACGGTTCATCGGTACGTCTTCGAGAAAGCGCTGAACCAGTTCCGGCGAGCTGCTGGCGGCCGCCTGGAACGGCGTCTTGACCGGACCGGGCGAGATCGACAAGGCGCGGATGCCTTGCGCGGCGAATTCGCGCGCGACACCCATGGTCATGGTCACGACGGCGCCCTTGGCTGCAGCGTAGTGCACGGACGATCCGGGGCCACCGCGCTTGTGCGACATGCTACCCATGTTGACGATCACACCGAATTTGTTGGCGAGCATGTGCGGCAGCACGGTTTGCATGGGGTAAAGCGTGCCTTTGACGTTGAGGTCGAAGGTCTTGTCGAAGAGATCGTCGTCGATCTCGAGGAATTTCGCCCGCTTGATCGCGGCGCCGGCCGAATTGAACAGGAAGTGGACGCGGCCGAAACCGTCGAGCGCAAGCTGGATCATGTCCTCGACGGCGGTGCGATTGGTGACGTCGATGGTGAGCGCCAGCGCCTGGGCGCCGATCGCGTTGATCTTCTCGGCTGTCTCTTCGACGCCCTTTTCGTTGATGTCGGTGCATACCACGTTGGCGCCCTCGCGCGCGAAGATGAGCGCGGTGGCGCGGCCGATGCCGCTGCCGGCGCCGGTGATAACAATGGTTTTTTCGTGAAAATAGTCCGGCGTTTTCGGCATGTGTGTGGCCCTGCGTAAGGGTAACGTTGAAGCGGCTCATCATGGATTGCCGGGTCAAGCCCGGCAATGACAATATCGAGGCGCTGCACTTGTCACGTTGAAGGAACATCCGATGTCCACACCTCCACCCATCGAATATGCCGAAGCCTCACCCGCGGTGCGCGCGGTCTATGACGACATCAAGAAGACGCGCAATGTGCCGGATGTGAATAATTTCTGGAAATACCTTGCGCGCGACCCGGTGACACTGCGCCGCACCTGGGAGAGCGTGAAAGAGGTCATGGCGCCGGGAGCCCTCGATCCGCTCACCAAGGAAATGGTCTATTTGGCGGTCAGCGTCACCAATGGTTGCGGCTATTGCATCGCCAGCCACACAGCGGCTGCGCGCAAGGCGGGGATGACGGAGGCCATGTTCGGCGAGCTGATGGCCGTTACGGGCATGGCCAATGAGACAAATCGGCTCGCCAACGGCTATCGGGTTCCCGTCGACCCGGCCTTCCAGACGTAAGATTGCCCAATGGCCACCGAGCGTGACACAATAAGAAAAAACGGGGGAGGGTGTTTCATGTTCGACAAGGCTGTCGTGACAAAGTTGTTATGTGTAGCTCTCGTGGCGGCGATCGTGCTGCCGGTCGGGCGTATTTTATTTCCCTATGTCAGCCACGAACTGACGGGGATGCAATTTCAGGCTATCGAGGCCGTGGTGAGCGCGACCGTCGGCTTCGGGATCTATTCAATTTTTGGATAACGCGGCAAGGGAACGCACGCGCTCTCAACACGCGCCAAAATCAAGGGAGACGACACTATGAAGATGTTCAGGTCGGCGCTCATAACGCTTGCCGTATTCGGAGTGATAAGCGTAACGCAAGCGTCTGCACAAACGGCGTCACCAGCGGGCGCGAAAGTCTACATCATTAATCTCAAAGACGGAGCCAAGGTGACCAGCCCATTCCTGGTGCAGTTTGGACTGACGGGCATGGGCGTGGCGCCGGCCGGCGTGGAGAAACCCAATACAGGTCATCATCATTTGCTCATCGATACTGCGCTTAAGGGCGAAGAGATGAAAGGCGCAATCCCGGCCGACGACACTCACAAGCATTTCGGCGCGGGCCAAACGGAAGCGATGGTGACTCTTCCGAAGGGCAAGCACAGCTTGCAATTGGTATTCGCCGACTGGTCACATATTCCGCACCAGCCGCCGGTAATGTCGAAGCCCATCACGGTGACCGTGCGGTAGCGACGGACGGCTCGCCGTCCTTAGGACGACGCGGACAATCCATCACCCGGCGCCGTTGCGGCGCCGGGTTGTATTTTGCTGGAAACGCTCGGTGATATTATTGCGTGCCGCTGCGCGGCGGCGTGGTTGACGGCGCCGGTGTCAGCGGTTGCGAAGCTGGAGAGCCCGAGCCCGTGGTCGTCGGTGGGGCCGCGGTTCGCGCGGGTGCGCTGCTTGTTGTCATAGGGGAAGAACCGTTACTCGCGGTGCTGCCGTTATTGTTCCAGCCGGCAACGATCAGGAAGCCGATCAGAAGCAGAACAGCGACGCCGGCAATCCAGCCCCACATTCCGCCAACGCTTTCGTCCTGGCGGATCACCGGATCACTCAGCCGCGGATCGCTGTAACGCGGATCGGTATAACGCGGATCAGTCATGGCAACCTCCTTGGCTTCAAGACGCGATATATCCGTCTCGAATGGAGGAAACCCGTTGGCCGCGGCTCCGGTTCCGAAATTTTCGTGTGATGTCCGGAACCCGGATGCTCAGGCGACGCGAATCGCCAGGCGCCAGGCAGCCCAGAAAACAAAGAAAAAACAGGCGAGGAACACTGGCAGGCTCGCGGTCATCGACCAATGCTCGACGGATCTACCGACGAAATAAGCCAGCATCTCGCCGACCAGGACAAAAACGACGTAAACCGCGATCAATTTCATGGCAGCTATTCCCCCCAGTCATTCCCCACGCCCGCCACCATAGCCACGATCCCGGTATGAGGGGAAGGCATGGCCGCACGGAAAGTGGTATAGGCGCGCTACCTGCGAATTCAAACAAATCCCATTCCGGCTTGACTGACACCATGATGCGCCTGACCCGACTGGCGATTGCAACAGCGCCGGCCATTTTTGTCCTGTTGTGGAGCACCGGTTTCATCGGGGCGCGCTACGGCCTGCCGTATATCGAGCCGTTGACGTTTCTCGCGGTACGCATGGGGTTTGTCGTGCTGATCATGGGCGCGATTGCCGTGCTCGGCGGTGCAAAAGCACCGAACGCGCGGGAAGTCGGGCACGCGCTGGTCGCCGGCTCGCTCGTCCACGGACTTTACCTGGGTGGCGTGTTTACGGCGATCAGCCAAGGCGTGCCGGCCGGCGTTTCCGCCTTGATCCCCGGCCTCCAACCGATTCTGACGTCGACGATCGCCAATCGTTTCATGGGAGAGACTGTCACGCGCGTCCAATGGATTGGTCTCGTGCTCGGCCTGGTCGGTGTCGTTCTTGTGTTGCACGATCGCAGCATTGTCCTGGCCGGTTCGGCACTGGGCTGGATCGCCAGCTTCCTGTCGCTGGTCGGTATCACGCTCGGGACTCTTTACCAGAAACGATTTTGCGGCGGGATCGACTGGCGCGCCGGAAATTTTGTCCAGTATGTCGGTGCGGGGATTTTGTTCACAATCGGCGCGTTCGCTTTTGAGACGCGTGAGATTCATTGGACCGGTGAGTTGATCTTCGCGATTGCCTGGCTGGTGCTCGTCTTGTCGATTGCGGCGATCGGGTTGATGTACTGGCTGATCCGCCGCTCGGCATCGACCGGTTTCGCGAGCCTGTTCTATCTCGTGCCGGGGGTGACCGCTATATTCGCGTTCATCTTGTTCGGCGAGCGCCTTGATGCACTTTCGATTGCCGGCATGGTGATCTGCGCGGGCGGGGTGGTGCTGGCCAATCGCGGCGGGGCCAAACCGCGCACTGTTTGATCGCCGCCGCTACCAGTCCAGAACAAGCTGGGTCTGGGTCACAAGCGCGCACAGTTTTCCATCGTTGCGGGTAATGCGGGTCTGCCAGACCATGGTGGTGCGGCCACGATGGAGCGGCGTGCATTCTGCTTTGGCGACATCGCCGATCGGGATCGCGGCGAAGAAGTTGGTCTTGCTCTCGATCGTCGTCGTGGATTGGCCTTCCTTGAGATTGGCGGTCGCTGCGGTGCCGCCAAGATTGTCGGCGAGCGCCATGATGGCGCCGCCATGCATGATGTTAAAACGGTTATTGAGCTCCTGGCGCATCGGCAGTTCCGCAGTGACGCGTTCCGGCGACACGTGGGTGATCTTGAGACCCAGAAATTCGGCAAAGGGCGGCTGCGATTTGGCCGCGTCGTTCATTGCCCGGTCACTCATCTGAAATACTCCCGCCGCCGCTAAAATAGCCAAGGGCGCGGACGTTATCGCCCGCGCCCCTGGCTTTCAACACGTCCCGAGGGGGTTTATGGCTTCGGTTGCGGCACGATGCGGATATAGGGCCGTGGCGCCTTGAAGCCTTGCGGCCAGATCTTCTTGGCTTCATCGTCGCTGACCGAGCCAGCAATGATGACGTCCTCGCCTTGTTTCCAGTTCGCGGGCGTGGCTACGCGATGCTTGGCGGTCAGTTGCAACGAATCGAGGACGCGCAGCACTTCGTCGAAGTTGCGGCCCGTGGTCATCGGATAGACGAGGACGAGCTTGATCTTCTTGTCCGGCCCGACAATGAAAACGTTGCGGACTGTCTGGTTGTCGGCTGCCGTGCGTCCTTCCGACGATCCAGAGGTCGCTGCCGGCAACATGCCATAAGCCTTGGAGATCTTGAGATCGGTATCGCCGATCATCGGATAGTTCGGCGCAAAGCCGACGACGTCCTTGATGTCGCCGGCCCACTTTTTGTGGTTGTCGACCGGGTCGACCGAAAGGCCGATGATCTTGGTATTGCGTTTGTCGAACTCTGGTTTCAACCGCGCCATGGTGCCGAGTTCGGTCGTGCAAACGGGGGTGAAATCCTTCGGATGTGAAAAAAGCACGCCCCAAGACGTGCCCAACCAATCGTGAAAACGGATCTTGCCTTCAGTTGTTTCCGCCTCGAAATCGGGTGCGGTATCGCCAATCGCTAACGCCATGGTCAACCTCCACTCAAAACGTTTCTTGCTCGTGAGCTAATATAGGCCACGACGCGTAAGTGGAATAGGGCAAGGGCGAAAGAGGATCAACGCGCGGCTGGTCAAGCCCTGCGGAGAACAAAAAGTGCGGCACTGGGCCGCCGGGTGGAAAAGCATTTTGCCGCCCGGCGTCCGAGAAGCATCAACGGCTTGCGGCTTTGCGCTCATCCATGCCGACAGTCCGGCTTGGGAAACCGGCCGCGTCGAAATACCGCGTGGTGCCAACACTCTGGCCGACCACTACCGTCGTCAGCCCGTTTTCATCGGGGGTGGCGCGTTCGACGAAATGCTCGACTGTGGGGTTTGCGCCACCCGGTAGGGCTTCGGCGACGACCCGCCCCATCAGGCTGCCATGGAAGGGAATTTTCAGCCCGAGCACCTGTGCAATGGTCTTGCCGATGTCAGCATTGCTCACTGGCGCCTCGTTGACGAAGCCGGACTTAAAGTCCGGGCCAGTGGCTGCCATAAAATTCATGGTGTCCGCACGGTTGAAGCTGCCGTGCATGCCCTGGCCCTGTTGCAGGCCCGTGTCGGCGATGTTGACCGTGCACATCACCGGTTTCTCGCAGCCGGTTGCGTACGAGCGGAAATTGATGACGATCGATGGGCGGGGTGTGACCGAGGAACCCTTCAGATTGATCGCCGAAATCGGCAGCGTGCCCGGGAATGTGCCGAGCTCGTCATCGACGAAAAGACCACTGACGTAATCTTGCGCCAGCAAGGCTGACACAATCTTCGCGGTCAGCGCGCCGTCCTTGCCCGGCACATAAACCAGGTCTGAACCGCCATTAGATGCAATGACGACATCGGGCTTGTCGGCGTCGGCGCCGATCACGCCATTGCCGCGCTTGGGATATTTTCCGGCTGCGACGATGGCATTTTTGTCGTCGGGGTCATGCAGGGGCAATGCAAGTGCCTTGGCCAGATCGAGCGCGACGAATCCAGGCGGTAACAAGCCCTCCGGCACGTCGGCGTAGGTCGTTTGCGCAGCGGCGCTGGTCTTGCTCTCTTTGGAGATCGTCGAGAACCCGTGATCAGCGGCGATAATAATGTCTGTGTTTGCGGCGAGGCCAAGCTCGTCCAGGGCGCTGCGGATCTGCGCGAGATTATCGTCCGCGTTCTTGATGGCGGCGCGGGACGTCGGCCCGTTGATGCCCGGCTCGACCGTCAGCAGGCTGTCGCCCTGATTGTGCTGCGTACCGTCGGGATCGCGTGACCAGAACACCAGCACGAAGGCTTTGTTGCGCGCCTTGAACATCGGCAGCACCGCCTTAGCGGCAACATCGGCAAAATATTTCTGCTGATCGACATTTGCGACGTTGGTGCCGGGTTTCTTGGCGTCGCCTGCCGCACCATTGGCGCCCCGTGAGGGTGCTGTGGACGGCAATCCCGCGGTCTTCAGCGCTTCCTGCATCGGTTGCGCGAGAGGGACTCCGGCGGCACTTCCCGTCGCATCGTCAACAATTATGGTCGTCTCGCCCTTGCGGTCGGTATGGTCGAACATCATCGTCGGCCCGACTTTGCCGATGGCCGCGGTACTGAATCCCTGGTGGCGGGCGGCGAAGAGAACGGCATCTTCATCGACAAAATTACCGGAGAAATGATCGTCAATGTCGCCCAACACGGGGTCGCTTTCGATGAACGGGGTCACGCTGTTGGCGGCGTGCGCAGTCGGGAAGCCAACATAAATCGTGTTGCTGAATACGCCGGTGTCACCCAGGAAATGGCCGGTCGACAGGCCGGACGCATTGGCCATCGTAAAGGTCGGAAACAGCGAATGCGGATTGGCGAAGTTGACGCCCTTATCACGTACTTCGGCCATCGCGGGTGCAGTCTCGGGCGTCACCGACAGAGCGCGCAAGCCATCAGGCACGAAGAGAATGAGATTGCGCTGGCTTTGCGCCTGCGCGGCCGCGGCGTGGAAAAAAGCAGCCACACATGCGACTGAAACCAGGGTTTTCATTTGAAATGGCATGGCAACGCTCCCAATGATGCGTGTGGGGACGTCGCGGTAGATACGCTGGCTATAAGACAGTATTGTAACGCTCGCTCCGTTATCCGCGGCCATTTGACGTGTGGTGACGGCCTCTGCTGCTGGTTGTGCGGCAAGATTGACTTTTCCGCCATAAGGCAGCAAGCCAAATGGCCGGCATTTGGGGCCTCTGACACGGCATGTTCAAGCGTATCCTGATCGCCAATCGCGGCGAAATCGCCTGCCGGATCATCAAAACCGCGCGCCGACTGGGGATTGAAACCGTCGCCGTCTATTCGGAGGCGGACAAGGACGCCCTGCACGTCGAGATGGCGGATACCGCCATCGCAATCGGCCCACCGCCCGCGGCGAATAGCTACCTGGTCATCGACAAGATTATCGCCGCCTGCAAGCAAAGCGGCGCCGAAGCCGTCCACCCGGGCTATGGCTTCCTGTCCGAGCGCGAAGCATTCCCTAAGGCGCTCGCGGCCGCCGGCATTGTCTTTATCGGACCGAATCCAAAAGCCATCGCCGCGATGGGCGACAAGATCGAATCGAAAAAGGCGGCGGCCGCCGCCAAGGTGTCTACTGTGCCGGGTCATCTCGGGGTGATCGAGAACGAGGTGGAAGCGATCAAGATTGCCGAGGAGATTGGCTATCCGGTGATGATCAAGGCCTCGGCCGGTGGCGGCGGCAAGGGCATGCGGATTGCCCACAGCAAGGCCGAAGTCGCCGAAGGTTTTACGCGCGCTCGCTCGGAAGCAAAATCGTCATTTGGGGACGAGCGTGTCTTCATCGAAAAATTCATTACCGACCCGCGCCACATCGAAATTCAGGTGCTCGGGGACAAGCACGGCAACGTCATCTATCTGGGCGAGCGCGAATGCTCGATCCAGCGCCGAAACCAGAAGGTGATCGAAGAGGCGCCAAGCCCGCTGCTCGACGCCGCGACGCGCAAGAAAATGGGCGAGCAGGCAGTCGCGCTGTCAAAGGCGGTCGGATACGACAGCGCCGGAACGGTCGAGTTTGTGGCTGCGCAGGACAAGAGTTTTTACTTCCTGGAAATGAATACGCGATTGCAGGTCGAGCATCCGGTCACCGAGCTCGTCACCGGCATAGATCTCGTCGAACAGATGATCCGTGTTGCGGCTGGAGAGAAGCTCGCCCTCAAACAGGGCGATGTGAAACTCAATGGCTGGGCGGTCGAAAGCCGGGTTTACGCCGAAGACCCTTACAGGAATTTTCTTCCGTCGACTGGACGGCTCACGCGCTATCGCCCGCCGAAAGAGGGAACCGAAAATGGCGTGACCGTGCGCAACGACACGGGCGTCTACGAGGGCGGAGAAATTTCGCTCTATTATGACCCGATGATTGCCAAGCTGGTGACGCATGCCCACACGCGCAGCGCGGCGATTGCAGCACAAAGTGACGCGCTTGATGCATTCGTGGTCGACGGCATCCGGCACAACATTCCGTTCCTCGCAGCGCTGATGACGCATCCGCGCTGGCAGGCGGGAAAACTCTCCACCGGGTTCATCGCCGAGGAGTTTCCGTCCGGCTTTCATGCTCATGCGCCCGAAGGGGAGTCCGCGCAAGTGCTGGCGGCTGTTGCGGCCGCGATTGATCATGTGCTTGGCGAACGAAAACGGCGCGTATCAGGTCAGCTCAGTGGCCGCAGTGTTACGCGCGAAAGTCAGCGCGCTGTCTGGCTCGGCGAGCGGGAAATCAAGCTCGAGGTCGTCCGGACGAACGGCGTGATCGAAGCCCGCATGCATGGCGAAAAATCCGGGCCCTTACGCCTCCACTCCGACTGGAAGTCGGGAGATCCGATCTGGTACGGAACAATAAACAGCAAACCGGTGACTGTTCAGGTGCGCACGATCCTGAACGGCTTTGCATTGAGCTACCGTGGCGTCGAAACAAAAGCTTATGTCTACACGGAGCGGGAAGCCGGCTATGCGCGCCTGATGCCGGCAAAAAGGGTCGCCGATACCGGTAAGCAGGTGCTGTGTCCGATGCCGGGCCTTGTGGTCTCGATCGCGGTCAAGGAAGGCCAGGAGGTCAAGGCTGGCGAGACCGTGGCCGTGGTAGAGGCCATGAAGATGGAAAATGTGCTGCGGGCGGAGATCGACGGTACGGTCAAGAAGATCAACGCCAAGCCGGGCGACAGCCTGGCCGTCGACGCGGTCATCATCGAGTTCGCCTGAGGGAACCGACAGTTGCGGCTGGCGTTGGCTCCCGCAACAAAAGGGAGCCAGGTCATGCTTGATAAACCGCGACGGCGGCGCCAAAAACGTGATCAAGCGCCTGATGTCGAGACAAACACCGGACCCGATGTGCTGCGCGACGATTTGCGCCGCCGTGACCAGCGTGAGTCACCACCCGACTCCATGCCGCCCCGCACGGACCAAAGTCCAGGTGAGAAGCCGGCCGGCGGTGGCTTTACGCCGACGCCTGACGGCGGCAACCGGCAGCATCCGGTCCATGACGAGGATCAGGGGGATGCGACCTCGAGCGATTACGAACGCGAAATCAACCGGCTCGATACGGCGTCGTTCGAGCGCATTTCGAACAAATAGGCTGACCGCGGGCGTCGACTTCTGCTAATGCGGAAACGATGCAGCTGTATTTTGCCTATGGCTCGAACATTATCGTTGCGGGAGAGCTCCCGTGAGCAACGACATCATCTGCCATGTCGTTGTGCGCGGCCGGGTGCAGGGTGTCGGCTACCGCGCATTCGTCGAAGACGAGGCCAATCGGCGAAGGCTGCGCGGCTGGGTGCGTAACCGGCGCGATGGTTCTGTGGAAGCTGTATTTTCTGGCCCGCGCAACGACGTCGAGGCCGTCATCGAGGCCTGCCGGCGCGGACCATTTTCGGCGCGCGTGAGCGCGCTTGATCAACGCGAAGGCACGGCGGCCGATCTTTTGGAGGGCGCGGAAGGCGGGTCTTTTTCCGTTCGTGCGACAGCCTGATCGGCCGTCGCGCCGAACAAGGCTTCAAACTCGCGCCGCAATATCATATCGACCTCCGTTAGCGACACCGGAATGCCAAGGTCGGAGAGGCTGGCCACGCCGTACTTCTGTTCATTCACGCCACAAGGCACGATGCCGGCAAAGTGTGAGAGATCGGGCTCGACATTGAGCGCCATGCCGTGGAGCGTGACCCATTGTTTCACGCGAATTCCAATCGCGGCGATCTTGTCTTCGTAACCGGCGCCTTTGTCGGGACGCCGAACCCAGACACCGATGCGATCCTCGCGCCGTTCGCCGCGTACATTGAAAGCCGCGAGCGTCCGTATGATCCATTCCTCAAGCGTGGCGACAAACCGGCGCACGTCGGGCCCGCGCCGTTTGAGATCGAGCATCACATAGGCAACCCGTTGGCCCGGGCCGTGATAGGTCATCTGCCCGCCACGGCCGGTCGCGTGAACCGGAAAGCGTGCGTCGAGCACGTCGGCTGAATTCGCGCTGGTGCCGGCGGTGTAAAGAGGAGGGTGTTCCAGAAGCCAGACGCGCTCGGCAGCGTGTCCGCCCGCGATTGCGGCGGCTGCGGACTCCATATCGGCGACGGCCTCATCATAGGCGACAAGGGAATCGCTCGTTCGCCACTCGACCGGCGCCATTCCGGCCGCCATCGGAAGCCCGACTTTCAGCGTGTTTCGCGCGTTAACCACTCATTCACCATACCATGATGACCTGTCGGCTAGCTGCAATAGCGCAGAACGCGCAATAGGAAACCCCCGTGGCCACACTCGATAAAGTCGGCGTCGACATCACCGTCGTCCTTGGCACCACATTGATGCCAGTCCATCAGGTCCTGCGGCTGGGCCGCGGCGCCATCATCGAACTGGATGCCTCCGAGGAAGATGCCGTGAGCATCCTTGCGAACAATCTGCCGGTCGCCAAGGGGACCGTGGTTGTGAATGGCAACCGCATTGCCGTCACCGTCGGGGAGCTGTTGCCGCGGCCGCCTGATATGCGCTGAGCCGCTCCAAAAGGCTCAATCTCCAGCGAAATTAAGCCTTGGGCGGGCCGGGCGCGGCCCTTGTCCCTCAACACCCTATTTGTTACATGGTCCGCCATCATCGGGGCGCGGGGTTTTTCAGACCTTTTCGTCCTTCCCCCATGCGGCCGTGGCGGAATTGGTAGACGCACTAGCTTGAGGTGCTAGCGGGGCAACCCGTGGAGGTTCGAGTCCTCTCGGCCGCACGTTTGATTTGGGAGTGTCGCTTTGCCCGAAAGCAGACATCCAACGGCCACGTTTTAATGTACGCTAAGTGCCAGAAACGGACATCCGCGGATGTTTCACTACAAAAAGAAAGACCGCCTTGCGACGGTCTCTCCTAAATTCGATCAGGTGTTTTGATCAGGCTGCGAGTGCAGCAGCCTTCCGCTTTCTGCGCCAGCCGAGCAGACCAAGCGCACCAAGACCGGACGCAAACAGGGGGAGCGCGCCGGGCAATGGCGTCTCGGCTTGGATGGTGACCTCCCAAGTGCCCACGACAACCGGAGCATCATTGGCCACGATCTGACCCGACACTCGGATCGGTGGCCCTTGGGCGTCGAAAATCGGCAGCGGAATGATCGGTGGACCCCACCGGGAGGACAAAATGAAAAAGCTTGTATTTATGCTATTAGCAACCGCGTCCCTTATAGGGACAACAGGCGTGACCTCTGCCCAATATGGCGACGGCCCTTACTACGGTCCCGGCCCTTATTACGGTCCCCGTCCCGGCCCGTACTATGGCGAGCGGTACCGCGAGCGGAACTACGACTATGACGACGGATATTATCGCGGAGGTCGCGGTTATTATCCACCGGGTCGCTATAGGACGTGGAACGGTTGCCAACGTGGATGGACGGTTCAAGACGGCCTCTGCAAGCCATATCGCGGCTCCTAAACTCTCGGCTGGCGACACAAATCGACTGTCCGCTTTCCCCCCGAAAGCGGACATGTGCAGTGCAATTCGGAATGTCCGCTAAGTGCCAATAGCGGACATCCACACCCCTCTAGGAATCACAGCGGCATTTTGTCGAACTTCTGGATCGAGTTGAGGTCATTAATCCACGCCTGTTGCGAGCGAACGAATAGCTGTCGGCGTGGAACCAATTCATTTCGTTGGCTTAGCGCTCCAACCCGAACGTTGTACGCTTTTGGCTTATCATCGACTGTTGTCGAGTAGAGAGCCGTGCCACACTGAGGGCAGAAACCTTGCGGGCGGACGTTTCCGCTGTCGGCGGTCTTTCGATATTCCGTCGGCTTCCCGGACAGAAGCACAAACGTGCCGGGACGAGTGACAATGACCGCTCGCAACGGAGCGCCGCTCATTGTTTGGCAGTCTGTGCAGTTGCAAATTGTCGTCGTTTCAGGATCGGCTTCGGCCTCGAATGTCACGTAACCGCAGTGACAGCGTCCATCGATTTTCATGACACGCGCCCCCCTCTGCTGCCTCATTTTCGCTGAAGGCGACAGACTGGCATAATTAGTAGCCGCTCCCCGATCAGGCTAATAGGCCCGGTTAGGGTCAAAAGCAGACATGTGCAGCGCACTAGGCGATGTCCGCTAAGTGCCACAAGCGGACATTCGCTCGAAAAACGTTGATCCAGATCAACACGGTCTGATCAGTTCGGGCCTTTATTCATTGAATGCTGCAAGATCAATGGCCACCTGACAAATGGCTGCCGGTTTCAATTGCGCCACCCGATACCGACCTTGAGGTCGCTGTGATGGACAAGAGCGGCATCCACGCGCTGGTATTTCCGGTCCGTAAAAACGGCACTGATTGGGTGGACGCTTCAAATAAGCGCATCGACATAGTGCCGACACATTGGCGCAAATGGACCGACAGTCGCTAACTTAATAAGCTCTGGTTTCTTTCTTGTCGTACGCAGGCAATTGTTTCAGCTTTGCCTCCTCCTCGGCGAGAAGGCGTCTTTCCATTGCGCGTTTTGTCGGTTCAAGTTCCGTTTTCAGCAGTTCTTTGAGCCTGTCGATATTTGCCTGGATGATCCTTCGCAAATCGAACTCCCATTCTTGTCGCAACATGAATAAAACCATCGTCACCGCAGCCTAAAGTCGTTTTGGAAAATAAAGGATCGAACTTCGACGGAAAGCTGTCTGTTCAAAACAGAACACTTTGCGCTGTCTCTCAACATCATCCCCGTCGGAACCAACACGCTCCGCAGTGCCTTAGTGGTTAGGAGCAACCATTTTGGCATCCATCCTTGTCGCAGAAGACGAACTATTGCTCAGCCTAAACATCAGCGAAGCGCTGAAAGTCGAGGGCTACGAAGCCATAGTTGTGACAAATGCGAATGATGCGATCAAAGTTCTTGAATGTCGCAACGACATTCACACTATCTTCACTGACGTAAATATGCCGGGTTCCATGGACGGACTAAAACTGGCTTCCACCGTGAGGGACCGTTGGCCACCGGTTAACATCATCGTCACGACCGGCATGAAGCCTCCTCGGCGCAACGAGATGCCAGCGAACAGCATCTTCATTGCCAAGCCATATCATAACTCCGAAGTGCTAGATGCTGTGCGCTCGTTCGAGTGAACGCTTTGCCCTGAAAGTCACGCAGACAATAGGTCCGCTTTGGGTCATTGGCGGACATTGCGACAAGCCCGCGTCATGTCCGCTCTACGTCCGAAAGCGGACATTTGGCCTTACAAACGTTTTCACTTGACCTTGAGTTTGCCCGCGGACTCTTTGCCTCGATCGGAAACGATTTCGTATTCGACCTTCTGCCCCTCATTGAGGGTGCTGAGGCCGGCACCTTCGACCGCGGAAATGTGGACGAAAACGTCCTTGCCCCCACCGCTATCCGGTTGAATAAACCCATAGCCTTTGGTCGGATTAAACCACTTCACAGTACCGGTCGCCATTATCACCGCTCCCCAAGTTGAAAGGTTATGATATCGAGCGTGACGCACTGTGGAAATGGGGCAGCGAGCTAAAAATCGTAGGTGAGTATCCGCGGACGCCGTCCCGCGGTGGCCCTGCCAGCGGCCTTTTTTAGCGCCGCCTCCCATTGATTTGCGTCCGCCGCCATGTGGGTGCGATCGCTAAGGACGGAGCCTGTAACGTCGAAATCACCGTGTTTAGGACACCGGAACGTTTTGCCGTCGAAATAACCAGGCTCGACCTCCAGAGCGTCTGTTTTACAAATTGGGCAAGTTGCCATTGCCGCATCCCATCGCTGAAGAGATCGTGACCGAGCTACGCAGGTAACTCCACTACAGTGCGAGTTCTCTCTTTTGCGTTGAAAACCACAATCTGAATAAACGGATATTTTCGCTTGAGTTCTAAGCCCGCGTTTGCTGCCGCCTCGACAGTACCGTATTGCGACTTCACGCGCCCATCGATTTCTAACCCATAACCCTCTGTCGGCAGCACATTGGCTTTTAGGTTTTTGGGTCTATTTTCATCGTCGCCAACGTGCTGCTCAATCGTTGTGTTTTTCAATCGATTGGCTTTCAGTGTTATAGGGGTTTTTACGTCGTCGCTCACATTTTTCTCCATCATGATATCTTTCAGTTAAAGCAGAAAACAAAGTCCACAAAATTTTTCCGAAGTGTTTTCTGGCGATGAGATTAGCACAAATAACCAATGTCTGTTTTGGGTCATTAGCGGACATTCCGCCTGCTAATCCTGATGTCCGCTTTACCCCCAAAAGCGGACACTCGGCGCGGTGATTTGAATGTCCGCTAAGTGCCAATAGCGGACACCGCACGCTAATAAAAAATCCCGGCTTCATCTGCCGGGGGCTGGCATCTAAAAATGTCGATGGGTAGGCAATTTGAATGTGCGCCAGCAAAGCTGAATGAGAGCCCAGTTCGGAGAAACCGGGCTCTCTCAGATCACGCTGCGTGCGTGACCAAAGCGTAAACCGCGTCAGGGGGGCGACGGCCTACGCTAACACTGGGCATCGACGTGTCGTTGATGCCAAACGCCTTTAATGCTCGCTCATAGAGGCGCGCGGGACCGCGCTCACCATCTTTGGCGGCTGCAACAATCGTGTGTGCGATGAGCTCAGGGGCAGACCCGAACTTTAGAAGCGATTTGCAGGCTTGATCGAATGCTTCGCCCATAGCGAGGGTCGCGGCGTCATCGAACTCAACGTTTTGGATCGAACCGATATTCATAAACACCTCCCGTGAAGCACGGGCGGGAGCACTGTACTGTTACTGGCTCTCAGCCACCGAGGCCCGAAGCCGTTTCGGTGATCCTTGAGCCTGTTCCCTTTAATAGTGCGCGGTCTGTTCAAAACAGACCACTTTCGCAACTGCGTCTAACTTGCCCATCAAAGTCTTTCGACGCGCCAAAGCAAGCCAGCCGCGGGGCAAAAACATACTCAAAGCTATTACAACAACAATAAGCCGAACGATAAGGTGGAGCTCCATATCAGATAATCCATTCAGCGCCCGTGCGAACCTGTAAGCTCAATCCCTCTCGTCCTCCAATCGTTCCGTTGAATACGCGTAAACTGCGGAGAGTTGTCCGCTCCGGCAAAAGCACATATCGACCCGCCAAGGGTTGCCAAAAAGTAATACGGCACCATCTTAATGATCGGATAGGATAGTTAGTCCTTCGGGTTGGTGAAATCCATGACGGTACAGCGTGACCACGACCACCATTCTGACTTTGGCTCGCGTCACCTAGTGCTATTTGGCGCGGCGGCATTTGTACTCTTGGTCTGCGCGTGGACCTTCATTCACTAACGTGCCATTCAACTCTTTGCGCAGCGATTGCGATGTCCGCTTTGGGTCAAAAGCAGACATGTGCAGTGCAGCTAGGGATGTCCGCTAAGTGCCAATAGCGGACATTCCGATAGTTCGGTGTGACGTCTGCTTTGCATTTCGTATAGGACAAACATCGCACGAGTTGGACATCACGGGGCCGCTAAGGCGCTGACCGGTGCCGCTTGCCAATGTGATCGCCCGGTAGCAGATTAATTTCGGATAGTAAGCGTAGTGCGGATGAAGCGCGGCGAAAGCTGGGACAATTCGCTTCCGCTCGGTTGACTAATCCGCCTACTACGCTCCAGTCCAGACACCGCGAGAGGGGGCGCTCATGTTTTGCAGGATCGGAGACTTTGTTTTCATCATCACGATGGCCGCCATACCGCTCGGCGTCTCGGCCGCCGGAGCGCAGATCTATGCTCCCGGCGTTGCTTTTTGTGCGCCCGACCCCAGTATCACCCCACCCGTCAGCCCGGTTTTTACGGGCACCGGCTGCGACTATTTCACCTTCAACAATTCAGTTCGGCAAACGACGCTTAACGCCGGTACCGTTACCGCGCTGGCTGGCTGTGGCGGGCCGTTGACGTCGCGCGCCGCTGGTGCGGCGACTTGCGCAGCCGCACTTACGTTCCCGTTCGTCGCGAGGTGGATCCATCCCGGACGCCCGGTCAGTGGAAACGACCAGTCAAACCGGGCTGTCAGCGTGAATACGTCGGCGGGCCAATGCGCCGTAATTTCGACCTTCGAGTCGAACATCTTCCAATCTGGCAGCAATAGCTGCGGGCCATTCTTTCATAAATATAAGCCGTACAAGCAGACCATGACGTTTCATGTGGCGTGTGGATACGTCTGCCTGTCTCCATGATGCTCACGCGGGATGATGCATCGCAGATTTTGAGAACCCCACGTAACTCTGTCGACGCCGCGCCTCCTCAAGGATTGCCGGGCCAAGCCCGTAATGACGTCTGCGATATTCGTGGCACATCTGCTTTACGCTCGAAAGCAGACATTCGCCGGCGCAATTGAAATGTCCGCTTTGGGTCAATAGCGGACATTTTGCAGTGCAATCGTCATGTTCGCTTTGCCCCCGAAAGCGGACATGCGTGCTGCAGAAAGTAATGTCTGCTTTGGGCCGCGGCACTATTGGCGGATAAATTGATCTTGCTCAAGAAGTTGGACGCTCAGTTCAGATAAGCAGAGCCCCTTACATTCAGAAGTCCACACGCTCACGTAATCGAGAGGTAGAGCATGTACCGGCATATTCTCATTCCAACAGATGGGTCGGAGTTGGGGGGGCATGGGGTGACCAATGGATTGTCACTGGCGAAATCCGTTGGAGCCAAAGTAACTGTGATCATCGTTGAGGAACCATTCGACTGGCTCACCGTCTCAGAAACGAAAGGGCAGCGGGCATTTGATGAGCTCGCGAAACATACCGAGCAGATCAAGAAACACGCTGCGAGCGTGCTGAATCGCGTGGCCAATGCGGCCAAGCAGGCCGGCGTGCCCTGCGACACAATTCAGGTGGAGGATGCGCGACCCTATCAAGCCATTATTGCAACGGCCGAAGACAGGGGCTGCGATCTCATCGTCATGGCATCGCACGGGCGCGGCGGACTATCCGCAGTTGTGCTCGGCAGTGTTACAAACAAGGTGCTGACGCATACGAAAACCCCGGTGTTGGTGTGTCACTGAATGGGTGGGCCGCTTGCTTGGCGACACGTTCTCAGAGCGATTGCCTTGTCCGCTAAGGGTCATTAGCAGACATGGAGGCATGGCTGTTGGATGTCCGCTTTGCCCTCAAAAGCGGACAAGGTGCGGGCCTCGTTTAAAATAGCCGTTAGGCGTCAAAGGCACTTTTAGTCCCGCACTTTTCTGTAAGCCCCTGAAAAGTAACGAACGTGCGACATCTCTCGGCCGCACCACTCAAAAAATTAGGGCGATGATTTCATTTTGGTTTTGACGTTGCGGCCCTCACTTCGTGGCTAGTGAGTAGGTGAGGGAGCAGATGTTGCAGTTTCGTTGCGACCCGCAATCATTGTCATAGCGTCGACAGCCGAGCGTTTGCGGCCAGCTTCCGCCGCTCTGGTCGCGCCGATCTTGCGGCAATGTCCGTTTAGTGACCCTGAAGTGGCCATCACGAACGCGCCGCCTTTGGCAATTGCAATGCGCGTATCAGCGCCGGCCGGCCCGATCGACCGGGCCTCCGCGATTGACGGAACCGTTGCCAGTCGTTTCGCGGTTTTCGCGGATCGCCTGATTCCGCACAGGTGCCACGACACGCGGCCTAAGAACGACGCCAGGTCGTGCGACACAACCCATGGGATAATCAATGTACTGACAATAGATGACGGCCGCACTTGCGGTTTGCGTATTTGCCGCGGTCGTCAGAACCAGAACTGCAAGAATGGCAAACAGTGTTGTCACGATTTTCATGTTCAACTCCATTTGTTTTGAAAATTGTTACAGGTGGTCTCGATCCACTTATTGATATGGCTCAAAAGACACAATTGTTCGAATTGGGCGTTCCCATTGTCCACTACTTTGGCAAAGTGGGCACCGCGTCGACGCTACATCCGCTTATGATTCAAAGCGGACAGGGCCAAATAATCGGCAGGAATCTAAACGGACTTCCTATTTTTATTAAAATGTTCCGGTCGGTGTCCGTGCGCTGCACGTTGAATGAAAAACCCCGGGCGATTTGCCCGGGGTTTTGAATTTTATCAGCTGTGCTGGGAGCCCAGCCGCCGACAATCGCTTAGAAAAATCGGTAGTTCACACCGATCAGGACAGTCGTCTCGGTTGCCTTGGCGCTGAAAGCGCACCCTGGCGCACAAGTCGTTCCAACAGGGGTGAATGCGATTCCGTCGCGCGATCCGAAATCCATGTAGTTGCCTTCGAGGAATGCGGACCAGTGCGGTGCGAACATCCATTCAATGCCACCACCAATCGTCCAGCCTGTTCTGGTGTTGGAGGTTTGACCAATTTGAGCCCCACCGGCTGTGATGTTCGTGCTTGTATGAGCCCAAGCACCGCCGCCCTGGAAGTACAGCAACCAGGCAGGCTGAAACGCATACCCCAGGCGGGCGGTCAACGTGTCGAACCATTGATTGTTGAAGTTGACCACGTCACCTGCGAGCGGACCACTTGCGATTGTCCCGCTTCTTTTATTGCTAGTGCCGTCGAACATATTGCGGATGCCGACCACCCATCCGCCGCTGAATTGGTAATCGCAGCCGATTTGCCCGCCGCCGGCAAAGCCCGAACCGTCCGTAGAAATTGTTCCACTCGCGCCACTTAAGCTAGCGTCGCCAAATGCGCCGCCGATGTTGCCGCCGAAGTAGCAACCGGTCCAGGTCATCGGAGGCGGTGGAGGCGGCATGTACGCCGGGGCTTTCCTCGGCAGATCAGCTGCCGATACTTGGCTTGCAGCCAGGCCAATTGTCGCGGCAGCTAGCAAAATCAACGAATGTCTTCGCATCGATTTTCTCCTCTAACGCATTGCGCCAGACAGACTCAAATCGTCCGTCGCCTGCATTCTTATATCGCGTCAAGGTTGTGCAAACTAATCAAGCCTGAATGGGAACCGGGCTGCTCGCATATTTTTTTACTCCGTGTGGCGCAAATGGCACGCGCATGACCTACCGTGGTACCGCCCGAGCAGGGCTCCAATCGCGGCGCGTCGTTTCACGGATTTCGATTTTGCGTTCGCGGTCTAGCGCACTGAATGCGGCTGAAAGCTTCACTTGCTCCGGTCGTATCAAACTCAAGCAATGCATCGCCGGCCGATGGAAGGCTGAATTCAATTCGTAATATGGATGACGATGGCAGCCTGGACATGAATTCGGCCCAGTCCAACGCAATGGCAACTCCATCATTTTCAACAGACGCCAGCTTGTTGCGTTGAATTGCGTCGTTATCAATTCGGTATTTCGTCCTCACAGTCTCCGATGCAACGCGCTCAGAAAAAACTATTGCAGCACGTGGTTGCTTCACTTTCGTGCGACTTTCAACGCATTGTAATACGAGCTTTGCCGAAACCTTCCTGCCGAATTGACGCGCGGCATTCAAAGCCGCGTTTGTCATCATGATGGTTTTTTGCCCCGTCAGGCGATCAACTGTGACTGCTTCGTTCCATTCCCCGGACGCGGCGATGGGACTGCCCAGTAAGAAGAGTCCGGCAAGCGGAAAAAACCAAGTCCCTGGCATGATTTTAAGTATTGCGTGAACTGTGCGCATTCACTGGCCCCTTCTAAGCCGCTCTCGAAAAGCGATTGCTCGCGCAGGCGATTAAAGTATGCACGAGCCACGTCCGCTCTTGGCACCCGGCCGGTACATGTAAATTTGTCCGATATCTCTGGATTCTGGGCTGCCGTTTTTGCAGTAGCACCACGGCGGGCAGAGGCGATCCACGAAAAATTAGGCTACGGGCGCGGTTAATCACCAGCCCGAGATCAATGCCCGCTGAAAACCAACGTTTGGAACGGAAGCACCAGCGCCTGCAGCCGCAGGATCAGGGCGTGCACAAGCGCCAGCGCGTCCACGGCATGGAGTGCGAACGCCTTAAAGACACCCGTGTCTTTCGCAACAATTTGGTCGTGGTTGCTCGAATAGGCATTCGCGATACAGCTGCTGCCCGGCGTCACGCCGGTAAGCCCACCTTTGTAAAGCGGCTCAAGAAAGACAAGAAGCGTGCCGGGCCGGGTGACTTGCTGCACGTCAACGAGTTGCTCACCGCCACGAAACTGGCCGGCGGCAATATAGTTTTGCACGCTTGTAACCACCATCGGGATGACTGTGAATGGCTTGGACACGCACGTCACTTCCGCAGCCATTCCGACTTTCATGATCTGGGCTTCGATCTGGTTGAAACCGGCTTGCAAAGCTTGAGTGCCAGCGCCTTCCGGAATCAGGATGCCGGCCGCGCGAAGCAGGGGATTGATGACGTCGCCGACCCGTAGAGCAAACTGCTCAACCCGACCACTCACGCCGGCTCGCACCACCGTCTTGTCCAGCTCGACCTGAGCCAAGGCAAGTTCAGCTTCCGCGGTCGCTTTCTGGGCCGGCAGGAGAGTTGATATTCGCTCCTCAGCGTTCTGTTTACCGGCGGTTGCCGCGGTGATCGCACCGAGCTGGCCGCGCTCGCGTTCCTGAAGGCGCTCGATTTCTCGGAAGGGAACGTTGCCCGGATTTCGCCGATACAATTCCTGTTTCGTCTCCAGCTCGTCCAGTGTCTGTTGACGGTTGCTCTTCGCCTCCTGCAATTGGCCGTCGGCTTTGACCACGTCCGATTGGGCCACCTGCATTTGCGCGTCGATCTCGACAACCTTGCTCCGTGCCGACTCGACTGCAGCCTTCTGTTTTGAGTCATCGAGTCGCAAAATCGGTGCGCCAGCGGCCACGGAGGCGCCGTTGTTGATGAAGACCTCGGCGACCCGGCCGTTCGTGATCTCCGGCAGGATTGGAACGGTGCGGAAAAAGAGGGTCACGTTGGTCGTGGCCGGGTGGTTGTAGAAAACAGTCGTGATCAGGAGCACGGTCAGAACGAGACAGCCGGTGATGCCCCAGCGGAGTTCGAACCATACCGAGTAGAACGTTATTTCCTTGCCGAACCGTTTTCCCTGGACGTAGCGGCGATAGAGATAGTCCGGGAGCAGTGTCACCAGCGAGCACAGAAGCATCTCAAGCATGGTCGAGCTCCTTCTTGCCTGCGGCAACGCGCGCGGGTTTTCGCGGTGGAGTTGGTTCCTCGTCGGCATGGTCGTCGTGCACAACGTGCGGTGTCGCGCGGTTCGGCACACCCTCGGCACCCGCACCCGGTTTTACACCGGCCATCCTTTCGACAGAGCCGGCGATGCGGCCGAGGAAGCCGCCGAAGTCAGGAAGGTCAATGAACGCCAGCAGCAGGCCGGCAATCCAGAAAACGTGCATGTGGGTAAAGAGGGCGATCAGTCCGAGGATGGCGACAATCTCGAACTGCACCTTTTGCCCCCGGTGTGCAATTTGTTCGGGCAAAGAATGCAGGCGGAAGTACAGGACGCCGAAACCCAGGACGGACGCAGCAAGAATAATGGCCATGACGACCATGAGCACGTCGGTCTCACCAGGCGCGGTGATGAACGCCGGCAGATGATGGGTCGCAGCCGGATTGAGCTGGTCAGCCATGACGCCCCTCATAGTGGCCAAAGGGTCTCACGATACGATCTCCGCACTTTGACCCGAGGTTTGAGACTACCCCGCTTTTTCATCGATAGACAGGGGCTGCCTCGGTCACATGCCGGAGCGATGCTCTCGTGAATTTGACTGGAAATTGACCCTTCGAATCCGAATGCGTCTTTTAAAGGGGGCTGGACTCGTCCGGATAACCGGGCGAGGCTGATTACTATTCGTACTGCAAAACCTCGTTTTGGCGGGTCGATTTTCGAAATCAGCGTGGCGTCAGCGAACTCCAATGCATGTGGGTCGCCGGACATGATACCCTTGCTCAAGGAAATATATAAGACACCGCTGCTGTGGCTGCTTGTTCTGGTTCCCGCCGTTCTGGCCGCCGAAGCGCTCAAGCCCACAGCTCATACGCTTCTCTTTTTCCTTTCAGTGCTGGCCATCGTGCCCTTGGCCGCGTTGCTGAGCCGCGCAACTGAAGCGATAGCGGCGCGGACTGGCGACATGATCGGCGGGCTGCTCAACGCGACGTTGGGCAACCTGACAGAGCTGCTGATCGCGCTCGCCGCCCTGCGCGCCGGACAATACGTTCTCGTGAAGGCATCGATCGCCGGCGCGATCGTGACCAACGCTCTGTTCATGCTCGGCGCCTCATTTCTGCTGGGTGGCCTCAAGCACCGCATCCAGGACTACAACCGCAACAGCGCGCGGTTGCAGGCCGGCCTGCTGTTCCTGGCAACCATTGCGATCCTCATCCCGTCGGTTGTCGCGGACACCGGGGCTGGTGCGGCGCAAGCGACGTTCACCCAAGGGCTCAGCGCTGGCCTCTCGGTGCTGCTGATTGTGACCTACGGATTGGGCCTGCTGTTCTCGCTCCACACGCACCGGGAATTCTTTGTCGGCGCGGAACATGAATTGCATGATGCCGAATGGCCAGTGGCTCTCGCGCTGGGAACGCTCGCGGGCGTCACGGTCCTTGTAGCACTTGTCAGCGAGATTTTTGTGGAATCGGTGCAGCTTGCGGCGACGGAGTTAGGCCTTTCTCCAGCCTTTGTCGGCTTCATCATCGTTGCGCTGGTTGGCGGCGCGGCTGAAATGGTTGCCGCGTTATCTGCTGCCCGCAAGAACAGGCTGGATCTGAGCGTCGGGATCGCGTTGGGGAGCGCCTCACAAATTGCACTATTCGTTGCGCCGGTTCTCGTCCTGCTCAGCTACGTGCTCGGCCCGACGCCAATGAATTTAGAGTTCTGGCCCGGCGCGGTGGCCATGATTCTGATCGCGAGCATGACGGCTTCGCTTGTAACGAATACGGGCCGCTCCGCCTGGTTCGTCGGCGTTCTGGTTCTTGTCGTCTATTTTGTATTTGCCTTGACCCTATATTTGCTTCCGCCAAAGGTCATTTCGTAGATGCTGCGGCAACTTCTTTTTGGCGGTGGTGTAAGCGTGGCGAATATCGCCATTCACGCGCTTGTCATGACGATCGTTGTGCAGGTCGTTCAAAGAGCCAGCGCAAAGAGCAAGATTGGATCTTCTATCTATCTAGTCATGGTTATGATCCCGACCGTGCTGGTCCTTATGGCCACGCACACAGTTGAGGTTATGGTCTGGGCTTTTGCGTATTTCATCGTCAACGCCGCGCCAGACGGCGCCGACCGCGTGTATTTTGCTTTCGTGAATTACACCACGTTAGGATATGGAGACGTCGTTCCGGTCACCCGCTGGCGCCTTCTAGGGCCTATGACAGCCATGAACGGCGTCCTTCTTTTCGGTTGGTCCACCGCCGTAATATTCGAGGTACTGCGAAAAGCGATTGCTCGTGACGGCAGAATGACGTCGAACAAGTAGTCTCAATATAGAGGTAGAGCCGTCACTACTGCCGACTGTAATCACGCAACCGTGAACGATGGTGCGCGTTCCACTTTTGCATTGCCGCACGGCGTTGTCCCGACGTCGATTATTGGCGGTGCAACAAAGGGGTGAACATCCGATCGGTGCGGGCAATTTTTGACAACGTGAATGTTCTGGCGGATATTTGAGCGTTGGTGCCACGAATTTTGTGTGGCCGTGAAATAATATAGTAGGGGGCGTCAATGCGTAGTTTTTGTCGCGCGCTAAAAAGTTTTACGGTTATTGTCACAGCAGCGGTTATTTTGTCAGGAGTTTCGACGCGATCTTTTGCAGATACCGGTACAGTCCATCTTAAAGTCACCAAGGTCGGGTTCATTGTGGGCGTTGGTGGTGGCTCCGGTACTTTGAATTTTCAAGGCCGGACCTATCGACTGAGCGTAGGCGGCGTTAGCGCCGGGACCATTGGAGCGGCCGGGGCGAACTTGGTTGGTACCGCCAAAAATCTTCGCACCGCGGCCGACATCGCCGGGACGTATTCAGCCGCTTCCGCGGGAGTTGCAGTTGCTGGCGGCGTGAAAGTGGTCACGCTACAAAACTCGAACGGCGTCGTTCTTACTTTGCAAGGAAAGCAGGTCGGGTTTGAGGCCTCGCTGAGTCTGAGCGGGTTGACGATATCGTTGCAGTAGGACCAATCAACATGATTGCTGTCCGCTTGTGGTCTTAGCGGACATTTAGACCGGGTGTGTCTGCGGGCAGTGTAACGCGAGTCACACGTTCTGCAGCCATCGAATAAAAATAGCGACGTTAGCTTCAGACAGAACTGACGGAATGGTCACTAAGGTAGTGGCGATCGATACGGCAAAGTCTCCAAAAGTTCGCGTTTTGGTTAGTTTGGATCAAACCGCGCGAACGTGATGCGATGAGGTGATTGAGCGAAATCTGACTTCAGTAATAGGGGGCGTCGATGATCGACTGGTTCGTCCATACGCTTAAAACCTATCCGGAAATCGCAATCTTCCTGTCGTTGGGGTTGGGTTATTATTTCGGTTCTTTCACCTTCAAAGGCATTGGCCTCGGTGCGGTTACAGCGACGCTGATTGCCGCCGTGATCATCGGTCAAATCGGCATCACGGTGACCGGGCCGCTCAAGCCGTTTGCCTTCCTGATGTTCCTCTTTGCAATCGGCTATGGTGTCGGTCCGCAATTCGTGCGCGGCATCGCTCAGGACGGCGTTCCGCAGGCAATCTTCTCGGCGGTCCAGTGCGCGTTCTGCCTGATCGTGCCAGTCGTCATCGCCAAATATGCCGGCTACGACCTCGGCTCGGCCGCGGGACTCTACGCAGGTTCGCAGACGATCTCCGCATCGATGGGCCTTGCGACCGACGCAATCAATCGCCTCGATGTTCCTGCAGATCAAATCAAGACGATGCTGGACATCATGCCGGTGGCTTATGCCATCACCTATATTTTCGGTACGGTCGGTTCCGCCATCATCATCGCGCTGATCGGCCCGCCGCTCCTTGGCATCAACCTCGTCGAGGCGTGCAAGCGCTATGAGGAAGAGCGCGGCGGCAAGAAGTCCGCAAGCGGGGCCGGCACGGCCTGGCATCAGTTTGATCTACGCGCCTATCGCGTGAAGCAGGACGGACCTGCGGTCGGCAAAACCGCGGCACAGGCGGAAGCGTTGCTGCCGAACGAGCGTGTCTTTGTTCAGCGCATCCGCCGCAACGGCCAGATCATCGAAGCTGGATCCGACACGGTCATTCAGGCTGGCGACATCCTCGCCGTGGCGGGGCGCCGCGAAGTGCTGGTCAACGTACTCGGTGCGGCGGCGGAAGAGGTCGAAGACCGCGAGTTGCTCTCGGTACCTGCCGAAGGTGTTGACGTCTACGTCACCAGCAAGGACGTCGATGGCAAGACGCTGGCAGAGCTCGCCACTAGGCCGATGGCCCGCGGCGTTTTCCTCCGCAAGATTGCACGCGGCGCCATCGCTACCGAAATTCCGATCCTGCCTGATACGAAGCTGAACCGCGGTGACGTCGTTACGCTTGTGGGAAGCACACAAGATATCGCGAGGGCGACCAAGGCGATCGGCGTCGTCGATCGGGCAACCGATGTGGCAGATGTGGCCTTCATTGGCGCTGCGGTCGCTATCGGCGCGCTGGCCGGCGCCTTCGTCTACAAGGTGGGTGGCATTCCGCTGACGCTGTCCACCGCCGGCGGTGCGTTGTTCTCCGGACTGTTCTTCGGCTGGCTGCGCTCGGTACGGCCGACGTTTGGACGCATTCCGTCTCCGACCGTGTGGTTCATGAACTCGGTCGGTCTCAACATCTTCATTGCCATCGTTGGCATATCGTCTGGCCCGGCTTTTGTGGCGGGGTTGCAGAAGCTCGGATTCGGCCTGTTCACCTGGGGCATCGTAGCGACGGCCATTCCACTGTTCCTGGGCATGTTCGTCGGCAAATACATCTTCAAGTTCCATGATGCCCTGTTGTTAGGGATCGTGTCCGGCGCACGCACGACAACGGCCTCGCTCGGCATGGTGACCGATCAAGCCAAAAGCCAGATCCCGGCGCTCGGTTACACAGTGACCTATGCGGTCGGGAACACGTTGCTGACGATCTGGGGAATGGTCCTCGTCATGTTGTTGAGTTAGTGGCGACGGCCAACCGATCCCCATTTTTACGTTTCAAACAAGGTTAGAATCAGGAGCGAACCATGGCCGACATGCTTACGTTGAAAAAATTCGAGGCACTGGGACCGTTTGAGATCAAGAACGAGCTCATAGACCTCGCCAAGAAAACCTCCCGGACGACACAGTCCGCATTTCTGAATGCCGGCCGCGGCAATCCCAACTGGATAGCGACCACGCCGCGCGAAGGTTTCTTCCTGCTCGGCCAGTTCGCCATCACCGAGAGCAAGCGGGTGATGGAGCTCTCCCCCGGAATTGGCGGGATGCCGGAAGCCAAGGGCAGTGCGGCGCGCCTCAACGCATGGCTTGCCAAACACGATGACATGCCAGGCGCCGACTTTCTTTCGGCAATGGTGAGTTTTGCGGTCAAGACCTTCAAGTTTGAGCCCGATGCATTTGTCCACGAGCTTGTCGATTCGATCATCGGCGACAACTATCCGGTGCCTGACCGCATGCTGGTTCACAACGAGCGGATTGTGCACGAATACCTTTTGTGGGCGATGTGCGGTAAACCGCATCCCTCCGGCAAGTTTGACATTTATGCGGTCGAAGGCGGTACCGCCGCGATGTGCTACATCTTCAAATCGCTGAAGGCCAATCGCTTGCTGTTTCCCGGCGACACGATTGCGCTCGGCACGCCGATTTTCACGCCATACATCGAAATGACTCACCTGGAGGATTATGCCCTCAAGGTCGTGAACATCGCGGCGCCGCAGGAGAATCGTTTCCAGTACTCCGACGCTGAACTCAAGAAGCTGGAAGACCCGAAGATCAAGGCGTTTTTCGTCGTCAATCCCGGCAATCCGAGCGGAATGGGCATGAGCCGGGAAACGATCGCCAAACTCGTGAACCTTGTTAAGACCAAGCGCCCCGACCTGATGCTGCTGACGGATGACGTCTATGGAACGTTCGTCAACGATTTCCGCTCGCTGCTCGGTGAGCTCCCGTATAACACCATCGGCGTTTATTCTTATTCCAAGTATTTCGGCTGCACCGGCTGGCGCCTGGGCACCATCGCGGTCCACGAGAAAAACATCTTTGACGACATGATCGCCAAGCTGCCGGCCGAGCACGTGAAAGCGCTGGACAAGCGTTACGGCGGGCTGACCCTGGAACCGCGCAAATTGAAGTTTATCGACCGCATCGTTGCCGACAGCCGCGACATTGCTCTCAACCACACTGCGGGGCTCTCGCTGCCGCAGCAGGTCATGATGACGATGTTCTCGCTCTACGAGTTGATGGATACAAAGAAAGATTATCAGAAGGCCTGCATGGAGATCGTCCATAAGAGAATTATGGCACTGCTTGAAGGCATGGGCCTCGAGGTTCCTCCGAACGCGAACTTTGATGCCTATTACGGCCTGATCGATTTCGAGTTCTGGGCCCGCAAGAACATCGGCGACGAAGCGGTTGAATACCTGAAGAAGAATATCCACCCGCTCGACCTCGCCTTCCAATTGGCCGAGGCGCACGGAATCGTGTTGCTGAACGGCGGCGGATTTGAGGCTCCCAATTGGTCGCTTCGTGTGTCGTTGGCGAACCTGCCCGATGAAGCGTACGAAGAGATCGGACGCGGTGTTCGGTCCATCGCGCGCGGCTACCGCGAGAGGTTCGAAGCGTCGAAAGGCGCGTCGAAAAAATGAACTGGTGACTGCCGGGGCGAGCGCCCCGGCCTCATTTTATTTTTGCGTTTAGAAACGTTTCATCGCGTTGGACAAAAGGGGGCGTTATGTCCTTCGTGCAGCACGTCGTTAAAAATGGACCCGAAGTCTTTTTGTTTTTGGCAATTGCAATCGGAACAGTGCTTGGCCGAATTCGAATTGGCGGGTTTTCGGTCGGTGCCACGGCTTGTACTTTGATCGTCGCAGTGATCCTGGGTCAGCTTGGAACGTTCGCCATTCCCTCGCTGTTGAAGTCAATTCTGTTCAGTCTTTTCGTTTTCACGATCGGTTATCGCTCAGGCCCTGAGTTTTTTGCCTCCCTGAGCGTGCGGACGCTCGCTCAGGTCGTGTTGGCGCTGGTGATCGGGCTGACGGGCCTTGCTGTTGTTCTGGTCTTTGCTTTTACACTGAAGTTTGATTCCGGTACCGCCGCCGGTGTTGCCGCCGGAAGCCTGACGCAGTCATCCATGATGGGGACGGCATCCGGTGCCTTGTCGCAGCTCGGCCTGCCGGAGGGTGTGTTACAGCAACAACAGGCCAATATCGCCGCGGGCTACGCGGTTACTTATATTCTCGGGTATATCCTCGTATTGCTTTATGTGCCGCTGGTTGCGCCGCTGTTGATGGGGGTGAACCTGAAGCAGGAAGCCATTAAATTAGAAACAGCGATGTCCGGCGGTACCGAACCCAGTAAAAAAAATTTACTGTACCGCAAATTCCAGGCCCGAGCGTTTCAGGTATCTGCAGCCGCAGGTCGGACAGTAAGCGAGCTCGAAGCGCAAATTGGCCGTCGGGTCGTCATCGAACGCATTTTGCGCGGCGGAGAAGACGTTGAACCGCGCCCCGACACGCGCCTTCAGTCTGGCGACGAAATTCTGCTCGCCGGCCCCACCGCGGCGGTGATTGACGCGCACCCGGTCATAGGTCCCGAGATTGAGGGCGAGCAAGTGATGCGCTCGGTGCCCGGCGAGGTGCTTGAGGTCCTAGTATCGGCCCGTGAGCTGCATGGAAGGAGCCTGGCCGAAATCGTCGAGCGGGTGGGGGATGACGCGCGTGGCGTTTTCTTGCGTTCTCTGGCGCGGCATGGGCAGGAAGTGCCACTGAGCCCAAACACACGAATTTATATCGGCGATGTCATGACGCTGGTCGGTCTGTCGCGTGATCTGAGTCGCGCGGCGGCACGAGTAGGGCAGGTACTGCGGGCGGGCGACCGCATCGATGTCGCTTTCGCCGGCTTTGGCCTTGCGATTGGGCTGCTGGTCGGGTTGCTGAGCTTTACGGTTGGTGCGGTCCCGCTCACGCTTGGCGCCGGCGGCGGTGCATTGGTGGCCGGGCTCGTGTGTGGCTGGTATCACTCTCATCGGCCGACGGTCGGCGCCATCCCGCCAGCGGCGCAACAAACGCTTATCGATATCGGCCTTGGCGGTTTCGTCGCGTCCATTGGGCTGGTCAGTGGTGCCGCAGCCTGGACCGCAATTCAGGCGCATGGCCTTACGCTGCTGATGGTGGGTGTTGCCGTCACGCTAACCCCGCTGATCGTCGGCACATTGTTCGCGCACAGAGTCCTGCGCATGAATCCGGTTATTATCTGCGGGGCGCTCGCGGGCGCTATGACAGTCGATGCTGCTGTCACGGGCTGCTGCGACGTAGCGGAGAGCCAGACGCCCGTTTTGGGCGTTGCTGTTCCTTACGCCATCGCCAATATCGTCCTGACCGTACTGGGCCCGATCATCGTGGGTGTCACGTACGTTGCCTGAAGTCGTGTGAAGGTCAGATCGGCTCTTTAAATCGCGCGCACCATTTTGGTCGAAACCGCGCAGCGACTTTTGGCGAGCAATTGATTTTGCAGGACTCCGTCACGCATTCCATAAGCTCGCCCGCGCCCTCACTTGCGTCGGGGGGCGGTGCGGCGGCCGCAGCTGCGGGCGACAGATTGCCTCTGTTCTGAGCGGGCTGCGGAGCGGCCGGCTGCGGATTGTCCTGCGGGAGTGTCTGGCTTGTCGGAGGCAGGGGCCTTGGTTCGTCCTGATGAAACCAGTCACCAGATGACGCGCACCCGGCAAGGGCGAGGAGAAGCAGCAAAGGACATAGCTGTCTCATTTTCTGAATTGTGTCCGTTGACGGCGGCATTTCGCTGATTGTGCGCGATGGGCGGACGCTCGCACAGTACGGACACAGAAGCCACTATCGTGCCGAATCGCTTGATGACCCTACTATTTTGAAGCAGTCGGCGACTCAACCTTATGCCAGGTTTTGTCCGGATTGTACGTCGTCATGCGCTCGGCGAGTTTCGCCGTGGCCGGCCCGAGATCCTTCTCATAAACAATGCCGTCATGATTGACGATAAATGTCATCACGCCGGAGTTCCGGTATTCGGCGGGGTAGGCGACCAGCGCGAAGCCGCCGAACATTTTGCCTTTCGCCACGTAATCCAGCTCGCCGCCAGGGGCCGCTGGGCCCTGTTTGGTGAGAATCTTGAAATAGTAGCCATGAAATGGTGTTCGACCTTCGCCGGTGCGATAGCCTTGGGCGGTGGCTTTGGCGACAAGTTCGCCGAGCGGGCTCGGATCGCTGTTCGGGGCGTCCGGCCAATACAGGCCATCCTTTTTGCCGGCGCTGCTGACGATACGCTGCGCATACAGACCCTTGCCCGCGCCGGTGCGATCCTTTTCGGCGTATTCGTTTTGCGCGTCGACATAAGCGAGACTTGACTGAATAGCATCAAGCTCGTTTTTGCCGATGCGGCGGAAAAGAATTTCTTCCCGGCCTGCCGCGGTGTCGAAGCGCCAGGTTCCATCCTTGCGGACCAGCGGTATCGGGAGGGGAAAGTCCTCCTGGCCGATGACTACGATCGCTTTGTTGTCGCCTTCCATCGTGATCTGGTGCTTCGCGTCGTAAGCGGCGACAAATTTCTCACGTGTCGTGGCGTCGGCCACCGGGTCGCCCGAGGATACTATGTCGGCGCCGTCAGGGCCGAGGACCGTTACAATGGCTTTCGGGTCACCGGCCTTGGCTGCGCCGGCGAGAGCGCTGGCAGCCTCGTCGGGTGTCTTGAATGCTTGCTGGGCGTTTGCCGTTGCGCACAAGAGCGCGGCAATCGTCAATGAGACAAGAGTTCTGTTCATGGCATCCTCGGTCACAAGCGCTGTCGTGAAGTCATATCAATGTGAAACTGATGTGGGCGGTACCCGAGCTCCCGAAGCAATCCAGTGCCGGTAGCTCTGGAACCGGACGCCGAGCCTGTCATAGAAGACACGCAGGTAGCCGTCCGAATCGCGCATGACCGCATCCGGCCTGACAGCTTGCACTTCCTGCGCCATGACGCCGACATAAGGCTTGTTACTGCCGTCATAGGCAAACCGGTAGAAGCCGAGGCCGTTGTCGAGGTGTCCGAGAAGGATGATATCGTGCTTGAGCGCGATATCTGATCGTCGTCCACCGCCGCCACCGCCGCCGCGGCCACCGCCACCCCCGCCACCTCCGCCCCGCGCGCCACCGCCGCCACCTCCGGCACGGGCGCCACCACCGCCGCCTCCCGCGCGTGCGCCGCCGCCACCGCCACCCATGCTGGCGTGGCCGCGCGCAGATTGTGCAGTGGCCGCTCTGCCGGACTGGATATTCCCGAGGGCGTTTCCGCCACCTTTCCCACCACCGCCAGCGGGGCGTTGACCCGCGCTCGGCCGATTGGCGGCACCGCCGCCACCGCCTGGGCGATTAGCAGCACCGCTGCCGCCACCCGGACGATTGGCAGCTCCGCCGCCCGCGGCTGGACGATTAGCAGCACCACTGCCACCGCCGCCCGGACGATTGCCGGCGCCGCCACGGTCGCCAAGATTGGCTTGTCCACCGCCGGGCTTGAGCACCTGATCGCCACTGCGGCCGCGGAAATCCATGCGGTCCTGGCTGCCGCCACGAACGTTATTGTTGCCAAACTTCTGCTGGACACCCGTGTTGTTGTATTTCACGCCCTGCCGATGTTGCGGATTGTGCTGCCAGTTGCCGCCGGCATTGATGTTGTTGATGTTGGTGTTGCGATTGATGTTGATGTTGTTATTGCCCCAGTTCACACCGCCACCCCAATAGCCACCTCCTGCCCAGCGGCCGAGCGCGTAGCCGGCGCCGAACGCGATTCCGGTCGCAAGAATGGCGCCGGGCACGTATCCGACCGGCGGCGGGAAGTAGTACGGCGGATAGCTGGGATATGGCCATCCGCCATAAACGACGCCCGGATCATAATAGGGGACGTAGACGGTATCGGGGACCGCAGGCTCGATCACGATGACCTGCTTGCTCTGCTCCTGCTTGACGGAGACTTTCTGTTCCTTGGTTGACTGCAATTTATTGTTCGCTTGCGCCTTCGTCCGCAACCGCTGGACCGCATCCATCACGTCAGGTTGTTGAGCAAGGACCGCATCGCCCAGTTTTTGTGTCCAATCGAGCTTGGTGCTCATCATTGAAAGAACGGATGGCGTCGCCACCAGTGATTTGATGCTGTCATCCCAAGCTTGCTTGTCGACTGCGGCTTTCAGCTGATCGCCTTTGAGCGCCTTGTTCTCGGTGGCCCAGCGGTCAGCCTGCACGACTTCGAGCGGATAGGTCGACGCCATCAGCACTTCGGCCAGCAATGTATCTGGATACAGAGCGATCGGCGCGACGAGCGCATCCAGCTCTTCAGCTTTGAGCACTTGCTGGTCGGCGGCAGCGGGCGGGGTTTGACCCTGCGCCAACGCGGCGATCGGCATCAGCATGAAAAGTCCGAACAACGATGCTTTGAGTACAGAACAGCTCATGGCAACCTCAATGATCTCAACTTTTGATTTTCATCATCGTGTCGATGGCTTTGTCGTGAGGATTTTCCAGGCATCGCTCTAAGAACGCGTCAGTCTGCTTCTTCAAAGTTTCAAGATTGAATTTCGAACCACCACTCTTGCCGAGCAGAAAGCCGTGCAGAAAGGCTATTGCGACGTCGCGATTGGAACCGCTTTCGCGCAATATGTCCTTGCATGCGTATTGTTCGACAGTTCTTTCGTTCGTGTCCTGCGCCAGAGCGGGCGATGTAGCGGGCACACCGAAAAATATCACTGCGCCGAGAAAAAGTGTCGCCGCAAAATATCGCATAAATACGCCTCGACCCTAGATAGAATTCCAAGCGGATTTAATGTTCAATTCCGACGCAGACAGCAAAGCTTTGATTTAGGTCAAACCCTCGATCGGCACGAGCGGACTATGTGAATAACATCCGGGTCGCCCGGTAACCAGATACATCGGATTGCCCCAATGGGTATTACTACTGCGAACAGTCTCGTGCTTACGATAAGCCTAACATTGATCGCAGGGGCCGCGCTTTCACAAACGTGCGATAGTTTATTGGGTGGCGTCAATTGCGGCGCCAAAACGCAAGGCAGTCAGCAAAACAGTCGAGTATCGCCATCCTACGGCCCGCAAGGAAACAGCGATTGGCGCCTCGGTAGCGGTTCCGCGACCGGAGGGCTCGGAAGCGGCCTGTCGAGCAGGGATGACCAGCCCGCCACCTTTGGCGCTATTACATTCGGGGGTGGCGGGACGACCTGTAGCGGGCCATTCCGATCCAGGAATTGCTGACGCAGCCGAGGTCAATCCGGGCGGCGCCAGCTAAGTATCATGGACAAGGATGTCGGTAGCCGTCGTTACCGAGATAGGTGCCGCTCCGGGGGTCATATGATCTGAACCGTCGCATGCAATAGTCAACGGCGCCATCTGGCGCGGCATCGTCGTAATAGCCCGGTGCCGGATAATAATACGGCGAAGGATAATAATAGGGCGCAGCCAACATTCCGCCGAGGATGGCGCCGGCGGCAAATCCGCCACCGTAGTAACCCCAACCGCCGCCGCGCCAACCACCGCGCCAGCCGCCGCCACGCCAACCTCCGCCATACCACCGTACAAGCTCGAGGTTGCTGCTGGCGATATTTCCGGTGGTATACGCATTGGCCGCGGGCGCGGCTGCTGAAGATCCTGGATGAGACATCACGCCGATCGTGAATGCCGCGGCCGTCAATAGCGTCGCAATGGCTTTCGACATGATCGCACCTTGGGTTGCGAGCCGATATCGTCGGCTCTGAATCAATCTACCGTATGGGCTGCTCAATAAGAAGTATTGATCCTGGTCAAATGACCAAGTTTGGGCAGGTTTGGCAATTTCGGACTTTAAGAAGAGCCTAGAACTGGCTAAGGCGCCAATCCTGGCTAACGGCGGTGTTTTCGGAATCGTGCAGACCCGCAACGGACGGCCGTCGGTGCTTTCCGGAAATGGTTTTCTTGACGCGGTGACGAAGCGCCGTTTTTGCAACTTTTTCATGCGGCGTTTTCGTTGGCACAACCCGGGGCCACGATTCTTTGCTGACGTCGGGCGATGCGACCAGTTCCGGCAACGACTCCGGCCGCTCCCCAGCAGAGACGACTTGCACAATGTGGTAGCCGTGCTCCTTCAGCTCCTTCAGCAAAGTCGGAAGTGCCAACGCTGTTGCTGGATGGATGTCGTGGAGCAAAAGGATGCCACGGCCCTTCGCTTCCAGGCGTCGCATTGCGCGGCGTACAATTTCCTTGGCGCCAATATGCTTCCAGTCGTCGGCGACGACATCGGCGCTCCAGGTCACCAGTGATTTTGACGCAAGGTAATCTTCGATCGCACCGGTTCTGCCCAGACCGGGGATCCGGAAGAACGGCGACAGCGCTTTCGGATCGCCCAGCGCAGTGTCGACCGATGCGATACCGTTGTCGACCTGACGCTCCGCATTCTGCAACGAGAGGCGCTGGAATGCGTACGGATGATTTTGGCTGTGCGTGCCGATGGTGTGGCCGGCATTGTAGATGCGGCGAACAATCGACGGATAGGCCTGCGCCATTTCGCCGACGAGGAAATAGGTTGCCTTCACGCACTGTGATGCGAGCGTATCGAGAACAGAGTTGGAGTAGGGCGGTATCGGACCGTCGTCAAAGGTGATGACGACCTCATGGTCGTTCAGCGGCAGCGATTGCGAATATTGCATGCTGCCGATCCGGCTGAGTTCGCCCGGTGAGAGCGTAAGAACGCGACTGGTGCCGAGCGCGTCGGGATTGCCAGGGCAGGGCTCCGCTGCGGCGGATGCAACGCCGGCGGCAAGCAAAAAGACCGAAAACACAACACTACGCATGAGGCCCCCCGACCACCCGCGCCGTCCGCCCCCGGCAGGAGGCCCCCGACAATATGGTGCGCGACATTAAAGGATGATTACGCGCTGTGAATGCGCCACAGGCCATTTTCCAACCGTTTTTAAGGTACTGCGGCAAAAAAGCGACGCTTTTAGCGCGTGTTGGGGCTTCCCGACGGGACGACGTGAACAATTCGGTAGCCCCGCTTTTTAAGCTCGTGGAGGAAGGCCGGGATCATCTGGGCCGTCTGGGATTTGGTATCGTGAAAAAGCACGATGCCGCGGTTTACCTGTTCGATCCGGGACAGGATCAAATGGAGCTCACTGTTGGGCGTCATAGAGACCCAGTCGCTGGCCCACACGTCGGCACCGAACACAACAAGCCCACGCTCGTTCACACGATCGAGCAGGGCTGTGTTCGAGGCAAAACCTGGAAAGCGGAAAAATGGCGTTGTCGGTTGCGTCCGCCGCACGCCATAAAGCGCAAACTCATCCGCGGCGATGCCGCGATCAATGTCGTTCTCGGCGCGCGCAAGCGACATGTGACTGAGTAACGGATGTGAATAACTGTGGTGGCCGATGCTGTGGCCTTCGGCGAGGGCCCGTCGCGCGAGTTCCGGGTGCGCAGTGGTGTTTCTGCCTAACAGGAAAAAGGTTGCGCGGACGCATTCGCTCTTGAGGGCGTCCAATACGCGCGACGTCGTCCCGGGCCATGGACCGTCGTCGAAAGTGAGCACCAATTCCTTGTCATGCAGCGGCAAGGTCGCCGGGAATTGCTTGCGGCCGATCCGGGGCTCGCCTTTGGCGTTGACTTCGAGAACCCGTGCGGTGCCCAGCGCTTGTGGATTACCCGGACAAGAGTCAGCAACGGCAGCCGCGGGTGCGAGCGCAATGATGAGAGCGAGGACGAGATTTCGGGTCATAAGCCGTTCCAGTGCGTGAATTGATTGCATCATTGCGGTCCGGTTACCAGTTGTTCACCCTATTTGCTGACCAACGTTTAAAGCCCGATCCGTAACCCTATAGGCCGACGCCGCACGTAGGCTGGGAGTGCCCGGTGCACGAGGTCAATACGGGAGCAGCGGGTTTTCGTCCCGCCCGCTGGCTGCGGGTCTGGGTTGGGCGCGCCCGTGCCTCGCTTTCACCAAACCTGATTTCTCCGCAGCCTGTTTCTTCCCGGCATATACGAACCGTATCGCAGTTGACCTTTGTCCTCGCGGGGTTCGTTGTTGTCGCTTCCGTCTCCGGGCTAGCGATCGGCTACCGCGAAGGACAGCGAAATGACGAGCAGCTTTCGTCGCAACAGCACGCGGCACTGCGCAATACCATCGCCGAATTTTCCGTGGCGCCCGGGCGCAAGGGCGAAATCGATCTACGCCTGATGCGCTTGGCCGCACAGATTGCTGGCGTGAACAATCTCAAGTTCGATCGCAATCTGGGCGCCAGCGGTCGCGAGATGCATCCAGTGATGGACGCGGACGGCCGCATCGTCGGGTTCTTCACCTGGGACAAGGCTGCGCCGGCGGCGCAGGCATTTAAACGCCTGGCACCGTTTGTTTCCGTTGTCGCAATCGTTCTGGCGGGATTTGCCGGTCTGACGCTGTGGCAGCTGCGGCGCGCCCGCCATGAACTTGCGCTGAGGGAAATACAGGCGGCACGCGCGGCCGATGAAGACAAGCTCACCGGTCTTCCCAACCATGCCAAGATACTCGAACTGCTCGATCTCGCGCTTGCGGAGCGGGCCGACGACGAATTGACGACGTTTGCGCTGGTCGAGATCGATGGCATGGAAGACGTCACGGCTCATCACGGCGTCCTGGGAAGCGACGAGCTTATTGTCGCGAGTTCCCGGCGGCTCAAGGAGGCACTGCCGCCGGACGCAGTGTGCGGTCGCATCGCGGGCGACGAATTTGCAATTACCCTCACAGCCAAACACGAGGTTGATGCAGAATCGATCATCCGGGCGGCGCTCGAAACGATCGCGCGCCCGCACTGGATCGACAATGTCGTTCGCGTGAGCGCCCATGCCGGTTTTGCACAAGCGCCCAGCGATGCCACCACCCGCGGTGAGCTCACGCGGCGTGCTGAGCTGGCCTTGCGCACGGCGGCCAAAAAGGGACCCGGCGCCATTGTGGCCTTCGATCATTCGATCGACACCGTTTCGACTGACCTGAAGTTCATCCATCGCGAGCTGCCCCGCGCGATCAGCGCGCATGAACTGGAATTGAACTATCAGCCGATTGTCTCCTCGCACGGCGGACGGATGGTGGGCGTCGAAGCGCTGTTGCGGTGGACGCATCCCAGCCGCGGCATTATCCCGCCCGCGACCTTTATTCCGATTGCCGAGCAAATGGGATTGATGGACACAATCGGCGCGTTTGTATTGCGCCGCGCGCTTCATGAAGCCAAGCGATGGCCGGAAGACCTCTATGTCGCGGTGAACCTTTCTCCGTTGCAGGTCCGCGACGAGACTATCGTCGATATGGTTCGCACCGCGCTGACCGAAAGCGCCGTGACGCCGTCCCGTCTGGTCCTTGAAATTACCGAAGGCATCCTGATCGACAACCCGGATGAGATGGTCAAGCGCATCAAGGATCTCCACGCACTCGGGGTGCGCGTCGCGCTCGACGACTTCGGCTCGGGTTATTCCAATCTCGGATATCTGCAGCGTTTCCCGCTCGACAAATTGAAGATCGACAAGAGCTTCGTGGCCGCACTCGGCCGTTCCTCGAACGGCGGCGTGATCATCCAGGCCATTGTGGCGCTTGGCCGTGCGCTCGGCCTGTCGGTGCTGGTCGAGGGCGTGGAAACCGAGCACCAACGCGTCCTGTTGCGCCTGGCTGGTTGCGACGAGATGCAAGGCTTCCTGTTCGCAAAGCCTGCGTCTGCCAAGGCAATCGACAAACTCTTGGCGCAGGCGGCGAAACACGGCAAAGCACTGCCGGCGTCGGGCGAGGCGCTGACAGCGTGACCTTCAACCGATAGAGTTGGTCGCCAATTGGCGCCCCTTTGATACGGGCGAGCGGAGGGCGGCGGATGATTCCCAATGCATGGTCGGGCTTCGATTTCGGTCTGGGGCCGGACGTCGACATGCTGCGCAAATCGGTGAGCGGCTTCGCCCAAGACCGTATCGCGCCGCGCGCCGCCGCAATCGATCGCGACAATGAATTTCCGCGCGACCTGTGGCCCGAGATGGGTGCGCTTGGCCTGCACGGCATCACCGTGGAGGAAAAATATGGCGGCTCCGGCCTCGGCTATCTCGAACACTGCGTTGCAATGGAGGAGATTTCGCGGGCCAGTGCAGCCGTGGGGCTGTCCTATGGCGCGCATTCCAATCTTTGCGTCAACCAGCTGCGGCGCAACGGCAGCGAGGAGCAGAAGAGAAAATATCTGCCAAAGCTGATTTCCGGCGAGCATGTCGGCGCGCTCGCGATGTCGGAGCCGGGGGCCGGTTCCGATGTGGTTTCGATGCGCACCATGGCCGAGAAGCAGGGCGACCGTTATGTCCTCAACGGGTCGAAGATGTGGATCACCAATGGTCCCGTCGCCGATACTATGGTGATCTATGCCAAGACCGACCGCACCGCCGGCGCGCGTGGCATAACTGCATTTATCGTCGAGAAAACCTTCAAGGGATTTGCGCCCGCACAGAAGCTCGACAAGCTGGGCATGCGCGGCTCAGACACCAGCGAACTGGTATTCACTGACTGCGAGGTGCCTGAGGAAAACGTTCTGGGCGCGGTCGGCAATGGCGTCAACGTGTTGATGTCCGGGCTCGACTATGAGCGCGTGGTGCTCGCGGCCGGTCCGCTGGGGATCATGCAGGCCTGTATGGACGTGGTCATTCCGTATGTGCATGAACGCCAGCAATTCGGCCAGGCGATCGGCCGTTTCCAGCTTGTGCAGGCCAAGCTCGCCGACATGTACGTCACCATGAATGCGGCCAGGGCCTACGTGTACACGGTGGCCAAGGCTTGCGATGAAGGCCGTACCACGCGCGAGGATGCCGCTGGAGCAATCCTCTATGCGGCTGAGCGCGCGACCTGGATGGCGCTGGAGGCGATCCAGTGCCTCGGAGGCAATGGCTATATCAACGACTTTCCGACGGGCCGCCTGCTGCGCGACGCCAAGCTCTATGAAATTGGGGCAGGAACCTCGGAAATCCGTCGCATGTTGATCGGGCGTGAGATCTTCGAGAAGACGCGGTAGTGGGGCGAACGCGTCGCCGTTAACTTTTCGGGCTGGCGAATCAGCTAGTGCATTGGCCGACATCACCAGCAATGGGGATCGCGGCCATGATGCGGGTGCGGTTGAAAGCTGACGGGCGGATCGTCGAAATCCTCCCTGATGGCGGTGAGAAGACGCTCGACCACAGTGATCCGGCACAATTTGTTCGGCAGGTCAGGGCACGCTGCGGATTGACGCAAGCGGCGTTCGCCGAAAAAATCGAGGTGCCGATCGAAACCGTGCGCAATTGGGAGCAGGGCAAGCGCCATCCGCGCGGCCCGGCGCGGGCTTTGCTCAAATTGATTGATCAGGCGCCGGACGTTGCCTTCGCCACGCTTGGTAGGGGACGGCGCTAAAGCGCCTTGTGGCAAAGGACGTCGCTGAGCGCTATTCGGCAGCGGCAGGTACGCGCGTCCGCGGCGAATAGCGCGCGATACGCATCAGCAGGAACATCGCGAACAGCGTTGCGATATAGACAAGCAACTGCATTTCGGTTGGCTGGTCGATATACCCGATCAGCGTGTGAAGCAGCCGGCCGAAGATACTCTTTTCTGATAGCAGCCAGGACGTATCCCAGAGGGTACGGTCGAGTGCGACCACCACGCCAGCATTGTTGAGGAATTGCACGGCCTGTGCTGCCATGCCCGCGGCGAGCAAGGCTATCAGCCAGCTCGTCACCGAAAAGATGTACCGGTTCGGGATTGCCAGCAAACCAAGGTAGGTCAGCGCAGTGAACACCGCACCGCCACCTATGCCGAGCAGACCGCCGACCAGCAATGCCGAACCCGATGTGCCCGACGCCATGATGCCGTAAAGGAACAGCACCACTTCAGACCCTTCGCGAAGGACCGCGAGTCCCACAACGATCGCTAGTGCGGTGAGCGGCTTTGCACCTTCGCTGACGGCGTTGCCAACCCGGCGCATTTCGTCCGCGATCTCTCGACCGTGACGCGCCATCCAGGCGTTGTGCCACATCAGCATGACCACTGCGACGCCGAGGACGCTGGCGTTAAAGAGTTCCTGGCCGGCGCCCTGGAACGCATCCGAGATGACGCCGGCAAACATGGCGACAATCGCCGCGCCGAGCACGCCACCACCAATACCGATCGTGATCCAGCGCCCGCGGCCCACGACGCCACGCGTTGCCGCCATCACGATGCCGACGATAAGTCCGGCTTCGATGACTTCACGAAATACGATGATCAGTGCACCCAACATGATTTATTCCGCGATCACGGTGCCTTTGGCGGTGGCTTCGTTGTACTCGCCGATGAAGGGATAGCGGCCGGGCTTCAGGGGGCCGATCCGCACCGTCCCTCTGGATTTACCGGCAATGACTTTCTCGACCTTCATTGGATTGCTTTCGAATTCCTCGGGCGTCGCATCTTCGTTGACGACCGTGATTGTCACCCTCTGATTGGCCGGTACCTTGATTTCGGCCGGCGTGAACCGGTGATCCTTGATGGTCACTACATAGTCATCGGCACGGGCGGTGGCGGTTCCGGCGGCCATCACGGCCAACGCACTCAAAACAACAAAAAAGCTGCGCATTCGGTCCTCACGGTAGCTATTGGCCCTCACAAAAGCATTAAAGCCCGTTGATGCAACTGCTTTTTTCTTCTCTTGAATTATTCCAATGTAAGAACCGGCACGAACACCTTGCCTGTCAAAGCAATGTCCCGTTTTGCGCCAGCGCAAAATTCGAGAGATTTTTCGCAGCGAGGGTTTGAAGGGCCGGCAACCGGCTCGTGGAACCCGGGTTGGCAGGGCTGCGGTGACCGGGCATTCTTCCGGGCCCGCCGCCGACCCGTTCCAAACGCAGATTCAAGGAGATTGTAATGCAAGTGGTTGAAGCCCATGGCGCCCGCATTCCCACCATCGGACTTGGGACCATGACCCTGAAAGATGACGTCTGCGTGCAGGCGGTCAAAACGGCGTTGCAGGTCGGCTACCGCCACCTCGACACCGCCGCCTTCTATGGCAACGAAAAGGAAAACGGCGAGGGTTTCCGCCAGTCGGGAATCAAGCGTGCGGATGTGTTCATCTGCACCAAGGTCCGGCAGGGCGACCTGATGCCCGATGCCTTTGCCAAGGTGCTCGATCAGAGCCTGGCCAATCTGCAATTGCCCTCCGTCGATCTGCTGCTGATTCACTGGAACAATCCGGAAGTCCCGTTCAAGCTTTCGGTTGGCGCGCTCTGCAAGGCGAAGAAAGAGGGCAAGACCAAACATATCGGCGTCGCCAATTTCACGACGACCATGCTGGACGAAGCCTGGGCGGTTACGACCGAGCCATTGGTCTGCAACCAGATCGAGATGCATCCCTTCATCAATCAGGACAAGGTCCTTGCCGCCTGCAAGAAGCACGGCATGGCTGTTGTTGCCTATTGTCCGATTGCGCGCGGCAAGGTGCCAGGTGCGGACGGGCTTGAGCGTATCGGGAAAGCACACGGCAAGAGTGCGGCACAGGTCTCACTTCGCTATCTCGTTCAAATGGGCGTGTGCTCAATTCCGCGCACCGCGACCCCCGACCATCTGAAGCAAAACCTCGACGTGTTCGATTTCAAGCTATCCGACGCCGAGATGGCCGAACTCAAGAAGCTCAACGCCACCAATATGCGCGTGGTCAATCCGCCGCACGCTCCGAAATGGGATACGCCGTGATACGCCTCATCGCTGCCGCACTCATTGCGCTGAGCGCAAATCCCGCGCTGGCACAGGACAAGCCGAGTCCAAAAGATTCCGCGGCGATTGAAAAGTGTATGAAGGAAAAAACGGCGCATAACTGGGCCTGGGAAAAATGCATTGGACTGATTTCCGAGCCATGCTCAAAAGATGAGACGTCGATGCCGCCTTCCCAGGTCATCGCCTGCTATTCGAGGGAGCAGGGGGTATGGGACAACATCCTCAACAAATCTTATCAGCTCTTGCGCGAACGGCTCGAGGAAGACCAGGTCGCCAAGTTGCGCGACATGCAGCGCGCCTGGATCACATCGCGCGACAAGACCTGCGGCTTTCTCTACGACTATTTCCAGGGGACGATGGCCAATCCCATGATCGCGGCCTGCACCAGCCGTGCGACCGGATTGCAGGCGCTGTACCTTCGCGGCTTCGCCGACGACGTCGCTGACAGGAAATGAAACGTGATGCAGACGGTCGAGGCCAAAGGCTTTAAGATTCCTATTGTCGGTCTTGGCACCTGGGCATTGCGCGGCCGTGACTGCGCGCGGCTGACCGAGCAGGCGATTCGCCTTGGCTATCGGCATATCGACACGGCGCAGATGTATGACAATGAGCGCGAGGTGGGCGAGGGCATCCGTGCCTCAGGCTTGCGCGCCGAGGTGATGGTCACGACCAAAGTGCAGCCGACGCTGCTTGCGCCCCACGATCTTGAGCGGTCGGTGAAAGAAAGCCTGGCGCGGCTGCGGCTGGATGTCATCGACCTGCTGCTGATTCATTGGCCAAATCCGCGCGTGCCGCTCGCCGAAACGCTTGAGGCCATGGCCAAGATGAAGCGCGAGGGCTTCACACGCCAGATCGGCGTCTCAAACTTTACGGTGGCGTTGCTCGATGAGGCGAACAAAATTTCGAGTGAACCGCTAGTCTGCAACCAGGTCGAGTGCCATCCGTTTTTGAACCAGGACAAGGTGATTGCGGCGTGCCGAAAAAACGGGATGGCGGTGGTCGCCTATAGCCCGATCGCGCGCGGCAACGCGAAAGGCGACAAGGTTCTGGAAAAGATCGGGCTCGTTCACAACAAGACCGCTGCGCAAGTGTGCCTACGCTGGTTGGTTCAACAACGGATCGTCGTGATCCCACGGACCAGCAAGATCGAACGGCTCGAGGAAAATTTTGCTTTGTTCGATTTCGAATTGAGCGATGCCGAAATGCGGGAAATTGCCGGACTCGGGCGCCGCGGCAGCCGCATCGTCGATTGGACCTGGTCGCCGAACTGGGACTGAGGCCTAAAAAAATCCAAGCGACTCGCAGCCGGTGCCGGCCTTGAAGCTCTGCTTCCAGCGTCTGGCTGGAATGTCGATGACATGCACGGAGCCATCGCCCTGGCAGGCGACAAACAATTCGTCGCCGCGATAGGCCATGTCCATGGGCTGGCTGCCGACCTTGATCGCGGTCTGATCACGAAAGGTCGGTGTAATCAGGCTGACGGTATCGCTATTCAAGCTGGTCACGCCGAGCACGCTCCAGTTGGGGCTATAGCGAGCGATCTGCGCCGGCTTGGCGACGTCTTTCAGCACAATGGTCTCGCGGACCGTCTCGGCTACAGTATCGATCAGAAACAGGACCGGTTCCTGATCCGACACAACAACCACGGTTTTTCCGTCGCCCGAAATTGTGATACCGGCGAGCGGGTGCGGCGTCTTGATCTTGCCGAGCAGCTTGCGCTGCGGAAGATCGATTATCGATACTTCCCCGTCTTCTTCATTCTCGGTATAGAGCCGCCGGGCGTCGGGCGAGATGATCAACCGGTGCGCGTTGGTCGAGCCCGACTTGATCGCGTCTATGACCTGGCGCGTTTTCGGGTCGACCACCGCCACGACCGCGCTGTTTTCGCAGGTAATATAGATCAACCCGTCCGGGCCTAATTTGAGTGTATGCGGCGCAATGTAAGGCCGCAGGTCGATATCGCCGACATGCTCACGCCTGGCGAGGTCGATGATGCAAAGTGTATGGCCCGGATTTGGATTGCGCCCATGGATGCCGTCGCCGTAGATCGGTACATATGCCAGGCCGGTCTCCGGTACGATCAGCAGTTCGTGCACCGTGCGCTGAAATCCATCGAGTACTTTCTGTGTCTCGTAGGTCGCCGGGTTGATGAACAGGATTTTCGCGCCCATTTTATCAACGCCGATCATTCCGTGCCCGTTTCCGCCGGCTGCCATGGCTCCACCACTCCTTCCACTTTGCAGTCCATTGATTAGCATGACGTGCGCGAAATGTTGTAGGGAAGGCCCATGAGCCCTGATACGGCCCTTGTTTTGTTTTCCGGCGGCCAGGATTCGACGGTCTGCCTTGCCTGGGCATTGCAGCAATTTTCACGCGTCGAAACGATCGGCTTTGACTATGGCCAGCGGCACGCCGTCGAGCTGAGCGTTCGCGCGCGCTTGCGGGAGCGCATGGCGGCTTTGCGGCCTGATTGGAAGGCAGGTCTCGGCGACGACCATCTCGTCAAACTCGACGCGCTCGCGGCGATTTCCGAAACCGCGCTCACCCGCAACACGGCCATTGCGATGGCGGACAGCGGATTGCCCACCACCTTTGTTCCGGGTCGCAACCTGATCTTCTTTTGTTTTGCTGGAGCTTTGGCGTACCGGCGTGGCGCCCGTCATCTGGTGGCCGGGATGTGTGAGACCGACTATTCGGGCTATCCGGATTGTCGAGACGACACCATAAAAGCCGTCCAGGTCGCGCTCACTTTGGGGCTCGATAAACGTGTCACCATCCATACGCCGCTCATGTGGATCGACAAGGCCGACACCTTCGCCATGGCTGAACAAATTGGCGGCAAAGCATTCCTTGAAATCGTCATCGAGGACAGCCATAGCTGTTATCTGGGCGACCGCAGCAAGCGCCACGATTGGGGCTTTGGCTGTGGCGAGTGTCCGGCCTGCCAGTTGCGGGCGCAAGGTTTTGCCAAATTCAAGGGTCGAAAGACGTCATGATCGACAACGATAAACGCAGACGCATCGAAGGCAGCATTTTTTTGGTGTTGTTTTGCCTGACCATTCCTGCTGCGAACTGGATGATCGGGCACGTCGGCACCGTGTGTGTGTCCAATGGTCCGTGTCTTGTGCCGGTCGCGCCCGGCATCATGGCGCCTTCGGGCGTGCTGATGATCGGGGCCGCGCTGGTGTTGCGCGACCTGGTGCAGAGGCGGCTCGGCGTTGAATTCGGGATCGGCGCGATTGTGATCGGTGCGATGATTTCGGCGGGTCTTGCGCCGCCGTCGCTTGTTCTTGCCTCGGCGGCTGCCTTCCTGCTGTCCGAATTTGCCGACTTCGCCGTCTATACTCCGCTTGCGCGGCGGAGGTTGGTGGCGGCGGTGGTCGCCTCCAGCGTCGCCGGGCTCGTGGTGGACTCGATCGTATTTCTCTGGCTCGCATTCGGTTCGATGGAATTTTTGCTCGGTCAGATCGTGGGCAAACTCTGGATGGTGCTGCTCGCGGTGCCGTTTGTCGCGTTGCTCCGGCGCCGCGATGAGCGGCTCGGCTTGAAGGCGGCGTGAGACGACCATGACAACAACTCTCGATATCCTGGGCAACGTCACAACCGGCACCATTACGACGATGCTGCTGAAAAAAGGCATTCGCCGGTCATGGATGGCGGGTGCAATGCCGTTCGGTTTTTCCGGTAAACGGGTTGTGGGTCCGGCCTTCACGCTCCGTTTCGTTCCGGTGCGCGAGGATCTCGCAACACCGGAAAGCTGGTCGAAGCCGATTTCAACGCGCGGAGCGATCGAGGCGATGCCGGAGAATTGCATCGTCGTTGCCGATGCGATGGGCGTGACCGGTGCGGGCATCTTCGGCGACATCCTGTGCATGCGCATGGTCAAACGCGGTGTCAGTGCACTGATTACCGATGGCGTTATGCGGGACAAGCATGGCGTGCTGGCAACGGGATTGCCGGTATGGTGCGCGGGCGTGGCGGCGCCGGCGTCAGTCAATCAACTGACATTCGTCGGCTGGAACGAACCAATCGGGTGCGGGGGCTGTGCAATTTTTCCGGACGACGTCATTGTCGCCGATGACGATGGCGCGGTGGTGATTCCGAAGGACCTGGTCGAGTTCGTTGCCCATGAAGGCGCGGAGCACGAGTTGCTGGAAAGCTGGCTGGTGCAGGAGGTCGAGAAAGGCGCCAAGTTGCCGGGCCTTTATCCGCCCAATGAAGAAAACAAGAAGCGGTATGAGGATTGGAAGAAGTCACGCTGATGTTCTTCATTCTTTCGAAGACCGTCGCCTTTCTTTTCCTGCCTTCCAATCTTCTGATCCTGCTCGGACTTGCCGGTGTCGCGCTGATGGCAACTCGCCGCAGGCGCGTTGGCGTGTGCATTGCGGTGGCGAGCCTTCTTCTGCTGGCAGCGGCTGGTTTCTTGCCGGTGGGCGGCGTTCTTATTCATGCGCTTGAAAGTCGCTTTCCGCCCTGGGATGCAAGTCGCGGCACCCCGGACGGCGTCATTGTGCTTGGCGGCGCCATAGCATCTGAGCTCTCACGAGACCACGGTGAGCCGGTCATCGGTGGCGATGGCAGCCGCATCTTCGCGATGGCAAAACTTGCGCGCGCATATCCTTCTGCCCACATTGTCTACTCGGGAGGTGACGCGAGCCTGTTGGGCAATCAGCCGCGGGAATCGGACTTCGTGCACCCGTTGCTCGACAACTTTGGAATTCCCCGGTCGCGCGTAACGCTCGAAACGCGTTCCCGGAACACCGCCGAAAATGCGGCATACGTGAAAGATTTGATCAATCCGAAGCCAGGGGAACGGTGGCTGTTGGTGACATCTGCGCAGCACATGCCGCGCGCCATCGGCTGCTTCCGCAAAGTTGGATTTGACGTCGAAGCCTATCCGGTCGGGTGGAGCACTCCACGGGCAGCTGACCCAGTTTGGAGTCGCTCGCTCTCAAACGGGCTGGGGCGTTTGGACGCAGCCGCCTATGAGTGGCTCGGTCTGATTAGCTACTGGGCGACCGGGAAAACGACCGAATTGCTGCCGTCGCAATAATCGCGATCATATAATTTGTGCGCTATCGCTTGCGAATCTTGCGGCAAAAGACGTCGTAGATCGCGCCGATGACAACGCGTGCTTCGTCGCTGGCGAGCCGGTAATAAATAGCCTTACCGTCACGTCGCGTCGTCACCAGCCCATCCGACCGCAAGCGCGCGAGTTGCTGGGACACTGTCGGCTGGCGCAGGCTGAGAAGGTCTTCCAACTCGCTGACTGACTTCTCGCCCTCGGCAAGGATACAGAGAATCATCAGCCGGCTTTCATGCGCCAGCGCCTTGAGAAAATTGCTTGCGCGCTTTGCATTCTCGACCATCCGGTCAAGTTCAGTTGAGCGAGCGCGACCTTCAAAGTGATGCAATTCCATTCGTACACCAACAATTGTGTTTTGCCGTCCGACGAATACAGACGATCAACTCGCCGCGCGCAACGTTTTTTCGTCGAGTGGGGTTCGTTCACCACTCGTTCCTGACGGATCCAGTTTTTTGATCAGTACGCCAAGCAGCCCCCAGAAATTATCTTCACCGGGATAACCGCGAATGCGGCCTATTTCGCGGCCATTCTCGACGAGAACAAAAAGCGGTGCGAGCCGTTCTACTTCAATAAATGCTAGATCCGGCGGCAAAGTGTGATCAATATTCACGCGTCGCAAAGGCGCGCGCTGACCTTCTGTCGTTTTTGGATAGATCGGCGCAATTTCATGGTCGAAAATCTCGCACCACGTGCAGCCGGCTTGTTCAAACATGACAAGTTCGGCCGCGTGCACCCTCACAAACGTCGAAACAAAAATAACCGCGCTAAACAAAGCAACGCGAGAAGAAAAATGTCGAGTCCAAGAATAATTCACTAGCTTCATTCTCTCGTGCGAATTGCGCGCCCGGCATCGCGAGGCAATATATCAACAATATAGCATGTGTCGATGCAGGAACGGCGAGCGCCAGCGTTTGTGTAGTTAGCCGAAGCGGAAAGCCAACAGGTTGTCGAACGAGCGCAGCTCGATCAGAACACGGTGCAGGAGGTCAGTGTCCTGGGTTGCGATCGCCTTGGGGATCAGGGAGAGGCTCGCTTTGGCGCCGTCCACGAGGCGGCGAAATTCCGGAGACTTTTGGACTGTTTCGCTTGCTGTGCCGTCGCAACGATCAAGGATAGATCCGTACAATGATGCGGTATTCGCAACAGAGGTGCGCGTTTCGGGCTTGCCCCAGTCGAGCGCGTTATCGTTGTAGATCATCAGCGCGTCCATAGCGGTGTTGGCATCGCGTATGCAATCGGCCAGCACTACGACGCCGCTTGCCTTGCGCAGCGCGTAAAGATCGCCGCGAATCGCGTCGAGCCCGTTCCTTGCTGCGTCGAGCCGTCCTGTCTTGAGCATGAGGTCGGCACCGACCAGGCGTGCGCTTACAGCAGTGAACAGCCGGCTGTAGAGGGGATTATTGGCGAAAACATCGGGCCGATTGCCGGAAAACCGTTCGGTGAGCCGGATCCAGGCGTCGCGCAGGCGGTCGATTTCGAGTGTGGCGAGGTCCTCATTGCCGGTGCGCAGATAACCGATAGCAACGCGGTTGTGAGCGCTTGCCGCTTCGATGGCGGCGTTGAAATCCGCAAGTTCATCGGCCTGGGCGGAGAATGCGCTGCCCAGAAGGGCGGAGGCGAGACATGCAATGCGAGCAAGCCAGAGCAGCATGAAATTCACCGGATTTTGACGCGAACGTCTGTATAATCGTAATTATATGTCTCGCCCTAGCTGGCTGCGAGGCAAGCTTGCCCGCGTGGTTTACGGATTGCGCACATGATTACACGCCGAATTGTGCTGATTGGCGCTGCATCTTTCGCGGCGGCGTCCGCGCAGCGTGTACATGCCGAAGGCCCGATTTTGACTGACGACGGGCTCTACAAAGAACCCTGGTTCCTGGAAAGCTTTCTCGATCTTGCCGACGATCTCGAAGGCGCCCGCAAGGACGGCAAGCGCTTTGTGGTCATGTGGGAGCTCAAAGGCTGCCCGTATTGCAAGGAGACGCATTTCGTGAACTTTGCGCAGCCCCGCATCGCGGACTACGTGAAGGCAAATTTTGAAGTACTCCAGCTCAACATCATCGGGTCGCGCAAGGTCACCGATTTCGATGGTACGGAAATGTCGGAAAAGGAATTGGCGGCGAAATATGGCGTGCGGTTCACGCCGACGTTTCAATTCTTCGGGGAGGGCGCAACGCCGCTCAAGAGCCTGCCGCCGGCCAAGCGCGAAGTGGCGCGGGCGCCCGGTTACATGCGGCCCGACGATTTTCTCGCCTTGTTCCGCTATGTGCGTGAAAAGGCCTACGAGAGCAAAAGCTTCCTCGACTATCTCAAGTCATTGCCGAGCTGAGCCGGTGCGAGACGTATATTTTTTTATGAATATGATTTGAACTGGCCCTTTACCGTCGCTATGGTCCGAACGGGCGGATTAGCGGCTGCCCCAAAACGCTCATCTTGGAGGACTCACGGATGCGACCCTTATCCCGCCGCGACTCACTGGCGCTCGGTGCCTCGGGCGTGGCGCTTACGTTGATAGGCTGGGGCGAGAGTGCCTCTGCTGCCGCCAAGGAAGCGGCCGAGCAAATCGCGAAATTTACCGGCGGCAAGACAGCGGAGAAGGCGAAGGTTTCGATCGAGCTGCCCGAGATTGCCGAGAACGGCAATACGGTGCCGTTGTCCGTGTCGGTTGACGCGCCGATGGCCGCAGATAACTACGTGAGCGAGATCCTCGTAGTCGCTGACGGCAATCCAAATCCGGGTGTCGCGACATTTCAATTCTCGCCGCTCGCGGGCAAAGCCGAAGCCTCCACGCGCATACGCCTCGCGACAACGCAAAATATTATCGTGACCGCTAAGACCAGCAAGGGCGAGTTCTTTACGAATCAGAAGCTGGTGAAGGTCACCATCGGCGGCTGCGGCGGCTGATCCGGCAACAAATTCGATTCAGGAGAATACAATGGCGGAAAAGCCACGGCTCAAGCTTCCCAAGGAAGCCAAGAAAGGCGAAGTCATCGAAATCAAAACGCTGTTACCCCACATCATGGAGTCGGGTCAGCGCAAGGATAAAGACGGCAAGGCCATTCCACGTAAAATCATCAACAAGTTCGCCTGCGAGTTCAACGGCAAGCCCGTGTTCACGGCTAACCTCGATCCGGCAATTGCCGCCAACCCCTACATGCAGTTCCACGCGAAGGTGGAAGAAAGCGGTACGTTCAAGTTCACGTGGACCGACGATGATGGCACCGTCACCACGGCGGAAGAGACAATTACGGTCACCTGACACCTGTCCCGCGCAGCACGGCGGGGGACGGACAATGATAATAATCTGCTTGGGAGGAACCGATGACTCGTGGAGGGATTCTGGCGAGCGGCGCAACGGTTGCACTATTGGTTGCGGGCGCTTTCGTTGTTGGCGGTCAGCCTGGCGCAAACGCGCAGGCCAAGAAGGAAGCACCGCTTGAGACGAAGGGCGACGCGTCAGTGCGGCCATGGAAGCGCTATGCGGGGTGGCCGGCCCGCGATGAATCGAAATGGAATACGCTCGCCAACCTGGCGTCGCCTCCCGCGCCGAAAACGCCACGCAAACTACCGGGCCCAATCACCGGCGATCCCAAAAAAGGCGCGGAGCTGGTCGCCGATCGCAACCGCGGGGGATCGTGCCTCGCATGCCATGTCATGGGCCCCGCGGGCGGCGCCAATCTTCCGGGCAATGTCGGTCCTGATCTTTCGGAAATCGGGAGCGCAGGCCGCGAGGACGAATATCTGTTCAACTACATCTACGACGCGCGCGTTTACAATTTGGAGACGGTGATGCCGCCGTGGGGCGGTCACGGCGTGTTCAATGATGAGGAAATCGGCGACATGGTCGCGTTCCTCAAGACGTTGAAATCTCCGGCGGTGTTCAAAACCGAGCTCGACAATCCGGACAAGCGCCCGGCTCCGGTCGAGAAACGCGAAAACCTCGATCCAATCGAAAATCCCGGCATGTGGGCCGTGGACAAGGCGCAGGAGCTTTGGAAGCAGAAGAGCGCGTCCGGGTCCGCCTGCGCCACATGTCACAGCGATCCGGTGGCATCATTCAAAACCTGGGCGGCATCGATGCCGAAATGGGAGCCACGGCTCAACAAAGTGTTGGGGGTGGAGGAGTTCGTCACCCGCCACGCCAAGGCAACCACCGGCGCGGACTGGTTGATGGAAACCGACGAGAACCGCGCCATGTCGGTCTATCTGCACTTCCTTGCCAACGGCGCGCCAATTCAGGTGGATACCACCAGCTCGGACTCAAAGGCCGCAATCGAGCGCGGCAAGGCGCTTGCAAGCCGCAAGCTTGGTGAGCTCAATTTCGCCTGCACCGATTGCCACGGCAAATCCGCGAACCACTGGATCCGTGGGCAGTGGTTGGGTGAACCCAAGGGCCAATACGATCATTTCCCGACCTGGCGCACGAGCCTTCTGGCGATCTGGGACATTCGCCAGCGGTTCCAGTGGTGCCAGGTCAACATTCGCGCCGACGAACTGCCGCCCGATGCCAAGGAATATGGCGATCTCGAGCTCTATCTCGCCTCGCAGAACGATGGGCTGAAGCTGAGCGTGCCCGGCATTCGGCATTGATCTAGATCGATGATCACCCGCCGCGAAATCCTCCAGGTCGGCGTCGCTACCGCGGCGCTGACGGCGGGTGGCGGTGGTCTCACGCGCGCGCTGGCGCAGCAGCGCCTGAGTGAAGCCGAATTGCTGAAATTCGACGCGGTCGGCACTGTCACGCTGCTTCATGTCGCCGATATTCACGGTCAGCTCGTGCCGGTCTATTTCCGGGAGCCCTCGGTCAATCTCGGCGTCGGAGACGCGAAAGGGCAGCCGCCGCACCTCACCGGACCGGATTTTCTCCGGCGTTTCGGTATTCCGGAGAAGTCGGCCGCGGCTTACGCGCTGACAGATCAGGACTTCGAGGCCCTGGCGAAATCCTATGGCCGCATTGGTGGGCTCGACCGGCTCGCTGCAGTGGTCAAGCAAGTCCGCGCAGAGCGCGGCAACGATAAAGTCCTCTTCCTCGACGGCGGCGATACCTGGCAGGGCTCGCTCGGCGCAAACCGCAGCAAAGGCCAGGACATGGTCGACTGCATGGCGCTGTTGAAGCCAGATGCCATGACGGGCCATTGGGAATTTACTTACGGCGAAACACGCCTGAAGGAGCTTGTCGAGGGACTCGGTTTTCCGTTCCTCGCGCTCAATATCCGCGATACCGAATGGAACGAGCCGGCCTTCGAGCCGATGAAGATGTTTGAAAAAGGCGGCGTCAAGATTGCCGTGCTCGGGCAGGCTTTCCCCTATACCCCGGTAGCCAATCCGCGCTGGCTGATGCCGAAATGGTCATTCGGGATCCGCGAGGAGGATGTGCGCGCGAACGTCGAAAAGGCGCGCAAGGCCGGCGCGCAGCTTGTCGTGCTGCTCTCGCACAATGGCTTCGATGTTGATCGCAAGCTTGCGAGCCGCGTGTCGGGCATCGACGTCATTCTCACCAGCCACACGCATGATGCCTTGCCGGAGGCCATCAAGGTCGGCAACACCTTGCTCGTGGCATCCGGTAGCCACGGCAAGTTCGTCTCGCGGCTCGATCTCGATGTGAGCGGCGTCGCGGTCAAGAATTTCCGGTACAGGCTGATTCCCCTTTTTGCGGATGTCATCAAACCCGACGCAGAGATGTCCGCGGCGATCGCCAAGGTACGCGCGCCGTTTGCCGATGACCTTAAGCGTGTGGTTGGGCATTCGGATTCGCTTCTTTTTCGGCGCGGCAACTTCAATGGCACCTTCGACGATCTGATTTGCGCGGCGCTTCTAAAAGAACGCGACGCGGAGATTGCGCTTTCGCCGGGATTCCGGTGGGGCACCAGCGTGCTGCCGGGTCAGCCGATCACGGTCGAGGACATTCACAATGCAACGGCCATCACCTATCCGCAGGTCTATCGCATTTCGATGACGGGCGAGCGGCTGAAGGAAGTGCTCGAGGACGTCGCCGATAACTTGTTTAATCCGGATCCATACTATCAGCAGGGCGGAGATATGGTCCGGTGTGGCGGGCTCGGCTATGCGATCGATGTAGCAAAGCCCGTTGGCCAGCGAATTTCAGAAATGACTCACTTGAAATCCGGCAAAGCAATAGAGCCGAAAGCGAACTATGTCGTTTCCGGCTGGGCGAGCGTGAATGAGGGGACAGAAGGTCCACCGGTCTGGGATCTGGTCGAGCACCATATCGCTGCAGAAAAAACCGTCCGCGTTGCACCGAATACCAGCGTGAAAATTTCGGGGGTTTAGCGACGATTTGAATTACATTCATAAAGCAGAATGTGATAACAAGCGGTCTGTAAGGCGATCTGCCGGAGGCGGCCGATGACTGATCCGATCGACACGGGCCGCGCAACGCGCCGCCACTTTCTTGCCGGTGCCGCTGGCCTTGCTGCAACGGGCGTAAACGCAGCGCACGCAGAAAATCCCAAGAATCTTCCCTCGAATGTTGCGGACTGGACGCGTCAGCTCGGTGAGGGCGTTGGCGTGCGCGGCTACGGGAATCCATCCAAATACGAAAAGGACGTGGTCCGTCGCACCGTGTCCTGGCTTACCGCGACGCCCGAATCCTCCGTCAGCTTCACGCCATTGCATCAACTCGACGGCATTATCACGCCGAACGGATTGTGCTTCGAGCGGCATCACGGCGGCATAGCCGAGGTCAATCCGGAAGATTACCGGCTGATGTTGCACGGCCTTGTCGAGAAACCGTTGATCTTCACGCTTGAAGAACTTATGCGGCTGCCACGCGTCAACAAGATCTATTTCCTCGAATGCGCTGCCAATTCCGGCATGGAATGGCGCGGGGCCCAGCTCAACGGCTGTCAATATACTCACGGCATGGTGCATTGCGTGCAATACACCGGCGTGCCGCTGAAGGTTTTGCTGGAGCAAGCCGGCCTCAAGCCGAATGCAAAATGGATCATGGCGGAAGGCGGCGACGCCGCGGCGATGAACCGCTCGATCCCGATGAGCAAGGCGCTTGAGGATTGCATCGTCGCCTATCGCATGAACGGTGAAATGCTCCGTCCCGAGCAAGGCTATCCGGTGCGCCTCGTGGTGCCGGGTTGGGAGGGCAATGTCTGGGTGAAGTGGCTGCGCCGTATCAAGGTTGGCGACCAGCCGTGGTTTACACGCGAGGAAACCGCGAAATACACCGACCTGCTCGAAAACGGCAAAGCGCGCCAGTTCACGTGGGTGATGGACGCCAAATCGGTGATTACATCGCCATCGCCGCAGGCGCCTGTGAAGCAAAAGGGCTTCAATATTATTTCGGGCCTGGCTTGGTCGGGGCGGGGAAAGGTCGCGCGGGTCGATGTTTCACTCGACGGTGGCCGAAACTGGCGGACGGCGCGGATCGATGGCCCGGTTTTCGACAAGGCCTGCGTGCGCTTTTATTACGAGTTTGACTGGAACGGCGAACAACTGCTGTTGCAATCGCGCGCGATGGACAACACCGGCTATGTGCAGCCGAGCAAGGACGCCTTGCGCAAGATCCGGGGGGTCAATTCGATCTACCATAACAACGGCATCCAGACCTGGGCGCTCAAGGCGAATGGGGAGGTCGAGAATGTCGAGGTCGGTTAGTCTCGTCGTCTCGATTGCGGTGCTGCTGGGGCTATCGCTCCCTGGTGCTGCACAATCGCAGAAAGAAGCGTCGCGAAATTACAAGATCGGACATATCGCCACGCCAGAGCAGGTCGCCGGTTGGGACATAGACGTACGTCCTGATGGGCAGGGTGCCCCTCCCGGTTATGGCTCGGTGAAGGACGGCGAAAAGGTCTACATGGATAAATGCGCCGCTTGTCACGGCGAATTTGGTGAAAGCGCCGGGCGTTGGCCGCAATTGGCCCAGGGAAAAGGCACGCTTGCCTCACACGATCCGGTCAAGACGGTCGGTTCGTATTTTCCGTATCTTTCAAGTGTGTTCGACTATATCCGCCGGGCCATGCCCTTTGGCGACGCGCAGTCGCTGAGCAACGACGAGCTCTATGCCGTCGTGGCTTATGTGCTCAGCCTCAATGACATTGTCGACGACCAATTCGTCCTGTCGAAGGAAAGCTGGGGCAAGGTGAAAATGCCGAACCAAAGTGGTTTCTACGACGACGACCGTGAGAAGACCGAGAAGGCTTTCTGGAATCCTAATCCCTGCATGAAGGATTGTGGCCCCCCCGTGAAGATCACCGGCCGCGCACAGGCGGTCGACGTGACCCCCGACGAGAAGACGCAAAAACGTGGGGTGGAGTAGCGTCCCGGCGACAATTCGCATATGACATTCCGGCAGTTTTGACGTCCAGCCGGGATTCCCATGGCAAAACTCAGTCTTTCCGTAGCCGTCGGCCCGTACGACCGCACGCGCGCGCTGATTGACGGAAGCGTGCAAATCGACGGCGTCAAGCCGGCCTGCATGACGTTGTCGCCGGAGGAGATCTTTTTCCGCGCTTTCCGCCAGGCGGAATTCGACATCTGCGAGCTTTCGCTGTCGAGCTTTACGGTCAAAACCGCGCAGGGAAACTGTCCCTACGTAGGCGTGCCGGCTTTCGTGTCACGCGCCTTTCGCCACACATCGATCTACGTGCGCACCGATCGGATCAAGAAGCCGGCGGACCTCAAGGGCAAGAAGGTCGGTGTCCCGGAATATCAATTGACTGCAAATGTATGGGCGCGTTCGATTCTCGAAGACGATTATGGCGTGAAGCCGTCGGATATTCAGTGGGTGCGCGGTGGCATCGAAGATGCCGACCGGCCCGAAAAGATCAGCATCAAGCTGCCATCCGATGTGAAGCTTGAAGACGCGCCGAAGGGCAAGTCGATCTCTGCGCTGCTCGCGGAAGGAGCCATCGACGGCTTCATTGCGCCGCGTCCGCCATCATTGCCGAAAGAGACGCCCAATGTCGGCTGGTTGTTTCCCGATCCAGTTGCGGCCGCGAAGGACTATTTCAAGCGCACCGGAATCTTTCCAATCATGCATCTGGTCGGTGTGCGGCGTACGCTGGCTGAAAAGCATCCTTGGCTGCCGGGGGCGGTATTTAAGGCATTCGAACAAGCCAAAGCGGTTGCGCTTGGGCAGTTGAGCGACACTTCGGCGACAAAGGTAACGCTGCCGTTCGTCGAAGAAAGATTGATGGAAGCCCGGACTCTTATGGGGGAGGACTTCTGGTCTTATGGCGTTTCAGCTAACCGCAAAACTTTGGAGACTTTCCTGCGTCATCACCATTCGCAGGGCCTGTCGTCACGGTTGGTTACACCGGAGGAGATGTTCCACCCCGGCACGCTCGAGACCTTCAAGCTCTAGGTTTATCCATGGCCACCCTTCGAATTTTCAGCGGCGGCGCGCCGAAAGAGATTTTCCTGCAGTTGACCCCGCAGTTTGAGGGGACATCGGGCCACAAGATTGAGTTCGTCTTCGCGGTGATGTCGGCACTGCGTGACAAGCTTGCCGCCGGCGAAAAGGCGGACGTCTTGGTCATGCCGACCAACATTCTGGACGACTACCAAAAGAATGGCGTGGTGCAGGCGCAAGGCCGAGCCATTCTCGGACTCGTCAGTGTCAATGCGGTGGTGCGCACCGGTGCGCCAAAACCGGATCTGTCGACGCCGGACAAGGTCAGGCAATCAATCCTGAACAGCCGCACGATCGTCCATGCCACGCCGGGCGCGACGCCGAGCGGCACACATATGGGAAAGCTGATCGAGCAACTTGGCATCGCCGATGCGATGAAAAGCAAGATCATTCACCGCCCGGCACTCGAAGGCGGCGTGCAACTGGTTGCAGGCGGGGAGGCCGAAATCGGTTTTTATCCGAAGAGCGAGGTCGTCAATACGGATGGATTGTCCGTTGTCGGTCCGTTGCCCGCGGCGATCCAGCTCACCACTATTTATGGAGCGGCGGTAGCCGCCGGCAGTGCGAACGCGGATGCGGGCCGCGCCTTCATTGCCTTCATGACGGACCCAGCCCACCGCGCGGCATGGGCTCATGCGGGTTTCGATCCGCCGCGTTAGGTCTTGGCGGGCTTGAGCTTCAGGTGGATGTTCTTTTCCTGCGTAAAGGCGAGCATCTCCTCGAAACATTCCTCGCGCCCCAGGCCGGATTGCTTGAAGCCGCCGAATGGCGCACCGAGGAAGTGCTTGCTCACTTCGTTGATCCATACGAAGCCTGCCTGCACGGTCATGGCGGTTCGGTGTGCGGTGTTGAGGTCATTCGTCCATATCGAGGCGGTGAGGCCATATTCGACCGCATTGACGGTCTTAAGCATCTGGGCCTCGTCGCTCCATTTGAATACGCCCAGCACGGGTCCGAAGATTTCTTCGCGCGCAATGCGGTTCTTCTCAGTGACGGCGAAGACCGTTGGCTCAACATAGAACCCGTTTTTCAGCGCCGGGTCGGCCGGCGGCCCGCCGCCGCTGATGAGTTGAGCGCCTTCGCTCTTGGCGGAATCGATGAAGCTCATCACGCGGTCGAATTGCTGCTTGGAAACAATCGCGCCCATGGTTGTGGCGGGATCGGTGGGGATTCCCGGCTTGTAATATTTGATTTTTTCCTTCACGCGCGCGATCACGGCGTCATAGATCTTTTCGTGAATGAATGCGCGGCTGGTCGAACCGCAGGACTGGCCGCACCAGGTAAAGTTCATGCCGCCGATAACCGCGCCGGCGACATCATCCGGATCGGCGTCACCATAGGCGATCAACGCGTTCTTGCCGCCCAGTTCGAGCATCGTTCGCTTGACCGTGTCGGAGGCGGCTTTCATTACGGCGCGGCCGGTCGGCACGCTGCCGATCAGAGCGATCATGGCGACATCCGGGTGACTGGCGAGCCTTTGGCCGGCCTCACGGCCACCCGGCACGACATTGAAAACGCCCGGCGGCAACAGTCCGCCGATCAATTCGGCCAGCCGCAGCGACGAAAGGGGAGATTGTTCCGGCGGCTTGACGACAACCGTGTTGCCGGCGGCGAGGGGAGCCGCAGACTTTCCGGCGCAGAACATGAAGGGGTGGTTGAACGGAATGATACGCCCGACGACTCCCAATGGCTCGCGCACTGAAAAGTTCACGACGTCCGGCCCCATCGGGATCGATGCGCCTTTCATCTCCGTGACGAAGCCCGCGAAGAATTCAACTTGCGCCGCAGCGATCATGGCGTCGCTGACCATTTCCTTGACCGGGTTGCCGCAGTCGGCGGCATCGATCATGGCAAGTTCGTTTGCGTTCTGGCGCAGGATTTCCGCGATCCGCCGCAGGATCTTGGCGCGCTCGAGGGGCAGCACGCGGCGCCATTCATTGAATGCCGTTTTTGCCGCGGCCACGGCCGCATCGATATCGTCGGCTCCTGAATCGGCGACCTTGCCGAGCGATTGGCCGGTCCCGGGATTGATCGTGTCGACAAAGCGTCCGGCTTTGGGCTCATGCCATGCGCCGCCGTAATATGCGCCACGGTTCTTCGGTAGCACGACAGCTTGGGCGGACGCGGCTTGCGGTGAAACAGCGGTCGTCATGTCAGATAGCTCCGTATGTCTACTTCCGTGGCGGAATCTGGATCAATTCTGCGATTTGCTCCTTGCTGAGCGGTGCCGGGATGAATTTCAGATTGACTGCTTCCGGTACCAACGTCTCAAGGCCGTGAATCTGGTCGGGATTGACCAGGGATTTCGGAAAGAACTCATCGCGCACACGTCTGGCCATCACTTCCGGCACACCGGCAAATTCGGCGTAGTCCTTGATGACTTGCGGATTGTCCGAATACATGTAGTCGATCGCTTCCCGATAGGCTTGCATGAAGCGATCGAGAACTGCCTTACGTTTAGTGAGTGTATCGGTATTTGCGACCAGCACACGAATGGTCTGCCCGCGCACGAGCGTGGCATCGGTTGCCTTGGCGACAATATGGATTTTGCCTTCCTGAAGTTCCTTCAGGCCAAACGGCGGTGAAGCCCATCCGACGTCAACCTGGTCAGTCATGACTGCGGTGAGCGTGGAACTGGGATTCCCGGTCGTCTGAGTCTTTGCGCCGGTGAGTTTATATTCGTCGATAAAGGCACGCACCACGCTGTGAGTTGAGGAGCCATTGCTCGAGTAGGCAATGGTGCGGCCGTCCGTGTCCTTCAGCGTCTTGATCGCGGGATTCTTGGCGTACCAATAGTCAGCTGCACCGGTCGCTTGCGCGCCGACAATCCGTACCGGCGCGCCCTTTGAGAAGGCCGCCATCGCACCGAGCGTGCCAACCGCAAGGCCCAGATCGACCCCGCCGGAGATCACAGGCTGCAACGTCTCGCCGCTGCCCGATGTATAAATCATCTCCATCTGGATGCCGTGCTTCTTGAAGATGCCGGCTTTTTCCCCGAGGTGGGTGATCGCGGTGTCCCAGTTGCCTCGCTGGCCAATGGTCATTTTCACGAGGTCGTCCGCGGCGGCCGGTGCCGCCATGACAACGGCGCCGAGGACCACAGCGCTCGCAAGTTTCCTGATCTGTTTCATGGGGCCCCTTCCTTTGGAATGTTACGAGCGTTTGATGCTGTCGAGGCCGCCCAAGCGGCCGATCAGGGCATTCGCGCCGATCGCCAGCACGAACAGGACGATCAGCATGGCATACATACGCGGCATGTCGAACGTGCTGTAGGCCTGGATAATCAGAAACCCGATGCCCTTGTTCGATAATTTTGTTTCCGCCAGCAGTGTGCCGATCAGCGCGACACCGAGGCCAAGCCTTATGCCATTGATGATCGGGTGGCGCATGGCCGGAATATAGATCTTGAGCACCATTTGTGCGGTCGAGGCCTGGAAGCTCCTGCCAACGCGGATCAGTACCTTGTCGATCTGACGCATTCCCGCTGCGACAGAGAGCGCGATTGGAAAGAAACAGGACAGCGTCCCGAGCGCGACCTTGGATTCCGTGCCGACGCCGAACCACATGATCATGACCGGGAAAAAGATGATCTTCGGCGTGGGACCGAGATAATAGAGATAGTTCTCGAATGCTCTGGATAGATACCGGTTCGCGCCGAGCAAGAGGCCGACCGCCATCCCGGATATTCCGCCGATCGCGACAGCGGCGCCGATCTCGGCTGCGGTCACGCCGAGGTTGTAGTAATAATTTGGCCGCGCCAGCAATTGACCAAGGGCTTCACCGATTGAGATGAGCGAAGGGACCACGTCACGGTAGAGCCAGCCGGAGTGGGAGAGAAACTCCCATATTGCAAGCACGCTCAATATGATGGCCGCACGCAAGAGCGTGACTTGGCTGATCACCGGAGCGGCGACCGCCGCCTGTCTCAATCGACCGGTCTCAGCCATCGTTCTGCCTTTTCCAGCGCCATGAAGAACAACACGCTGACCAGAATGACAAAGCAAATCGCCGCATAAGTGCCGGCGAGATCGTAACGCTCGGAGAGATCGTTGATGAGCTGGCCGAGCCCGCCGTAATTGATCAGGAATTCGACGCCGACAACATTGATCAGCGCGAAGACAAGCCCAAGCCGTATGCCGACGAAAATGGTCGGCAATGACGCGGGCAGCAAAATTTTCCAGAACTGCTGTGGGCCTGTGAGATTGAAGCTTCGTCCCACATTGACCAGCACTTTGCGTGTGCCTGCCATTCCCTCGATGGTCTTTAAAATGACCGGCGGCAAAGCGGCAACAAACCCGATCATGATGATGGTCCAGGCGTTGCGGCCGAAAATGACCATGAACAGAGGGTAGGCCAGCACGACGGGAGCAGCGGCGAGACCCGCAACCCAGGTCTCACAGGCATCCTGCAACAATTTATAGCGATGCATCAGGACGCCACTGGCGACGCCAATGACAGTAATCATAACTCCCGCAGTCAGGCATTCAGTGGCTGTGAGCAGGAAGCGCCTGAAGACATGCTCTTCAACAATGACGCGCCAGAAACTTGCGGCAATTTCCGATGGCGGCGGCACGATGTATCGGCTGATGAGGTCGGTGCGGATCAACAATTCAACAATAAGCAGGAACAGGACAAGGCTCGCGATGCCAACGAATGCGGGAGGCACGCCGCGGGCGGGATTGCGTGCCGCTACGTCGGTCATGACGTCGGTGCCTCATGATGCAAAACGTGCTCTTCCTCGTCTTTCATGCCGCGGCTCGCTTCTTCGCGCAGGTCGCTCCAGATCTGTGCGACGTAACGGCCAAAGGCTTCGCTGCCGACGATTTCGGATGTGCGCGGGCGCGGCAGGTCGATGTCGACGATGCGTTTCACCTTGCCGGGCCGGTAGGTCATCACCAGAATTCGATCGGACATCTGGACGGCTTCGGTGATGTTGTGGGTAATCAGCAGCGTTGTCTGCTTCAGCTGTTGCTGGATTTGCAGCACCTTGTCGCCGAGCAACAACCGCGTTTGCTCATCGAGTGCGGCAAAGGGCTCGTCCATCAGCAGGATTTTCGGTTCGGAGGCGAGTGTGCGCGCCAGCGAAACGCGCTGGCGCATGCCACCTGACAATTCGCCCGGATATCGGTTCGCGAAGCCGTCGAGGCCGACCAGCTTGATGAAGTGGCGCGCACGCTCCGCGCGCTTGGCCTTCGGCATGCCGATAAGTTCGAGTGGAAACGAAACATTGTCGGCAACGGTGCGCCAGGGAAATGTCGACTCCTC
>Ga0265325_10000050_pt1 | contig 80443 bp, 99 predicted proteins | sample 41420metaG_FD_202090 | JGI IMG/M metagenome (GOLD analysis project Ga0265325, IMG submission 202090) | Rhizosphere microbial communities from Carex aquatilis grown in University of Washington, Seatle, WA, United States - 4-14-20 metaG | ecosystem: Host-associated > Plants > Roots > Rhizosphere...
CGAAACAGCTCAATGCTGGTTTTTGGGAACCGTTCGAGGCGATGTCGTACGTGCGCTACGGTCCTGACTGGAACAACATCATCGCTCCTCAGACGCGTTTCCTGACCGACGCCGCCAACGGCGATCTCGCTTCCGTCAACTGGGTTTCACCGAGCCACAACGACTCCGACCACCCTGGAGCACACAAGGATACCGGCCCTTCATGGGTCGCCTCGGTGGTCAACGCCGTCGGTGAAAGCTCGTATTGGAACACGTCGGCCATCATCGTCGTCTGGGACGATTGGGGCGGCTTTTTCGACAACGCGCCGCCGCCGCAGCCCGACTTTCGCGGACTGGGCATGCGTGTGCCGTGTCTCATCATCTCGCCCTACGCAAAGCAAGGCTACGTGAGTCATACCCAGCTGGAGTTCGCCAGCGTTCTGAAGTTTATCGAAGAAGTCTACGGCCTCGGCTCGATCGGACCGGGTTCGCAAGGCTACAGCGACCAGCGCGCCAACGACCTCAACGATGCATTCGACTTCAGCCAAAGCCCGCGGCAGTTCGTACCGATCGGATCGAAATATAAGAAAGAACACTTCCTCCATGAACGGCCCTCGAACCAGCCGGTCGATACGCAATAAGCAGTCCGGCCGATAAACTACGCAATATGAACGTACAAGAACAAGTCAAAGAGTATATTGCTAGCCAATCTGAACCAAAGCGTAGTGATATGCAAGCGTTGCACCAGCTTACGCTTCACGTTTTACCAGGTTGTAGATTATGGTTTGACAATGGTAAAAACAGCGAAAACAAAACTGTAAGTAACCCTACAATAGGCTACGGCTTTCACACGATAAAATATGCTGATGGAAAGACCAGAGATTTTTTTCAAATTGGCTTGAGCGCAAACAAGACCGGAATCTCTGTCTATATCCTCGGCATCAAAGATAAGACATACTTGGCTAAAACGTATGGAAAGAAGTTAGGCAAAGCGAGCGTGACCGGGTATTGCATTAGGTTCAAAGCGCTAAAAGATATAGACATTGATATCCTCGAAGCGGCAATACGATATGGCGGTGGAGGCGCCTAGCGGTCTTGAAGCTAGTCTCACCCTTCAGGATTTCGATTAGCGTCTTTCGCGAGATGCACGTCCAACAGGGCTGATTCGTGTAACCTTCCCTGCGCGATCGATGGGCGCGCTGACCACAGCTTCCGGACTTTGGAGCTCGACGCGCTCGGCTACCTGACTCCGCGGGATTGCTGCCCGATTTCAAACTACCCAACCCTCACGGTCATCGGCTGCGTAAAATGCCACCTCAGATCAACCGCCCTAGCCATGGCAGGTTAAGGCAAGCAGCCTGAGGGTACGGTGACTGTAACTACCCGTTGCAGTTTAAAGGAGCCGCAGGTGAAGATCATCACTGCATTTCTCGTTGCGTTGACTATGAGCGCTCTTACCGGCGTCGCCTACGCGTCACCGGGACAACAGGCAGCCTTTCAAATCGCTTCTGCTGCCTCGTGCGCGGCTGGCGAAACGTACGTTAAGGGCTATAAGAAGGCCGATGGAACGGTCGTTAGCGGCTACTGTCGGCATAACGCGGGCTCAGCCAAGGATTGTGGAAAGGGCGAGACCTACGTGCACGGCTACACCAAAGCGGACGGCACGCAAGTAAAAGGCTACTGTCGCAAGCAAACCTAGACCAATAAACCACTAAGCGAGTAAGGAGTTACCGTGTTTCAAGAGTTTGAGGGCCTTCTTCAGAGAGTCGCTTCGGGCGAAGTTGACTTGCAGTCCATCGGTCAGGCTGCGGGTCAGCACGTTAACCCGATGGACAGTAGTGAGTTGAGTCAACACGTTCAGACCGCGGCGAGCAACGCTCAGCAAAACGGCGATATCGGGATTGCTACCCAGCTAGTGAGTCTCTTAGAACAGTATCGTTCGAATCCTGACGGTTTAAAGGGCGAGGTTGTCGATCTCATCAAGAACAATCCACAGATCCTACAACACTTCGCCCCCGATTTCGCCAAGAACATCCTCGGAGCGTTATAGCCCCGGCATACCGCTTGCTTCGCTATGTACGCCTCTACCGTGCTGGGCTAGCGTACGGTGACCGTGCCGATCATGTTCTCGGTATCGTCATGAAAGAGGCAGTGGTACGTGTAGGTGCCAGCCTTAATGAAGGTCAGCCTGTAGCTTTGTCCCGGAAACAAGGGACCGGAGTTCGTCACGACGGTTCCGTCATACGTCGTTCCGCCGGATGGCGGCGAGAACGGAGGCAGATTCGGAAATCGCCGCCCGGCAATCCCGAGCGTCACGGTGTGCGGAAAGTTGTTCGAAAGATTCGTCCAGGTTATCGTCGTTCCCACGGCAATGGCGATGCTCTGGTCGCTACTGGACTTACTATCGAGGAAGCGCACGACCGTAGACGTCGAAGGCGGCCCCGTATTCAACTTTGGAGCAATTCCGGCGGCAAGGTGCGTTCCGCCAACTCGATAGGGGAACTCGTTGATCGACGCCGCGGCGTTCGCGAGGTCGCTCGAGATCATGTCCTTCGCCGCGCTAGTATACTGCCTCTGTGCTCGCGGATACGGAGCGCCGGCGGTCTGCACGGTGATCGTTCCGACCATACCGCCCTTCAATCCGCCATGGAGAAGGCAGTAGTACTTGTACGCACCGGGCTTTGGAAACGTTAGCGTGTAGCTGCCGCCAAGCAACTTGAATCCCGAGCTCGTGTACGTGGAGCCGTCGTAAATAGAACTACCCGCAGGGATAGGCACGGTGGGGTCGGTGGGTGGCGGCAACGATTTGCGATTTCCTAGGAGTGTGACCGTGTGAGGCTCGCCCGCCGGAAAGCCCCAAGTTATGCTGTCCCCAGCGTCGATAGTGATTGAGGTCGTGTAGAACTGCAAACCTTGATTGGCCTCGTGCGCGCTTGACGCGCCCGCCTGCAATGTCCAAGTCATCGCCGGCGGCGCCGGCGGCGCCGGCGGAGTAGCGCTCGGCGTGGATCCCGTGCATCCAGCGATGAAGCCACATGCCAGGAGGGAAGCTGCGCTCAGAACTTTCATAAATAATTCTCCGAGAGTTAGGAGCCCTCAAGTTCACGCTGCTTGCCGCCGCGACCCAAAAACCGTACATCGAGGACCGCGATGGTGACTGGAGAACTAATAAGGTACCCTAAGCATATAGTAAGGTTTCCTAACAATACGTGAGGTGGTTCTTCTTGTCAAGGTCAAATAGCCGGCCCCGCCGGCGCGTCGCGCCTCCCCCTGATCCCGGATCGCTCGGGCGGCTCGTCGGCCCCATCTATGCTTCCTTTGTGGGGCAGATCACGGACCGGCTTCGCGCCGAAACGCAAGGTCAGATTCGCGCTGCGCATTCGCCAATTTTTATCTACATTGAGGATGAAGGCAGTACGCTGACTGAGCTGGCCGCCAAAGCGCGTATGACGACACCGGCGATGAAAGAACTTATCGACGACCTAGAAGCTTCCGGATATGTCGTCCGTTTGCCAAATCCAAGAGACCGTCGCTCAAAACTGATTTTTACGACCGACCGCGGTGAGCGGATTATCGAGCGAGGCCGCGCCATCATCGCTGAAATTGAAGGGGACTGGGAGAAAACTCTAGGCAAGCGCCGCTTCAAGGTATTAAAAACCAGCCTACGACTCATCCTGGATTCTGAAAGGACGCGCCGGTAGCTGGGAGGCCGCTACGAGGCGTGTGCGCCGTGCTCCGAGGTGGCGGTGCGAGGCGCTGCCGTTCCGATCGGCGTGTGCCCGGCGCGGCTTAGTGGCTTAGCCGACAACCAAAATGCGTTGCATCGCCAGTCAGTAGCAGTAGTCGCATTCCTTCAGCGTATTGCCGTTGGCAAGAATGTTTCCGATATTTTGCCGTATCGTCGCCAAATTAAGATCGTGCTCCACCAACTGCTTGGAGGGCACCGACGACAAGTCGATACCAATTTCGGTCTGCCAACCGCCGAGGGTACAGTACCATTGAAAGCGTCCTACTGTGGCCGCCGAGTACAGCATCCTGTGCGTAGTTGCTGCAATGTTCTGACTCTACCCGATAGAAGTAATTCCCCTGCGCGATCTTGGTCGCGAGAATGAAATATCCGTCGTCGGCCTTTTGAACGAAAGCGTCCGTCCCAACGTATTCGAGCTTTGGGTAGGCAGAGGCGTCCGCCACAAGCAATCGTGGCACTTCGGAGCGGCCCTCGCGGCATTGGATCACTTGTACGCTCAATGACGCCGGTTCGTGGGACGTTGCCGAGGCGAGCGGCGTACCAAGAACCGCCAGCGCCGCAACCGTGAGACAAACTCGTCCGACTACAATGTGGCGAAACGGAACCATTGTTTCACAACTCCTCGGTGGCATCTAGCTGTGCAAATCTAAGGAGCATCGCGCCTGGCGCGCCGATCGGCCGCCGCGATCCGCCGCAGCCCGCAAGCACTGAGAGGCCTACGCAGAAACGGAAAGGTAAGCCTAGCGATTTCAAGACGGACACCTAGTGTTGGGCACGTAACTTGTCAGGCGCCGGACTTAATGTAGCGGCCTGAAGTTCGGCGTTCTTGCCGCCGAAGTCTTTATATGTGGAAGTAGTCCGCCCACGCCGGTATTCCCAAACGCCGACCTTGTTTATTCTGTCGCCCTTTCTCGCGAATGGAATGATTACTGTGGGACCATAAATCCACGAGAGCCCCGCTCGCCCGCTAATTCCTCTAGGCACCATTGTGCCAACAATGTTCGCGGCAGAACCCGAGACTGCGAGTCGACTTATTTTCGTGGCATATTCGCTGAGAGATTCCCAGGTAATGCTGCGACCATCCCACTGGATTTCCCCTGGGAAGCCCACCTTATAGGTGATACTCAAAGGAATAAACTTTGAACCGCCGGCTGGCAGCTCAGCCAGCGCTGGCTGCGCCGTGTTCAACCCATTCACGAAGAGATTGCCGGCGTTGTCGTAGCCGCAATACCATGACTGTACCCCCGAGGGATATAGCGTCGGTATCCCCTGAGCTTTCGGAAAAATCGCTACGTCGTAGCCAAGGCCTTCAAACGTTACGGCCAGGTTCCCCGTGATGTGATCGACGGAACACCCACGGGCCTGCGTCCCCGGAAGGCTGAATGTCGCGAATGGGGACGCGTCACCGTGGGCGTATTCCAAGACGTTATCGTCGTTAGCTATGAATACATTGCCCTCGCCGTCCACACAGGCACCGGCACCGTAGGCACGACCTCCATCAACTGTTCCAACTAGCTGGCCCGTAGGGTACGAAAGAACACAAGTGCCAGTAAGGCACCGGGTTATGTAAAGCAAATCCTCGCCGCTTGCCTCTGGCAGCATCCACGACTTGCCGTGAGAGGCGTGCTGCGCGAGCCCCGAGGTTTGCGCCATCGCGCCCGAAGCGCTGATCGGCAGCTGCGATCCGCCGCAACCGGTGATCAATGTGAAGGTCACGCTCAAGCAGAGCGCGCCGATAGGACCTCGATTCATGAATCCGCCTCCGAGCTAGCCTGTCGTCTTCCTATTTTGCTCGACTAATCGTAACCCCAAATAAGTCGTTTCCAGCGTGAGGCGACTTTGTTGTGGGCCTGTCACCTTTGGGATATCTCCAAATCGCGACTCCAGTAGCGCTCTGATTCACGACCCCCGCTACCTTGCCGTCGCGAATCCACGTTTGTCCAGAATGGCGGTCGCCGGTCGTGCGCAACGTGGTCGTACCGACAACCTGCGCCTCGCCGTTTAAGATCGATAGCTTATAGATCACTTCCGGCAGATTCTGGCCTTCGCCGTTGTTTATATCCGCTATGGTCATCGCTTCGCCATCCCACTGGACCGCTCCGAGGCTGTTAATGGTTACCGGCAAGGTGATCTCGGAAAATTGAGTCTCGCCAGAAGCCAGCTCAAAGAGGGCTTTATTCCCATTGCCATCGTTCCCATCAACGAAGAGGTTGCCTTGATTGTCATATCCGCAAAAATACAACGACGACATATTCGTTGACGAGTACAGTAGCGGCGTACCTTGTGCATTTTTATATATCGCAATGTCCGGTAAATAACTGGAATTGCTGGAATCAAACACGTTCGAGACCGCTAGGTTCCCCGTCGTCGGATCTACGGAGCAGCCGTAGCCTTGACCAGGGTCGGCCAAAGCTGCTATGGGCCTTTCGCCTCCGTGGGCGTATTCAACAATCGTCCCGGTTCGTTTTTTACTGTAAGTCGTAATAAAGACGTCACCCTTCAGATCGGTGCATTCACCAGCTGCGGAAGAGTTCAGATTATTCAACGTAGCCACCGGGGTTAGGCCGGGAAATGTAAAGACGCCAACGTACCCAAAAACACTTGACGCGTATAATAAACTCTGGTTCTGCGGCGACTTGCTGCGCCCGGGGTGTTGCCCCATCGGGCGGCTAAGTGGCGTAGCGCCCGGCGCGTTGATCGGCGACTGTGATCCGCCGCATCCGGCGAACAACAGCACAGCGACGCAACTCAGCGCATATGTGAGAACGACCCCTTTCATCGAACTGCATCCCGGCGCTCTTTTGCGACAGTGCTAATGGCAACACCAAAAACATAATCGCCGATCCTCTTTATTCGCTTCTTCACTGCGCCTCCGGCAGGGTACCGCCAGAAGCCGATACCTTTAATAAGCGCGTCAGGCTGGATGACGCTTCCGTCTTCAATTACGAACTGACTTCTGTTCGGCGGCTCGCCCAACAATCTTACGGCACTCACGACTTGACCGTGGAAGTCATGGACGCTTACTCGATCGAAGGTGTGGTTATTGCGCAAGGCTTGAATGGCGAGATACTTGCCATCCCACTGAATGGCAGCCGCCGTCCTAACTATACCAAATGGTAGAGTCACTGGGGTGAGCGAGCTTCCCCCTTTGACGAGTTCGAATAGGCCGTTTCGGATTTTATGCCGCTGAAACCAGCGACCATCGACGAAGAGATTACCGTCGCCGTCGTAGGTGCAAAAATAAAGATTTCCCGTAGCGGGAAGGCTATAGATCGTTGGCTTACCTGGAAATTTTGTGAATACCTCGACGGCACCACCCTGATTCGAAACCGCTAGATTTCCGGTAAAGGGGTCGACCGCGCAACTGTAGGGATCCCCAAGAAGCAGCTTGGAAGCAGTTGGTTTAGTTGCACCGTGAGCGTACTCAGCAACCTCCCCATCACCTTCGATTATAAAGACGTTTCCAACGCCGTCGGTGCACATCCCATTCGCGCCTCCAGGGATGCTGATCGAAGCAAATGGCTTGCCCTTCGGATACGTGTAAACCTTGACATTATAGGGCAGCGATACGTAAAGCAAACCATCGTGCCCCAAGCTTGAGCTTTCCCTCTGCGCTGCGTGAGCGATCGTTCCGTTTGTGCCGATCGGCGGCTGTGATCCCCCACAACCGGCAAGCAATGCGGAGGCCATGATTAAGCAAAGCGCGCCGATAAAGCCCCGATTCATGATTCCGCCTCCGAGCAAGCTTAGTCCGAGGACTCAGACATCATTGCCAACTGAGAACGACAAGACCGTCGCCGTTAGCCTTCTTCCAGCCGCGCCAAAGACGTACTTTGATGGCACTCGCCTCGACATACGACGAACCACCTCCACCGCCGGCGCCCGGGACCCCACCGCTGTAGTCGTTGATGCCGCCACCACCGCCGCCACCGCCGTAATAACCGCCTCCACCGCCGCCGCCACCACCGCCCACACATCGATAATTGGAGCTATTGCAGCGGCCAAAGCGGGCCGTCTTGCCGCCGCGCCCGCCGATCCCTGACTCTCCAGCAAGACCATCCTGACTGGACTGCTTACCTGGCCCGCCGGCGCCACCTTCGGTTTGGGTACCTCCGCCGCCGCCCTTAGCGCCGTAGGAAATGCCTGCGCCCGCCTCGCCGATGTCAGGACCGCCGTTCCCGCCGGCGCCCGTAGGGTAATAGCAACACCCCTGTCCTCCGCCCCCTGCCGCCACCACAATGCGGTAGCTTAATGCGCGGCCACCTTCTCGTACGTCGGATGCTCCGCCGCCGCCGTAACCGTACACGAAGTGAAGTGTCTTGCCGGGGTTTCCTCCACCGTTGAACCCTCCCGTTTTTGACCCTTGCCCACCAACAAACACATAGAGTGCCTCCTTAGGATGAACCGGGATAACGGCGTATACCCGGCCGCCGCGGCCGAAATTTTCTGCGCTTGTCACCCCCGCGCCGGCGGCGCCCTTTGCCACCACTTGAATCTCCGTCACGCGACCCGGAACTTTGAACCTTTGCACACTGCCGGTAAAGTGAAATGTCTGATGATGCTTAAGCAACTGCTCGCCGTCATTGGTCGCACCCGGCGCACCGATCGGCGGCTGCGGTCCCCCGCACCCGGCAAGCAATGCCACGGCGATGCTTGTGGTAAGCGTTGCGATAAGACGTCGATTCATGAATACTGCCCCCGAAATAGCTTGGACGCAAGAAGACTCGTGCGGCACCTACGGAGTAAACGCAAAGACGGTTCCACAGCCATATTGGCATCGCGAATCCCCGCCATAATAGGTGGTGCCGTACAGGGCGCCATTCAGACTGATTAGCGGCGCCGACGGCCCGGCTCCGTCGGATCCGCCAGCGAAGCTGTATAGTATTTTCTCCGAGCCGGTCGTGGTTAGACTGAAGATGGTTCCGCAGCCGAACGTTCCGCATTCCGAGCCGCCGCCCCAGGTCGTGCCGTAAAGCGTGCCCTTCACGTTGATCAAGTTCGCCGACGGGCTTGATCCGTCCAACTTATGACGACCAAAAGAGTAAAGCACCTTGAATCCGCCGCTCGGACTCATGCGATAGAAAGTTCCGTCTCCGAACCGTCCGCCGGTTGAAGTCGTGCCGTAGAGCATGCCGTTTACTTTGATCAAGCCGGCAAACGGGTTCGCTCCGACCGAACCTTTGAACCTGTGCAGCACCTTTTCCGAGCCGTTGGTGCTTATTCTGTAAATAGTTCCGCAGCCTGCACGGTAGCCGCAACCTAAACCGCCTCCAAGGAAAGTGGTTCCGTAGAGCGTTCCGTTTACGTCTACCAAACCTCCAGAGGGGTACGTTCCGTCGGAGCAACAGGCAAAGTTGTGCAGCACTTTCTCCGAGCCGGTCGAGGTTACGCTGAAAACGGTTCCGTCGTCGAGCGAGCCGCCGTCCTCAGTCGTGCCGTAGAGAGTGCCTCTCACGACGATCAACGGTGCCTGGGGCTTCCACCCATCGGCGTCTCCGGAAAAGCTGTATATGACTTTCTCTGAGCCGGTCGGGCTTATGCTGTAAACAGTGCCATTGTTGAATGAACCGCCGGCCGCAGTCGTGCCATACAGCGTGCCATTTACGTTAATCAAGCCTGCTCGCGGACCTCGGCCATCCGTTCCCCGACCAAAGCGATGCAGCACTTTTTCAGAGCCATCCATGCCTACGCTGTAAACGGTTTCAGCAGTCGTCCCATACAGCGTGCCATGCACGTTGATCAGGCCCGCAAGCGGATGTTCTCCTTCCCGGCCGCCACGGAACCGGTACAACACTTTGTACGATGACCTGGTCGTGAGATTCCGTCGATCGGTCTCCGGTGCCATCCTCGACGTTTGCGGCATCACGTCCGGCGCGCCATTCGGCAGTTGCGATCCGCCGCAACCCGCGAGCAATGCTGCTGCCATACAGCTTGATAGCGCATAGCGGCCAGGATTTAAGTTCTTCATCTGCCTTTGCTCATTGCTCCATGAAGTCGAGCGGCGGTTACTTAAGACTGAGGGCCTCCCCACTTGGTATACGACACGTGGAAAGGGTCCTGAAAGCCGTGCCACCGCGCGGAAAGCGGCCTTGCCCGCGGGCGCCTTGAACGTAAGGCTGGGCTTGCCGCCGGCGGGGTACTTCCAATATCCGATATTTGGGGTGGTGTGCGCTGCATTTCCATAAGGAACGAGGATCCGCTTGCCTTCAATCCATTCCCGAAAATGGAACGAGGCTTTTTGGGTCGTCCAAGACTCTACCGTCATGTGGCGACCAGCCCAGCACCGGGAGCCCAATTGCACTGAGGCTAACCATTTAGTCAGCGCGTCGCCCCAGAGCTTCGGCACCTTAGCAATACCGCGACTGCAGCGCGAGTGACCGCGCGTTTAAGGCGCGTAACCTACTCGCTTTCCGTAACGCTGCCCGGGTCACAGTTCGTACCGCCGACCGCGCCTTTCGCTTCGGCTACGGCACCCGAGAACTGCGGGCCGCCACCATAGGTGGGCATATAGACATTTCCTTCTCCGTCGGCAGTCGGTCCCGACTCTGGGCCCGAACCGTTGTAACCGTCAAAGTCGTAGAGCTTCTCTTTGTAGTGCCTACCCTTAGGCGTCAGCGTAAAGAACGTGCCGTCACTCGTGCCGGAGTAAACGCGAAAACTCACCGTGGTCCCGTAGATGACGCCGGCCTTGTCGACGATGACCGGCCCCCAAGGGTTAGTTCCGTCGCCAATGAAGCCGCCGAAACTCCAAACCACGCGTTCGCTGTAACCAGTTCGCCCGCTGCTGCTGTGGAACAGTTTGAAAACCGTTCCGTCTTTGTTGGTCCCGCCTTCGAGGGTAGTCCCGTAGAAAGCTCCGTCGGGTCCTAAGCATAAGCCGGAGTAGGGGTGCACGCCGTCCGGCACGCCGCTGAACGCATAGACTATACTTTCGGTGAAACCGCTTCCCGACGGCGTCAGCTTGAAGATCGTTCCTAAGCTCCCTTCAGCACCTCCATATTCCGTGGTTCCATAAAGCACGCCGTTTATGTCGATCAGGCCGCCGCGTGGATAATCGCCGTCGCGGCCGCCTTTAAAGCTGTAAATGGCACGTTCGATGTATCCCGAAGTGGTGTGTTGCACGCGATATACGGTTCCCAGACCGTGCGCTCCACCGCAGCACGTAGTGCCGTAAAGATTGCCGCTTGCATCCTCGATGACCGGCCCCATTGGGCCCGACCCGTCCCGCTTACCCCCGAAACTGTAGCTGCTCAATCCGGTCCACGTGCCGCTAGAGTTTGCTTGCAACGCAATGAAAGTGCCGCCGCCGTGCGAACCACCGCGAAACGAAGTGACGAATACCGGGGTCGCTTCATTCAGGCTTTTCGGTACCGCGATGCCCATCGGTTCCCACCCGTCTGCACCGCCAAATTGATAGAGCAGTTGCTCCTTCCACGCCTTCCCCGATTTGATTAAACCATAGACTGTGCCGGCTAGGTAGTAGCCGCCCTGGGTTGTCGTGCCGATGATCTGTGGGTAGTCTTTGGCATGAAGTGCGACCACGCCCGAAACAGGACTTTCGCCGTCACGCCCACCCATGAAGGTGTAAATTGAATGCAAGGTCCATGCAGACCGAGCGTCGGCCGTCGCGGTAGCAGGCACGCCGATCGCCAGCTGCGATCCAGCGCAAGCCCCTAATAGCAGAGACAGACTGCAGCCAAGCGTTACGCGCGTAAGGTTCAAGATAAACGAGTGCTTCATGGCGAGATCGCGAAAACAGTTCCGCACCCTGCAGGTGAAAATTGGTCGCAGGCGTCCCCGCCGCTTATGGTAGTCGCATAAAGTTTAGCGCCAAGATACGTAAGGCCAGAGAACGGGTTAGCGCCGTCCGGAGCGCCCCGAAAGCGATGGATCACGCGCTCCTTGCCGGTTAGCGTCACTTGGAATACCGTTCCATAACCCCCCGAACCCGTTCCGCCGGAGCCTCCAGAGGCAGTCGTTCCATAGAGCTTGCCCTTCGCCTCAACGAGAGCGGACGCAGGATCTGCTCCGTCGGCTATTGCCTTGAAACGGTGAAGGACTTGCTCTTTCCCGCCGAGCGTTAGTGAAAAGACCGTACCGCAACCGCCCAAATCGAACGAACGTCCACACGACCTGCTTCCGTTATAACCTCCCAGTGAGGTCGTGCCGTAAAGAACATTATTAATCGCGATGAGGCCGGCTTCCGGGATTGCGCCGTCTCCGCCGTTATCCGCGCCCTGGAAAGAATACATCATGCGTTCGCCCCCGCTCGTGCTTACGAAAAATACCGTCCCGCGGCTATTGCAGTAGGTGCAGCCGCCATAAGCCGTGGTGCCGTACAACGTTCCGTTGAGCGCGACCAGGGGTGCCTGCGGTTCCTCTCCGTCGCTCGCACCGCCCTGAAACCGGTAAAGGACCTTCTCTTTGCCGGTTACAGTGATCTGAAAGACGGTGCCCCGTCCGTAATATCCGCCGCCATGATCCGTGGTCCCATAGAGCTGGCCGTTCAGCGAGGTTAGACCAGCTAAAGGATAGTCGCCATCTTTGCCACCTTTAAAGCGGTAGAGCACGTGCTCGTCTCCGGTCGTGCTGATCTTAAAGACCGTCCCGCATCCCGACTCTGGAGGTGCGCACGGGCCGGAATTATTTCCACCGGCGTTCGTAACACCATAGAGCGTTCCGTTGAGGCTCACGAGCTGCCCTACCGGGTCGTCTCCATCGCTGCCGCCTTTGAAGCGGTAGATCACGCTCTCCGTGCCTGATGGTGTAATTTTGAATACTGTTCCACAACCATGCTCGTAACACGACCCGCCACCGGCCGTGCCGTAAAACGTTCCATTCAGCAACGTTAGGCCCCCCGGCCCTAATCCGTCCGGTGAGCCTTGAAAGCTGTAAAGGACTTTATATCTGTCGCCCCTCGGGCTCGTCGAAGATATGGTCGTGGCCGATCCGCCGCCGCCGGGGATACTCGTAGGGAGTTCCGGCCTGCCGCATCCGGCCAGCAATGCAGCCACCGCGCTCACGTAAAGCGTGCGGCAAAAACCTCGATTCATGAACTCGCCTCCGAGACAGCTTGTTCGAGGGTTAGACGCTTCGACGGGGCCGCACAGTTCCCCGGAGACTGATATCTTAGCCCCACGGCGCAAGCCGCCGCTTCCGCCTGCCTAGTGGGGCGCTAGGCTAACCGTAACGCCATAGACGTTCGCCGGCGGCGCGATGCGCCGTTGCAAATGGCCGCCCGCGGGGTAGCGCCACAACCGAATCTTGCCATCGGTATTACTAGCGATCAAGGTAGAGCCCTGAATCCAGAAGCGCTCCATAGAGGCGCGGTCGAGCTCGATTTCCTTCGGATATACGCCTTCGTGATTTTGAATTACGTAGCGGTAGAGGATGAAGTAGCGCTGAGCGATCGCCAGTTCTTTGCCGTCCCACTGAACGCCGTAGTGCGGATAGATGAACGGATGAAGCGGAAACTTCGCGAGCCTGTCGGCCCCCTTCTCAAGCCAAACGATCCCAGCCTTATACACGTCTACACCGCCGGTGACGTAGAGATTACCCAAATTGTCGTAGCTGCATGCCATCGGTCTAACGTCCATCGTTTTGTAATACCGCGGCACGCCCTTTCCCCGCGTATATACGGCAAGGCGATGGTCGTCCGGTTCCGTTCCGTCGGCGTTGGCAACGGCGAGATCTCCCGTTTTAGGATCGACCGAGCAGTCGAGGGGGGCACGCTCATCCTTCAATCTGACGAGCGGGCGCACGTGTCCGTGTGCGTACTCTTCGATCTGTCCCGCTTGGTACGAGCCGCGGGTGTCTTCGGTCACCCAAACGTTCCCGTTCTTGTCTGAACACAGATCTTGCGGCCTTCGGATTCCCGTCAGCGTCCCTACCAACTTTCCGTTCGCGTAGTTGAAAACGTAGACCGAGTCGGTGTACCTGGACCCGGCGTACAGCAAATCCTCACTCGCCGCCTCCGGCAGCATCCATGACCTACCAGGCACGGCGCGCTCAACCGTCGCCGACGTTACCGGCATCGCGCCCGGCGCGCCCATCGGCGCCTGCGACCCGCTGCAACCGATAAGCACGACGAACATTACCGTTAGGGCGGTAGAGCGTAGACTGCGCATCACAGGCTTTTTAGGGAGTTCCCGGGCTAGCGGATGGCCAAGCTGTTGGGCTCCGCAAGCCCCGTGCGGTCACCCTTGATCGAACGGACCGGTAACGAAGGTCCATCATCGTTGGTGCGATATACCCCGATGGCGTATCCGCCGCTCGAGCTGCTCAAGGACCCGACGTACATGTGCTCGCCGGAGACCGGCGCATTGCTGAGCGGTGTAACTCCTTGCGTCGTAATGATATGTCGCGGGGGAACGTTGCCGTTGGCGCCCGCAGCAAACTCGAGGACGTCCGACTCTTCGGTGACGTAGATATCACCGGTCGGCGACACGTTGACGAACTCAGGAAAGTCTATATGGGTTTGCGATCCGGAAATGACCGCAATCGGCGTGGCATTCCCATCAGCCCCCGGAGGGAACTCGAGAACGGAGTTGGTAAACCGGTCGACTGCAAACAAATCGCCCGCCGCATCGAGGGCGATACCCTCAACTTGATTCACCCCCGTGATGTCACGTACCGGCGTCGCGACGCCATGCGCGCCGGGGGCGAACACGAGAATATGCTCGCTGCTCGCCACGTAAAGGTAGTCCTCGGCATCAACGGCGATGGCTAAATTGATCAAGATACCACTCGGGGTGCCGGTGATCTGTCGTATTGGCGCCACGTTCCCGTTTGCGCCCGCCTTGTAGACCAAGATTCTGCCTCCGTAGTGAACGCAACAGTCCGACACGTAGAGGTTATCTTGCGAGTCAAATGCCAACCCCGCCGGGGCGTGTAGCCGCGTGCGGTTGCCGGCAATGAGTCGCTCCGGAGTTTGGTTCCCGCGATCGCGCAGACGGAACCCGCCGATGCTCGGCGGGTCGGCATTCCCCACATAGAGATACCGCGACGCCGACGCATTCTTAACTCCCCCAGCCGCTAATTGCTCGGCCGCACCCCGGGGCACCGCTGACGCATTGTTGTTGCTGAAGGAACAAGCCGCGAGCATTGCAGCCAGTCCTAGACTCGCGACGACAACCGATGTTCTCATGAGATTCCTCCGAGACGTGTTGGCTGAGATTTGATTAGCGTTGCGCCCCACCTGTGTACGAGGCGAACCCCCACGCGAACTTTGGAAGAAAACGCCGAAGATGCTAAACTCGGCTCATGGGCACCAAGAACATTTCTCTCCCCGAGGAGCTCGAAGCGTACGTTGACGCCAAGGTCGCGTCGGCGAGTACGCTCACGCAAGCGAGGTTGTGCGAGAAGGCCTGCGGCTCTTGATGAGCGAGGAGGCCAAGCGGTTGGAATGGCTTCGCGAAGCGCTGGCGGTTGGCGAAGCCGACATCAAAGCCGGTCGAACGTTCGCCGCCGAAGACGTCCCGGCCGAACTCGAGCGGTGGCGGAAAGCCCGCGCTAAGGGACCGGCGCGCGGTTGAGAGGCGAATACTCCGCGGCACTCGGCGACCTGAAGCAGATCGAACGATATTACGCCGGACGAGCGGCGCCGGAGTTTGCGCGGCAGTTCGTCGAGCGGACTCCGCAACGTTCGAGCGGCTCGTGATGCGAAACCCGCGCGCCGGGCGACTTCGAAAGATCTCGATCCAGATGTGCGCTTGCTACCCGTCCTACCCTACCTCGTTTTCTATGCATCCTTCATGGGCATCGCAATCTCAAACCGCCGCTTGCCTCGCTTCTGGCCGTCTGACGCTTTAAATCGCGCGGCACAAACCGCGGGCGGCGTTCTCTATATGGGTAGGAGCCGGAGGGTACGGAAAGACCCATGTCGGTGCGGCCCTCCGACTCCCCTTAGCTCTTGATTTACGTTTGGACGTTGATTAAGCGTTCGTACTTGCGAAAGATGACGACGTAGCTCGCCGCGATAAACGCAATCGCAAACACGAGCAGCGAGTCGCCGATGGTGCCGGTTAGGCTGCCGTGTTGCGGCATCAACATTCGCACGGCATAGCGCAAACCGAACGCGGCGGCGAAAATCGCCACCGTAACCCAGGAAGAACCGAGATACATCACGCCGCGCCGTTCGGTCGGCTTTACGTCGGTGTGCATGCCGCGGAAAATTCCCAACGGCGTTCCGAGAATCGCGCCGATCGCGATGCCGAGGGCAATTTCGAATGGCGGCGCCGGATTGAGCTTCTGATTGATGTAGATCACCCAAACGGAAAGCCCGCAGAGTACGATCGGCGAGACCCACATTCGGGTAACACTGATCTTCTGCGGGCGTACCATCCGTATGGCGAGCACTGCGACCACGATAACCAGCGGCAGCAGCTGAGCCCACACCGGAGTGCCGGGTGGTGCGTTGGTTATTTGATCTCGACCTTGGCGCCCGCTTCTTCGAGCTTCTTCTTGATCTGCTCGGCTTCGTCTTTAGCGACGCCTTCTTTGACCGCTTTGGGAGCGCTCTCGACAAACGCCTTCGCTTCGGTGAGTCCCAAGCTGGTGAGCTCGCGGACCGCCTTGATGACTTTGATCTTCTCGGGTCCGATCTCGGCGAGGATGACGTCGAACTCGGTCTTCTCGGCCTCCGGCGCGGCAGCGCCCGGCGCCGCAGCCATCATCGCGACCGGCGCGGCGGCCGATACGCCGTACTTCTCTTCGAGCTGCTTGACCAGGTCGGCCAGCTCGAGAACGGTCAGTTTATCAATTTGGTCGATAAGTTCGGCTACTGCCATGATTCTTCTCTCTTCTCTAAGTAAGCGTTATGCGTTTGATGCGGTGGCTTTTTGCTCGCGCACGGCGTTGAGCACGCGCACGAGACCGCTCTGATTTCCGGAGAGCACCGTCACCAGTCCGCGCAGCGGATTGGCGAGCGTACCCACGAGCTTTGCCATGAGCTCGAGCTTCGGCGGAAGCTTGGCCAGGATATCGACCTGCTTCGCGTCGACGACGCGTCCGTCGATGTAGGCGGCTTTTACGGCGACCTTCTTGACGGTGTCGCTAAAGGTCTTGAGGGCTTTGGCCGGCGCGATCGGGTCTTCGCCGGCGAAGACGATGCCCGTCGGTCCGGCTAGAAACGTCTCCAGCTGGGCCGCGAGATCGCCGGCGGCGATGCGAAAGAGCGTGTTTTTTACGACGGCATACGAACTGCCGTCCTTACGCAGCTCGCCGCGCAGCTTGGTGATCTCTGAAACGGTCAAACCGGCGTAATCGGTAAGAAAGAGGCTCTTCGATGTGGCAAGCCGCTTCGCGAGTTCTCCAATGGCGGCTTCTTTACGTGCGGTCGGCATGGAATCTGCTTTCACTCTGACTTGCGTACGATAATGAAAAAGCGCCCCGTGAGGGCGCTCGTCGCAAAGGCCGGCGTGTGTGCCGGAAGCTTCTCGATGTTCGCGTCCTCGGTAGTCCTTCGACTTTCATCGAAGATTAAGGCCAAATGGCCGGCCACGGTCTCTGGAGCCGACGCTACACTACCACACGAGTCCCGGGGAAGGCAAGGCTTTTGGGAGAAGGCCGTGCGCTTGCAAGCGTCAGCGAGTAATCCGCCCCCGCCGCACGCCGCCAAGACCGCCGCTCAAGCGTTGGCGCTCCTTGAGGCCGGCAACCAGCGGTTCGTCGCCCGAGCCCCGCAGACCGAGGCGCAAGGCCAGGCCCCTTACGCCGTCGTCTTGGGATGTTCCGATTCGCGGGTGCCGATCGAGACGATCTTCGATCAGCCGCCCGGCCGGCTTTTCGTGGTACGGGTCGCCGGAAATTTCCTCAACGAAGACAACCTCGCCTCGATCGAGTTCAGCGTGGCGGTCCTCAAATCAAAGCTCATTCTCGTCTTAGGACACTCCAGCTGCGGCGCGATCGAGGCCGCCGTCGCTCACGTCAACGACGGCACGACCCAACCGGGTTACATCCAGGATTTGGTCGCCAAGCTCGGCCCGGCCGCCCGCAACGTCCGCGCCGACCCCGGAGACTGGGTTGCCAACGCCGTCGTCGAGAACGTTAAGCTCAACGTAGCCGCCATGACCGGCCGGTCGGCAATCATCGCGCAGGCCGTCAAGAGCGGCGAAGTCGAGGTAAAGGGTGGGGTCTACGATCTCCGCACCGGAAGCGTCACGTTCCTCTAACGGCTTAGTGAAAAACGCCATCGCGTTTATCTGCGAGCGGCTTTCGTTCGCCGTCGTGGCGATCGGCACCGTGATCATGATCATCGTCTTCGTCGTCGTCGAAGGAAACTCGACGAAGCTGGGCTTCTTCCCCATCCTCTTTCAACACAACGACAACGTCGTTCAAGTCGAAGCCGGCTCCGCAACGAACGTCCCGCTCAAAACCGGCGATCGCATCAATCTTGGCGCGCTCACGCCGCAGCAGCGTTTCGCACTGGCCGCCGGAGCACATGCGAAAACGACGATCCCATTGCAAGTCACGCGCGATGGGCAGACCTTCAATACCGTCATCACCGCAAGTCCGCCCGATTTCTCGGCGCGCGCCGCGCTCACGCGATACGTCGGGATTCCGCTCTGCTTCTTCCTCTCGCTGGCATTGGCCAGCGGGCTCTTCCTCATGCGCCCCCGGCCGATCACGCTGGCGTTTTACCTCTACACGATCTTAATGCTGATCAAGGTCAACGAGACGCCGCTCGACCTCGCCGCGTGGCCGATGAGTTTTGCCAGCTATATCGCCATACAGTTCGTCTACCCGGCCGCGCAGTTGATGATCTTGATCTTCGCTCAACGCCTCTACGGCGGCCCCGGACGCGCGTGGCCGTGGCTCCTAGGTAGCGCCATCGGCTTATCGGTGCTCGTCTTGTTCGCATGGCTCGATCCGATCGTCTGGATCGTCTACCAGCAATTCGGTTTTTCCGGCCCGGTGCTGCTCGTCGAAAGCATCCTCGACTCGCTGCTCCTGGTCGTGGTGCTGACCGGGCTCGCTTACATTGCATCCGGTGCAACGACCATCGCTCGCGGGCGCGTCTACTGGCTGATCGGCGGTATCGCTCTCTCGCCGCTGCTCGATCTCACCTGGGCGCTGGGCAACGTACTGAGTACGCTCATCGGCAACACCTCGGTGCCGCTGCTAACCTTGCTGCAGTGGACCGACGCGCTGCTGCCGTGGTTCGGCCTGGCCGGCTCGATCTTCGTCGTCTACGGCTTCCTCTCGCAACGAGTCGTTGATTTTCGTTTCGCTATCGGCCGGGCCGCCATCTACGGTGGCGTGACCGCATTGATTCTTCTCGTCTTCGGCATTATCGAGTGGTGGGCGCAGGAGGTTTTCGAGAGTACCCGGCCGACGATTTACGTTAGCCTCTTTGCCGCGCTCTTTATCGGCTTCTCGCTCAACATGCTGCACGGACGCATTGAAGCCTTGCTCGGCACCGTATTTTTTCGCGAACAGCGCCGCGCAGAGGAGGCGCTGCGCCACGCCTCTCGCGCGCTGGCCAATACGTCGTCGGAACAAACGCTGGTCGAGTTTCTCGTTTACGAACCGGCGCGCGTGCTCGGCCTCACCGAAGACGCACTATTTCTCGCGCGCGGAGATGACGGAAGCTTCGTCCGGACCGCCGATCGAGGCTGGACGCGTAGCGAAGCCGAGCACATCGATCCTGAAGATCCGCTCATCATCGAGCTGCGAGCGGAACAAGCGTCAATCGTGTTAGGCGATCGGCCGCGCCCGGCAACGTTGCTGCCGTCGGGCAGCAAAGCGCCCTCGCTCGTGGTGCCGCTAATGATGCGCGGTGCACTCTTCGGATTCGTTTTCTACGGGGGACGCAGCGACGGTACGCCGTTCACGGCAGACGAGCGAGCGCTGCTCGAAGGAATTGCCGGCAGCGCCGCGGCCGCATACGACCACATTGATGCGAATAATTCGCGCGAGCGAATCCGAGAGTTGGAAGAACAACTGGGGATGCGACAAAAGTTGCAAGCATGAAGGGTTCGTAACGATTTGAAAATAAGGTACGGCCCATGATACGCACCGCATCCGCTCTTGCATTTGCCGTTCTTGCCGTAACGTGCACGGCAACCATCGCACGCGCGCAAGAGACTCCGGCGCCGATGCAGCCGGTAGCAACCCCAGCGCCGACGCGCATGGATCAAATCTATGACGGGAAGCCTCATCTTTCGCTTACGCCCTATATTTGGGGACCGACGATCAATGGCGTGTTTCAATACACTGTACCGGGGGTGCACCGTCGCGGCCCCGGCGGTGGCGGCGGGGGCGGCACGTTCTCGACCAACATTCAGGTCGGTCCGAGCCAATACGTTCCGAAGATCAATACCGCGGGCATGCTGGACGTCAACTATCAACAGGGGCGCTTCAACTTAGCCGGTGACGCCCTCTATCTCAACGCGTCGACGACTGCCACCATTCAAGGTTCGGTTATCGGGCCGCACGGTAAAGTTCAGATTCCCATCACCATCAACAGTTCGGCTCGCATTGCGACGTCGATCTGGCAGGTCGCCGCGGGCTACACGCTGGCACAGGGGCACCAAGCAGATCTGATCATGTTTGCTGGAATACGTGAGTTTCCGATCAGCGTGACGGCCGACTATAACAGCATCGTCGGCAATCGGCGATTCGTCGGACCCTCTGGAACCGTCGATACGTCGGACAATGCCAGCGACGCGATCTGGGGCGTAAAGGGCAAGGCTTTCTTCGGCAACGACCATTGGGTCGTTCCCTACTACTTCGACGTTGGACAGGGGTCGAACAATCAGTCGTGGCAGGCGTACGGCGGAGCCGGCTACGTATTCAACCACGGGCAATCGATTCTAGCCTTATGGCGCACGCTGAACTACAACGAGTTCCCGCCGGTGTCGCACACGCAGAAACTCACCCTGTACGGTCCGGTCATCGGCTACTCATTTTAGAAAAACGAAGCACAGCGCCGCAAAGGTCACAAGACCCGTTACGCCCCAACCGGCCGCCGCTAGCGGCAGGCCGATCGGCGTACCGCGCATCGTACGCGAATGCCGGGCCACGAGCAGGCTCAGCGCGAGCGTAATCGGCGCGGCGATTCCCGCTGCCACTGACGACCAGTAGAGCAGCCAGATCGTCCCGAGCGGTAAAAGCGCCAACCCCGCCGCAACCGCGAGCGTGCCGTAGATAATACCGTAGAAACCCCGCGCGGCGCGCGGTTCGAGCGTCAGACTCGCGGGCTGTCCCAACGTTTGCGCGACGACGTAGCCGTTGGTTGCGGCAATGATTGGAATCGCGATTGCGGACGACGCCAACAGCCCAACCCCAAAGAGCCGAGTGTCCCACGAGCCTGCAAGCGGCCTCAGGGCCGCGGCGGCATCGGCTGCGGTCCGAATAGCGACGCCCGTCTTTCCCGACATGGCGGCGGTCGCGACCAAGATAAAGAGAAAGCTCGAGCCGGCCACCAGCATTCCTACTACCGCGTCGGCGCGAAAGGCGCCGGCCTCGGAGCGCACCGGCCGGCGCTCCGCCACCTCGATCGACTCCCAAAAATAAACGTAGCTCGTAAGTGTCGTACCGAGCAGTGCCAACGTGCCGGTTAGGTAGACTCGCGAGAAGTCGATCTTCGGAGCGACGATGCTGCGCAGTACGGCGCCCCAATTCGGATGCGCGTAGATCGCCGCGCCGACGTAGCAGAGAAAGACCAGCGTAAACGAGGCCAAGAGCCGCTCGATGCGCAGATACGATTTGGTCGCCAGCATCCAGCCGATCACCGCGACCAGCGGAATCACAAAATAATCCGACGGCAATCCGACGAGCAGCGTTAACGCGTCGGCGCCGGCGCGAATGTCGGCACCGAGCGTAAAGATGCAGACCGTGGCAATCGCCGCAGCGCTAACGGCGGCCGGTATTCGTCCGTACGTTTTGACGATCGCTTGCTGCAGGCTCAAGCCCGAAACGGCCGCGACCGACGCCGCGATGGCTTGCACCACGGCCAGCATCGGCAAGAGCAATACCACCAGCCAACTCATGGCGTATCCGCTCGCCGCACCAACGACGGCGATCGAGCCGACCGTCGTCGGATCGTTCGCCGAGGCGCCCGAAACTAAACCGGGGCCGAGCCCGCGAACCAAGCGGGGTCGCGCGATTTACGCCGCCCCGTCGCCGTAAATTAGCGCCGTTTTCGTCGTTCCTTCGGCCAGATAATCTTTGAGCGGCACTTGCAGCGCCTTGAAAAACTCGTCCGCCGCGCGCTGTCCCTTCTCCGACTTCTCGTCACCGTGCACGACGCGCGTCGAAAATCCGAACTCCGCGACCAGCGGTTCGAAGCGATCCGGAATCGGGCGCGCCCACAGGGCGAGCGACGTGTGCGCCGTGACCCCGTGGCCAAACGAGAGCGCCCCTAATGTGCTCTGTATCTCGAAGACTTTCGCACCTGCAACTATATCCATCGTCTGGTTTAGATCGATATTCATGGTCTTGAAATGCGGCAATGCTTCCGCAAGCCGCGTCAGTGGGATCTGGGGCTGCACCTCCGGATACTCGACGATGACGTTGTTGGAAAAGATGCTGACCATCGTTCCCGGCGCGTCTCCGCGGATCAGCTCTTCTTTGAACTTCTTCTTCTGCAACTTCGTCAGCGTCGTATCGGTGTCGAAGGCTGCGGCGCGTTCGTACTCGGGCGCCCGGCACTTAAAGGTCAACTCCCAACTGTCGTCCGGCCAACCGCCCATCCTAATCTGGCGGATGCGGAAGATCAGCTTGTTTTTGCGCAAGTCCTCATTCTTTGTGTCGTAAAATTGGACGATGCGAAGCTGTGAGTCCAGCGATTCGACCGGCTCGTAATGCACGCCAAGCTTCTCGGCATATTGCTGCAGCAGCTCGTTGAACTCCAACAGCGACCGGCGTTTGGGGAACTTCTCCGGTTTGAGCAGCAGCTTGAACTCGCGGTGCGTAACTAGGGCATGCGAGGTGTCCTCGTGAGTTTTGGCCATGATAATCTCCTATTAGTCGCGCACGCAGCGAAAACCGAGGTGCGACATTCCTGAGTCGATCATTTGCGGCGACCGCGCCGCGGGACGGAATCGCAAGCAATAACTGGGCGAGCACAGAAACGAGCCGCCCTTGAGGACCTTGCGCGGAATACGAAACTGCGGCTGACACGGATCGTAGCTCAGCTCGCGCGCTTCGGCTCCGCCGCAACAGGGCGATGCGACCGTTTCGCGATCTTGCACGAACCAGTCGCTGGTCCACTCCCAAACGTTGCCGGCCATATCGTAGAGTCCGAACCCGTTAGCGTCAAACTGCCCGACCGGCACGGTTCCGGGGCCGCGCCGCGCGGTGCTCCGCCATGGGAAATCGCCTTGCCAGGTATTCGCCGCCGGTTTTCCGCCGGGCAACATCTCATCGCCCCAGACGAAGTCTTTTCCGTCGAGGCCGCCCCGCGCGGCGTATTCCCACTCCGCTTCGGTGGGCAGCCGCATCCCGGCCCACTCGGCATATTTTTCCGCGTCTTCGAAGGCCACGTGAACCACCGGGTGGTCGGGCCGCGAATCGATCGAGGTGCCCGGCCCATCCGGATGCTTCCACGACGCTCCCGGAGTCCACGCCCACCACTGCGAGTAGTCGCGCAAATCGACCGGTCCTGGGGTCATGTGGAACGCTAGTGATCCAGGTACCAGATTTTCAGGTAAGGCCCCGGGGTAGTCGGCTGGATTCAGCGGACGTTCGGCTACCGTCACGTATCCGGTTTGGCGCACAAATCGCCCGAAATCCGCATTTGTGACGGCGTGCGGCGAAATTAAAAATCCGTCGACCCGAACCTCGCGTATCGGAGCCTCCTCGGGATAGAAGTGATCCGAGCCCATCCGAAAGGTACCGCCTTCAATGCGGACCATATCCAGGCTCGCGGAGCGAATCATTTATCCTTATTTTACCGAAAGAAACGACGCTTCCCGCTGCATCCGCGGCACACAGCAACGATTAAGTTTTGTTAACGAAGGACGCCTGCAGCAAATAAAGAAGGCTCGCTTCCCCTCTTCAGTTTCTTGCGTCACTTGACCGCGCAGCCACGCCTCGCGCGAGAAGGGAGTCAACGAAGAATGCCCACCCAGAAGCCACCGAACATTATCGCCATCATGGGCGATGATATCGGTTGGTTTAATATCGGAGCGTACCATCAAGGCATCATGGCCGGCAAAACGCCGAACCTCGATCGGCTCGCCTCCGAAGGAATGCGCTTCACCGATTATTATGCCGAGGCGAGCTGTACCGCCGGCCGCGCTGCGTTTATCACCGGCGAGATTCCACGCCGAACCGGACTGACCACCGTCGGTCAAGCCGGCGCGAAAGTCGGAATGCCCGACGAGGCGCCGACCATCGCTACCGTGCTCAAGTCAATGGGATATGCCACCGGTCAGTTCGGCAAGAACCACCTCGGCGATCTCAATCAATATCTGCCGACGCTGCACGGCTTCGACGAGTTCTTCGGCTATCTCTATCATCTCGATGCAATGGAAGATCCGTCGCACCCGAACTATCCGCAAAATCTCAAAGATAAAATCGGCCCGCGCAACATGCTGCACTGTTGGGCAACCGACACCGATGACTCTACCGTCGATCCGCGCTGGGGCAAGGTTGGAAAGCAACGCATCGAGGACTGCGGGACTCTCTATCCGGATCGTATGGAGACCGTCGACGACGAAATCCTCGATCACACGGTCAAGTTCATCGACAAAGCCAAGGCCGACGATAAACCGTTCTTCGTTTGGCTCAATCCGACGCGTATGCACGTGGTCACGCACCTTTCCGAAAAATACGAGAAGATGCGTACGTCGGAGAACGGCTGGTCCACGTATGAGGCCGGCATGGCTCAACTTGACGACGTCGTCGGCGCCGTAATGCAGAAGCTGAAGGATGATGGACTCGAGGACAATACTATCCTTATGTTTACGACCGACAACGGCGCGGAGAACTTCACCTGGCCTGATGGCGGCCAAACACCGTTCGCCGGCGGTAAAGGAACCGTGCTCGAAGGCGGCTTCCGCTCACCCTGCATCGTCCGCTGGCCCGGTAATGTGCCCGCAGGCAAGGTCGAAAACGGACTGTTCGCTAGCCTCGATTGGCTCCCGACGTTCGCCGCCGCGGCCGGCAATCCGAACATCGTCGCAGAACTCTTGCAGGGTAAACAGCTCGGTGACCGCACCTACAAGGTGCATCTCGATGGCTACAACCAGATGGACCTCATCACCGGGAAGGGCCCGTCTGCACGCCGCGAGTTCTTCTACTTCGCAGAGGGGACGCTGGGAGCGGTGCGTGTCGGGGACTATAAATACCGCTTCATCGACCAGCCGGGCGGATGGCTCGGGGCAACGGTCAAGGTTGACTGGCCAATCCTTTGCAACATCCGGCTCGATCCGTTCGAACGAACCGGCATGACCGGATCGCTAAACTTCTACAGCTGGTTCGCGTACCAGTTTTGGCGTTTTGTTTTGGTTCAGGAGGTCGTCGGAAAACTGGCCGAAACAGCGCTCGAATTCCCACCTATGCAAGCAGGTGCATCATTCAATCTCGATCAGGTCAAGGAGCAGATCGACGCTGCCATGGCGGGGCACGCCGGCAAATAGCTCGCAACGGTACTAGCAAATCGGGCTGCCCGTTTGGGCAGCCCGATTCTTTTACTTCTCGCCGCCGAATTCAGCTTGCAATCCCGCGCCTAATTTTTTGCGGTCCTTCTCACCTTGCGTCAGCGGCGCGGGCTCCCACGGCTCCCACTCTTCCCAGCCTAACGCTTGCGAGAGCAACCTGAAGCCGAATCCCGCTAGAAATGCAAGACCCGTCGAGACCAACAACGACAGCCCCAGCGTCTGATTGCAAATCAGATAGACGATGCCCGTCAGCGCAGCGGCCGTCACGAAGAACTCTCCTCGCACCAGCTGCTTGGGAACGACGTTGCAGGCGATGTCGATGATCCACCGCCCTGCCGTGGTGGCGATAATGCCGATGATTACCGCGGCAAAGTATCCGAGATTCGCGGCCAACGCCGCCTGAACGCCGACGATCGCATACCATGGCAGCGAAAACGCCGTCATGAACTGAAACAGGCCGTCCTTAAAACGCTGCTCCGTCGCATAGTCAATGAGCAACGCGATGCCGGCCGCCCCCAAACAGGCAAATAAATACCATGGATTCTCGAGCGGCGAGGGCACCTTATTCACGAGGACGTCGCGAACGATGCCGCCGCCAATGCCGCCCGCATAAGCGAGAATAACGATGCCGATGACCGTAAAGTGCTTGTAATGGTCGGGGCGGCGCGCCAGCAGCGCTCCGTTGAAGGCGTTGGTCGTGGCCGCGATGAGCGAGATCCAGTCGACGGTGGTGAGCGTCCAGATCCCAAACTTGGACAGGATCAACGGGGTCATGCGGCCTCCTCGGGCTTACGCGAGAAATAGACGCCGACGAGCGTGACGACGATGAACTGGATGACGAAGTACGTTAAGACGGTGGCCGCGACGGTCGGCGAACGCAGGCTCGTCGTTGCCAGCAGCACGCACAGGCCGATATTGCGCAGCCCCGTTCCGATGGCCAGCACGCGCCGGTCCTGCGGATGCGGGGCGCCCAGCAGCCATCCGACCAGCAGCGAGAGCAGCACCAGGCAGAGCATCGCCCACATCCCGTGCGAGCCGTAGACCAGAACGATGTCGTGCACGATCGTGGGGAACAGCACCGCGATCAAGATAATCGCAGACAGGAAAAAGAGAAACTGCAGCGGGCGGCTAAGCCGCTCCGCGATTTTTGGAGCTCGTCCCCCGACGAAAATTCCAACGAGCAGCGGCACGAATTGGAAGAGCAGCAGCGTCACCAAGAAGTGCGCGAAGGGTATTTTCGCCTCGGCTCCCGCCGGAAGAACGAACATCGCCGTGATCGGGATCGTTACCACCGACACGATCGGTAAGACGAGCGCGAGCTCGACGGCAAAGCCGAGTCGTCCGCCGCGTTTTCTGACCTGAGCCAGTACGAACGGCACTCCCGGCGCGATGGCCATTAAGAGAAACCCGGTGGCGATCTTGGGGGGCAAGAAAAAGAGCTTGGCAAGCACGACGCCCATCGCTGGAACGAGCACCACGTTCGCCAGCAACGCGCGGCCGAGCAAGCCGAGGTTCTTGAGGCTGCTCATCAGATGCTCGCGGTCGACCTGCAGACCGGCGCCGAAGGTCAACGATACGAGCATGATTGCTGCGAGAAGTTTCTCGGGGCTCACCTGCTGTGGAGTGTAACATCGGCCGCGCCAACCCTGCCATCAGGGGAATGGCGCCGGGTCGCGGCCAAGCGTCTGCGCGAATGGGTGATCGCCAACGGATCGACCGTATCGTCGACGTCGCGTCCGTCGTACTGATTTCGGTCGCGGCGGTAATGACGGCGCTCTGTGGCTACCAGTCCGGGCGTTGGGGCGGCCAGCAATCCCGGCTCTACAGCATGGCTAACGCCGACCGCGTGCTCTCCGCCGAGGCCGCCGATAAGGCCTTGGCCTTCAACGCCATCAACGTGAACCTGTTCCTCCACTACGTCGACGCTGTCGACGCCGGCAACAAGCGAAAATCCGACTTTATTTATCGCCGCTTCGGCACGGTAATGAAGTCGGCGATGAAAGCCTGGATTGCCACCAGACCGTTGGTGAATCCGAACGCTCCTTCATCGCCGTTCGTGATGCCGCAGTACGTGCTTCCGGCCTCAAAACTGTCGCGCGACTACGAGCGGCAAGCCTTGGAGAACTTCAAGAAAGCTCAAGAGGCAACGACCCACTCCGACGACTTCTTGCTGCTGACCGTCATCTTCGCCGGCGTCTCGTTTCTCGCCGGAATCAGCACCAAGATGGCGTTTCCACGCCATCTCATCATCGTTGCGCTGGGGATACTGGTGACGATTTACGCGCTGGTTAGGCTCGTCGAGCTTCCCTTCATGGGCATCTCCTCGTAGACGAATCTGCTCGCCGCCGACCTGTAACGTTGCATGTCGAATCGCGGCTAGCCGCTCCGCGTACGGAAACCCCTTATTCATACGAGCCTGACACTTAACGAATTATCGATGGTCAGGAAAGGGGCCGAGCGCGACCACCGGAATAACTAGCCAATTGGCTACAATATGCCCGCTCGTCGGTAGTGGGAAGAGCCTGTTTTTTTGCCGCGAGCACCGAGGAATTGAAGGCATCTAAGGCGACCAGAGGCCTTCGCTTAACCCATGAGACGCTCAAGGAAAATGCGATCCTTACGGGCCTGAATCTCCCCATGGCCGCCAGCGTAGTCGGAGCGGGGGAATTAATCGAGCTTAGCACTCCCCAGCAAATCTACGAGGCCGGGAGGGAAATTCGGAAGGTCTATTTTCCGATCGATGCCGTGCTCTCCGTCGTAACCCAGATGCGTGACGGCGGCTCGATCGAAGTCGGGACCGTGGGCCGTGAAGGCGTATCCGCGATCCCGCTGTTGCTTGGCGCTACGACCTCCGCCAATGAGAGTTATTGCCAGGTTCCCGGACGCGCCGTGGTCATCGATAGTGATCACTTCCGAAGCTTACTGCGTGCCGACAACGATCAGTTTCGGAACGTGCTCAATCGGTTTCTTCAAGCATACGTGAATATGTTGGGTCAGCTCGCTGCCTGCAACGGAAAACATAGCATTTACCAGCGATGCGCTCGGTGGCTGTTATTGACGCAGGATCGGGTCAACTCGGAAAAGATCGCGTTGAGCCATGAGTATCTCGCGATGATGCTTGGTGCGCACCGCTCCGGCGTGACCATCGCGGCGGCCGACTTAAAGCGAGCCAAGTTAATTCGCTATGCGTATGGCCACATTGTGATTCTCGACCGCGTGGGCTTAGAAAAGGCTTCATGCGAGTGCTATACGGTGGCCCGAGAGCAGTTTGGACCGCTACTTGGCATGGTCGCGCTGAGTGCGTAACAAAACCCCCCGGTTCGGTGCCGGGGGATTTTGCTGTTCGAGATAGATAGGTCGTGCCGTGGGATGCTAGGGAACGGTGATGGCGTTGTCTAGCAACGTGACGGCGCCCGACTCGGCCAAGACCCGTCCGGTAACGTTCGAACCGGTACCGAGCGAGACCGACGCAGCGGCCATGATCGTTCCGCTGAAGTTCGACGCGGTATCCAGCGTCGCCGAACTGCCGACCTGCCAGAAGATATTGCATGCGTTAGCCTGATTTGTAAGTACGACCGCACTATCGACGGCGGTTGTTAACGTCGAGGGTATTTGGAAAACGAACACGCTGTTCGGATTATTCTTACCGTCAAGCGTAACGGTACCGGAAATCCCTAACGTTACAGGAGCTACGTAGAGCCCCGGGGTGATCGTCATGCCGCCGATATCGGCCGGCAACGGTGACGCATTAGGACGTGCAACGGCATTGTTATACGCGGTTGCGAGGTCTGCTTCGGCCTTCGCCGCGACGGGGCCGCCGGCATAGCTGCTACCATTAACGACGCCCGGGGGAAAGCCGGTAATCGAAGTGCCTGGAGAGACTCCGATGTTGCCGGTTACGATAGACAGCCCGGCATTGGTTATGGTCGATCCTGCCAGTACGCCGAATGAGGCGGCCGAAGCCAGGGGTACATCCTCCGAGTGCGCGCCAGCGAAACTGGTACGGCACGGGCCGAGCACTTGTGCTTGACGTTTTCGCTGCGTGCTAGCTGTTTGGATGGCTGGAGAAAAGGACGACGTGCTGCTGCCGCTGCTCCCATTAGCGCCGCAGCCGGCGATAAACGAAAGCAGCATGCTCCCGCAAAGCGCATAGCTAAGTGTGGTTGAAATACGCATATTTTCTTTACCTTAAAAGAGTTCTCAGAAGGCCCGCAACAGGCCGAACTCAGGTACACAGCATACCCTTTACGACGCTCGACGTCTGTAGCGTCTCGCACATAGCGATTTGTTCGATATAGTACAGACGTTCAGGCGAACGGCGGAATATGCTATGCCCTGAGTCGGACGTCTTGTCGCTCGTCTAACTCGCAAAGAGGAGCAGAATGATGAATCTCGGGGTACTGCCGAATCCAAGCCTAATCGCATCTCCTTTATCGGCCGCTCCACGGAGGTACATCAACGCGGGGGCTTCGCGCCCCGCGCCTTCGATCGTGCGACGCCAAGGCCTGGAAGAATGGCTCAGGCGCTCTAAGAGCGTCCCGGTTCGTTTCTTGGTCGCTCCCGCCGGCTTCGGCAAAACGATAGCGCTGTTAGCCTATTTGCGTAATGTTGCGACAAATGGACTATATTGCTCGCTCTCTCCCGGCGCCGGCCGCGAAGCCATCTGGAACGCCGCAGCCAAAATGCTTCAACTCGCGGCGATAGTTTCGCACGATCAGCTTCTCCGCGAACTCGCGATGCGGGCCCCCCTCGAGCTCGCGATTGACTGCGAAGATGTCCCTAGTGCCGAAGGTATTGCAGCATTGGTCCGTCTGATCGAGGAGGTACCCGGAAACGTCTCGCTCCTGGTCGCGAGCCGTTCTTGGGCTTCCCTCGACGTCAGCCGCTTCGTGTTTCAAGGCAAAGCCGTTCTCTGCGACGCTCACCGGCTGGCATTCGACGCGGCCGATATCCGCCACATGGCCGAGTCATTGGGGGTCTCGTTTACCCACACGGACGTGTTGCACGTGCTTGAGGCAACCGACGGGTGGCCTCAGGTTGTTAGCGGCGCTCTCCGCAAGGCCGGCGAAGATGGTTGCAACCTCGCGCAAGCGGTCGGACACTGGCGGAAGTATCATCGCCACTTCTTCAACAAGTTTATCGGGGACGCGTTGACCCGCGTACCACAACGCGATGCCGATCTCGTCTTCAAGTTAATGACTGGCGCCCACCTTGACGATCGGTTGCAGTTGCAAGCCCTCGAAGAGCAAGGCCTCTTCGTGCTGCATACTCCGGACGGTTATCGTCCGCTTCGGGCCCTTACGTCCACTCGGGCCCACGAGCGCGGCGGCCGCGTTAAGGACGTCGCCCCGATGCACGTGAAGCTTCTCGGCTGGTTTCTTGCAGAAATCGACGGACAACCTATCGCATTTATTCGCCAGCGGGATCGGCAGATTTTCAAATATCTCGCCCTGCAGCCTAATGGCTGCGTTTCGCGTAGTCAGCTTATGGAAGTCTTTTGGCCCGGTGTCGAACGCTTCTCCGCTTCCCAAAGCTTGCGTACCGTCTGCTCGCAGATTCGCAAGGCCATCATTCATATCGTCGGATTTGAACGGGTCGACGAATATTTCCGTGCGGCCGACGAGCTGTCGATCGACCTCAAAAATGTGATCGTCGATGTCGCGTGCTTCTTACGTCATACCGATGACGGGGACGAGCTCTACGATCGAGGCGACCTGCGCGGCGCTTATGCGCACTACTGCCGGGTCGCACGCGTTTACCGCAACGATCTTCTCATCGGCGATGCCCGGGAGGCATGGGTAATAGCATTCGACGCAGCGCTCAAACGGCGTCGTGGCACCGCACTCGCACGGATGACCGAGATAGTAGCCGGATTCTTACCTTGCGACGCACGACGCGTCGCTCCGGGAATGATCGCCGCAGTATCGTAAATACTGGCGTTTCCCCGTAGATCTCCACCTGGGATGGGAGGGGCACCCGGAGGGCGTCCCTATGTTTAGGTCCAAACGTCCCAAGGAAAGCGACATCCGCTCGTTAGATGATCCCGAGGATGGTCCAGGCGCGACTTCATTTTTAATGGCGCCTGGGCGCCGGCCGGTTCTCAACATCCTGCTTTGAAGTACACCCAATTTTACCAGAGGGGGTCCACGACACCATCAGGTTACTTTGTGAAGCGTAAGCTACCGTCCACGCTGATCTGTCCTTCGTGCTTATCCAGTCGCCCGATTAGCGAAATGAGCATTGATAAGCGTTTTACGACGGTGGGCGAGCCACACGCGCCTGAACCGTCGCCCAATCCAAGCTGGCGGATTCGTTGCGGCGAGTGCGATCCCCGGCGTGGCGGCTACTACTGGTTCTCACTCGATCAATGCGATACACCCGCTAAGGCCTTGGACTGTATAATGAAACTCAACGAGGCGCACGTATCTCCGGATGCCGTGAAGTCCTTTATAGACCTTGTGCAGTCTCTTTTTGGCTGCGGAGCCCTTATCGACGAATAAAGGGACTTCGCGTTATACCGTACCGACGGTTAAGCGTTGGGGAGAATATACTTGGTCCCTGAGTCGGCCCATCCCGGGCCTCGACTCACAGAAAGTAGTCCCAATTGCGTACTTCAACATTCCTTAGCTTTACCCTAAGCGGAGGCGCCATGTTCGCCCTGCTGGCCGGCTGCAGCGGCAGCAACGCTAACACTGATGGTAGTGCCGCGTTTGCTCCTTCGGCACAAACATCAGCCGCGGCGCGACTCGCATTAGCGCAAGGTTCCTCCGTTGGCCCCGACGCTGCAAAGACTTGCCCGATCGTGAAGGGCGACGTGCCGCTCGGCTCCGCAACCTCATTTGCAGTCCTGGGCGGAACTACCGTCACCAGTACCGGAGCGACCATCCTCGATGGCAATCTCGGTGTTTCTCCCGGTACGAGCATCACCGGCTTTGGTCCTGGCGTCGTGAAACACGGATCGATCTATCCGGGAGGTCCCATTCCGTCACAGGCGCAAGCCGATTTGACCACGGGATACAACTACACCGTCTTACTTCAGAACCCGACGGCTCTACCCGCCGACATTGGCGGAACCACGATTGCACCGGGATTGTACAATGCGCCGACTTCACTTGGAATCACCGGCACAGTCACTCTGGACGGTAAGAAAAGTAAAAATAGTGTATTCATTTTCCAGATACCGACGACCTTAACGACGGCCGTCAAAAGCAGGGTCGAGCTGATCAACGAGGCCAATGCGTGTAACGTCTTTTGGCAGGTTGGCAGTTCGGCGACGCTGAGTACGGCATCGCATTTCAAGGGAACGATCATGGCAGCGGTCTCGATCTCGGTGGGTAGCCGCGTGAAGGATAGAGGGAGGCTATTGGCAGAGTCGGGGGCAGTAACTCTGATTGATGACAAGATTAACAGCTTTCATTTAGAGAGTCGCCGCTAAATAGTCGCAACTTCCAAACGTAATCTCCTAGGCACCTGAATCCTCAGCTAATGCTGGGGATTCTTTTTATTTTTGCCGTAGTTCGGTCATTCCAAGCAAAGGCCCAAATTGCTCGCGCGCTACTTCATAGCACTCGCACGATGCCTCTTCTAGGCCTCCCCGGTTAAGAATCACGATATGTCCGCGAGCGTAACGGATAAACCCCGCGTGTTGGAGGGCCGCCGCCGCGATCGTTACGCTCGAGCGGCGCGCCCCCAGCATCATAGAGAGGTATTCGTGGCTAAGCGCAATCTTATCGGAATTCACCCGGTCGTGTGTTAATAAGAGCCAGCGGGCGCACCGCTCGTGTACGCTATGCTTACCATTGCAGGCGGCGAGCTGCCCGAGCATATTGACGTACGCTTGAAGAAATCGATCGAGAACGCTGCGAAACCCATCGTCCTCGGCGCTGAGCAATCTTCTAAAGTGGTCGCTGCTAATGACGACGGCGCGCCCGGGAACCTGGCAATAACTCTCATTGGCGGACGACGTCGCTCCGAGCAGCAGTGGGATTGCCGATACACCTTCTCGTCCTACGGTTCCAACCTCGATCGACCCGCCATCACGCATCTGGGTTACGACGGAAAGCACGGCATCGATTGGAAAATAGACTTCACGTATTTCGCGCCCCGCCTCGTAGATCTGCTGAGGCGTGTCGAGGTCGATCAGCTTCCCCGTTTCGAGTACTTCGCCGATCATAGAACCGCTTAAGCCGGCTAGGATCGCGTTTTCCTTGAGCGTGGCTCGCGTCAGCGTCAGTACCCGGCTCAATAGGAAGCCGCCCGCCTAAGAATGGTGGGGTAAAATCTCTCCCTGGAATGTACGCCTGGGAGGTTCACGCGCGTAACTCCGTTTCAGACCGGCCAAACTCGCCAACGCTTAATCAGCCAGCTTTCTCTAAGCCAGCCACTTAAGGACCATTCGATGCGGCAGTCTGGTCCGGCGCCCGGAGTCTGCTTGCCCTTCGAGAAAGTCCGTCTCGGGCTAGCTTGATCAACTAGCCTTTTCGAGCCAGCCGCACCCAGACCCTGCGGGCTCTATGACGTCGTGCGTCGCGCTTGGCTCCGGCGACACTTGCGGCCGCCGGAGCTTCATATGACTTTAGGCCGTGGCCTTAACTCGGTTGGGATCGACTTTTACGCCCGGGCCCATGGTGCTCGCCAGCGTAACGCTGCGAAGATAGGTTCCCTTCGCGCCCGACGGCTTGGCGCGAATAATTGCATCGAGTAGCGTCACGACGTTCTCCACCAGATGCTCGTCGTCAAAGCCGGCTTTGCCGACGATGGTGTGGATGATCCCGCTCTTATCGAGACGGAACTCGACCTTGCCGGCCTTGATATCGCGAATTGCCGCGCCGATGTTCGGCGTCACCGTTCCCGCTTTGGGGTTGGGCATCTTTTGTGCCAGGATGCGTCCGAGTTCTTTACCGACCTGCGCCATCATATCGGGTGTGGCGACGGCTACGTCGAACTCGGTGAAGCCGGCCTTGACGCGATCGATGAGATCCTGGTCGCCGACGATGTCGGCGCCGGCCTCTTGCGCCGCCTTGGCGTTGTCGCCCTTACTGAAGGCAATGACGCGCACCGTACGGCCCGTTCCGTGCGGAAGCAGGACCGTGCCGCGGACGTTCTGGTCGCTCTTCTTGGGGTCGACGCCCAGACGCACGTGCGCCTCGACCGTTTCGTTGAACTTTGCGTTGGCGTTCTTCTTGACGATCGCGATCGCTTCGGGAGTCGAGAAGAGGCGAGCCACATCGTAGCTGCTCGCGAGCGTCTTAAAACGCTTACCGTGATGTTGCGGCATCTTACGCCTCCACCTCGACGCCCATCGAGCGCGCCGTTCCGGCGACGATCTTCTTGGCGGCGTCAATGTCGTTGGCGTTGATGTCGGGCATCTTCACCTTGGCGATATCTTCGAGCTGCGACTGCGTCAGCGTCCCGACCTTATTGCGGTTGGGCTCTTTGCTGCCCGATTCGATCTTCAGCGCCTGCTTGATGAGGAACGACGCCGGCGGCGTCTTGGTAACGAACGTAAACGTCCGGTCCTCATAAACGGTGATCTCGACGGGAATGATCATGCCGGCCTGCGAGGCAGTACGCTCGTTGTACTGCTTGCAGAAATCCATGATGTTGAGCGAGTAGGGTCCGAGTGCCGGACCGATCGGCGGCGCGGGCGTTGCCTTGCCTGCCGGAATCTGTAGGCCAATCTTGCCCACAACCTTCTTAGCCATGTCTTCTCCTTAACGAAGCGTTACGAACGTTTCTCCCCCTACTAAATTTTCGGCCCGAACCCGGGGTCAGCATTCGGCCAAACCTAACTTACGTTGTCACCCTGAGCCTGTCGAAGGGCTGTCGAAGTGTGCTTAGACCTTCTCCACTTGGAAGAACTCCAGCTCGACCGGAGTTTCCCGGCCGAAGATGGAGATCAGCGCGCGCAGGCGTTCCTTTTCGGGAGCGATCTCGTCGACGACGCCGGTGAAGTCGAAGAACGGTCCCGACGTCACCTTGACGCGGTCGCCCTTCTTGAAGTCGATCTTGAGCTTCGGCGCTTCGATGCCCATCTGCTTGAGGATCGTTTTGACTTCCTTATCCTGCAGCGGCACCGGCTTCTCACCCGGACCCGGACTACCGACGAAGCCCGTTACGCCCTGCGTGTTGCGCACGACGTACCAGGATTGATCGTCCATGATCATCTCGACCAGAACGTAGCCAGGGAAAACTTTCTTGGGCGTGATCTTGCGCTTGCCGTCTTTGAATTCGACCTCGTCCTCCATCGGAACGAGCACGCGGAAAATCTTGTCCTGCATGCCCATCGAATGGATGCGGCGCTCGAGATTCGCCTTGACCTTATTCTCGTAACCCGAATAAGTGTGCACGACGAACCAGTTGCGGTTGTCCTTCGGCTTGGGACCGGTCGGCTCGCCCTCGGCATCTTCGAGCTCGCCCTCGACTTCTTCAACCTCGGCCGCGGGCTGCTCGCCGTCGAGCGTCTCGTTGGTCAGCGTTTCCTCGGTGAGCGTTTCCTCGGTAAGCGTTTCTACGCTCGCTCCCGATGCGTCGCCCATCTGCGAGTCGTCGATGACGGTCTCGGCTTCGACTAGCGTTTCTGGGGTTTCCAGCTCGGGGTGCTCGGTGTCGTACACGATCGAGCTTACCCGGTGACGGGATGGATAACGGTAAAGAGCCATCCGAAGAGCTGATCGAGGAGGAAGGTGAACAAGCCGATGCCGACCACCAGCACGATCGTAAGGATGGTCGCTGAGATCCATTCCTCGCGCGTCGGCCAAGTGACGCGACGAAGCTCCGCGATCACGCCGCGGACAAAATCGCCTCCGCCCATGGCCTGGGCCGTTCTCTTTTGCTGTTCGTTCACCAAAGGTTCACCTTAAGGAAGTCCAACATTGTCACCCTGAGCTTGTCGAAGGGGTGGCAGGGCGGACAGGACTCGAACCTGCAACAACTGGTTTTGGAGACCAGGACTCTACCAATTGAGCTACCGCCCTATCTCGTCTCTCGATGAGCCCGGTGACAGCGGCAGAAGCGGCAGTACTTGCTGAGCTCCAGCCGGTCCGTGGTCTTTTGTTTGTTCTTTTGCGTGTTGTAGTTCCGGCGCTTACACTCAGTGCACGCCAGGACAACCATCACGCGCGTTTCTTTCTTTGCCATTCACAGTCTACCACAACATGAAGAAAACGGACCGGCGGTCCGTTCCAGTACCCCATGCTAGCATACCGGGGGAGGCTCCGCAACGGTCTTGGACGGCCTTCAGAAACCGGGCGAGCGCCCCATCACTCCGCTCGGCCGCCTCGACCGCCGACCCCGCTCGCCGGCTACTGCTGCTAAAGGGAGTCCAGCCATGGAGATTCGCGAGCGAAGTCGCCGTCTTTTTAGGCCGGCCGTCCTTTCTAATTTTGCCGGCTGCGGCGGCGGTGGCTTCCCAGCCGCCCCGCCGGCCGGACTCACCGAAGTCGCCAGTAGAGTGCGGCCCCATCATTCGCACGGGGCTCACAACTCAACCGGCATACCATGGCGATCCTCCGCAAGCGCCGCGAATGACCGAAGACGGCGCCATGGTGCTCGTCGATCAAGATCTAGTGGCACAAGGTTCGTCGGCGACATGCCGCCGAGCCGAGGTCCGAGCGGCGATCGATTTTGTTACTAATCCGCTCGTTGGCCTGTTGGTAAAAGATGACGCAGACGCGAGCATCGTAATTCTAGTTGCCGATTAGGGTCGCGATACGCGCAAGATCGTGACGACGAATACACCGCCTATCACGACGACGATCAGCAATCCCTTCGTGATCCACAATTGTCTATCGGTCATGCCGCATGCCCACCGCGCCGGTTCAATCAGGCCGCGCAGCCTCCGAACGATGTTGTAAATAAATCCACCGCAAACAAAAGCTGCATCTGCCTGCCAGAACCACGGTGGAAATAACCAAAGAGTAGGAGGTCGGAGAGACCACGAAATTAGTACGAAGAGCGACGCAGCTAGGCCAACGGCATTAACGACGATCCACGTCCGTTTGTCCCTGATCATGCTTGCCTATGCTAGAAGTGACGCTATTGGCTGACCGCGGCGCCAGCCGGCTGCGAATAGCTTTTGAAACCTCCCGCGAACGTTTTGGTAGGCTTTCCCCCGGCCGGGTACTTGAAGAATCCCACGCTAGAACCTTGAGTACAACCGTTTATGCAGAAATCCGGTCCAATGACCGTTTTTCCCTCAACCCAGAACCCTTCGATGTCTCCGTAGTCGTTCAGCACCGTCTTGCCTATAATCTTACCGCCTGCGCCGGTAGTCTGGTAAATAGCACCGAGTTCCGGGTAATCCTGATAAAGCTGATCGCCGACTGCCACATGCTTGCCATCCCACTGGACGTTGCCGGGGAAGTTGATCGTGGCACCCTTCAGTGTGATGTTCGTGAACGTCTTTTTGCCCCTGGGAAGTTCCGCAAATTGGAACGCGGTGCTGCGGCCATTCTGATCTCCATCGACGAAGAGGTTACCCTTATCGTCGTAGCCGCAGAAATACACGGCGTACATTTCGGAATCCATGTAGTACTTTGGACTGCCTTTGGCATGCGTGAAGATGGCGACGTAGCCCTGTCCGCTACCGTAAGTATCTAAAACCGTCGCAGCGAGATTACCAGTCGTCGGATCAACGGAGCACGAAACGGCATTCGCGGAGCCAATGTTCAGCGTTGCGATTGGTGTGGTTCCCCCGTGTTTGTATTCAACGGCGTTGCCCGCGCTGTTGTTCACAATCCACACGTTGCCGCTCTTGTCGGTGCAGATGCCGTCTGGATTACTAAGGCCCGTCAGCGTTCCCACCAACTTAGCCTGCGGATATGAGTAAACGAAAACCTCATTATAACTGTAGTCGGATACGTACAGTAAGGCATGAGTCGCCGCGTCGGGAGCCATCCACGAGCGGCCCCGGTCCGGGTGCCCGACCACCAAACCTTCCGTCGCGGCGCCACTCAGCCGCGAGCGCACGGTGTTCTGCTGGGACGAAGCCGCCGGCGCCAGTTGCAACCGGGACTCCCCACTGCAGCTACCCAGTATTGCGGCAGCCGCTGAGATGCTAATTAAGCGAACACCTATAGCTGAAGGTCTCATTCGGATGTCCCTTTTCTGCTCGAAAGCTTCGACCCGTTTCGGTATCATCTCGCGGTTCCATCTTAGCTAGGCGACAGTCGCCGAAAGGTCCGCGTGAGCCTATTTCATTTAAAACCGCCGAGCTGCGCCAACGCTTTCGTGGCCGCAGCGGAGTGGGGGCTCGCTGCGAGCTCGGCTTCTAGCGCGCCTTTGGCCACGGTGCTGTTGCCCAACTTCATCGCCAGCTCAGCCAACGCCATATGCGGTGAATAGTAATATAGGCTTGGCATTTCGACCCCGCCCACGAGCCAATCGCCGTGCGTTGCATCGTTCGACGCTGACGTCAATAGCTGCAAAGCTTGTGCACTATCGTGCTCGTCGAGTGCAATCTCGGCCTGAACCGTCCGGCGCATCGCATTTTCGATCGCAACCTTCGAGGGGCGCGCTCCCGGCGGCGCCGACACGTCAGCGAGCGCCGATTTCGCTTTCGAGACTTCGTTTAGTTTTGCAAAAGCCAGGGCTCGCGCGAACGCGATCGTCTGATCGCCGCTCTTCGCGTAAGGAACGTCGGACACGGCTTGCCATTCGCCCGCAGCGACCAGCGCTCGAGCAAGCATCGCCGGAATGGCGGCGCGGCGCGCGACGGCGACGGCATCGCCTGCGTGCCCGGTTTGGATCATTGCATAGAGCAAGAATGCGACGTTATGGGCGTGATAGTAGCGGGGTGCGCTGTAAAATCCCGGGTGACAGCAATCGATTGCGGCATAATCCATCCCCACGGACCGTTGCCCAACGTCGAAGGCTTCCTGGTACATGCCCACGTCGAAGAATGTATGCCCCGGCATGTGCGTGAGGTGCGAATCCTCGGGCGGGAAATTGAAAGCCGCGAGTTGCGTCGCAGCGGGGACTGCCGCGTTCGACTGATTCGCGATTTGCGCCGTGTGAACGTAAAAGTGCAGTAGCCCGACGTGTTTTGGAAATTTCGCGAGACTGGATTCGAAGTAGGGCAGCAACGCGGCAACGGTTTTCACGAAGGCTGCTCGTTGCGCCGCCGTCCAGCCTTCGCGGTTTTCGCCGAGATCTCCGACGGCGACGTAGAGCGCGGCTTCCGCGTAGAGCGCCGCCGCGTCGGGATCGTTCGGATACGCTTCGGCGATGCGCCGCAAGGCATCACGGTAGTTTACGAGCAACGCCGCCGGCGTGGCTTTCTTCTTGTCGTTGAATCGCGCCACGGCGGCCTCGATGAGCAGGCCGTCCTCCGCAGAAGCGTTGGCCTCCTGCGCCTGCGCCCGCACGATCGCGTAGCGGGCTTGATCGTCACGGTCGTCCGTCGGCGGAACGTTTAAATTCGGTGCGTTGCTCAATGCGATGCCCCACCATGCCATCGCCATCTGCGGATCAAGATCCGCTGCCGTATAGAACTCGTGGTTGGCCGCCTCCGGGTTATAGGCATAATAATCAAGCAGACCACGGTCGAATGCGGCTTGCGCGGCGGCATTCGAAGAGACGGCATGGTGGATGATCGGCGTGGGCCGCGGCGTCTCGCTGCCTTCCTCCTGAGCGAACGCGGTCAACGGCGCGCAGAGCAGAAAAACGAACAGCAATCCGGTCTTCAATGCGGAAGCCCTTTCTTGCCCGGGGCGTTTCTTCTAGGGCCGAGCGCTCCCTTCGCTCGAGGAGCCTAGCGCGTCGGTGAAACGGAAACGGCGACTCCCCACTCGCCGCGCGTTCTTGGCTACTCCCTAACGGCTGGGGCGATGGAAACGGTTACGCCGCGAAATGAAACCGGGCAAAATGGCGATAGCGCGCTTGTACTTTGCCGCTAAGCGGGTCGGCAGTTGTCTCGCCGCAAACGGTGGCTCGACGCGTAGCTCTACGGGCTAGATGGCAGTGGAGAACAGGCAAGCAAAAACCCTTAACGCATGAGCTCTTTTGTGGTGCGCCCGGCCAGAATCGAACTGGCAACCTTGGGCTTAGGAGTCCCCTGCTCTATCCAGATTGAGCTACGGGCGCGCACGTGGTTTCCCTTATTTCACAAGACTTTTCGCAGCATTCACTTGGTAGACGTTCGCGATTCGAACCGGCCCCGGTTGCCATTCGGTTGCCGTCCAAATCCGGGGCGGGTTTCTGACCGTCAATTCTGACCGGCCGTACGGCGCGCCTCCGCGGCCGCGATTGCCTCCTCGATGCCCGCAACGGCTCGCTCCTGGGCACCCGCGACGACGTGCCCATAGACACGCAGCGTCACTCCCGGGTCCGCGTGGCCGAGCAGGGCGGCGACCGTCCTAACGTCGTTACCGGCGACCAGCGCCTGGGTTGCGCAAAAGTGCCTGCAAGAGTGGAGAGAGATTCCCTTGGCCTTGATCCCCGCCGTGCGCGCTAAGGTCGCGAACGCCTTGGAGATAGCGTCGAGGTCGAGCATGCCACCGAGTTCGTCAGCGAAGACGAGACCCTGGTCGGCGTAGCGATCGCGGTTACGCATCTTCTCCTCACGCTGGGCGGCGCGATGACCCCGGAGCGCCTCGATCGCGAGGTGGTTTAGCGGGACCACGCGCTCCCTTCCGCTCTTCGTAGACTTGATGAAGGTGTGCCCCTTGCGATCCTCGCCAATGGCCTGACGCACTCCGGCGATGCCGCGCTCAGTGTCTATCGCATCCCAAGTCAGTGCGCCAATTTCGCCTCGACGCATTCCCGTCGTGACCGCTAGCACAAAAAACGAGTAATGCTCCGACGCCTCGGCAGCTGCGAGGAACGCCGCTACTTGGTCCGCTGTGAGAGCGCGTACCGGCGATGGAGCGGCCTTTGGCGCAATCTCCATCTCCTTTCGCGCTACGTTACGCGCTACGATTTCTTTGCGCTCGGCCCAACCAAGCATTCGGTGCATGAGCCGATGGATGCGAAGCACTGTAGTCGCCCCGAGCGGGCGGCCGTAGCGCTCTTTTGTGGCGACCGTCCCGTCTTGTTTCCTGGTTCGCTTCTCATAGCGAATCTTTTCGGTACGAAGCTTCGCGTAGAGTTCCGCCAAGTGCGCCGGCTTCAGCTTTGATGCCACGACGCCGCCAATGGAGGGTTCGACGTGCATCCGTAGGTGCTCTTCATATCGAGAGACCGTTTGACCAGCAAGCTCCGGCGCAACAGCCCTAATGAAACGCTCCGACAGCTCGGCGATCGTCACCTTTTCCGGGTCTAGGTTGTCACCCCGATCGCGTGCTTCGAGCGCCTTGCGTTCGGCGGCCTCGGCCTCTTTGCGCGTGCGAAAGGTGCCGATGCTCTTGCGACGCCGTAGACCCTTCGCGGTAGGTTCAAGGTCGACGAGGACCGCGTAGCGGCCCGAGTTACGTTTGTAAATGCTCATTTGCCCTTCTCCTTCAGATCGAGAGAGTAATCGAAACGCGCCAGGTCACCGAGTCGCCATGTTCGCCGATTCATTCTATCTAGTGCCTCCTCCATTGCGGACGTATCTATGCCACGGCTCCGCAGCAGCCTCAAAACAAATGACATAACGTGGTCAATATCGGTGGATGCTTCACCGACGAAAAGCGAGGCCAGGGCGATCCGAAGCTCCGCTAAGCGAGCATCGTTGCCTAGCTCCGCGAAAAGATCAACGCGCGCTCTTAGACAATCAGCCAACGCAGTGAGTGCCGGCCCAACGACCGCTGCAAAGCTTGGGTGCGCCGCTGCGCGGTCATCCAAGATCCCGAACTCCTCGCGAACCTGCGCCAAGGCGAACGCGCGGGCTAAACGCGAAGCCTCGGCTCGATCGTCATTCAACGTCTTGAAAATAGCTTCACGCGCGCGAGCGGCGGCGTCGTTTCGGAATTGATACGAGACGTGCTGCAATTCGACGGTCGCGCGCCTTAGCGCTTCTTCCACGTCCGCCCACGGGATGGGGTCCCCGCGCAAGAATGCGACGTGTGACTTAGTGACACCGAGGACTGCAGCGTAAGATTTGACGGTCTCTGCGCGGGGATGCGCAGCCTCAAAGTGACGAGCTACATTGATCGCCTTTAGTGCAGTGCCATCCCGACGATTAAGCAATCTAGCGAGTCCGCCAAGAGTTAGGCGTGACGCAGCGGCGACCTGAGCGAACTCTCGCATGACGGGAGACGGAGCGTCGGCCGCAGCCTTTTCGACTCCAAAGGAACCAACGTCGGCTGGCCCCGAGCGTTCCGTCGTCGTACGCTTGGCGCCTTTTATACTGCTTCCCATAAGTGGCTCTAGTTATGGCTAGACCTACGCTGTTCCTTTCTGGTACGATCCGGTACGACCCAAGCCGTTGGAGGACCAGATGATACGAGACCACCGAATGACAATGACTGTGGAGCAGGCAGCGGCGGCGCTGGGCGTTTCGCGCGGCACTGCTTACGAAGCCGTTAGGACAGGCCAGCTACCCACAATCCGGATCGGCCGACGAGTGCTTGTGCCGATCGAGGGATTGGAAACGCTGCTGAAGACGACGACCGCGAAGGCGACGGACTGCCCATGAAAAACAGAGCGCCCCGCTCTAACGAAGCGCCCAAGGTCTACAGTGACATCATAGACTTTGCATGCGACCTCGATCGAACCTTTTTCGCGAATAGTCCGTCCGCCCGCTTCTACGTTCGCGCCTACATCCCAGGCGAGTTTTGGCCGCTCGACGCGCACGTCGATCGCGCGCTAGCCGACTTCGTTCAGTGCCTGGAACGTGCGCGCTTGCTTATCGGCGTCACGGCGATTGAGCCGGGCCGGAGGGTTCGACGACCGCTCTTTGATCTTGAAACGCTAAACGCAATAGGCGCTACGCGGACCTAACGCGCGTGAACGGGTCCTACGTAAACTTTGACGCAATCCCATGCGAGCTAAAGGCTCTGGCTCGTTGGGTGCTTTGGAAGTACGGCGCGCAACGACCGGGCGGCAAAAGCGCAAAGCCTCCTCTTATGCCTAACGGCACGCTTGCGAAGGTAAACGATCCCACAACGTGGAGCTCATTCGAAGTCGTTAAAGCCGCGTTCCTAGATCCGCTCAATGCCTTCGACGGTATTGGCTTCGTCCTGACCGGAGAAGACGGCCTTATCGGCATCGACCTCGATGATTGCATCGGCGGCGACGGCGTGGTCGCTCCCTGGGCGCAACGGATCATAACTGAGCTGCTGACGTATTGGGAGCGGTCACCTTCTGCGCGCGGTCTGCACTGTATTCTCAGAGGATCGCTGCCAGAAGCCTACGGCGACGGCGCGAAGCGCACCCTTGCCGGAGGTCGGGGAATCGAGGTCTATCAGGATCGGAGATTCTTTACCGTTACGGGCGCTCATGTTTCCGGTACGCCGATAACGATCGAACCACTACAATGCCAACTCGAAGCGCTTCTTGCGCGCGAGTTGCCACGTCATTCCACGGGTGGGGGGCCGATGAACGAGCATCCTTTCTTCCTCGCTTCTAGCCCAAGCTACCGCTTAGGCGACTATGCCGGTCCCCACCCTGTGGAAGCAGCAGCCACCGACGACGCGTTGCTTGACGGGCTGCGGTTGCGGTTCGGACGAGCATTCTGCCCGCTCTACGATTGTGGCGACATCAGCGCTTATGATGGCGATCACTCTAGGGCGGATTTGGCTTTGGTGAACTATCTCATTCAAGCCTGCGGGCCGGGTCCAGCGCGCGTAGATAGGCTCTTTCGCCGCAGCGCTTTGATGCGCCCGAAATGGGACGAGTACCGCGGTGTACAGACTTACGGACAGATGACGATCGCGAAAGGCATTGGTGTTAGGCACATGAATTCCGTCCCGCGACTCCTCCTTACGATTCGAGCTGACGAGGTCCACGCGCAACGCACCACGTGGTTTGCTCCGGATCGCATCCCTTTCGCGGCGGTGACGCTGCTTGACGGCCCCGGCGATATTGGCAAGACGACGACGCTCACGGGAATCATCGCCTCGGGGTCGGTCGGCCGTTGCTTCTTTAGTGGCGAGCCGATGGAACCCGTAACAACGCTGATCGTCGTCGAGGAAGACAGTCTTGGTGTCCTCAAGATGCGTCTACAGGTTGCCGGCGCGGACCTGAGCCGGGTCCATTTCATCACCGGCGTCCGTATCGGCGACGCAATCGAGCCGTTCACGCTGCCGCGGCACGTTGCGGAGCTTGAGCGCAAGATCGAAGAGACCGGCGCGCGCCTCGTTTACGTTGATGCACTCTTTTCGCATCTTGAGCTCGACAGCGAGGGACGTATGCCGCAGCAAGTACGGCGCGCTCTCCGCCCCATCGTCGAAATGACGGCGCGTACCGGCGTGGCGTTCACAGCCGTGCGACATTGGACGAAAGCCAACGGACCTGCGTCCGTCCGCGCCCTCGGCTCGGCCGAACTCGGGAACGTCGCACGTAGCGTCATGAGTTTCGGACGGCACCCGGAGGCGGAAGACCGCTACGTGATAGCGGTGACGAAACACAACCTATCTGGCTTGGCGCCGACCGTTGCCTATCGTATCGAGATCATCCCCACGAGCGACGACGACGGCCAACCCTGCGAGACGACGAAGGCAGTACTCGATGGCGAGGTGAGCGACCTGACCGCCGACGACCTCGCGATGCAGCAACCCGGCGACCCCGACGAGCGGAACGCCGCGCAAGATTGGCTGGCGGACTATCTCAGCGACAGCGAGTGGCATGAGTGCGCCGCGATCCAGAAAGCAGCGCGCAAGGAGGGAGCAGGCGCGCCCGCCACGATTCGGCGGGCCGCCTCGCGCCTTGGCGTGGAGAGGGACCGCTCCGGCTTCCCATCGCGGTCACGGTGGCGGCTTCGCGCAGATCGCTCACAGTGTGCTCACTCTCAGAGTGTGAGCAATCTTGAGCAATCTGGTGAGCGTACTGAATCGACCACGCCATCCGAAGGGCTACCTAGTGGCGAGCACGAGCAGGACTCCAAGGGACAAGGCCCGCCAAGGGCTGGCGATCCTTCGATCGCGAGCGCCAACTCCCTGGAATTTATGGCGGTGTGCCTCCGGTATGTGGGCGGTCGAGACGGAACCTGCCAGCGCTGCGGAGCCTCGTGGAACAAACACTTGGAGCGCCGCGCACGGCTCGCTACATCGCCAGCCAGTTCACCTACTTCGCCATGGCCTAGCGATCTAGGTGGCTCGATGGCGACCTAGACAACGAGAGCCTAGCGGCCAATCAGAACGTAGCGGCTCACGCCGCGCGGCGGAAGACGCTGTAACGAGCCCTCGCCAAGCGAGCCGGTCGCCGCAGCGGCTTCGCCAAGCAATGACTCTCGCGAAAGGAGGCGCTGAAACTGTCGCTCGTCGCGAATGGCTGCTCGTTTGCGCTCTTGCTCCTCCGTAAACCGGAGATAGGCCTGAAGACTGCCGTGCTTGCGGATGCCTTTCAAGCGCGCGTTGTAACGCCTCTGGAAGCCGCGGACGCGTTCACTGGGCAGTGCCTTGCTTCTGAGAATCGCGTCCCGTTCGAGCTGCGCGCGGCGCCGACACTCGACCGAACAGTATAAAGCAGACCTTCGATGACGCTGCACGTCTTTGCCGCATAGCAAACATGTCACGTCCACGGTTCGCCGCGGTGTCAAGCGAAGGCCGCGATTCGGGGCCTTGAAGCAATCCGGCAACTTCTTCCACTCAGCGCCGGGAAGAAAGCGCCACAGATGGTTTCGTCCGCCTAACACGCTAGCAACACGAAGTCCATATCTCACCTGCGTTATGGCATCGGCTTGCATGGAAGACGTTGTGTGGCCTCGGAGGCACTCTCACTGAATGGAGCCCGACCTATAAACGCATAAGTGATTTTCGCGTATGCGGATTGCCCATTCGGGCACGTCTGTCTACCGGTTACGACTAGCAACATAGGATAGTTGTGAAAGTGCCCCCTGGCACAGTCGGGGGTGCAATCGTTCAGGCTCCCCGTGCCCAGCCCAGCGGCAAACGACTCACCCCAACCTGTCCATCGGATTTTCTGAATCGAAAAACCCCCATCCGCACAGGATAAAACCACGTCGCTTGGCTCTACGCTAGGCCGGCCGAAACAATCCGCCAGCGCGATCCGCGTACTTGTCGCGTACGAGTGGCCCGGGAGGAACGCGAACGCTGCGATAAGCGAACTCGATGCGATGGCAAGCGCCTTGACGATTTTCACTCCCTGTTACCTTTAGGTCGTATGTAGTCCGGACGGATGCTCATGACGGTCTATTTCGACGGACGAAGGTCACGGCCATCGCAAGCCTAGCGCCTACCAGTTTCTGATTGCGCTGCACAGGCCACGCGATGACCATCCGCGACGTGTATTGCGGCCGTGTGGTCGCACAGCCCACGCGGACAGGGGCCGCGGTCGATGCGATCGGTTCAGCTCCTTGCCGACTGGCTTGGTCGCCAAGTGCGCCCATTCCGAAGATACCACGGCCACCGATAGACGCCGATTGGGGGCTAGGCTTCGGATTACTTATTTGGGGTAGCGGTTGGAGCAAGTATTTGTGATCCGTCTGTAAACGTAATCCCCTGCGGCTGCCATTTGAACCTCATCTGAGATAAAGGTGTATCACGCAGCTTCTGATCTCTGTCCTCAAACTGATTATAGTGATGATCGCCTACCCAGGTAATCGTCGCTGCTGCTGGTATCGGATGATCCTCGTAGTCCAGGTTGGTGGATTCTATAACGTCGCCAAAGCTATTTTGAAAGGTCGCAATACCCTTGAATGCCCCGATACGCTTGTTTGTCTTGTTGCGAAATTTGAAAGTGACTATTATCGCGGCCTCATGTACATCCCCGGCCTCTACATCATAGTTTGACTCTCGAAACTCTTTAACTACGGGATAAACCACCAGGGCGGAATTTAGCTTGGCAATCTGTGTGGCTCGCTGACGTTCTATTCGCAGTTGTTCTTCATGCTCAGCGGCTTGCTTCGCGGACTCTTGTTCATCAAAACGTTGTTGGTCATTTAGCACCTGCCCTACGGTCTTGCCTTCCAAGACGTAATTCCCGAGCGCGCTTCGGGCAGCGGCCTCGACAAGCAGTTTGCGATCATTGTCGCCTAACTTTGATCCGATTGTCGCGACCACTTTGTCTGCGTTGTTGGATGTGATTACCGCGTTTCGAGGATTAGAGCATGATGCTAGTGCTAGCGCAATTAGTGCGGTGGCGGCGTAAGATAGAAGGAGCCGGGACGACAAGTCAGTCACCATTTCTCAAAGATAGGCCCGACTTCCATCTTAACACGCAAGCCGCGATCTCGGAAACAGCCTCCGCCCACAGCTCCGGGGCCACGCTATCGATCGGCGCGCCCTCGTCGCTGTACAGTTGACTCCGGTGGAACGTAGCCCCCAGCAAAAACGATGCCCGCAGCTGGCGCTACACTGCTCAGTTGGCAGCGATCAAGGCTGTGGGGCGAACTTTGAGGGTATTACCGACATATTGTTTATTTCTTCGCGCGGTGCGCTCTCGGACGACGGGCTTTCTTCGCGATGGGGACAGCGAGTGCCGGCGCTGGCGTAGAACTGTCGATAACAGAGCGGCAGCCGATAATAAGAGTCCCGCTATAATGTTCAGCGGCCGTCGGTCGCAGCAGGGCATATTCTTCAGACCCGGGGGGCCCTGGCACAAAGCTAACCTCGAGTCGACCGCTTGCGATGATTTCCTCGAGCATCGTCGCTACTGAGTCGAGCAACGCAGCCCTCGTTTTGGCCGAGAGTCGCTTAAGGTCGCTGAGTCGATCAACGAACGCTTCAACGGTTAGGGAGTCGATGACCTTCGGCATGGTCCTCAGTGACCTCGGGCGCTTGACGTTGTCGTGGTGCCATCGGATCGATGGTAGGTGAACTGGCGTCCATCAAAATCTATTCTCGGCTTTTGACGGACCTTTAGGTTCGAGTATCCTCGATTCTCGTGATCCGCGATCACTTTTGTTGCGTAGTCTCGTGCCGCGACCTCGGTGTGGAATACTTTCTTACCATGTTGCAGCCACTTTGGATGCGCGCGACGGTTTTGGAAATCGCAAGCACCATAGGCGTAGTAGACTGTTCGAGCGCGCAGACCGAGGATGTAAATCCTTGAACCGAAGCCACTCCGATTGCGGTCGTCGTCGCCTACGAAGAGTAGATAGCGGAAATTCATTCGCTTCATTTGTTAATCCGCTCGCAGTTATTTGTTGTCAATTACCATGCTCGTAATAACAGAGTGTCCAGGCTTCGTTCCATCGTAGCATCCAATCGAGCATCTCGGAAGCGACCTCGGCCCAGTTCTCCCTGGCCACCGCGCCGATCGCCGGCCAGTCGTCGCTGTCGCAAAATCCGAGATTCTCGGGCGGCATTCTGTGAGGCTCTCAGGTTGTTCCCATCAGGTCTGAATCGGGCGCATCCTTTAGGAAGCGACTCGATTGAAGAAACTCTAAGAGTTGAGTAGCCCACTTTTGGTGAGTCCCTGGAATGCCTACTGCCTTCGTAAGGTCAGCGATCGCGGCGCTTTTTTCCTCGTTGTAAGCGCTTTCCTTGTGAAGTCGGCCATAAGCGACGGCCGCACGCGCATGGTCTACACCAGCTAAAAGCAGGGCGCCCCCCTGTATTTCCGCCGGCATTCCCTCCAAATTCGGATCTTGCTCTTGGCGAAGGGCTTCGGACATGCAATTGATTGCAACGGTTGGCCAATCTTTCGCAAGCCACCCGCGCGAACACTGTTGTAGGGCGCTTTGCGAATCTTGAGCATGCGCCGGTGCGTTCAACGCAGCCGTCAGCGCCACCAAACCTAAAACATACTTCACTCTGTGAGTCCCCCATCGAATACGGCCAGGCGTGGTTTAGCTTCAGCTTAGCACGCTAGGCGGCGGTTTAGGAGGCGACCACGACCCCCTCCTCGGCCACGGCGCCCAGCGGCGGTCCCTCGTCGCTCTATAGCTGGCTCCGGTCGAAGTCGAATGCACGTTTCCGTGACCTGGCGGATACCTAATGCACGGCCAAATGGAGCGCGGAGGATTGTCGATCTGGGGCCAAGCGCGGTATCATTGCCCTCGCAACCCTTGAGTTTGGGGGCGCGGGAGGTTTCTACGATGTTTCGACGCTTCGCCTTGGTCGCAGCGCTCTTAGCCTTTGCTGGCGTTGCGCCTGGTCACGGCGCCGCGGTGCCTGCGGCCACCGGTCAGGCTGCGATCGTTGCCGATTCTCTGCCGCCGCTCTTCGACACGGAGAGCGCGGCGCAAGCGCATTGCCCCAAAGACGTTGTCGTGTGGATCAACATCCCCAGCGGCATCTATCACTATAAGGGCGAGCGCTGGTATGGGCGCACGAAGCATGGCGCGTACGCTTGCGAGAAGGAGGCGATCAAGGCCGGCGATCGGGCGAGCGAAAATGGACAATAGAGCAAAAACATGAGAGCGAAGCTCTTAATGTCGGTTAGTCTGCCTGGGTTGTTGATCGGATTGATGGCAACGACGACGCCTGCCCCAGCTAGAACGATCGGCGAGATACTTGCCGAGAGCTGCCCAAAAGCAGTTGAGGCAGACCAACGACAGGCGCGCGCTCATGATTTGGCTGATGATAGTCAATATGGCTTGGCCAAAGAGGCAGCGGCTCTTTACTACGATTGCTACAGGACTTTAAGTGACCCGTACGCGAGGGACTGGGCGCACGAGTTCTACTTGACAGATCTCTCGCTAAGTGCGCAAACGAGCGAGCAGATGATAGACGTGTTGAACGTTGTGATCAGCGGCTCTAATAATCTCGCTGCCTCGACGCACTTCGACGACGTTCGTGCCGCGGCCATCAAGGTAAGAGATAGTAGTAGAGCGCTGCTCAGACGCCTGACGGGCAATCCACAGTAGGCTCAGGCCGACCCGCAAAGCTGCGCTTTGCAAGTGTAATTGGCGCCTTCCAATGCCACCTATGCAGCACGACCTTCCCGCCGCGCACGTTCGAGCCGTGCGAGATGCTCGCATGAGGCTTCGGTGGCGCACACCTTAGAACCGTCGATCCTTCGGAAGCACACATGGTATTCTGCTGAGCTCTTGGTACCGAAGGGACTGCGGCCGGCCGATCGTTCCTCCAAATGGCTTCCATAGCGGGCAAGAAGCGTAACATGGTCGGACGCGAGTCAGGCACCGCCCAACATAGCTCTCGATAAGGGCCGCGGATGCTCGGCACGGGTTATTGTCGCCCTAACATTACCAGCCAATTGGTTACCGGCGGCCACCGATATACAAGGTATGCCCATGCCGCCGTCTCAAGAACAACCATAACAAACGCAAACCGACTGATCTGCGCAGACAATAGCGGAAAGACGAGTTGAGCAGCACCGAGATTCAAGGCCGCAATGACGGTCGCAAGTACGCCAAAAAGCACGGCTTGCGACACGGGCCCGCGCTGCACCACCGCCGTTAGCCCAGGCGCCAGATGCATTTGGTCGGTGACCACTCCTAGAAGGCGCAACAGCGCGAGAAGAACCGCACCACCGACTAAGAGCAAGAAATAAAGTAGATAGAGCCGGTCGTTAATTAACAGGGCTACTGCACAATCGAAGAGATTCTTGAGCATCTCCCACGATGCAGCGACGAACGAAGCGCATCCTGCTTGACTCGCCAGCGCCGCGATCCCGGCAGCGTAGCCGCCGATCCGCTAAGGCCACTGCCAGCGGAACCCGCTGGGCTGGGGAGCGGCTAATCGCGGCTGGCGAGGCACTGTCCGATTCGGGTAAGTCGGCTTCGTAACGAGAGACCCTCGTCGCGCTGGGTTGCCATAGTCATTCAAGGCCAGTGCCTCACGAACGCGGACGATTGAGGTAAGCGCGAGCTGCTGCTGCAAAAGCGACGACAGCGGCCATTTCGAATATCGTTACGTAGAACCGGCCATGGCAGTCGGGCCACCACCACTTTTGCGCTGAGCAGTAGACCGTCGTAGGATAGTGCAGCCCGTAGCCCTGGTGAACTTCAAACGGTTGGTAGTAGCCGGCGATGATAAGCGCGCAGAGGCCGACCACCACTAGAACGACTACCTTGTCAGTCGCCTTCATCTTATCCTTATTCTAGCGTGGCTCATTCGCGATTCTAGCGTGGCTCATTCGCGATTCTAGCGTGGCTCATTCGCGATTCTAGCGTGGCTCATTCGCGATTCTAGCGTGGCTCATTCGCGTCAATCGTACGAACGATCAGCTTCGCCGCTTTCATCATCCACTGCGGCAGGTCACCCTCTGCGATGACCTTCTCGAAGCCGACGCGAGCGGCGAAGAAATCTCTACGTGCCCGTGCGGCGTCGTCTTCAGTAGTGGCGGAATGCGCCTCGGCTCCAGCGACGCCGAACTGCGAGTAAGCAATGTAATACTCCAACTCGTCGCGGTGCCTAGCGTCTAGACTCGAATAGGCGACCGAGTCGGCGCGACAGGCTCTGAATGCCATCCCTGCCGCTTTGCAGTCCGTCAGCGCCGCGTGAGCATCGTGCCAATCAATATCGCTCTCGCACAAGCCAAAGGCTTTCATTGCGTCGTCCAAACGGCAAGACGCACGAGCGGAAACGCCCACTAAAGTAAGGGCGCCCGCTAACGCGATCGCCAGGTACATTTGCGCTCGCATCGACGCCTAAGACCATTCGACACCATTCGGTTCGATACTTTACGGTCACAGGCGGGGGAAGGCACTCCGGCACAGGCTCGACCGTGGCGTCAAAACGAATTGGGCCGGCGATCAGAGCGCACGGGAGGCAGAGGGCCTCTCTCAGGCCGCAGTAGCACGGCGAGCCGGGATTCACGCCGCGATGCTGTCGCGGATCGAGCGGGACGAACGCAGTGACCCCTACTTCAGCACCAGCGCCAAGGTCGCCGCCGTCTTGGGCCTTTCCTTAGACGAGCTCGCGGCGGAATCGGGGCTGCCTTCGGTGCGTCGCGCTCCTTCATTGGCCTCGGCGGAGGCGGTGCGCCTCGATGAAGACCTCGCAATGGTTTCCCGCCACCTATCTCGGGCTCAAGACCGCATTAAGAAAGCTCGCAGCCGAAGTATTCGATAGGGCGGGAGCGAGGGCAGAGCAGGCCAAGCGACCGAAGGTCTAGGGGTGGATCTTCGAACCATCTGGAGGCGAGCTACTCTTGTAGCCCGGCTCGGTTCAGCTAAAGCCGCATCGGCAGCCATTCTCGCGCTCCTGGCGGGTCGGCCAGCCTTTTGGCGGGCTCGGCGCCGCCTCCTTAAGGCGGAGTTCAACTCCCAAACGATTGACTTTCGCGCTCGCCAGGCCGGGCGATCCCTGCGCCTTGAGCTTCCGGTCCTCTATAGCTTCCTTCTCGTAGCCCTCGGCGGTATAGCCATCGCCTTAATAGCCACCGCCGTAACATTCAGCGTCGACTCCGCATTGCATACGGCTCATTCACGGCTTGTGTCGCTTGGCGTCCGGCTTCCGGGTCTTCAGCAACCATACATAAACGCGATTGCGGCAGCCGTGCTGCAGCTCTCCGTCATCATCATCGGTTTGTACAGCGCTGCTTTTAGCGTCGTAGTCAGCACTGTCTACGGTCGCATCCACGGAGACATCCGCGAGCTCCTTTTTAAGGACATTGCGAGCAATACATTCCTTAAGGCCATGGCGTTTCTGTCTTGCTACTCGGCTTTTCTCCTCCTCGGACAATCTTTAGGGATTCACATTGGCTACTTTAGCATCCTAATACTGACACTCGCGATCGTATATGCTATCAGGACATTCGTGACCGTTGGCATCGGGGTGTTTCGGCTATTTGACCCCCTTCAATTGCTGGGGCAGCTTCACTTCGATATAATCGATGCAATACAAAAAGCCACGCCTCGCGGATATCGGTACGACAATGCTTCTTTTCAGAATGCCTATCGCCAGCGTGCGGAGCGAGATTTGTATGCCCTCGAACACATGTTGGAAGTGCTTGAAGGCGCACCTCAGATCGCGCGGATCCCAACGTTTGCGCTAATGCTGTTTCAATACTACGAGTCGGTTAAGAGAACAATACCAAGCTCCAGCCTGTGGTTCAAGAGGCGCTACCAGCATATTGACTGGCTTACCGCTGACGCCGAAGTTTTGGCCGTCGCCTTAAACACACGTACCCGCATACATCCGCGCGAAGCCGCTCAGGATGACTGGTTCGAGAACGAAGTCGTTCGCATTTTGCTCAGAGCGCTAGGCCGACTTAGGGACTTAAACGAGCCAGCCGTTCTTCACCGCTTTAACGCGGACTTCGGTACAGCCATTAATCAGATTGCCAACATACTAGCAATTCCGGAAGCCGTCGCGTTTGCCCAGTCACTTCTCCCAACTCTCCTGGATCTTATCCGCACTCAGCCCGATAGTTTTGAAAAGGAAGCCGTTCAGCTTGAAATTGCCGACGCGGCCGCCATGACGTGCACTGCGATCGTACTCGGCGTCATGCACCGGGTCTTGGAGACCGACCCCACAACAATTGAGACAGTAGTAACGCGAGCCTATTCTGAAAAACTCCCATCTGAGCAAAGCTGGCTGCCAAAAGCTGCTTACGACGCATTGAACGAACTCAAGCTCGCCTGGAGGCTTGAGGTGATGGTAGAACATCGCACTGTTACTCCTAAAGAGTATGCTAATCAGCTAATCACGCAGCACCTGCTTCGCTCGATGTGGAGCGGCATCGAAGCCGCCCTCGACCTCTTTTTCGATCATTTACTGCCCGCCATTGGCGACCTCATGAAGGAGCGTCGGTATTCGTGTGGGGTCATAATGGCCGAACGTTGCTACGAAAGCTCCGCAAAGTTGGAGAAAGCTCTGGCCGACTTTATGACGCTTGAACAAAGGCTGCGTCCAACGACTGTTCTCATTGAGGACAAATGGCCGGCGTTCGATGCTGCCGCGACGGTCTCGCGAATAGACGAACTTCGGAGAACCGCGGTTTGCAAAATCGCTGACGGCGCTGTCGTATCCTGGCGCACTGCGTTTGACGATAGACTACCCGACGTGTGCGGTCAGGCTTTTCACATTGTCGCTCACGAGAGTTTTACGGCAATGATCATGGGAGACCGTGAGTTTGCTGCGAGCTTGGCGCCGCGCTTTATCGGATTAGCACTTGAAGGCATTGCTCACTTGCGCGATCGCCTCCCTGAAACTGGCTTTCCGACCTGGGGCGGACAACTTGCCCTCGACGCTTTTGAGTTTGCGGCTACGCCATGATTCTGTCCGCTCTAGATGCTAGAGACTACTGGAGCGCTTATCATCAAGTTCTAGACAAGCTATTCGGTTTCGACGAAGAAGGATGCGCAAAACTCAACGCGTACGTCGCTCTTGCACGCTATTGCAAGGATTTGGTTGCAATTACACCGCGATCGCTTCTTCGGTTTTATTGGACGCGCGCAATTGAGGAGAAACTGGAATCACTCGGCTTGAGTGAGAGGCACGGCTTTTATTCGCCGTATTACCCAAGACCTAGTCATAGGAACCCCATGATCCGCGCCATCATCAATGAATGGCGCCCTGCAGAAACCGCATTCGATCTGTTTGTAGCGATCTACGCATTAAGGCGTTGCCCCAGTTTACCAAGCGCGCCGGATTCCGCCCGGGAGCTGCGTCAACGCCTTTACGTTGAACGCCGCCGCCGAGGAGCTCGCGCACAGGGTGGGCGCGAATGGGGACGGCGGCGCGGGTCCTTCGTGGCGGAAACCGGCGAGGGGGAATCCGATGAAACGCTCGGTTAGAATGATTCCCTCAATTTCCTCCACTCTTTACGACGAGGAATCGCGTTCCTCGGCGACTGCGCACATGATCCGCGATGACCTGTATACGGGAATCGTACCATTCTCTCAACTGGCCGATTATATAAGATTGAACGTGCGCTCCGGCAAACCAGAGATGGTCAGCCGCGCTGTTGCGAGCGCTTTCGCGCGCGAGCAGCCTCCCATCGATTTGGCCGATGCACTGGCCGAGTTCATAAGGTCAGCCGCTCAGGGGGCCGCCTTTTATGGTGCTGTGCATTACGAGTTGGTGCTGGAAGGGTTTGACGCGCGCCCACTTATGCAGCGACCATCGCGATTTTTGGTGCCAGATGATCTTCGGTTTAGCGTTGACTCGATAATGCCGTTAACTGTCTTTAAGTCATTCGGCCGTCTCGTCCAGCGAATTCCCGCCGAGGATTCTGCAACCCGGAAGCGACGCTCGATTGTCCTCGACAAAGCACGCACTTTTGAGGTTTCGTTACCTGCCATCTCAGCATCCCGCTGGCTGAGAATGATGGCGCTGATCGTTGACCTCGATAAATCATGGCTTGGGGCCAGTTTGATTTCTATGGAAGGTTTCGATTTCAGTACCCAGCAAGCACTGCTGCAGCGAGCGCAGTTGTGCGTTACTAATCCCATTTCGTGGATAAGGGTCGGTCTAAAGCCGAAAGAGATGTCCGACGTACACCTTGCGTACCGATGGCTCAAAATGCAACGCTTCGTTTATTCCCTGAGAGAATCGATCGTCTCGGTTATGAATCGCATACTAGCTGCCGCGGGGAATGCTAAGGGGTTCAACGCCGAGGTCGCGACGGCTGGCCTGCCGAGTCCCGCTGATGCGGACGATGCAGCGAACAGACTCGCGTCCGGAGAGGTTGGGCCGGACATTATCAGCACGTTTATTCGCCGGTCCTAGCTGTAGATGTCTCGTACGGCCCGGGGCGGGCGCCGGCCCAGGTAACGGGCGCGGATCGTGTCGTGAAACTCCTGTACGAGCTCTGGATTACTCGGGTGGCGCCGGGAGCATATGGGACCGGGCGAAAACTAGACTGGCACCCACGTGGTCCTCCGCCCCCTTCGGCCGCGGTTGCCGTTCGGGGGCACCTACGACTTATCGCCAGGCCTTTCGCATCGCCGACCTCATCCAGTACCCGTGCTGCGCTGAATGAGTGACGAATAAAGACGAACCAAGGTCCTTACACCTTAGCGTTCAAGCCTCACAGTTGTGTTCTTCTACCAATGGATGAGGCGTAAAACGATGGGCAATGCTCGGCTCGGAGGGTTTTTGTGACTGAGGCCATGCTGTATTACGTGCTTGCGGCCGCTTTACATGCCGACCCCAATACCGGCCCGTTGGGACCACTTGGATGGAATGAGCCAACCTGGGTTTCCGCCGGCTCGATCGCGGGTGTCGTCGTTGCGATCGCGACGCTTGTTCTCGCGGTAATGACGTGGAGGCTCGCATCCGCGACGACCGCTTTAGCAACCGAGACCAAGGACCTCGTAGCGTCTGGCAACGCTGAGCGGGACCAGGTTGAGAGACATCACCAGCAGAGTCTTACTCCCTTAGTTGTTTTGGATGCCGATTGTATTCCTGATGGGCTGCGCGTTCGCTTCGTTGGGAAGATTCGGAATATCGGTCTAGGGCCTGCGACGGGAGTCTACATCTGCGTGAAGCCAGACGTCGCGGCGCCAGCGCAAAGGTACGGGCGCGGTCTTGCCGCGGGTGACGCGTGGGATTTTGAGCTCTATTGGGATATGGGGCGCGAAAGAACAGGGCTCGACCTACTGCCCTACGACTGCATTGTCTGCTTCACGTCAATGTTTGTGACGGAGGGCTTCATCCAGCAGTATTCGCCCACTGGACGTCGGCTTGACCTGACAATTCGACAGATGATACTGCCTGAACGATCCAAGCCCGGCGAAATAGCCAAACTAAGAAACGCCTACGTAAGCACTCCTATGGCGTTCGCACAAGGCGAGATGGGTCCACGCTAAGACCGAGCTGCCAGCAAAACTCGACAGTTCATTAGGCCCCCTTCGCGCGCTCTAGGCGCTCGTCGATCGACGCGAATCGCGCGCCCCTGCGTTGGCAGTAGGGGCGTAGGTTGCCAAACGTTGTGCTCAAGCGAACGCGTATGGTACCGGGTAAAATCGCGCGCACTACGCCTGGGCCCTCGCCCCCCTTCCGCGGCGCGGTTGCCAAACGGTTGTGAGCCATCTTCCGATGCGTTAAGCGAAATCGCGTTGCGCGCAAGACAAAATTGACGCCAGCGCTTGACGCGTCACAGTAACAGTGCTACCTTATCCGTCACAGTAACACCTTAGCGCTAATAAGCGCAGGAAGGCCGACACCGTGACGGATGCCATTAGCCACATTCTCAAGGAGCACGTTCCCACCAAAGCGCAAGCGCTCTTCGCGCGGGCGCATTGCTCGATCGTAACACTCAAACCAGGCGAGCTTTACAAGAACCGCTCATCCGCGCTTTCGCGACTACAAATCGACGTTGACGCTTGGCCCGCACCGCCCGCTGGGCTCTTCGTCGTCGAGGAGCGCACCGTTTACCTTCGTTCGCTCGAAGCGATGACCGTCGTACATGAGTACGGGCACGCTATAGATTGCGCGCTTGGCGGGGGCGTCTACTACTCCGGGATCGAGCCGACCATTCGCAAGGCCTTCGCGGATGCGCGGAATTTCGTGACGCCGTACGCGGCGACGGGAGTAGACGAATTCTTTGCTGAGTGTTTCCGCGCTTGGTGCGGAGCAAACTCCGAGGGTTCGCCCTGGCCTCGGGTAACTCGCGAACGGCTTCGCGCCTTGCATCCGACGATGTTCGAGCTCTTCGCGCAACGCTTTGGTGACGCGGCATGAGCGACTTGTTCGACAAGGCGGCCGAGCTCGAAGCAATCGCAACGGGTCGGCCGCTCTCCCAAACCCTCGCCGAGTTCAAAGGGGCGCGGCGCGCGCCCCTTCTGCCGGCCGACGGCCCTCGCTTCTCCGTTGACGCAAACGGGAGGCGCTCGTGACCCTGCGCGACCTGTCGCCCTCCTCACGCCGCGAGGCCGTACGCTTCGCGGCCGAGCTTGTGCGCAAGACCGAACATCGCGGAACGTCCTACATTGTGGACGACGACGGCTTCTGCCACGTCCGGGGCGAGTATGGTAACCCTGAGCGCGCAGCATTCGAGTACACGAAGGCCGAGGTCACCGCCCTGCGCCGCATCCTGCGCGAACGGGGCGCGACGGCGGCCTTCGACGTGGCGGAGGCGTTGCTGGCCGAGGCGCTCGCCGTAGCCGACGGCTGGTATACTGTGACGGTGAGCACGTCGGCGGAACGGATGGCGCGCAAGCGCGCAAAGGCGCCTCCGGGGGCTTGCATCGTTTGCGCCAAGCGGAAGGCCCGCAAAGGCCTCAAGACGTGCGCAGAATGCAACGCGGCGGCGATCGAACGAGTTCTGGCTTCTCGGCAAGAATCGCAGAAGAAAAAACCGGCACCCGCTCGACGCAGGTAGGATGTCGCGCGATGACCTTCTAAGGGCGAACCGAGGTAACATCACGCGTGGCGCGCCTGGCGCCTATCCGCTGCGCGGTTGCCATTCGGTTGCCGTACGATGCAATGGCGAAGGTCATGCGACGACCTCGGACGGCACGCGGCGACACGAGCGCCTGCGCGGAGACTCATACGCCATAAGGCTAAACGTTACTCGCCGTCATCGCGTGTCACTTGACGCGATGACCGTCGAACGCTTTAGGAGTCCCCTGCTCTATCCAGATTGAGCTACGGGCGCGCATTCGCTCTATTCTATCGGACTTTTCGCGTTACTGTTGGGTTCCCGAGAATCTTGCCGGCGCTCTCATAGTGCTCCTAGCGCCTTGGCTTGCGCTCGACCGAGTACCTGGCGCGTCACTTGGCACAGGCGGCGTGCTCGATATCGTAGTGAACGTCGCTAGGTACTCGAGGACCGGCGGCACCATACGCCTGCGCGAGTCCCTGACTTTCGATGTAGTAAACATGGGAGGTTTTTCGCGTGAGAGGCGCGTTGTTCTCCGGCCCTCTCGCGGCAGGGCCGGTTAGGCCTCGAACACCACGGGGGACTACGGCGATGCGAACAATTCGGCGACGCAAAGGCGCTGCGCCTGCGGTGCGCCTACAAGGTCATCGCGACCCCATAGTAAAGGGGCGAAGTAATGAAGAGACATACATCGAGACTGTTTGTGCCTTCGGTGTTCGTTGTATTCCTATTCGCATCGGGTTTAGTCAGGGCAAACGTATCGTCGAGTCCCACGAGCGGCGTGACGCTAATCCCCCCGCAAGCGATTAGATGGATGCCGTCGCCGGTGCTTCGCCGTGTGCAGGTCGCGGTGATGGATGGTAATCCGGAAAAGCCAGGCTCACCCTACACGTTACGCCTCAAATTACCAGACGAGTTCACAATACCATTGCACTGGCATCCCGATACCGAGCGCCTCACGGTATTGACTGGCGTCGTATTGTTTGGGGCTGGGAACAAAATGGACGCGACAAAGACCACCGCTCTCGGCCCGGGCTCTTATATCGTTATTCCTGCGACGGTCCGACACTGGGTAACGGCGCGGGGTCCTACGATCTTTCAGGTAAGCGGTGCGGGTCCATTCACAGTGAACTTCGTCAAGTGAAAAAGATCGTGAAGATCAGGGCAGCCAGGAAAATCACGCCGACGACGATGGCAATGATGCGCCTAGCGCGATTCCAGAAAGGTCCGTCGTACGGTTGACCAAAACTCGCCCACTCATAGAAGGGCCGCACGGGACGAGGGTACACCGCTATCGTTCGGACGACGATCCGGCCGAGCTTCTCTGGCGGATAGAGGGCCTGGGATAAACAGGCTACGACGACGACAGAACAGACGACTATGGCGAACGCTTTGGTATCCATATTCCCTCTGCCACGGTAGTACCACCCATCGCAACTACTGTGTTGGGGCGCACGAGGCATAGACTGTTACGGTAAACGTCCCGCCCTGATGGTTTCGATAAAAATGAACGCGCCATCCGTTAAAGTTTGGAGTGGGTCTGCTGTTAGCGATGTCGGAAAATAACCCCCCGGCCGCGGCCGACACGCCACCCCCGAGCACAACGTCACCAGCCGGGCAGATTGCCGAGACCGAGACGGAGCGTTCCGCTGGTTGAAAACTTTTGGATATCCACACCCACGTATAGGGTCCGAACTGCTTTTGACCCTCCGGACTTTCGAAGGTCAAGGGCATTGAAACTTGGGCGCTCGCCGGCAACGCTAGACCAGCGAGGACGACAATCAGAACCACCCATCGCGCCATTATCTACTCCTTTCGCGGTGCAGTTGTCGGCGGGTTCCTTCATAGTAGCGGTTTCTCATGCGCCGGCACGGCGCGCAAGGGCACTCGAACCAACGTGACTTCTCGACTTCCCGAAGATGACGCTCGATGCTCGAGAAGCTTTCGCCGCTGAAACCCGGAAAAACAATAAGACGCCTTGCAGCCGTGAAACGCTTGTCAACCCGCGTCGATCCTCCAGGAAGAGCCCTAGACAACAAACAAGGAAGCACGATGAAACGTTTACTTCACGCAGTATTTCCCACACTGGCAGCCTTCGCGCTATTAGGAAGTCCCGCTAATGCGCAAGGCACGCTTTCCGCCGCTCAAACGGAAACAATCGCGAAAGACGCTTACATTTACGGGTACTCCTTGGTGACCTCGGAGTTGACGCGCCTGGCGGCCACCAACACTACGAAGCCGAACCCGGAGACGCTTCAGGCGCCGATGAACGACATCGCCAACGTTCCCGAATATCCGCCGGCGACATATAAGGGTGTAACGGCCCCTAACGCAGACACCCTCTACACCTTTGGCTTTTTCGATTTGTCTAAAGAACCGATGGTATTCTCTTACCCGAACATGGGAAAGCGCTTCTTCCTCTTTCCGATGTATGACGAGTGGACTGACGTTGTTGGCGTTCCCGGGACGCGAACGATGGGTGGTGCGGCCCAGAAGATTCTTCTTAGCGGGCCCAACTGGCACGGCTCAGTCCCGCCGGGCATGAAACAAATCAAAATGCCGACGAACATCATGTTTATGATTGGCCGGGTCTATTGCGACGGTTCGGCTGCGGATCTTACGGCCGTTCATGCATTGCAAGCGCAGTTCAAACTCGCTCCGCTCAGCAAACTTGGACAGACATATACCCCGCCCACGGGCACGGCTGGTTCGAAGTACTCGCCCAAAGACATCGTGCGCGATGTGATCGCGTCGTGGAGTACGTCGGAATACTTCAATTTCATGGCTAAAGCGATGGTCGATAACCCGCCGGTGTTGCCGCGAGATGCCTCGATGGTAGCCGAGATGGCGAAGATCGGTCTCGCACCGGGTCAGCCGTTTGATATGGGCAAGCTTAGTCCGACGGCACAGAAGGCGCTTGCGAGCCTGCCGAAGGCGATCGTTTCTCAACTTGCAGAGCTAAAAAAGACTGGCGGCACCGTCGCTAACGGTTGGCTGATTCCGGCCGCGGCGGGTAGCTACGGCACGAACTACGCAGCGCGCGCCGCAGTATCGGCTTTTGGATGGGGTGCAAACCTCCCTCAGGACGCTATTTATCCCTATGCCCCGGGAGGCACGTCAGCGGCGCTCAACGGCGCACACACGTACAAGGTTCATTTCGCCAAAGGCCTGACGCCGCCGGCCAAAGGCTTCTGGTCGATTACCATGTATGACGATCGATTTTATTTTTACCCTAACGCGCTCAACAAACTGACCGTATGCATGCGCAACCTCCCGAAATTCAATGCTGATGGATCGCTCGATCTCTATTTCTCACACACGCAGCCGTCAGGAGTCGCACAATCGAACTGGCTGCCTGCGCCGGCAGGAACGTTTATTTTGATGATGCGGATCTATTGGCCCAATCCAAGTCCACCGTCGATTCTCAACAAGTCGTGGGTTCCACCTCCGGTCGTTAGGATGAAATAATAACGCCCACAATTCACTCTTTCCGTCAGCCGGGGGTTTGCAAATCTTGAACCTCGTCTTCGATCTCTTCTGCGACCGGCTCGTCGACAAGTTCCACGGATTCGACGGCTTCCGCGCCCGGAATTCCGTCGAAGTGAGTGTCGAAAGTATCCAGCGATGGGTTCCGAGTCATGGTCTTAATTGCGTAGGGTCTGTTAAGTTCTAACTGTGCCTCGCCCCCACAGACTAGCTTGCCCTCGAGGATCCGGCCGCCGACCTTAAGGCGTACGTTTTGGTCGCAAAATCGTTGAAGCTCTTCGTCCGTCATAAAAGCCCCATTCCCTAAGAGGTGCTCGCTGAACCTTGCCTTGTCTAGGCCCTTTCATAGGCGGCGAAAACGGCCTCACTTCGCCACCTGTCCCGTTGCATGATGGAGAACCATTTGAAATATGAAGCGCAACAATGTCTTAGTCATCATGTCTCTGCTCTCGATCATCCTTCTCTCGCTTCACTTGACGGATGACATCGTCTATGGGACCGATAAGTCACCGGCCTTAAACGTCGTTGCAATTGCGGTCCTCGTTATCTGGCTATACGGGACACTCGTGCTCGCCGAGCGGCGATCGGGGCACGCGATCATGCTCCTCGGATCGGTCGCGGGCATGATAGTTTTCGCTGTTCACGCGAGCAGATCGGGAGGACTTTCGGCTGGCACGATCGCTGCGTCCAGTGGAGCCTTCTTCTTCGTTTGGACTCTCCTCTCGCTCGCCGTGACCTCGGTCTTCTCCGCTATTCTGTCAGCGTACGGGTTATGGAATCTGCGACGTTCAAAAGCGCCGAATGCCAATCCGACTAATTGACCCGTCCAAAGATTGTCGCACACGCCAGGGCGTCAATCTTCCTTTGATAGCATTCTGATGGTCCTCACGCGCCCGTTTTGCTATTTTAGCCATATGAACCAGGCTACTGACGGGACTAGCCCCTTCGTCCTTAGGGCGATGGCGTCGCTGCGCATCTACGTCGGACTACTCTGGCTCGCCTACGGCACATCGAAGCTCGAACCGAATTGGGTCGGCGGCAAGCTTGAGTTTTTGCAGGCTGTAAAGTCCTGTTTACCAGCTACCGCTCCGCCATTTCGTGCATTTCTCGAGCATGTTGTGATCCCAAACCAGGCGCTCTTCGGACAGCTGATTGCCTTCGGCGAAACAGTCGTCGGAGTTGCTTTGGTGCTTGGCCTCGTAGCGAAAGTTGCGGCCGCAGGTGGGATGTTTCTCTCCCTCAACTACTTTGTTGCCACCGGCGGCTACGCATCCCGTTTCGGTCTTATGACGCTCGAACTGCTCCTTTTCGTCGTCTGCCTCTTCTTGCTGGCCGCCCCGTCGAACCAGGCCTTCGCCCTCGACATCTTGATCGGCCGGCGGCGGCTCCCCCATTAGCGCTCCAAACTCCGCAAGGCGAGTTGGCCTTAAGCGATACATTTAACGAGAGAGCTGACAGAATATGGAAAGCCTCAACTGGGACGTCTACGTAACTCCGGGCCTGCCCATCGTTACTCGGGACCGGCCCCCAGGTGTGGGGCAGACGTATTTTCAGGCTATGGCGTCGACGCTAATCTACGGAAGCCGCGAGGCCGTTCTCGTGGATGCCTTCCTGACGGTCGGGCAGGCTAACGATTTGTCGGCGTGGATCGCTTCGAAAGGTAAGCGGCTCAAGGCAATTTACATTACCCATGGTCATGGAGACCATTGGTTTGGCGCCGGGACTCTTCTCGAGCGCTTCCCAGACGCAAAAGTACTGGCCACGTCCAGTGTGATCGAAGTAATGCGGGACAACGCTTCCCCGCAAGCCCTGCAGGGTATCTGGGAGCCATCCTTTCCGGCCCAGATCCCGGAGAAACTGGTGATGGCCGAAGAACTCGAACGCGGCACAATCGATCTGGAGGGGCAAGAGCTGCTCGCCGTTGAGCTGGGTCATACCGACACCGACAACACGACCTGCTTGCACGTGCCTTCGATCGGCCTCGTGGTTGCCGGCGATGCTGCGTACAATGACGTTCACCTCTATCTTGCTGAGTCCAACGCGCACAAACGACAAGAGTGGATTGCCGCGCTGGACAAGATCGAGTCGCTCCGGCCGCAATCGGTCGTTGCGTCGCATAAGCGACCTCAAAACAAAGACGATCCCAAGATCATCGAAGAGACGCGGCAGTACATCCGCGACTTCGACGGGCTAGCGAAGACAACAACTACCGCGCAAGACCTTTACGATAAGATGCTTGAACTCTATCCGAGCCGCGTCAATCCCGGTTGGGCGTTGTGGAGTTCGGCTCGCGCTGCTAAGCCGTAGATTGGGGCGAAGCTACTCGATCTGGTCGAGGATTCGGTCGAACCCGGCGATCTTGAGCACTCGGCGCAGACTCTCGTTAGCTCCGACGAGCGTGATCTGGCGGTCCAGCTGTTTAAGCCGCAGCAGCGCCAACTCGCGCAGCACGGTGGAGTCCAGGTAGGTGACCTTGCCCACGTCCACGATCACTGCGGGCTGGCCGTCTACGCTGGCAAATATCTTGGCGATCTCGTCCTTACGGGCAAGGTCATATTCCCCCTCAAGCGTGATGCGAAGTGTTTCCGTCATTTGGTCGGCTCTTTCTCTCGCGCAAAATGCGGATTGGCCGACTCAGTAAACGGTCAAGGCGTATTGGGGTGAGGTAATTACTATTATACGAAGCCGTACTATTCCCCGCTTTGCGCCGGCCGCCATCGCTTCGCGCGGGTTAGGCGGCGGAGCCTCCGCCGAAAAGACTGTGTCTCTTAAAGCTCAGCGGACCACCGGTAATACGCGTTTGGCGCACTCTTTGAGATCTCCGTGGGCGCGAATCTCGCCGGCGCTCAAAATACGCGACGACGATTGCTGCATCGTCCCGAACGGATCTCGTTGCAAAAATGTGTTCGTGTATAGCGGACGCGGGGTCTTTGGCCCGATCTTTTCGCACCTGTTCGGCGACCTCTTTTAACAGATGCTCTCCTTCGACAAGATTGCGTGAGTGCTCGATGACTCCGTCAGTATATAGAACGAGCAGCGAGTTGCCGGGGCACGTCAGGTCGCGTGTCTCAAATGAGGCCTGGTCGATAAACCCTAGCGGCAAAGATCCGAACTCCAACCATTGCGAATCGGCGGTTGGCGTGACAAGTAACGGAGGCGGATGTCCCGCCAGAGCATAGTGAACTACGCGGCTCGTGGGATCGATGGTTGCCACAACCACAGTGATGATTGGGGTAGCCTCGCGAACCAACTCGGCGTTAGCGCGCGCCAGGATTGCGCCCGGGTCGGGAGTGACGATGCTCGATAAAAGCAGCGCACGTCGGGCTCGGTTCATTGCCACTGCGGCCTGAACGCCATGACCGGCAACGTCCCCCAGAATAACCAGAACTCTTCCGTCACCGAGCTGCACTACGTCATACCAATCCCCGCCCACGAGCCGATCCTCTTCGGCGGGCGTATAGATCGCGTTGAATCTGAGGCCCGCAACCTCCGGCATTGGCGACGGGATAAAGGCTTGCTGAAGGGCATCGGTGATGCGCCGTTCCGCGATATACGCCGCTTGCAACTGTCGCACTCGGTTCTCGTGGTCATCGGATTGCCGGGACTTGTCCTCCAACCGGCTGCGAAGCTTGTAATCTTGTATCAGGGAAACAGTCCCGATCAATAGCAATATGAGGACCGCGCCGGCTGCAAGTAGGCCGCCCTGCCGAATGGCATGGAAGGTTTGCGTGGCGATCTCCGCGTGGCGCCGCGCCAGAGTATGATCGACGGCTCGAACGTCAGCTCGAAAGCGGTCCACCAGACGTTTCCCGACCAACTCCCGGATCGGCCGATTGGAGTGCCGTGCGATTATCGGCCACGCTACGTGTCGCTGCCATTGGCGATTGGTCTTTGCCGCGTCCGCTAGCGCTGCGGAGGCGGAGCGTAGTCGGAGCCGTTCCATCGCCTCTCGAGCGCGCGCCAAGGCCTTCGGCAGTACTTTACTCGCCTCATAATAAGGCTGCAGCATCGGCTTACGCCAACTTGCGGCATAGCCACGCACGCCGGTCTCTTCGTCGAGTTGTTCCCGCAGGATCGTCAAAATCGCGGCCCTATTAGACTCCAGAGATTCGATTTCGTTAAAAGAACGCGATTCCGAAAGCTGCACGAACAAGCCGGCGAATGCTAAGACGATAATGCCGCAAACAAAGAGGCCTAACGTTCCAAACGGGAAGCGCAGGCTAAGCCGATGCAAAGCTGCCCTGGTTAGCTTGAGGCCGATGGCTACGCGGCAAGCGAGCCGTTATGCTAAATCTGTCGTTCCTGCGATTGAAGTGGAGCGCGTCGGCGTATGCCGATACCAGAAAGAGTCCACGGCCCCCTTGGCTCAATGGCGAAGGCGGCTTGGGGACCGTCCGAAAGCCGGAGCCGGAATCGGTAACGCAGAGTTCGACCACGGAACCGTCGCAAACGAGCCTGGCGCGGGTTGGATCTTGCGCGTGACGGATTGCGTTTCCAACGATCTCGGTAAAAATTAGCCGCGCGGAATCCTCGTCCAAGTCCCAACCGGTATGAGTCCGAATAACGCTTAGGAACGCGGCTCGTTCTTTGAGCACTTCCACCGCGGTACTCGCGTGACTCTCCCAGAGAATGGCTCCTTGGCACATCGCGCCTAGCTTAACCCCGATTGCATGTTCATTCCTTTACCCGCAGGGGGGAAGGACGAAGCGCGCCAAACCGCACGAGCATGCAGCCTGGTGGGGAGCAGCGCGTCAAACTTGAGGGTGAGTACGATCTTCTCCGTCAAGCTGAAGTGGCGGAGATCTTCGCCTCCTTACCGCCGCTTAAACAGCTCACTCTCGACTTTTCCGCCGTGACGTATGTGGATTCGACCTTTCTTGGTGAACTTGCACGCCTACATCAGCGGCTGCCCGGCTGCCGCATATCTCTGACAGGCGCCAATACGAATCTCAAAAAGATCTTTGATCTCGTCGGTTTCGATCAGCTGTTTACTATTACAATCGCTGGCGACACCAAGACCTAAGGGCGCGATAGTACCAGCGCTCGCTCGCTGTATTCATTCTTCTACCAGACCTTGTTTAACTCGTGCGGACCGCGGAGATAAGCTTTGCTTGCAAACTCTTCGGGTGGTTCTCCTTGATGTCGACGGCACGTTGGTTGCTAGTAATGAATCCCATGCTCGGGCCTGGGTTGATGCATTAGCGGAGTTCGGCTTCGCTATTCCCGTGTCGCAAATGCGCCCGCTGATCGGGATGGGCGGGGATAAAATCCTACCCCGCGTTCATTCGAATTTGGACGAAGAGCACGAGCCGGGCAAGTCGATTGTGGCGCGGCGCTTAAGCATCTTTCTCGAGCGCTACGCGCCACGTCTTAAGGCAACCCCGGGAGCGACGGCACTGCTCGATCGTTTTGGCGAACGTGGGCTGCTCAGGGTGGCCGCGACTTCGGCAAACGAAACGGAGTTCAAGGCCATCGTCGAGGCCGCCGGGATCAAACAGCATCTTGACCTCTGGACCACCGCCGATGACGCCGATCGCTCCAAGCCCGACCCCGACATTGTCCAAAGTGCCTTGGCCAAGGCCAAAATGGCCAAGAGCGAGGCGCTATTTATCGGGGACACGCCGTACGACATCGAGGCCGCGCACCGCACGGGTGTACCGATCGTCGCCTTGCAATGCGGGGGTTGGAGCGAGCCGAACCTCGCAGGGGCCGAAGCGGTCTACGAAACCCCGGCCCACCTTCTAAGGGAGTACGAGGATTCCATCATCGTAACGGGCTGGAGCGGCAAGGAGGTCGCTCCGGATTTCAGCCTGTGGTCCAATAGGGCTTGTCACCAGTGATTTGACGTGGTATATAACCCGTATTATGATCAACGCAGCCTCTGATACCTCTTCTGAAGCGCCCCTGGCGGACTCGCTCAGTGCGGCCGACGCTCATAATCAGGCGATGGCTTTGCCCACGACTGCGGTCATCCAGCAGCTTATCGACATACTTGGAGCCACGACCGTTGCCACCATCGGTGGGGTAGGCGAAACGCGCGCGGTACAACAGTGGGCCGGCGGGGACCGCGAACCGCAGCGCCCTCACGTCTTACGCTTCGCCCTTCAACTGGCCCTGATGATTTCAAGCCTTTCGAGCCCCGATTTAGCCCGGGCGTGGTTCCATGGCTCGAATCCCCATCTCAACGACGAGGCTCCGATGCTCGTGCTGCGCGATCAACCTTTGGATGTCGTCCAGGTTCCGGTCATGGCGGCAGTGCGTGCGTTCACCGCCAGGCACAACCAGTCAGGGCAAAACCAATAGCTTTACAAGCCCCGTCGTTCGTTTTCTCGGATGAGCATGCCGCGAGCCCGATTACGAGGTCTTGCAAGGCAATTATCGCAAACGAATCCCCGGCGGCCGAAGCGGGTGGATAGACCTTAACTCCCCCGTCGGCATCGATCCGAACGTCCATAAAGACGTTCAGCGTCGCCGTGATCATGTCTTCGCGTACGCCGAAGCTCCCCAACGCGGCCGAAAGATTTTGCAGACAGCTCGGATGCCCGAACTCGCCTCGGCGCGCGAACATCTCCTCGCTGCATGGCGAAAGCAACATGTCATGCACGTGTGATGTGTCCTCGACAACGCGCGCGAGCGGCGTACTGTTACCTGAATAGAGTACGCTCCCCGCGGAAATACGAATCGATTCATTGTAGTCGATCGTGCGGCCGGGCGAGAAAGACTCGGTCAGATCCGTCTGCCTGAATAAAGCCAAGTCGGCAACCTGCCTGCCGTGCAGGTCGACGATCTTCAAGATATCGCCGGGGTGTAACACCATTCCGGCTCCGGTCTGCGCCGGAATCTCTACGATGGTGGCCGGAACGGGCACTTCCATTCTTCCTCCGTGCGGCGCCCGGCGTATTGGCGGGCCTCGCTGGAAACTCCGAACTCACGGAGTTCTGGGTTAATGGAGCCCTGCAAATCCATCTCGCGTGCGCGTACGAGTCCTTGAATCCGCTGAAAACGGCCACTCTTGCGGGCGTCGTCAAATTGGCGATGCGTGTTGAAGACTAGCACCGGCGAACTGAACCGCCGCGTTAACCGCGAGCTGCGCTGATGCATGCCGACTACGAAAAATGCTTGGCCGGCGAAGCTGAAAGCAAAGTTTGAAGCGGTTGCGTCGGTTGATGCGGCCTTGTCCCAATCGTAGTGTAACGATCCGAGATCCGCTAGACGCTGCAGGTACTGCCAGAGCTGCGTTTCGAACCATCGCTCGTCTCCACTCGCCGGCTCATCGAAGACGGCCACGAACGTCGTATACGGAGACGGTATAAACGTCTGCTCGGCAACGAAGGCGGCGAGGTCGCGGGCGAGCCCCTCGGCGGCGCGCAGATCGCTGAAACCCGGATAATATCCAAATCGGTAGCCTCCCGCCGACACGGCCGCTTTACCCGCGACGCACGAAAACGTTGGACCCAAGATAAACGCTCGGATGGCGCGATCCGCCAGTACGGCCCTGGCCGCCGGTCGCTGCCAGTCGAGCAGCCGCACGAGCGCTGGACCTGTGGGCGCAGAATAGTTACTGTATCGCAGAGCCTCTGCGGACACAAATGGATTCGCAGTGCCGTATAGCGACAGTGCCTGCCGTGGAGTTATGACGCCCATTGGGCCCTTTCGTTCGCTTTCGACGCAGCGCGGTGCAGGATGTGATCGCCATACCGGACGCCTCCATACCGACAGTACTCGTACAACGCCAGCCAGCTGCAGGTGGCGCGTTCCAGCACCCATAGCGGCGCCGCCAAGACGGCGAGGAAACTAAAATAGCGATAGGCGCGGCCGCGGCTCCACCCAACCAGTGCCGGGAAGATCGACAGCGCCGCAAATGCTCCAAGGGCAAGCGGTCCAACTGCAAGCCATCCCGCAGTCAGTATCGGCAGAACTGCCAACGCCGCTACAAATCTGACGGGTCGCGCAAACTCGTCATACGCTTGGCGCACTCGCTGGTTCAGAAAGTGCCGCAATGTCGCCGGGCGCCGTGCAACGAAGATCTCTCGCGCCACGATTTCGGTTCCCCCACGGGCGCAAATGGTCCGAACCAGCTCGAAATTTTCGAACAGCACGTCGGGGTTGTAGCCATTCGGAAGCGCGGAACGGCGAAACGCCAGAGTACCGGGCCAATCGCCGTCAAAGGCGCGATTGATGAGCGAGCGCGCCGAATCAAAGACGGCATGCCATGGTGCGGGCGAAAAGAAGTTTTGCGGTCTCACGACATCGGCGAGATCCAAGAGACGTACCACCTCACGAAGGTTTGCCGGCTCGTAACGGACGTCGTCGTCCGCCACGACGATCTTGTCGTGCGTTGCTAGCGAGAGTCCGGTCAAGACGCCCCGCGCTTTGCCGTTCAACCCATTGACGGTGGGCTCCACATGAGTGGCAAAGCTCTGCACGGCGGAATGGACTGCGGCGAACACCTCGGGGCTCGAGCCATCCACGATTACCACTTCGACGTCGCGTAGAGTAGCGAAGTAGGCAGCGAGCTCGTCTACTCCCTCCCGGCTGCTCAGGCGAATTGGAGCGATATAGGTCGCGGTCACGCGCGACCAAACTGGATCCCGATTCGCGGACGAGGGCTTTGGAATCCACAGGAGGCATAATCGAGTCTAAAGGCCGCCTTGTCTTTTTGTATCGCCTCTTCCAGGCTGTCGGCAAAGCGAAAGATCGTTTCGAGGCTCAAGAGGGCGAAAAGCTTTTTGAGATGAGCCTGCTGCACGACGATCGTCATCGGAGCACGGCCCGACGCCGAGCGACGGCTGTGAAGACGAATGAGCTCGACGATGACCGTCGAGTCGATATAGGTGACGTCGGTAAAGTCCAAGACCGCATCCGTCACTGCTGAAAGAGGCGCGAGATCGGACCGCAGATGTTCCTTGCATGCCATATCGTGCTCGCCGGAAAAAATCATGACCACCCCGCCGGCATGAGCGCGTTGCGCTTGTTTCTTGATTCCCACGTGGTCTAGGCGAGTGATCGGATTCATTTGTAGGCCTCCAGCTGTAATCCAGTGTGCCTACATCGTACGTACTTCCGATCCTCAAAAACAAGAAGTGATTTACGCCCTAGTTACGCGCGTCCTATGCCTGGGGAAGCCTTGCGGAAAACGACCTGCCATCGTTGTAAGGCCACCGTCCGAATAAATCGACCGATTTAGTGCAATTCGCTACGCAACGACGCTTGCTTGTTCGCGCTTCACACAAAGGATTGCAGCCCGGATCCCACCGGCGTTCAGGTACTCCTTCCCATAACGGCTTATACTACGGTGTCATCCGTGCGTGAAGCTTCCTTAGCCGCGTCGGAGATCTTGGAACGCTTTTCTTTCGTACCCGTCTCAGGAGCTTCTACGGGAGCCTTTTTGGTATTTACTTTATGGACTTCTGTTTGACCGGCATGTTCTTTTTTGCTCATGACCCCGCTTTCCCCGATGGGGGCTTTACGAACCGGAACGCTGCTAACCCCGGCTCCCTCTCAGCGAGGTTAGAGCTTTCTTCTATTGAGCAAAAATCCGTACATCATCGAGTCCATCGTTGGTGTCGTTCGCAGGGTCGCCGTTCATCAAGGCGATCGTTGTTTTCGACGATGCGGCCGTAATCGTCGTGCTGAATTGTTTCCAAACCTGAGTAGTTGACTTCCGCGAATTCGTCGCGGTGAAGATCTGCTGCCCGTTCACCAGGACGTTCACCGTGCTGCTTACCCCGAAAATGCCGCTTGGATTGTAGACGTTTCCAATCCAGAAGACGAGCTTGTACTTCGCATTGGGCGTCGTCGACAAGGTCTGGCTGATCCCCGTCGCGGTTTGCGAAGTCCCGGTCAGATCGACCCACTGCTTGCCGGATCTCGCCGGAAATTTGAATCCGTTTTGAGTGAAAGCGCCGCTAACGACGCCCACGTTACCATTCGCACCGACGACGGCCCACTTTGCAAACTTCTGCCCGGTCGAAAACACTAGGAATGAGCCGGACGCCACGGCCGGTTTTTCGAAGCCGCCGTCCTTGAGAAGATTCGCCGCTTCCGGTTTGGCGAGCGGCCGTTGCGACAGAGACGCGCTTGTCGGAAGGCCTGCGCCGCTGCCGTTCGCACACGCAGTCAGCACTAGAAGTCCCGTTGTGCTCGCGAAAACACTAAGCACTCGTACCATTGGGATCCTCCTCTTAATCTTCTTTGATTGCCTCCACGTCGATGATGATGTCGATTAGCCGGCTCACGACGATCCCTCCGTCAGGCATATCGTCATTCCAGTTGACTCCGTAGTCATAACGGTCGATACGCGTCCTGCCTGTGAATCCGGCGCGCGTCTTGGGACCCTTGTCGACGCCGTCTTCCCACCACGGCGTCTGCCACGCTCCGAGATAGCGCACGTCGAGCACCTCCGGCCGCGTTACGCCTCGGATCGTAAGATCGCCGGTTACGCGATAGTCGACGGGACCGACTTCCACGACACCGGTGCTTTTAAAACGGATCTCCGGATATTGTTCGCAGCTGAAGAAGTCGGGACTGCGAAGGTGATTGTCGCGTGCGGGTTCGCCGGTCCAGCACGTCGTGGCATCGATGATCGCCTCGACCGAGAGCTGTCGCGGATGAGCCGGATCGAACTCGAGGTTCCCGTTAACCGGCTTGAAAAAACCACGGACCCACGTCACCATCATGTGCCGTGCGCGAAACTCGGCGGCGCTGTGCCCTGGCTCAAATACCCATCTCATTACCGGCGGTCTTTGCTTCACGCCGGAGCTCAGCCTGCCTAGTAAGAATTACCTAATGACGTCGCGCTTCGAAGGGGCTGCAAATGCCGCGCTGTATCTCAATTTCATTCCGAAAGTACTTCTCGGATTTGGTCGGGCCCCAATACCGGGGCCCGGCCATCAACAAGGCAGGTTGGTCATGAATATTAACGCTTTTCCTCTGCTTCTCGGCGCCGCTGCGGCGGCGCTCGCCACCGCCGGATGCGGCGGGGGAGCCGGAACGTCAGTCACGCCATCTTACATTCAACCCGCAGCGCAACACGCCAGGCCCGCGTGGTGGCGCGAGGCGCCCGCAACCGCTCGCGCCGGCGTCTACGTCGCCCAAGCCAACGGCGCAGGCGACGGCATCGTCTTCGGCTACGGGACGCAGAACCGCCGCAACGCCGAACCAGCGTGTTCGATCGACGGGCAGAGCTTTCAGCAAACGCAGATAGCAGCCGACCGCATTGGCCGTCTCTATCTTCCGCACACCTCCACGAGCTCGATCCAAGTCTACGCACCCCGTTGCGGAAAGCTATTACACAGTATCTCCGATCCGGGCGGATCGGATATTTCGGTCGCGGTGGACGGCGTTAAATTCTACGCCGCGGGCGGCACGCACGTATCGTCGTGCTCGGTTAAGGGCTGCACCAACAACCTCTCCGATAGTTCGATCTTCCAGCTCGCCAGCGTCGCCGTCGATCACTCCGGCAACGTCTGGGCCTCCTACTATAACCAGAGCTTCGCGCCGTCGCTGATCGTCTGGGTTAAGGCGTCGATGCCGGGCCGCGTCCTCAGCGGATACGTCAACCCGAACACGCCCGGCGCATTGATCTTCGATCGGCACGACAACCTCATCTCTGTCGAGACCATCTTCCCCGACGCTTTTCTCTACAGCTGTAACGCCGCTACGGCAAGCTGCATCAACACGAACACCATCCAGTTGCACGCCGGATCCGCGTTCGGCTCACTCAACGCCAAGAACACCGATATTCAGATCACGGACTATGCCAACGACGCCGTCGACGTTTACGCGTACCCGAGCTTTACCTATAAATACAGTTACGACAGCGGCTTGATGTCCACGTTCAGCGTAGAGGGGATCGTTCAGACCCGCTAAGGAACGTCCTCAGTGCTAGACCCGTTTAGCACTCTTAGGAGGACGGCATTATGAAGACTTTCAGCTTAGGCCGCTATGCAGCGGCTTGTACGGTAATTGCGATGCTAGCCGGTTGTGCAGGAGGCAGCGCGACCAGCACCGTGCCCTCGGCACCTGCCGGCGGCTACGCCGAGCTTTCACATCACAAAACGTTTCGTTATACCGGTAACCGGCAGTCATTCGTCGTGCCTGCGGGCGTGCAAAAGCTCTCGATCAGTGCCCGCGGCGGCAGGGGCGGTGGCCCCGACGGTAGCGGCGGGCGCGTCGGCCGCGTCTCGGCCATTATTCCGGTGAAGCCGGGTCAGCTGCTTTATATCTTCGTCGGCGGTCCCGCCTCGGGACAGGCCGGTGGCTTTAACGGCGGCGGTAATGGCGGTGCCAGTTATTGCGAGTGCTCCGGCTACGGAGGTGGCGGCGCGTCGGACATACGCAGCGGCGGCTTTAAGGTGACGGATCGCATTCTCGTGGTTGGAGGCGGCGGGGGCAATGGAGCCAACGGCGACGAGGGCTCCGACGTCGGAGGCAACGGTGGAGCGGGAGGCGGCAGCACCGCGGGACCCGGAAGCAACGGCAGCGGCGACGACGCGGGTAACGGCGGCGGCGGCGGAACGCAAAGCTACGGCGGATCCGGCGGCAATGGCGCCAGCGGTTCGGGCGGTGGCATCGCCGGAGCGCTCGGCACGGGTGGTGATGGCGGCGGCGCCGGGTCGGGATCCTCTGGCGGGGGCGGCGGCGGTGGCGGCGGCGGCTATTATGGCGGCGGCGGTGGCGGCGCAGGCTCCGGCGGCAACTCGGACGACGAAGAAGCCGGCGGCGGTGGCGGCGGCGGGTCGTCATACATCGAACCCGACGCTATAAAGTATCGCGCCTGGCGAGGGTGGAACGGCAAAACGCCCGAGGGCCTCGTCGTCTTAAGTTGGTAATGAAAACCTAACGACGCATGTGGGACTCGTCGAAGACGACCTGGTCCCACTCCCACAGTTGACGGAAGAAATCGCCGGCCGCATTTCGGTCGCCCGCTAGACGGCCGATTGCGCCGGCGCTCTTCTCGCCATCTATTGCTTCGTACATTCGCAGCCGCTCGCCGTCGATCGGCAAATAAAGATCGGTGTCGGTATGATTTTGGTTGATCAGCACGGCAACCGCTCCCGCCGGAAGACGCTCTTTTACGACCGTGGTGCCCGCCAGTCGAATCGGAACATAGTCGAGCCAGGCGTCACCGCTAAAATCTCTGCGATAACCGTGCTCCGGAGCGCCGGCCGAATAAACGAGCGCCGCATGCCGAACCATCGTTCCGCGAAATAGCTCGACGGCCGCGTATCGCTCTTCCAGCGGCAACGCCAAGAGCCGCGAGCGATGCGGCGTTTGCGCCGGCGCCCCGCACTGCGGCAGGTACGGCGCTTGGCGCACCCAGCGGCCGAAAGCCAAACCCGCGCCACGCAAGAACTCAAAAAACTGTGGCACCGAGTACGCGCGGTCGTTAGGATGCAGCAGAGCATCGGCGAGGCCGGCTTTGCTCGCGAAATCCGGCGACCGCATCAATAACGGCGCGAGCGGATGGTCGCGCGGGAGCGCTTTAAGCGTGGCGGCCAACTCGTCGATATCTTCGCTCGTCAACCCGATGCCGAGCCGCCGGCAATACTCTTGCAGCAAGTAGATGCCGGCACGACCAAAGGGTGCGTAGACCATTACGTGCATCGCACCATTGGGTGCGAGCGTTTCTCTCAGCGCCTTCAACCCCGCCGCAGGATCCGCAAGATGGTGAAGTACGCCCGTGCATACGACGTGTTCGAATTGCACACCGAGCGATCCGGCTTCTTCGATCCCAATTCGGTCCAGCTCGAGATTTTCGAGCGAATGCTTCTTCTTCAGCTCCCGCTCGAAGGCAATGCTCCGGTCGCTGACGTCGATCCCGACGACGCGAGCCTGCGGCCAGCGCACGGCGTAGTGTGCGGCCTGGACGGTGCCGCACCCCGCGACTAAGATGCTTCGATCGGCTCGAAACTCGTCGCTGGGCCAAAAAAGGTGGGAATCGGCGCGCCTCCGCCGGTCGTCCCACGTGCGGCGGTAAGCGTCGAGGTCGTCTACCGGCGGCGGGTAAGGGTGACTCTCGTAAAAGTCACCCACCCGCTTACCGACGGCTTCGGCCGCCGCAGGATCAGACATCTTAGCCGTGCGGCGTCTTCACTTGCTCCATGACGGAATCCAAGTTAAACGATGCCGGTTTTTGCCGTGGCGGGAACTTGGCGAAACCGTCAATCTGTTGAGCGATGACCGCTTGCATCAAGTACATCTGCGGAACGTGATTGACGCACCAGTCCCAATAGGTGTTCGAGTTGAAGTCGGCCCGCTCGAACGGATCGCGCCGCAGATTAACGATGTGCGGCACCCTCAGCTTTACGAAGGGCTCCGCCCACTGCTGCATTTGATTGGCGCGCTGTACCGACAGGTTGAACTTGTAGTCGCCGACCCGCACCGCGATGATGTCGCCGTCATCGCTGAAATATACGATCGCGTCTCTCGGGCTCTCTTTTGTATCCCCCGAGAAGTACGGAATCATATTATATCCGTCCAAATGCACGTTGAATTTCTTCCCGTCCACCGTCGTGCCTTTGAGCAGCTGCTCGGTTACGTCGGGGTTACCGGCGGCGGCTAACATCGTCGGGAACATGTCGATGTGCGAAACGATCTCGTTATACACGCTGCCGGGCTTGATGACGCCGGGCCAGCGAATAAAGCACGGTACGCGCCAGCCGCCTTCCCAATTCGAGTCTTTCTGACCGCGATACGGCGTGTTCGCGCCGTCGGGCCAGGTATCGTTCTCCGGCCCGTTGTCCGTCGAATACATCACCATGGTGTTATCGGCGAGGCCCAGCTCGTCGAGCTTATCGAGAATCATTCCGATCTGCTCGTCGTGCACGACCATGCGATCGCTATACGGATCTTGACCGCTCTTGCCGAGATTCTTTTCGGCGACGTGCGTGCGGAAGTGCATCGCCGTCGCGTTATACCACATAAAGAATGGCTGGTCGGATTTGGCTACCTTCTCCAACCACTCGATCGCGGCGGCGGTGATCTCTTCGTCGATCGTCTCCATCCGCTTCTTCGTAAGCGGCCCCGTGTCGACGACCGTCTGCTTTCCAACGCGCCCCCATCGCGGGTCCACCGTCGCATCATCTTTATCGGTGGCCGAGCAGCGCAGGACGCCGCGCGGTCCGAACTGTTCCTTGAACCACGGCATCTTCGGATAATCCGGCAGCTCCGGTTCTTCCTCGGCATTGAGATGATACAGATTGCCGAAAAACTCATCGAAGCCGTGTACCGTCGGCAGGAACTCGTTGCGATCGCCTAAGTGGTTTTTGCCGAACTGGCCCGTTGCATAACCGAGCGGCTTGAGCAGCTCGGCGATCGTTGGATCTTCCTTCTGAAGACCGACCGTCGCGCCGGGCATGCCGACTTTGGTAAGACCCGTTCGAATGGGGTTCTGTCCGGTGATGAAGCAGGCACGGCCCGCCGTGCAGCTCTGCTGCGAATAATAGTCAGTAAAAAGGCCGCCTTCATTGGCGACCCGGTCAATGTTGGGGGTTCGGTATCCCATACTCCCGTTGCTGAACTTGCTGAGATTCCAGATGCCGATGTCGTCGCCCCAGAGAATCAGGAAGTTCGGTTTCTTCGAAGCCATTCTCGGTTGCTCTCTCTTTCCTCAATGCGTAAAATCTTCGCCAGGCGAAGAGGGGGCTTGGAAGGTTCGCCCGAGAGCAAAGGCCACCTTGCGCCAGTTTTAAGCCTACGGCCCCAGTCCAAAACTACGCGTGAGAAAGTCGGGCGGGAGCCCGAATTGCGCGAGCAGATCGGCCTTGGCGCAATCGAGACAACGACCGCTACGCATCTCTATTAAACGGTCGTCGGCGGCCACGAAGGGGCTCTGGCATTGGGTGCACTGATACAAATCAACCATGCCCTTATTTTCCCAGAGCGCGCCCAGGTATAAACAGCAGCCTGCTCATCAGCCACGCCAAGCGGTCGGTACGTGCGTCGGGCACGGCCAAGCTATGGTCGCTATTGTAATAAAAGACGCCGCGCGGCAGCGGAGCCGCCTGCGCGAACGCCGCAGCTTGCGCCGCGCTAACGTACCGATCGTGCGCGCTGAACTGAAAGAGAAAGCCCAGCGCCGTGGATTTTGCTAGCCACGCAGTGGGCGCATACGGTGCCATCTCCGCTTCGTAGCTCTTCACGTCGGCCGGTTTCTTCCCCAGCAGATACCAGTCGGAGAAGCTGTCGACGCCGGCCATCAGCACGAAGTAGCGCGGCCGCGGATCGACGCCCGCCAACACCGCACCGTACATTGCGCCGAAGTCGTGCCCGACGTACGCTACGCGCGCCGGATCGACGTCGGGCTGTGCCAGCAGCACGTCGAGGGAGCGGCGCAGATCGATGATTTGATCGATCGAATCGCGCGCGTCGGTAGCTGTCGTGCGCCCCGTTTCAAACCAATCCGGTTTCGACCACATCGCGTCGACGAGCAAACAATCTGCGCCGCGCGCCGCCAAAGCGCGCGCGTCGGCGTCAAACTCGGTATGATTGGTCGTCGCCGGATCGCCGAGCCAGTGAACGAACAGCACGGCGGCGTGCCGGCCGGGCGTTGCCGCGCGGTAGAGTACGCCGCTGACTTTGCGCCCGTGCGCGCCGGAGAAAGTGACCGCGTCTCCGGAGACCTGAAGATTTGTCGGCGCCGCCGCATCGTAGTCGAACGACGGCGCCGACCCCGCGAGAGCTAGAACGATACTGAGAAGCATATCGTCTAACTAACGCGCGACCTGTCCCCCTCGTGCCTGCTCTAAACCGTTCCAGAAGCCGGCGACCGCATCGAGAATCGCCTCTCCGGCGACCAGAAAGCGGTCCGGCGAAAAGCCCGGCTTGGCAAACGCTTCGCGCAGCTCGTCGTCGGTGTGTGCGGCGTGCGTCTCTTCTAGCGCATCGTGCCACGTCCAGAAACCCAAGGGAAGGTCGGGCAGCCGCTCTGACTTGATGCCGCGCAGCCCCGCGATCAGCTGCTTCCAAAAGCCGGCGGCAGCCCAGTGCTCGATGGCGTACGAGGCGCCGGCGGCAGTGGATTCATCTTCCGATCCGTACCAATGCTTGAGCGCGTCGCAGAAGGCCAGCGTGGATTCACGCCCCAGCCGGCGCTTTCCGATCTCTTGCCATTCCAGCCCGATCGCGGCGGCGAACTGCGAGAGCCACTCGAAGTGACCGGCGGTAAAACGGAACGTCCCGCCCTCGACCGACCCCGATGGCGTGAAGACCACGCCTAGCTCGTTCATCAGAATCTCTTTGCCTGCCCGATAGCTCTGCAGGTCGGGGGCGTTGATGCATTTGCGCAGCTGCGCTTCGATGAAGAGATGGCTGAACACCGAGAACTGAACGGTGAAGTCGCGCAGTTGCTCGAGGCTCGCCTCACCCCGTGAGAACCAGCTCGTATAGCCGTTGTGCCGCACGATCGGGTGGGTGTCGATGCTCTGCGCGACGGCTGCTTCGAACTCGTCGAGATCGGTAGTGGTCGGGGCCAGGGCAATCACGGGCGTTCTCCTTGCATGTTTGGTAAAAAAAGAAGCCGCCTCGCTGTCGGCGAGGCGGCTTTGCATTTTGACGAACTCGTTCGTTATAGCAATGGCGTACCTAGCCGGCTTCCTTCGAAGTAGCCATAATAATAGTAATACGCCGAGGTACGAACGTGCATGTTCAGCGGACTATAGCACAGGGCTGGGGGCATTGCAAGATGCCCGTGCCGGCATCGGCGCTTGGCGAATCTAGCGAAACACCATGTGCCGATCGCCCGTAAAACTGGCAGTCGGAAGGGGGATCAATATGAGCTTGCCGATGGCAATAGTTACGGCAACTGGGATGCTATGTGCTACCGCGCTGCTGCTCGTGGTAATCTCGCTCATCTGGATGAAGACCCACCGCTAAGATGGCCGCTGGCGCGGGGAGGCCCCAGTCCGAGCTCGGGAGGAGCCGTCATCGGCTGGGGCCTGGAACCGCCGTGAACGGACCCAACGTTCCCACGGTACTTCTGCCCTTCGTGCCCCCAGTTCGCCCCACCGGCGGGCAGTCAGGCTTCGGTCAGCCGGCGCACAGGCAACCCCCTCACCTGACCAAAACATGACGGCAGCGAGCCGCTGAGTACTGATGGCGAATAACGATCGAGCCGTGGATCAGGACCTGCTCCGGCGCATTCGCGATCTCCGTAAACGGCGCGGCCAATACCGATCGACCGACCGCGCCTCGCGAGAACTACTGCGCTTGAGCTCGATGATGCCCGACGGCTCACTCGAACGAGAAGTCTTTGAACGCGCCGAGATCCAGGGCTCGTCGTATAAGGCTATCGCCGCCGCACTCAACATCTCCGAGCGCCACCTCTACCGCATTCGGCGGCGCATGATCGAGATGATCGAGGCCAGCGAGAGCGACCTCTCGGCGCGAATGCCCGAAC
>Ga0265325_10000051_pt1 | contig 78605 bp, 55 predicted proteins | sample 41420metaG_FD_202090 | JGI IMG/M metagenome (GOLD analysis project Ga0265325, IMG submission 202090) | Rhizosphere microbial communities from Carex aquatilis grown in University of Washington, Seatle, WA, United States - 4-14-20 metaG | ecosystem: Host-associated > Plants > Roots > Rhizosphere...
CTGCCGGCACGGCCAGGCTCGCCTGCGGTCTGACGATTTGTGCCGTGACCACCGCCGGCGATGGCCGCGCCACCATGAACGTCACCGCGAACGACGGCACGTGGTCCATCGTCACCGCAGCGCTCACCAATGGCTCAAGCATCCAGGCGCAATTCGGCGGCGGATCTCCGCCCGCAGTTTCGTCTCTCACGCCGCGGCTTGCGCTCGCCGCTGGAGCCTCTTTTACATGGACCGTACAGGCTCTCGTCCTTTCGAGCGGTATGCCTCTCGCCGGCCAATCGGTCGCATGGCAAACTCCTTCTGGTGGCGGCATCGGTCCTTTAGGCTCAGCCGCGATCACCAACTCCGCGGGCATCGCCACTGAGGCACTCACCGTTGGTCCGCTCGCCGAGGGCCAGGTCGTCAGCATCAACGCATGTCTCAATGGGACCAACCAATGTGTCGCTTTTTCAGCGTACGGGGCACGTCCGGAATACGCTTTGCTCGAGCCCATCTTCGGGAACAGCCAAATCCTCTCGGCTTCGGGCACGCCCAGCCAGATCGCCCTCCGCCTCCTCGACATGGACGGCAACCCCATGGCCGGCGGCACGGTCGCGCTCCATCAGGCACTCTACGCCTGGTCGCCGCCCTGCTCGCCGCACACCGTTTGCACCCAAGGGGCACTGCTGGCCACGCAAGCCGGCACCGCCACCTCGGCAGTTGACGGTTCGGTCACGTTCCTCCCTGTCTCTCTCTCTGGGGTAGCCACCAATCTTCTTGGCCTCGCGGTTTCCGGTTACACAGCCACCGTCAACATTGCCATCGAGCAGCACCCGTAACGCAGACGGCTGGCTGTTTACATCGGTCCCGGTTCGCATACTGCGTCCAGTCCCTGTTCGCTACCCGCTACTCTTCGATCCGCTTCGCGCCGCGCCGCCTCGCACCCTACAATGGAACTGGAACTCACCTTAGAGGAAAAACATGCCGCTTTCTGGAGAAGCTATCCGCCTGATGAACTACATTGACGACGTCGCCGTGACCCTGCGCCGCGTGCTTGCATTAGTCCCCACGCTTTCCGCCGACGAGCGCGCAAAGGTCGCTGAGCATCTGGTCAACGCCCGCCCCAGTGTCGAGGAAGTGGCCGCAGCCCTCGCCATCAAGTGAGCTGTCTGGTTCGTTCAAGGCCGTGATCACCGTCGCCATCATCGGAGCCGGGCCCCTCGGCCGCCGGCTAGCGTTGGGCGCGGCCCGCGCCGGCTATCGCGTCCTCCTCGAGGACGTTATGCCAGGCAATCTTCACCATGCGCGCGAGTCGATCCGCCAGGAGCTGAGCCCACAGGCCCTTCCCGCCGTCGCATTTGTCGCCTCCATTGAAGATGCTGTTCGCGACGCGGATCTGGTCATTGACTGCGTTCCCGACGAACTCGAATCCAAGCTCGAGATTCTTTGGCTGGTGGATCGCATGGCGCCGCCGCACACGGTCATCGCCACTCCCACGCTTCAGCAGTCCATCGCCGACTTGGCCAGTTGCACCAATCGGCGCGAAAAATGCATCGCCATCGCCGCCACGCCGCAATCGCTCACCTCCGCGGCTGCGGTGGAGGCGCTGACTGGATCGGACGGCGCGGACCTCGTGCTGCGCGCAGCGTCCTTCACCAGCGCCGAAACAACTTCACTTGTCGTCGATTTCTTTCGTCAGCTCGGCTTCAGCCCCGCCGTGGAACTTACCGCGGCTTGAGTGCCGCATCTTCCTCGCGGCCACGCATCCCTTACATCCGGCAGATCAGCAGCTCGCGCTCGTATACCATCTCTGGCGGCAGGTGGTCGTGCACATCGATAAACAGCTCTTCGTGCCCGATAAGTTCTTTGCGCCATGCTGCGCGATTCACTTCCTGCATCTGGTCGAACTCCTCGCGCGAAATGTTGATCCCCGCCCATTCCATATCGTCGTAGTAGGGAGTCCAGCCGATGGGCGTCTCCTTGCCCTGCGCGCGCCCGTGCACGCGGTCAACGATCCACTTCAGCACCCGCATATTCTCGCTGAAGCCAGGCCACAGAAACTTCCCGTCTTCGCCCTTGCGGAACCAGTTCACATTGAAAATCCTAGGCGTCGTGCTCAGCGAGCGCTGCATCTTGATCCAGTGCCGGAAGTAGTCGCCCATGTGATAGCCGCAGAACGGCAGCATCGCCATGGGGTCGCGCCTCACGAGCCCCACCGCGCCGCTGGCCGCGGCTGTCGTCTCCGAGCCCATCGTCGCGCCAACGTAGACGCCCGCGCTCCAATTAAACGCCTGGTACACGAGCGGCATCGTCGTTGACCGCCGCCCGCCAAAGACGAACGCCCCGATCGGCACTCCCGCAGGGTCCTCCCACGCCGCGTCGATCGACGGGCATTGAGAAGCGGGCGCGGTAAACCGCCCATTCGGGTGCGCCGCCTTGGCCCCGGTCTGTTTCGCAATCGCCGGAGTCCAGCGCTCGCCGCGCCAGTCCGTGCACTCCGCCGGCGGCTCGTCCGTCATCCCTTCCCACCACACGCCGCCATCCGGCGTCAGTGCCACATTCGTGAAGATCGTGTTCCTGCGCAGCGTCGCCATCGCGTTGTGATTCGTCTTCTCGCTCGTGCCCGGCGCCACGCCAAAAAATCCCCTCTCCGGATTGATGGCGCGTAGTTGCCCGTTGGCGTCCGGCTTGATCCACGCGATGTCGTCGCCTACCGTCGTCACCTTCCAGCCGTCCAACGCCTTCGGCGGCACCAGCATGGCAAAGTTCGTCTTGCCGCACGCCGACGGAAACGCCGCCGCCACGTATGTCTTCTCTCCTTGCGGCGACTCCACGCCCACAATCAGCATGTGCTCGGCCATCCAGCCCTCGTCGCGGGCAATGTTTGAAGCGATGCGCAGCGCAAAGCACTTTTTCCCCAGCAGCGCATTTCCGCCGTACCCTGACCCGTAGCTCCAGATCTCGCGCGCCTCGGGGAAATGCACGATGTACTTCTCGTCGTTGCACGGCCACGGCACATCTTTCTGCCCGGCCGCGAGTGGCATTCCGACCGAGTGCATGCAGGGCACTACGCGCACCGCGCCCTTGTCGATCTCCTCCAGCACCGGCAAACCGATCCGCGTCATGATGCGCATGTTCACCACAACATAAGGCGAATCGGTAAGCTCCACTCCGATGCGCGACATCGGCGAGCCCACCGGACCCATGCTGAAGGCCAACACGTACATCGTTCGCCCGCGCATGCATCCGTTAAACAGCTCCTTGAGCTTCTTGCGCATCTCGAACGGCTCAACCCAATTGTTCGTCGGCCCGGCGTTGTCCTTCGAAAAAGAGCAGATAAATGTCCGATCCTCGACGCGCGCCACATCGCGCGGGTCCGAGCGCGCATAAAAACATCCCGGCCACTTCTCCTTGTTGAGCCGGACGAAGGTTCCCGACTCGACCAGCCTGTCGCACAGCCAGTCGTTTTCCTCCTGGCTTCCATCCACCCAGTGGATAGCAGCAGGCTGCGTCAGCTCCGCCATCTTCTCTACCCAGCGGATCAGATGCTTGTTCGTCGTCAGTGGCTTGGCAATGCTCGATTTGCCCTGTTTCATGCGTCTTCCTTTTCTTCCGGTATCGGGAGGCGGTATGAACGAATCAATTGGATAAACGATACACGCTTGCGGTTGGCCTGCCCGTTCGTAGATTGAACGAACAGCTTTTGTAAACCAGAAATTCTATGGGGCTTTATGTCATTTATACGTGAAGTCGAACACCCGCAGCAAGATCCAACAGCCATCACCTTTGCCGTCCATGGCCGGCGTAGCCAGAATAATTCTCGGTTGCGGCAGAAGCAGAAAACTCGGAATCCGGTCGTCAGGCCTCGACTATTTTCGCCCGCCTCCGGCTCGCTTTTCACGCACCAAGTTGTTGAAAGATCGGCCGATTACTGGAAATCCTCACATGAGCCGGATTCGGAGGTTTATAGTGATCCTCATGTCTTTCACTCGCCGCGAATTCGCATCACTCGGCGCGCTTGGTCTTGCCGCGCGCTTCGCTCCGCCTCTTCTCGCCCAAACCCCCGGGCGTCAAATCGGCTACGCCATCATCGGCCTCGGCCGCATTGCCGACATCTTCATGGCCGGCGTCCGCAATTCCGCCAACTCCAAGGTCACGGCGCTCGTCAGCGGCCATCGCGATAAGGCCATGCGCATTGCCGCCGATTACGGTGTCCCCGAGTCCTCCATCTACACCTACGACAACTTCGACTCCATCATCTCCAACAAAGCTGTCGACGCCGTCTACGTCGCACTGCCCAACTCCATGCACGCTGACTTCACCATTCGCGCGGCCAAGGCGGGCAAGCATGTCCTATGCGAAAAACCCATGGCCGTCAATGTCGCCGAGTGTGAGCGGATGATCTCTGCCTGCAAATCCGCCGGCGTCAAGCTCATGATCGCCTACCGCTGCCACTTCGAGTCCACCAACCTCAAGGCTGTCGATCTCATTCGCTCCGGCGCCATCGGCCAGGTCCAGGCCATCGAGACCGCCTTCGGCTTCAGCGAAAAGCTCGGCGAGTGGCGCCTCGACAAAAAGCTCTCCGGCGGTGGACCACTCATGGACGTCGGCATCTACTCGCTCAACGCCACCCGCTATCTCACCGGCGAAGAGCCCGCCAGCTTCGCCGCTTTCACCTCCAACATCGATCAGGATGGCCGCTTCACGTCGGTCGAAGAAAACCTCTCCTGGACCATGAAATTCCCGTCCGGCATCGTAGCCTCGTGCGCCACCACCTATGGAGCGCAAATGGGTGGCTTCTTCAAAGTGCATGGCGGCCGAGGTTGGATCGGCGCCGATCCCGCCTTCAACTACGATGGCCAGCATCTCCGCGCCGAGTATTTCAATGGGCCTGGGGTTCCGCCCACCGTGCTCGACGAAGCCAATCCGCGGAAAAACCCATACCAGTTCACCGCCCAGGCCGATCACTTCTCAAATTGCATTCAGAACAACCTCGAGCCCAAAACGCCGGGTGAAGAGGGCCTTCGCGACTTGCGCTACATCACCGAAATCTACCGGGCCGCGGGCATCTCCATGCTGTGACGGTCACAAGTGAGGCACCATGAACACGCGTCTCCTGCCCGCAGTCATTGGGTCGGTATTCTTGTTGGCTTCCTTCGCCCGGGCTCAGCAGCCAAACTCTTGCGCCGATTTGTCCAGCTTCAAAGCTCCTGACGTCGAAATCACCAAAGCCGCGCCAGTTGCCGCGGGCAGTACCACGCCGATTCCGTTCAGCATGCCTCCACAGTCTTTGGTTCTCCCTGCATATTGCCGCGTTGAGGGAGTCATCAATCGTCGCAAGGGCGTCGGCGGCGAAGAATTCGGCATTCAATTCGCGCTCGCCATGCCGGACCAGTGGAATGGCGATTTCCTCATGCAGGGCGGCGGCGGCGGAAACGGAGTCGTTTCTCAACCGCTCGGCCTTACCGCTTCGGGCGACAAGGCCGCCCTCTTGCGCGGCTACGCCGTGGTCAGCACCGACACTGGCCATAAGAGCCATAACGGCGGCTTCGACTTTAGTTTTCAGAAAGACCAGCAGGCTTCGCTCGACTTCGCCTATCAGGCCAACGTCCAGGTCGCCGCGCTCGCTAAGCAAATTGTCGCGCAATACTACGGCAAGCCCGCGGCATATTCGTATTTCACGGGCTGCTCAACGGGCGGCCGCGAGGGGATGGTCCTCTCTCAGCGCTTCCCCACTGAATTCGACGGAATCATCGTTGGTGACCCGGCGATGCGCACCGGCTTTTCCAATCTCGCCATTGGCCAATGGATTCCCGTGGCATTCAACCAGGTCGCGCCCAAGGATTCCAGTGGAAAGCCCATCATCAATCAGGCCATCACCGATGACGATCGCAAGTTAGTCATGGATGCGCTGATGGAGCAATGCGACGCCCTCGACGGCCTGGCCGACGGCCTCATCTCCGATCCGCTCGCCTGCCATTTCGACCCCGAGTCGTTGGCCTGCAAGCCAGGCCAAACCGCCGCCTGCCTCGCGCCTGAAAAAGCCGCGGCCATCAAGAAGGCATTCGACGGTCCGAAAACTTCGCGCGGAGTTCAGGTCTATCGACCCTTTCTTTATGACTCCGGCATTGCAGCCACTGGCGGAATCAGGGGAATCCTCGTTCCCGGGCCCGGCATCTTCGGACCACCGCCCACCGCCACTGAAGTCGACGTCGACTCCGAAGCGCTCAAAGATGTTCAGCCGCTGGTCGATTCAACAGCCACCAACCTGTCCACCTTCGCCGCCCATGGCGGCAAGCTGATCTTCTTCCATGGCGACAGCGATCCGTGGTTCTCGCCCCTCGATACATTCGATTACTTCAAGGGCATGACGGCGGCAAATGGCGGGTCCGATGCCGTTTCTAAATGGAGCCAATTCTATTTCGTGCCCGGAATGAGTCACTGTGCCGGCGGCCCTTCGCTCGATCAATTCGACCTGCTTGGCGCACTGTCCAATTGGGTTGAGAAAGGCGTCACGCCCCAGTCCGTCATCGCCAGGGGAAAGACCTTCCCCGGCCGCAGCCGGCCCCTTTGCCCCTACCCAACGCACGCCCAATACAAAGGCCAGGGCAACACCGAAGACGCGAGCAGCTTCGAATGTCGTTGACCGCCTCAGCCATTTTCCATGGCAGGTCTGTCACGCTCGACAACCGAACACTCGCAGCGATCAGTTCTCTGAGGTTTTCGTTTTCCCGGCTTTCACGTCGGCGTCCGTCAGGACCCGGAACTGCGAACCGAAGCGCCGGTATTTGAGGAACTCGAATTCATTCAGGACAGGCCGGCTTTTCGTTTGCTGCAGGCTCACCGCTCCGCGCACCGGCAGCAGGAAATCGCTGCCTTCCATGGGCACCCAGGCGTAGTCGATCGACAAGCTGGAGGCCTTGATCAGGAGTTCCGAAGGAATGTCGTCGGCATCGATGCTGATGCGGCGGACGCTGAATGTCGCCGGATCGATGTACACAAGTCCCTCGAAACCCGCGTGGCCGGTACGGCCGTCATGATCGGTAAGGTCGAATCCGGAGTTGTCGCGGCCGACCTTGACCGCGAAGACCTGGATCGGCTGACCGTCGATGAACGCCGTTTGCTTCCATGTAAAGACCGCCTTGGCTGACGGATTGAAGATCACATGGAACATTGCGCCAAACTCGCCCGCGGAATGCATAAACTGGAGCTGATCGGGCTGCGCTTCGCTGCGATCGCCATTGAGCATCACGGTGCTGCGCGATTCACCGTGGTCGACATATTTCATCAGCTCCACCAGCGTGTCTTTATGCCTCCAATCGCCATGGCCGGTTGCATCCACTGAGTGGTTGGTCACCTCGTAGCAGTAAAAATTCACGAGCGAGTCAGACCATCCCAGCGCGCGCTGTCGAGCACCCTCGATCATCGCCTGGATCTCCGCGTCCGTCGGTGGCGGCACCGCGGTCTTCGGGCTCGTCACAATAAACTGGCTGTTGGCAGTTGAAGCCTCTGAGACTACTTGTGAGTTGATCTCACCCCCGCCAGATGAACCGCCCGCGCTGAGCGAAGAATCGGCCGAGCCTGCCGAGGTCGCATCGCCTTCTACTTTGAACGAAACCGCGCTCGACGCAGTTGCGCCGTCCTGGCTGAGCAGCGCTTTCACCTGGTAATCGCCGGGAGCAAAGGAATGGCCATGAATGGAGCCAAGATATGGAATCGCCGCACCGGTGCCGGAGACCTTGTCGAGTTCCATCGGCATCTGCGTGAGCATTTGGCCGTTGCGGAAGATCTGCATGCGAAGCTCTGGCTGGCTCTGGCTGCCGGCAATCGGATGCACCAGGAAGAAGAGCGAAAGCATGCGCGTGTCTGCCGGCAGCTCCGTCGCCAGATTCGGCACAACGTGCCCGTCGCCGAAGCGCATGGGCTCGAAGGTCTCGTTGTCTTCGTCAGCAGGCTTCACGCTTTCCACCAGCGCAACATCGCTCAGCGCGGGCCCTTCGGCGCGGGCTCGATGGTAAATGGAATGCTCTGCGCGCCTGCCTTGCCTGCGATGGAATCCATCACAGCGGCTTCCAGCGTGTAAACGCCTGGATCTGCGGAGAAATGCTCTTCAAGCGTGATCGACTGGCCGGGATTGGTGTGGATCATGTCCGCTGGCTCGTGTAGAGGAAAGTCCTCGCCGAAGTGCTGGAGAATGGCGCCTTTGCTGTCCTTGATGACGGCCACAATGGAGGCATGCACCGATGCGATGTGGGTGCTCGCATCCTCGTGGACTGCGAGCTGCGAGAGAGGGACCTGGACAGCAAGTTCACCCGCGTTTCCATCGGGCAACTGGCCCAGATGAAGGACTCCCGCGTGAAAGGCGACATCGCTCGGCAGCGGCCCCCCCGCGAGGATGTTCATGAGCGGCATTTCGAACGGCCGAATTCCCGTCGCTTCCGCAGGCGGAACAGCGAAATAGCCGGAGCGGGTATGGATCACGACGTCCTTGCGCAGCGGGTGAATGTCGATGGGCCGGAACGCACCGTCGTACTTCTTGATCGGTGGTGCCCAGGCTGCCTGGTACCAGCTGGTCAGGTTCTCCTGGAGATGCTGCAACTGGCGATCGTACCGGCCCGAACCGCCAATATAGATGCCGCCGGTCCCCAGTGCCATCGGAACCAGCGGGCTCTCGCGAGCGTCAACATCGCCAAACTCGAATCCGGCGACGTTGTGCACGGCGACAGCATCAGGTACCGCACCCGCTGTGAACCCCCCGGCCCCATTGCCCGGGAGGCTTCCGATGTTGCCGGATCCGAATGCGCTGATGTTGCCGCTGGCGCCCGACCTGCCAACTGCGACGCTGTTTGCTGAGGCCTCCATCGTGGCCTTCATCTTCGGATCGAACGAATTGGTATCCACAATGCAAAGGGTCACGCCGGCCCGATTGGCCACACCGAGAATGGACTGGGGAATACTCCCGAGGTCCGAGCTCGACGTAATCCCTTCCGAAAAATAGACGATGAACTTGCGGCCGGTCAGGGTCCGATCGCTCTCGGCCAGCGCCTGAATAGCAGCCAGCGAGGGAGGACCGTGGCGATCCTCGAGGATGCGCTGCGAATCCTCCAATGCTTTGAGGAGCAATTTTCCATTCACGCGCTCCTCCGAGCTCAGAGCGAGAGCGTCGCTGTTCTCCGTAGCCGTCAGGATCTTCTCCGCTGGGCTGAGATCGGTCGGCGGAGCCGCGAGCGGGTCGGGTGTCGCAACCGTAATGGCCGCGTCAATCAGCTGCCTGTCTCGTGTGTAGGACTGAATGAGGCGCAACCTCCCGTTGACTTGCAGGACCGCGAAGGTGAAGCCCTTCTCGGGGAACACTCCGAGAATCTTATCCGCCATCGCGTGTGCTCTTTCTGCGGCGCCCTTGCCCAGGCGATCGAACACCAGCGCGACCAGATGCTGCGATCCCGAATCGGCGGTCACCAGGCGAAGCGACGAGAGTTGAACCGGCGATCCCGCGTCGGTCACCGTCAGTTGCGAAGGTTCAAGGTCGAGGACCGGCTTATTGTGTTTGGTCCGAACCATGAGATCGAGCGATACCTCGTCCACGTTTGTGCTGAGCGAGGTACTTGCCGGAGAATCTGGAATCGCCGGCGCCGCTGCGGCCCGGCCTCCGGGTGGTGGCGTTGCCGGCGCCTGCGCCGGCAGCATCGGCAAAACCAGTAAGAAAAGAGGGATGGAAAGATGGCCGGTTCGGCTGAACTTCAGTACGGAATGAGTCCGTAGTGCGGGCATTTTGACGACTCCCGTTGCGGAGAGACAACGTTCGAAAGAGTTTGGAACTATCGGAGGCTATCGGCGACCGGCACCATCACGATAAACCGACTCGCTCTAATTGGAAAGGCTGGGTCATTGAACGTACGCCAGTGTGAATTGATGGCCGGGAAAGGGGAGATGTGCAATATTGACCAGACTGCTAGCCGTGAAACATATATTAATTCGATACTTGGCCTATTTTCCCTGGCCGGCCAAGCCATGTATCCCCATTCTGGAGGTCATTATGCCCGTAACGGTTGTCCTGGCCGTCGGCTTGGATTCGTCGCTTCTGCCGGGTCAGAGCTCAATCTGGCAATCCGCCGGATACATAGTCACCCCCACAGATTCAATCAGAGAAGCGATTGTTCTTATCAGGGATGGAGATTTCGACCTGGTGCTTCTGGGCAACACCCTCCCTCCCGATAGCCGGGAGCAACTCGCCTCCCTGATTCGAGCAATCGGTTCGCGGACACCCGTGATCAGCATTTTAGACTGCCCAACCCACCGGGATAGCTTTGCTGACGCGACCATCAGGAATGAGCCAGCCGGCCTGCTGCAAAGTATTGGAGAATTGATGGCCGAAAGGCCGAGATCGCTTGTGCCGAGTCGGACAACGCCGGGCATTGCAGTATGAGTGGCCCTAGCACGGGACCTTCAAACCTGCGCTCTTTTTCGAAGTCTTCAAGCCGGCGGATCCAACCGTCGGAATTAGGTTCACGGGTTGGAGAGGGATCGATGCGAACCTTGCAACTGATTCATCGCCAAGACAAAGGTCAAATTCAGGCCAGCCCTTTCCAGGGTGATTTCGCCGAAAACAGGCCTCGAACGAGCGAAACGCCCAACCTGAGCGAGTTTCCGGTGCCGGGCCTTTCTGCATTGAGCCGCAGTCAGGTTCGCACGCCGAGTGGTTCGGAAGGGTTTTTTAAGGATCTGTCAGCCGAAGCGCGGCGCGACTTCGCGGCCCTCGCGACACATTTCCGCTGTCCCGGCTCGACAGTTCTTATCAGCGAAGCACAGAAACCGTCTCGCATCCTTTTCCTGCTGGAAGGCGGAGTGAATATCTCCATGAACTCCTCCGATGGCAGGCGCCTCCTGCTTGGGGTTGCGGGCGCGGGAGATACTCTGGGGCTTACTTCTGCCATTTCCGGCGACTCCTCCGAGATTCGGGCGCAGGCAATGTACCCTTGCAGTATCGCGTCGCTGCGGCGCGGGGACTTTCTCGGGATTCTCTCGCGTCATCCGAGCGCCAATCAGAATGTGGCACGCGAATTATGTGCCGACCTCGCGCGAATTCGCGGGAGATTGCGAATATTCGGCCTCGCCTCGTCCGCGATGGCCAGGCTCGCCCATCTATTGCTGGAGTGGTGCGGAGCCGGTCACCCGACCAGGGAAGGTATTCAGATCAAGTGCGCGCTCACTCATCGGGAAATCGGCGAATGTATCGGTGCATCGCGTGAAACCGTCACCCGCGCTTTGGCCGACTTCAAGGCCCATGGCCTGGTGAGGCTGCGCGGCTCAAATCTCGTTGTTACGAGTCCCGACGCGCTGGCGAGCTACGCACGCATAGATTCCCTGCCGGGTCCGCACCGACCGGCTGCATGATCCTGTCTCAGAATCTCTAAAATGTCGTGGATTTGGCTCCTCAGGTAGGACTCGAACCTACAACCCTTCGGTTAACAGCCGAATGCTCTGCCATTGAGCTACTGAGGAGTGAGTGGCAACAGGATTGTCCTCTCCTACGTTAGCAAACCTCGCGGAGCGCGTCAAAGCGTCACCATCGCCTGTTACCAGGTCAAAACCCATTTCGAAACCAGCGCGGAAATTGGCCGGAAACGATACCATGGGAAAGGACTTAAAGGAGGCGCAATGCCCCGCATTTCCCGCGTTGACCGCAGCCAATTGGCCCCCGAAATTGCCGCCCTTTACGACAAGGCTTTTGCCCTGCGCGGCAACGTGCCCAATATGTTCCGCGTTATGGCCCACCGGCCTGAAATCTACGCCACCATGCAGGCGCATTTTGCCGCCGTCCTGTCGACCGGCACCGTTTCGACAAAGCTCAAAGAGCTCATCATCGTCCGCACAAGCCAGGTGAACGAGACGCCCTACTGCCTTGCCAGCCACACCATTCTCGCCCGCAATCTCGGCTGGACTGACGACCAGCTCTCACACCTCGCCGACTGGTCGCACCGCGATGACTTCACTCCCGCGGAAAAGGCTGCCCTGCGCCTCGCCGAAACCGTCACCCGCAATGCCAACGCCGTTACCGACAAGCAGTTCGCCGAGCTGCGCGACTTTTATTCTGAAGGCGAGATCGTGGAGCTGCTCTGCGCTATCGGCCTCTTCAACTACTTCAACCGCTTCAACAACGCCTTGCAGATGGAGCCAACCAAGCCCGGAGAGGGCGGCGCCAGGGAACCCGCGCCCCAAGCCGAAACCGCCGTCGCGCATTAAGCTCACCACGAAAATGGGTGCCCCATCCTAAACGCGAATGCGTTTAGGGGAGATAGCCCAGACCTCAAGCAAACTCATCGACCACGGAGCCCGATGCCCCTTCAAATTCCGCCCGGCCCTTTCCGCGCCTATCTCTTCGACTGCGACGGCACCATCGTCGACTCCATGCCGCTCCACTACATCGCATGGAAGCAGGCGCTTGGCGAATGGGATTGCACCCTCGACGAAGGTCTTTTTTACTCCTGGGGCGGCAAGCCGCCCGTCGAAATCATCGCCGCGCTGAACCAGTTGCGCGATCTTAAAATGCCCATCGCAGTCGTTGCCGAGCGGAAGGAGAGCCTCTATTTCTCGCTCCTCCACGACCTCAAGCCCGTCCCCGAAGTGCTTGAGCAGATCGTCGCTCAGCACGGCCAGATTCCCTTCGCCGTCGTCTCCGGCAGCACCCGCGAGTCGATCGTCAAGTCGCTCACCGCGGTCGGCCTGCTCGATCGCTTCCCCCTCCTCGTCGGTTCCGAGGACTATGCGCGCTCCAAGCCCGCGCCGGACGCATTTCTCACCGCCGCCGCTCGCCTCGGCGTCGCGCCCAAAGATTGCCTCGTCTTTGAAGACACCGACATGGGCATCCAGGCCGCAACCGCCGCCGGAATGTCTTCCGTCCGCATTCCCCAGCCCAACGAACGCAACGGAACCGCCGCCGTCACTCCTGCGTAAACAGATTTCGAGGAGCCGTCTTGTCTTCCTTCGCATTGTCACCCTCCGAAATCGCCGAGCCCAAACGCGGCCGCATCTTCTCCGCTAACACCCTCATCCTCGTCACCATCGCCGCTGCCATCGCCATCTTCCATATCCTCACCAATGGCCAATACGGCTTTCATCGCGATGAGCTCCAGTTCCTTTCTGACGCCCGCCATCTCGACTGGGGATTCGTTTCCTACCCGCCCGTCACTCCCTTTATCGAGCACATCGCCCTCGCGCTCTTCGGCGTTTCCATCGTCGGTCTGCGCCTCTCCGCGGTTCTTGCGCAGTTCACGGTTGTTATTCTCGCCGGTCTCATGACTAAGGAACTCGGCGGAGCCCGTTTCGCTCAGGTCATCGCCGCGCTCGCGGTCGGCTTTTCTCCGGTTGAAATCTTTGAAGGCCACGAGTTTCAATACACTTCGTTCGACCTGCTCTGGTGGGTTCTCACCGCTTACTTCGTCATTCGCCTCCTCAAATCAGAAAACCCTCGCTGGTGGCTGGCCATCGGCGCCTCCCTCGGCGTCGGCCTCGAAACCAAATATGCAATCACCTTCTACATCGCGGGCATTCTCGTCGGTCTCGCCCTCACCCCCGCGCGCCGCTTCCTCAAGACAGGCTGGTTCTGGGCTGGCGTCGCTCTCGCATTCCTCATCTTCCTGCCCAACCTCGTCTGGCTCGCCCATCACAACTGGATCTCCTACACATTCCTCCAGCGCATCCATATACGCGATGTCGGCGAGGGCCGAGCCGAGGGTTTCCTCACCGGCCAGTTTTACATTTGCGCTAATGTCGCCGGCGCGCCGCTTTGGATCGCCGGCCTCATCGGCTTTTTGCGCGATCGCCGCTATCGCATGGTCGCCTTCATGTATCTGGTCCCGCTCATAATTTTCTGGGCCAGCAAAGGCCGCCACTATTACATGGCACCGGCCTATCCCATGCTGCTCTCTATGGGCGCCGTCCTCGCCGAGAGCTGGCTAAGCAGGCTGCCCCGCTGGAGCCGCGTCACCATCGCTTCCGTCTGGTTCGCGGCCTTCGCGTTTATCTCGGTCTTCGAATGCGCCCGGCTTCTTCCTCTCGCGTCAAGCGGCCCGCTCAAGCAATACGCCCTCAGCCACAGTTACGACCTGAGCGAAGAAGTCGGATGGCCCGACCTCGTCCGCACCGTCACCCAAATCCGCGACTCGCTTCCGCCCGACGAGCAGGCGCACCTCGGCATCACCACCGGCAACTACGGCGAATATGGAGCCATTGATGTTTTGGGTCGCGCCTACGGGCTCCCGGAACCCATCGGCACCACGAACTCCGAATATCTGCGCGGCTACCCAACCCCACCGCCCACGACCTTCATCGTTATCGGGCTCACGCGCAAGCAAGCCGACTCCATTTTCACCGGCTGCCGCCTGGCCGCCCAAAACGGAAACTCCGAAGGTGCGCAGAATGAAGAAAGCCAATACCACCCCGACATCTTCGTCTGCGGCCCCACACGTCTCCCGTTGCCCGAATTCTGGAAAGATCATCAGGACTTCGGATGAGGCTGACCCGCCGCCTCGCTGACTCACTGACTTGCTGACTTGCTGACTTGCTAATACAGAATCACCGCCACGCGGTACTCCGAAAACGATCCTTCCGATCCCTGCGCTGGGCAACTCCCCACTGCAGCCTGCCGATAATTGCCCGATGCGAGCCGATCCACAAGCGCCTTCGGCAACTCGGTCAAATCTCCGGCCTGCCAGCGCATCACGAAGCGCGGCATCGGCCCTGCATCACCGCGCGGCATTCCTTCGTCCGCAGCGCACGCGGCCCGTGCCACGTTCGGGTCGCGCAGAATTGCCAGGCCGCTCACGCGAACGAGCGCCACCACGCGCGCCTCTACTTGCGCCGCGCTCAACGGTTCCACGCCCCGCGAGTAATCGGCCACCGCGTACAGCACTCCGCGAGCGGCCACAACGGCCACGCCCACTCGGTCCACATCCGGGCTCAACAAATTCGCGCGATGCCCCGGTGAATGCATCCACGCTTCGTGAATCGCATCCACCGACGGTCCCACTGCCACATTCTCCTCAATCACGCTGAAGTGCGCGCCAGCCTCTGCCGTCCGCGTCGTCAGGTCCGCCTCGCCGCTGTATTGGTGTGCAATCGGTCCTTCCGCTGCCATTCGCTGGCAATGTGCCAGGGCCGCGGCCGCCAGCGCCGGATCCCATTCCAGACGTCCCACTCCCGCCTGCGTGCGCGCCTCGTTGGCCAGCGCTCGAATTTCCTCCGCTTCCGCCTGCATGTTGCCTGAGCCGGCATGCGGACCCTGGGCCGCGATTTGTGCGGCAACCAGCGCGGGAAGCGCGGCGAGAAGAACCGTGCGCAAAAAGATCTTCATACTGGCTTAGACCCGGCGCTCACGCGTATGTCGCTCTGTTCTTTTCTTGAGTGCCGTTCTGCGGGCTCGCTCCCAGCGCGTTCGTGATTTCTGCTCGGCGCGAAACCGCCGAAATTGCGCACGGGAATCCCCCGGCTGGTCGCGCTTCTAAGACGGGACCGGATCTTCCGGCTCGGCCTGCGCGCTATCGAGAGCGGGCTTTCCCGCATTGAGATCGTTACGCCGTGCGACCAAAGGGAAAAGAAGAAGCGCCGGCAGTCCCACTACGCTCGTCATTACGAAGAACCATGGCCAGCCCATCTTCACTGACAACCATCCCCCTGAGGAGGCCACCACGGTGCGGCCGAGCAATGTAATCGAGGAAAGCAGTGCGTACTGAGTCGCTGTCGCCGTGAAACCGGGCGAGCATAGGCTCGAAATATAGGTGATCAGCGCCGTCCCTGCCATGCCGCCCGTGATGTTTTCGGCGGTGACGCATAAGGCCAGATAGCCGATGCGATGCCCACCCACAGCCTGCAGGACAAAAAACAGGTTCCCCGCCGATTGCAATATCCCACAAAGGATCAGCGAGCGGAGGATTCCGTACCGCGTCGTCACGACTCCGCCCAGCATCACCCCGGCAACAATGGAGAAAAATCCGAACACCTTCGATGCCGCAGCGATCTCAGGGAGAGAAAATCCCAGCGCTATGTAGAGGGGAGTCGACATCACTCCCGCCATCGCCTCGCCCAGTTTGTATCCGAAGATGGAGACGAGGATCACGGGCCAAAGCGGCCGCTGCGTAAAATCGCGAAAGGGACTGATGACAGCCCTCGAAAGCGCGTGGCGAACCGCCTGCCAGGCCGATTCCGCCGCGCGCGACGTTTCCGGTGGCACCTGCGGTTCCGGAACCAGCAAAAACACGACGAGTCCTGCTCCGACGAGCGCAGCCATTGTGGCATATGCGGCAAACCAACCGGCGTAGGCTGCGATCAACAGGCCGCCGGCGCCGGAAACCAGCATGCCGATCCGGTAGCCTGCCTGGACCATGGCTGCTCCGGGCGCCTGCTGATCGCCTGTCGTGCTCTCCACGCGCCAGGCGTCGATCACAATGTCCTGGCTCGCCGATAGAAATGCGACCACTAGCGCCAGTGCCGCCATCCGGGGCAAGTTGTGTTTCGGATCGCACGTTCCCAGACAGAGAATTGCGCCGATCAGAAGAATCTGAACGGTGATTCCCCAACCGCGCCGCCGTCCCAAAGGCAATGGCGGGGGCACGCGATCCATCACCGGCGCCCAAAGAAACTTGATGGCGTAAGGCGTACCAACCAGCGCGAAGGCGCCGATCGCCGCGCGTCGCACGCCGACCGTTGAAAGCCACGCTGAAAGTGTTGAATAGGTCAGCAGGAGCGGCAAGCCGCTCGAAAAGCCGAGCGCAAGCACCTGGAGCACGCGGGGCTCAGTATAGGCAGCCAATGCGCGGCGCCAGTCGGTTCGGGTTTGTGCTTGCCTGGTTGCGGGGTTTTCGTTCATCTCAACTTGTGTGCGCGCCTTCTCTCAGCCTACCTCCGCCGGCGCAGCTTATTCTGAAAACGTGAAACTCGGAATCATCTCTGATACTCACGGCCTGCTTCGGCCCGAAGTCCCGCCCGCCCTCGCCGGCGTCGACCGCATCCTCCATATCGGCGACGTGGGCAAAATCTCCATCCTCGAAGATCTCGCCAAAATCGCACCCGTCACCGCCGTCCGCGGCAACATTGACCGCGAAGGCCCTTGCGCCAAGCTCCCCGAAACCGACGTCGTCCTCATCGAGAACCCACCAGGTCCGAGCCTCTACATCTATCTGCTCCACGACCTCAAAACCCTCCACCTCGATCCTGCCGCCGCCAAGTTCGCCGCCGTTCTTCACGGCCATACCCACGTCCCGAACTACGTCACGAAGAAAGGCGTGCTCTATTTCAATCCCGGCTCCTGCGGCCCACGCCGTTTCGAGCTGCCGGTGACGATCGGGCTGCTGAAAGTCGGGAAAGAGGGCAAGCTCACAGCTGAAATCGTTCCGCTCAGCGTCGGCTAAGCATGGGGAATTTCGAAAAGCTGGTTAACCAGCCGTCATATCTCTTTGAGCATCGAATCTGAACTGCAGGAGCAAAGATCAGACTGATGGTTTATGCTTCCATTAGAGTCTGAGCACCCAACTCCCCGGTGTCACTCACCGCCGCGCAATCACCGGGAAGCATATCGATAATCGGAACGTCGGCTCCGCATAGTAGTCACTCGGTCAATCTGCAAACCTAAATAGAGTCTGCCCGCAGGTTCACTTCCGTTTTCCCATTCAACAAAACAGTTTTGAACCTACAGGAGATCATGATGACCTTGTCTCGGGCGCGTACCATGGCCCTATGTCTTCTCGCGAGCTTGCTTGCGGGAACTTCCGGTTGCAAAAGCCTCGGGGCGGAGGGAGGCAGAAATGGCCAGCCCGTCGAGATGTCGGGGCCGCCAACTTATAACGCCGTTTATCAGGTCAGAAATCCGCGCATCTGCGCGAAGGTCACAAGCCCGCCAACCGTCGCCCAGGCCACTGCCTTGGTGCAATGCTCGAACGAATCCGACACAACAGGCAGTGCTTCGCCGGCGATTATCCTGGCGACGGATTTGCAAGTCGAAATCGGGGCGCCGCGCAACTACATTCCCGGCACGGATAACTGGCAGAACCTGGACACGAGCGCGAAGGTTTATCCGCTTCGCGGTCAGGGCACAAGGTGGTCATGCGGAGCGGTTCCTCAGTATCCGTCTGGGCAAAACTGCATGAAGTGGCCAGCGGCGCCGGGCGGCCAGGGATCATGCTGGAAGACCACATTCGGTGACTGGGATTGCACCATGACCATTGGCTCACCGAATTGGGTCACCAAGCAGAAAGGGCCCACGACTTATTGAATCACTGGGGCGCAATCGAGGGTCGCACCGCAGTGTCATTCGAGGGTTGCGGCGGATCGAAGAGCTCCAGCTTCACATGCCAGGTTGTGGACTCATGAGGCTCGAGCGTCACCAGTCCTGTGTCCATCCCCTTCCACTCCGCGCCGAATGCATCCATGTAGTTGTACTGTTCTTCGATCGCGCAGAACGTGTCGCCTTTCGCTGACCAGAGGTGCAGTGTGCGAATCTCCGGCGAGAGCCCGCGCACGCGGATCGCATAGTTCGCCTTCGGATCGTCGAGCCACGCGTCAATACTTTTTTCGCTCTCGCCACTGCTCTCAGTGCGGGTCAGCTTTGAAAAGTTAATCGACGTCGAGGCGTCCGGCATCGTCGCGCCCTGCGGCGAGCGATAATCCTTTGGCGTTCCCTCCACCGGCTTCAACTCCCCGGTAGGCCTGCCGTCAATCGTGTCGACTACACCGTACAAATCTGCCGGCAGGTGCACACGCGCCTGCGCGCGATCGCCGCTGACGATGCGAAGGAACGGGTGCCAGCCCATCCCCATCGGTTCCGGTTCGTCGCCCACGTTGGTTGCTGTCACTTCAATATCCACCGCATCGCCTGTCAGCGCGATTCTGAAGTGCACATCGGTTTTCGAAAGCCAATGGCCGTCGAAGTCCCCGGCATGAATCACTGCAGTCAGCGTCTGGCCGTCATGAGTTTTCGCCACATGCAGGTCGTCTGCCTTCATCATGTTCAGCAGGCCATGCACGCTATAGTGGCCAAGATAATCGTTCGGCAGTTGAATGGTTTTCCCGTGCCACACGACGTTCACCAGGCTCTTATCGGCGGAGAGTTCCCCGCCGGCGCGGCTGGTAAAGGGGATGAGGAACGCGCCGCCAAAGGAATGATTCAGGTTGCCGAAAGCATCGTCCCCCTGCCCGTTCAACTGCTGCGCCGCCTCCTCGAGTGAAGGAGAACGCAACAACTCTGTCTCGCCTTTGCCCGGTAGATTCGCCGTGATCTGAAAGGTATTCAGCCCACGCCCGGGCAGCAGGGTAATCGACGTGAATTCACGCTTGGCCCCATGGGACGTTGCCTTGCGTTCCATCCGCAGCGGAGGCATTCCACCAATGAGCGGCGGTTCGGCCGCGGCGGAAAACAGCGACAACACTCCGCCAAGAAAAACGACGTACGCGCACAACAGCCGGGACGAGCGAACATTCATGCATGCAATCTTTGCCGGTCGGGGAGAACAGCGTCAAGCGAAGATTGCGCTCGTGCCAGGCGCCTCACCTTATCGTCCCACGATCTCACGAATTGGGCGCTCACCTTGTTCCCCGCGCATTCTCGTGTTCACCCTGCGGAACAAAACGTCCGCAAAAAGCTCACCAGCAAACACGTGTCACGTTACGAACAGGGGAGCGGGAATACTCGTCGCAAACCCTTGCAAATGATGTAGAAGTCGCGGAATCGGGGCTGAGGCGGGCTCAATACGCCATCGCTTCAGGTTACCGTTGGAACGCGCTGACCTGCCCCGCGTAATGTGAGGGCTCCTGGTTTTATATTGCCGATCCGCGCTCGCCGTACGATCCTGAAATCGGCAGTTCATCACCGGACATTGATCGTCAGAGTGAAACTGCATCGTCGGTTTTTGAGCCTTTCCCCTACCTTTCGGGCTGCCGGTTCACGCTATGTTTGGATCTTTTTGGCCGCACTCTACGGCGCTGCAGCAGCGTGTCCCGCAAAGAGATCGATTCACTGATGGAAATCCAATTCTAGATAAACGAGGTAGATATATGACGCTTGTCTCAATGCAGTACATACCCTTGGCCAGCGCGTATCTTTGCGAAGACTGCCACTGCGTGGGAAATTGCGCGGAACAGTGCCCGGCTTGCGCCTCCGAGGCCTTGATGGGATTGGCCGGAGTCTTGAATCGGGGACAATCGAAAGAAAAAATTGAGTCGGCTTTTCGTGTGAGAGTGAAAGTGATGTCACATCGGGAGCGCGACGCGGTGATGACTGACGAGATGGAGTTCCCGGCAGCATAGGCGGTGTTTCTGCCGATTCACCTGGTGCCGGGCGACCCGATGGAGATGATGCTCCGCATTTTCTGCCTCCGCTCTCTGCGAACTTCGAACTGTGAACTACCCGTAAACCGCCGGAATAAAATTCTGCTCGTGGATCGGCGGCCGCACGTACTTCGACTTCATGATCGGCGGCAGCCTCAGCGGTTCCGGCGTCAGGTCGCGGTAAGGAATCATCGATAGCAAATGCCGGATCACGTTCAGTCGCGCCGATTTCTTGTTCTCCGCGTTCACCACAAACCACGGAACCTGCTTCGTATCCGTCACCGCGAACATCTCGTCCTTGGCCCGTGAATAATCCGCCCAGTGCTTGCGCGACTCCAGATCCATCGGGCTCAGCTTCCATCTTTTCGTCGGCTTGTCCATCCGGTCCTGAAACCTCCGCTCCTGCTCCTCGTCGCTCACGCTGAACCAGTATTTGATCAGCGTGATTCCCGACCGCACCACCATCCGCTCGAACTCCGGGCAGCTCTGCATGAACTCCTGGTACTCGCGCTCCGTACAGAACCCCATCACGTGTTCCACGCCGGCGCGGTTATACCAGCTCCGGTCAAACAGCACGATCTCCCCCGCCCCCGGCAAATGCGCCACGTGCCGCTGGAAGTACCATTGCGTCTTCTCCCGCTCCGTCGGTGTTCCCAACGCCACAATCCGGCACGCGCGCGGATTCAATGACTCCGCGATCCTCTTGATCGCCCCGCCCTTGCCCGCCGCATCGCGCCCCTCGAACAGCACCACCACTCGCAGCCCCTCGTGCTTGATCCACTCTTGCAGCTTCACCAGCTCTACCTGGAGCCGCCGCAGCTCGCGCTCGTAGTCGCAGTCCTTGCCCAGCCTCAGCACAACCGGCGCAAACCCTCCATCCGGCGCTGCCATGCCACCGCTCAACTTCCTGTTCGCGCACACGTTCGCCAGCCCACTCGCGCCGTTCGCCTTTCCAGCCCCATCCAACTTCCCCGCCCCATTCGCCTCTCCGTGTTTATGCATCTTGTCTTTCTTCGCCATGTTTCCCCCATGCGGACTCATGCGCCGCAATTCGCGCTCCGGCACTTCCTTTCTATCGGCAAAACCCGGCCCCGTGTTTACCCCGCCCCCACTGCGTTTTGGCGCTTCCGCGCTCTCGCCAGCCGGCCGCCGCGCGAACCCGCCCACTCACTGACTCGCTCTTTCACTCCTTCACACCCTGGATCACCCATAACGACAAGAGTGTGCCTCAGTAACGTGACGAACAAGGTTCGGCAGACGGTCCACCGGCCCATCTGCACCATCAACGCGCAGATAATCGATACTGTGACCGCTCGAAACAATCTCGCTCTCTTAAATGACTATGCCGCCTATCTTCGCGTAGAAAAAGGACTTCGGCCGCTCACTTGCGAGGCCTATTTGAGCGACCTTCGCATCTTTTCCGAGCTCCTTGAAGACCGCAACGCCGTGCTGCTGTCCGCCGTCGAGGCCGACGTCTCCGCTTTCCTCGAACACCTCCGCGCCCACAACATCGATTCCCGCTCCGCAGCGCGCAAGCTGAGCTGTCTGCGCGGCTTCTATAAATGGCTTCTTCTCGATCGCCGCATTCATCACGACCCCACCGTTAATATCGAGTCGCCCAAGGCCTGGAAGGTCCTGCCCAAATCGCTCGCCGAGCGGGAGGTAACCGAAATGCTCGAGCGCGCCGCCCTCGCCGCCTCGCACCCGCAGGCCAAAGCCACCGCGCTGCGCGATCGCGCCATTCTGGAGCTTCTCTACGCCGGCGGCCTGCGCGTCTCCGAGGTCACTGGCCTTTCCGTGAGCGACCTCGGCCTCGACGCCGGACGCGCGCAGGTTCGCGGCAAAGGCGACAAGGAGCGCATCGTCCCCCTCGGCCGCTCCGCCATTCAGGCCCTCGAGCAATATCTCCGCGAAGGCCGCCCGCACCTCGAGCGCATCACTTCGGCACGCAAGAGGAAACCCACATCGCAAGATCGCTCGAGGCTTTTCCTCTCCCTGCGCGGCATGCCCCTCACGCGCCAATGGATCTGGAGCCTCGTCAAGCGTTCCAACCACTCAACCAGCCCTCACGGCCTGCGCCACAGTTGCGCCACGCACATGGTCGAGCACGGCGCCGATCTGCGCAGCGTGCAAATGATGCTCGGACATGCCGACATCTCCACCACGCAGGTTTACACCCATCTCGCTCTCGGCCGCCTCAAGGCCGTCCATCGCATGCATCATCCGCGCGGCGCGCGGCGTCCTGCCGATGCCGTCATCGAAGCCGATCCACTTTCTGCCCCGCGCCTCGGCCCGCAACTTGTTCCGTCGCGCAAGTCGGGCGAGGAAATTCGATGACCGCGACAGCCGCGCCCCCCATCTCTTCTCCGGTCGCCGATTCCTCACCGGCCAATTCAAAAATCTCGGCGTCGAAGATCACAGTATTGGTTGACGCTTACCTTCACGTCCTCTCCGCCGAGCGTGGCGCATCGGCCCACACCCTTCGGGCCTACCGGCGCGAACTGAATGGCTTCGCCGCCTGGCTCTCCGGCCAACATCCCCGCCTCACCGTCGCGCGCATCGAGCACACACACATCCGTTCGTATCTCGGCACGCTTTACGATCGCGGACTCTCCAAAGCCTCCGCCGCGCGCGCCCTCGCCTCCATCCGCAGCTGGTTCAAATGGCTGGCCCGCAATCATCACATCGAGCAAAATGCCGCCTCGCTCGTCTCCACGCCGCGCCTGCCCAAACATTTGCCACGCGTGCCCTCCATCGAGCAGTTGAACCGCGCAGTGGACTCGGTGCTCGACGACGCCGCAAGCTGGCCCGCTCGGGACAAGGCCATTCTGGAGATGCTCTACGGCTGCGGCATCCGCAACGCCGAGCTTACTGCGCTCGATCTGGATGACATTCACTGGGCCAACGAGGCCATCCTCGTACGGGGCAAAGGGCAAAAGCAGCGCTATGTTCCCCTGGGTGACTCAGCTGCCGAGGCGCTCCGAGCCTACATCGCAGAACGCGCTGCCCTGCTTGCAGCCGACGATGGGCAAAAGCCCCTGAATACTCCGGCCCTGTTTCTCAATCTGCAACTGCGAGGCCTCCGGAAGGGCGGCCAGGCGCGCCTTACCACGCGCAGCGTGGGCCGCATCGTCAAGCACATAGCCATCCTGCGCGGCCTGCCGTCAGATGTGCATCCGCACACCCTGCGCCACGCGTTCGGAACCCACCTGCTTGAAGAAGGCGCTGACCTGCGCGCCATTCAGGAGCTCCTGGGCCACGAGCGCCTCTCCACCACCCAGCGCTACACCCAGCTCACCACCGCGCAGCTGACCGCCGTCTACGACCGCACCCATCCCCGCGCTCGGTAGCAAGCGGTCTTCGACAAACCCCAGCGCCACATCCCGCGCCGCCATGCAACAGCAACTGCCCACATCACATCAGATAAATCGAGGGCATAGATCATGACAAATGTTTTAGCTGACAAGCAAGCAGCAGTCGAGGACATCTTCCGCGACGTTAACCGCATCAAGTCCGTCGTGGCCGACGCTGTAGAAGAGGGCGTTGAATCGGCACTGCGCGCCGTGAAACACGGGCGGGATGCAGCCGAGGACGCAGTCCACGACGCCCGTATCGCAATCAAGCGAAACCCTTTGCAGTCAGCCGGAATTCTCCTTGGCGTCGGCATTCTCCTCGGCGGGATCATCACTTTCCTCGCCTCGCGCCGCGACTGAGACTTCGGATCGGCTTCCGCAAAAAATTGATATCCAGGCTGTAAGCCTCCGGGTAATGCCAGCCCAGGGCCCCTGATGACAGGTCTTCGTCGTTGGGTGGCGATCGCCTGCCCTGTTGGCTTCCGCGTCGCCTGCAGGGCCCATCACATCGGGAGTGACTGTGTACCGGCCGAAGGCCTGTTTTGGGGACGTTTGGGTCACAAAATCAACGAAATTTGTCGACGGGTATCGCGACCAACTCGTTGATTATAAAAGCGTTATATGCAAAATATGCCTCAAAAGGGGCTAAAATCACTCCTCATGTCCCGGGGCCCGTGATTCTCCTCCTGATTTCAGCCGCCAGTTGCCTGAAGCGCACCTAGTTTCGAGGGGTGGCCGAGCCTGCCGCGTGTGGTCGGCAGTGATGGTTGAGGGGGTCATATGAGCCACGTAGAAACACCTACATCTTCAAGGGTACCGATTTGGGTGAATGAATCGGCAAACTTCGGAAAAATTTTTTGGTGAATGTTTTCAGAGAGTTAAGCAGATCTGAGGGCTTCGGCTTGGTTGACATCTCGAATGACGCACCCCAAGTGCAGACCAGGTATCAGCGTGCGACAAGCGATCCGCCGGTGCACAAACTGAGCGAAATTAGCCGCGGCGCTAAGTCGAATAGTCGGCATTGATGTGAATGTATTGTGCCGTCAAATCGGTCGTCCAAAACACGCACGACCCCTGCCCCAGGTTGAGCTCAATCGAGATTGAGAACTCGCGCTGACTGATGTGTTCGTGCGCCGATGCTTCGTCGAACTCCGCGGCTCGCCCGCCGTCGCGGCAAATCTGCAGCTCACCGAAGCGAATGTCTATGCGCGCGGGATCGACCTGCGCGCCCGAGTAGCCGATCGCCGCCGCCAGCCGGCCCCAGTTCGGGTCGCAGCCTGCCCACGCCGTCTTGACCAGCGGCGAATGAGCAATCGCTTTGGCCACGCGCAGCGCGTCGGCATCGCTACTCGCACCACTGATGCGCAGCTCCACCACGTGAGTCGCACCTTCGCCGTCCGAGACCACCTGCCGCGCCATCGACGTGCAGACTTCGGTCAGCGCGGAGGCAAACGCCGCGTCGCCTGCACCAATCTTCACGCCGCTAGCGCCCGACGCGAGCAACAGCACGGTGTCGTTCGTCGATGTATCGCCGTCGACCGAGATTCGATTGAAACTGACCTCAACTGCGACGCGCAGGTAGCCGTCAAGATCGGCGGGCTCGATCGCCGCATCGGTCAGCACGTAAATGAGCATCGTCGCGTGAGGCACAAGCTGCGGATGGATCATGCCCGAGCCTTTTCCGAAGGCCGCTATCCGCACCTCGCGAGCGGCACCTTCTGTGCCCTTCAAAGAAATCCGCGCAAACGCCACCTTCTCGACCAGATCCGTCGTCAAAATCGCGTGCGCCGCATCGGAAAAATCGCTCGGCTCGGAGCCCAGACTCGCCGCCAGTTCCGGCAACACCGCAATCAACTTCTCGGCCGGCAGCGGCACGCCAATGATCCCTGTCGACGACGGAAAGACTTCTTCCGCACGGCAGCCAAAAGCCCTCGCAACAGCGGCGCAAGTCGCCCGCGCCGCGCGCAGTCCCGCATCGCCCGCGGCGCAGTTGGCATTGCCCGCATTGATAGCTGCCACGCGCACGCGGCCGCCGGTCGCGCTCAAATTTTCCTTGTCGACGATAAGCGGCGCGGCAATCACGCGGTTCGACGTGAACGCGGCGGCCGCGCTGGCCGGCTCGTCCGCCACGATCAGGGCGAAGTCGGGCCGTCCACTGGCCTTAAGACCGGCTTTTATTGCACCAAATCGGAATCCTTTTGGGAGGTCGTTGCTCGAGATGTCACTCATGCGTCAAACTCAAACCCCATTTAATCCAGCCCATTTAATCTAGCAGGTGAGGGGCGCATCGGAACCGGTTCATGAGCCATAACGAAATCAATTCGCAAACCTTTCTTGAGATGCGCGCGGTCAATGTCGCGCGCGGCGACCGTGTCGTCTTGCACGACGTGAATCTTAGCATCAGCGCCGGTGAGCACGTCGCCATCCTCGGACCGAACGGCTGCGGCAAATCCACGCTCATTCTGGCCATGACCTGCCAGCTCTATCCGATCGTTCAACCAGGAATGCTGGTCCGCATCTTCGGCCGGGAGCGCTGGGATCTGACTGAATTGCGCCGCCACTTCGGCATCGTGACTGCCGGGCCCATGGGGGCCGACCTGCCAGGCGAGCGAACGGCCGTCACAGCCGGTCTCGACGCAGTGATCTCCGGGTTCTTTTCGGCCTCAACGCTTTGGCCCAATCTGCATGTGACCGATGAAATGCGCGCGAGAGCGCAAGAGGCTTTGTCGAGAATCGAAGCAACGCATCTCTCCCAGCAACTCGTCGGCAGTATGTCGGCCGGGGAGAAGCGCCGCATCCTGATTGCCCGCGCGTTGGTTCACCGCCCGCAGCAACTTCTTCTCGACGAGCCCTCCAATGCACTCGACCTGGCGGCACAGCGCGAACTGCGCGAAACCCTGCGCCGGCTCGCCCGAGAGGGCACTGGCCTGGTGATGGTCACGCATCATCTCGGCGACATTTTGCCGGAGATCGAGCGCATCATTCTCATGTGCGATGGCCGCATTGTGGCCGATGGCCGCCGCGAGGATCTTTTGACCGAACCGCGCCTGAGCGAGCTCTTCCACGCGCCGGTGCGCATTGGCCGCGACGCAGAGTGGCTGCACAGCTGGTAATGAAGAACGAGATTCCACAGGAAACAAGAACTGGTAAAGGTGGAGGCCATGGAAACCGCGATAAAACCCGCTCGCTGGAAGGTCCTCCTTGCCTTCGCTATCATCTATTTCGTTTGGGGATCGACCTTCTTCGCCATTCGCGTTGGGGTCAGTGAGCTCCCGCCATTTCTCTTCTGCGCCATGCGGTTTCTCGCGGCAGGCCTCCTGGTTTATCTCTGGGCTATCGCACACGGCGAGCGCGGGCCGAGCATGCGGCAGTGGCTTTCCGCATTTCTTCTCGCGTTTCTCATCTTCGTTGTCGACTACGGCCTCCTGTTCTGGGCCGAGCAACGCGTTCCCTCCGGCATCGCGGCCGTCATCCTGGCCACTATTCCTGGCTTCATGACATTATCTGAAATTTTCATTCTGGGCACGCAACGGCTTACCACGCGGCTCGCTCTTTCACTTCTTGTGGGATTTACAGGTGTAGCCATACTCGTGAGCCCATCGCATCTGCTCGGCAACCTCAGCGGCGCCGCGATCGACCGAGCCGGCGCTATCGCGCTCCTCATCGGAGCCATCGGCTGGTCAGTCGCATCGGCGCTGTCGCGCAAGCTGCCGCTTCCCTCGTCCAAGGTAATGAGTTCGGGCGCTCAAATGCTGGCTGGCGGAATCATGCTGGCTGCAGTTGCTGCGTTACGAGGTGAGGGTCGCGGACTCCATCTTTCCGCAGTCTCCGGCTCGGCATGGGTTGCGCTGCTGTACCTCGTCTTCGCCGGATCCATCGCAGGCTTCACCGCATACGTGTGGCTATTGCACCACGAATCTCCAACCAGGGTGGGGACCTACGCATACGTCAATCCCGTAGTTGCTGTCGTTGTTGGCTACTGGCTGGGCGGCGAGCCAGTGGGAATCCGCACAGTGGTCGGCGGTATGTTCGTCCTGGCCAGCGTTATCGCTATTACTCGTATGCGTGGCCCATCGCCGCAGAGGGCGAAGAATAATGAATTAGACCGCACGGGCGAAATGTAATTCCGCCTGGGTTTAACCGCCTGTTCCAGACCTGTGTTACCATTCGGCCAACTGGTCGACCCCCTTTTTTGAAGGGGCGGAGGGCAAAATAACATGCCGGTTTCCAGACGAGACTTCATTAAGACAAGCATCGCTGTCGGTGCTGTTGCAGGCATGGGAAGCCTGCCTCTGCATGCTGAGCGCGCGTCCGCATCCAGTTTGGTCACGCTGGGTAAATCGGGAGTCAAGGTCACGCGCCTCGCGTTTGGCACGGGCAGCAAGAACGGCTATGTACAGTCCTCGCTTGGGCAAAAGGAATTCAGCAGGCTCGTTGCTTATGCCTATGAGCGCGGGGTCCGTTTCTTTGAAACTTCGGAATCCTATTCGACGCCCGCGATGCTTGGCGAGGCGCTCAGGCCGTTTCCCCGCGACAGCTACCAATTGATGTCCAAAGTCACAACGGAAGACGAAGGCGATCCGCTAAAGAAACTTGACGAGCTGCGCCGCACTTCGCAGACCGATTACTTTGACATCATGCTGCTCCATTGGCAGCACACTGGCACCTGGCCGGCCGATACAGAGCGCTGGCAGGACGCAATTCTGGAAGCGCAGTCGCGCCAGACGATCAGGACGCACGGCGCCTCGGTCCACGGGTTGCCCGCATTGCGAAAAGTGTCCGCCACCAAGTGGCTGGAAATCGCCATGATCCGTGTGAATCATAGAGGCACAAAGATGGACAACGAAAACGACGATTGGGACGTCCCTGGCAACGTTCCGGAAGTCGTCACGCACGTCCAGCAAGCGCGCGCCGAAGGAATGGGCGTCATCAGCATGAAGCTCATCGGAGAAGGTGCCTTCACCAATCGGGGCGACCGCCAGCAGGCCATGCGATTCGCTTTCCGAAACGCTGGCGTCGACACGGTCACGGTAGGCTACAAGAACACGGCAGAGATTGACGAGGCCATCGACAACGTGAACCTGGCCTTCGCGTAATCAGCCCGCCCCGGCGGGCGAAGGCTGGTGGGCCCGGAGGGATTTGAACCCCCAACCAAGGGATTATGAGTCCCCTGCTCTAACCGTTGAGCTACAGGCCCGCCCGAGCGGTTCTCCAGTTGCCGTCTGACAAAGCCCGAATGCCAAAGTGGCTCTTTCCTCAAGAAAAAGCCGCACCGTGCTCTGCCATTTTGACGCCCGTGAACTGGAGATCCGCACTTCCTGCCAATCATAATGCAATCACTATACTTACTTGTAGCGTTCTCACCCGCTTTAGCGCCATGCGGAAGTCATTGCAGTGGATACGCCGCTTCGTAGCGTCGAGCTCGCCCAGGTAACAGAATGGGCAGACGGTCAAATCCACTCGGGCAGTGACTCTCTTGCAGTTGAAGAGCCACTCCAAACTCTTGCCGGCGGCGATCCTTTGGTCGTGACGATGCGAACTCCTGGCCACGACCGCGAACTCGCCGTCGGTTTTCTCTGGACCGAAGGCCTTATCGAGAGCCGTGATCAGATTGATGGCTTCCGCGATCCGGGGTCCAAGGCATCCCAACCTGGGAACACCATCGACCTTGAGCTGCGGAACGGCGTAAACAAACTCGGCAATCCGCAGCGCAATTTCCTGTCGACTTCAAGCTCCGCCCTCTGCGGAAAAGCTTCCATCGATGACGGGCGCGGACTGCGGCCGCTCGGCTCGGGATTCGAAGTGGATGCAGAAATCTTATGCTCTCTTCCAGAAGAACTGCGCGCTAAGCAATCTGTCTTCGAGCGCACTGCGCAACGTGCTGATCATTGGCCAAATGCTCAGCTCCATCAACCCGGACTTGCTTGAGTGTGTGGCCGTGGCCGCGGGCCAAACGCTCGGCAGCGAGCGCAAACCAGTCATCGAGCCGCCGGAACTCTTCGCGCTGCTCAGCGAATTCCGTCAACCGGAGCTCCGCCGCAGCGTAGCCCTCATCAATCGATTTCTTTTGACATTGGGGAATCAGCTGAAGAACGTGCCTCCCGAACACAGGGAGCAGTGAGCAATCGCCGGTCACGTCTCCTCGCGCGGGCAGAATCTTTATAGCCGCCCGTTCGCTTTGATGTGATTGGGAGTGAATCGTAGATGGTAGGCGAGGCGGGAATCGAACCCACAACCCCCGGCTTAGAAGGCCGGTGCTCTATCCGATTGAGCTACTCGCCCACGCATTTCATTATTGTATCTGCGAAGTCACCGATTGGCGCTGAGCGGCGCTGAGGCCGGTACCCGCAGTGACAGCCTGCAGGTAACGAACGACCGTAACTTCAGCCCAGTGCACGCCATCAGTAGAATGGCGGCTCAAAAAGGCGCAGTGGCCTCCGTGGCGTGGCTCGATGAAGTCGATAAAGGGATTGGCAAGGATCTTCGCCCTGGTCTCGGGGAAAAACCGGATAAATGGATCGTCCTGGGCGAGAAGAACGAGCGCCGGAACGGCAACGCGGTCAATGACACGCGCACTCGCGGAGCGATAGTAGTAGTCGTCGGCATCTCGAAAGCCGCAATAAGGCGCAATAATCTTCTGGTCGAACTCGCGGATGGAGCGCACGGGAAAAATGTTGCTGTTCCGATAGACGTCAGGAAACATCTCGACCTTGCGGCTGAAGTGCTGCACCAGTTTGCGCAGGAAATGCCACTCATAAATCCGGTTCCGCGGTTCGTGAAGGGCGTCTGCGCCTGCTGCCAGATCAATAGCCGGGCAAACCGTGGCCACCGCGACTAGAGGCGCGCGTTTGCCCCATTCGCCGGCGAGCTTGAGCACCAGGTTTCCGCCCATCGAATAACCGACCAACGCCACGCGCTCCAGGCCGAAGCGCTCGGTAAAGTGTCGAACCACCGCGCCCACATCCGCCGATCGGCCAGAGTGATAAAGCGTCGGTGTCAGTGCATCGGAGCCACCGCAATTGCGCATATTCATGCGGATCACGTTCATGCCGGCATCCCAGGCATGCGTCGCGATACCGCGAATGTAGCGCGAGTCGGAGGAACCGTTTAGCCCGTGCACCATCACAGCCGTGAGCCGGCCCGAACGCACCCGCTCAGGCTGCCAATGACAATGGCACAGCACGCGGCTGCCGTCGACGGGATCCACTTCCACGGTTTCAGCCACGGTAGGCAGACTAAAAACAGGGCGAGGAAGAAAGTTGCCAACGATGGTTTGAAGATGGCCGTTCGCAAGCCAGGGATGCGGCTCAAACTTCGTCAGCCAGGCCGGAGATGCCTGGTGCGCCCGGACCAGCGCGTCAGCCCGCGTCACAGAGACTACCCCCGGAATGTGAACGTGGGACCATACCATCCTTTGGATTTTTCGGGGGGAACATTGGGGCGGCTAGTGGGGATCGAACCCACGACATCCTGAGCCACAGTCAGGCGTTCTGCCGCTGAACTATAGCCGCCGTCTACCCTTTAGATTGTAGCATCGAAGCAGATCTTCAAAGAACGGCCGGAGAATGGCGAAAGTGTCGAAGCAGGAACCAGTTGTGCCCTCGGCGGCTGCAGATCCAAAGGTCACCGAGGCCGCACCAGACCGTTGGAATCGCGGCGCATGGATTTTTCGCGACGACACCCTGCGCAAGCTCGAATTCCTGCTCGACGAGGCCTTCTCGATCCCTGGAACGCCCATTCGTTTTGGCCTGGATGCCATCGTTGGGCTGGTGCCCGGCATCGGCGATGTGCTGGCGGGCCTGTTCTCGCTTGTGATTCCGCTTGCTGCGTGGATTCGCGGCGTGCCCTACGTATCGCTGATGCGCATGGCCGCCAACCTCGGCATCGGCGTGCTTGTGGGGTCGATCCCGATCCTGGGTGATGCCTTTGACGTCGCGTGGAAAGTGAACCGACGCAACTATCGCCTGCTCACGCGTCATCTGGTCGAACCGCGGCGGCACACCTGGCGCGACTGGGCCTTTCTCCTGGTTCTTGCTGGGGTTCTCGGTCTGGTGTTTGCCATCCCAGTCGTCCTGGTGCTGTGGCTGGTCATATGGGTGTTGCATCCATAACGGACCTGGTCCAAGGCCAACAAAAAACGGGTTACAATCGAAAGAGATTGTCGGGGCGTAGCGCAGTCTGGTAGCGCATCTGCTTTGGGAGCAGAGGGTCGGGGGTTCGAATCCCTCCGCCCCGACCAGCACATCCTATTGAAAAATTGTGGCGCCCAGGATAATTCGACTACGCGTCTGCCTGTTTCCCATACTGCTCCGCCGCATCATTCTCTTAAAGACAGATCGCTTCACCCTCTGCCTCTATTGCGCAGTTTCGTAGCGCACCACCGCTAACGCAGTTTCATAGGAATAGCGAGCATTGGTGTTGTCGATTTCGGCCTGCGTCTGGTTGAGCTGGGCCTGGCTGATCTCGACGATTCCGCTCAGGCCGATCTTGTAGCGCGCTGAGGCCAGGTCGAGCGCGAAGTTGGACTGATCGAGCAACTGCTTGGTCACGGCGATGCGCTGATAGGCGGTCTGTGCGTTGAGCACGGCTGTACGCACATCTCGAGCGATCGTGTCGCGCAGATTGCGAACGTTTTCCTGAGCCGCCTGAGCCCGCAGCTTAGCGTCCTTCGCATCTGCGTTGAAGAGAAAGCCATTGAAGACCGGGATGCTCAGATTGGCCCCTGCGGCACCGTACCAGGAAGACTGGATCTGATCTGCGCGCACCGGCGTTCCACCCACCGCTGCCATGGCGGAGAGCGTGGGTAGCCAAAGATCGCGCTCCGCAGTGCTGAATTGGCGAGCCGCGGTGAGACTGTCGTTCATGGCCGCCAGATCGGGGCGCGCGGAGAATGCTGCGCTGACGAGCGCTTCAGGATTGGTGGGTGCAGGAAGCGGATTGCCACCAGTCTCGTCGACAAGAACGTACTGCTGATCCTGCTCGGAACCGAGCACGTCGTTCAAAGTGGCCATGGCGGACTGCTCGCTGTTCTGTGCATCAAGCAGCAAAAGTTGTGACTGCGAGACCTGAACATCGGCAAAGCTCTTATCGAGATCGGAGCGGATCTTCGCCTTGGTCAGTGCGCCGACCTGGTCGGTTGTTGCCTGGCGCTCGGTGACAGTTTCCTGTGCCACTTTGAGCACAGCCTGCGCGGTGAGCGCCTGATAAAAGGCCTGATCCACCGTGAGAATAATGTCGAGTTCCGTAGCTCGCTCGCTTTCAAGCTGCGCCTTCAGGCTGGATTGGGCGCTGAGCACAAGATTGTGCGTGCGGCCAAAGTCGGTGATCAATTGACTGACTGTAAGGCCGCCGGCCGCGCGATTGTAAACTGTGGGATTGTTGAGCAACCCCGCTGTAATCCTGCTGTTCTCGTGCGAGTCAACGGCAGTAAGATTTCCGGTTGCCATCGGCAACTCTGCCGAACGCACTTCGCGCGCGACCTGGACTTGCGCCAGCGCAAGCAGACGCGCGACGCTGATGTTTGGATTGTTGCGGACAGCTATCTGTTCAGCGTGAGCGACGGTCAACGAAGGCCCTGTAGGCTGCGCGGCCGGCGACGCGTTGGTTTGTATCTGCGGATCCGTGGCCATTGTTGAGGCTGAAGCCTGTGCCAGGCTCGTTGCGAGTTGACCTGCCGGTGCGTCAGGAAGCGAAGACCTTTGAGCTGGCGCTGCCGCGACCAACGCAGCGAAAAAGACAGCGCAAAGAGCGAAATAGAAGACGGCTTCAGTTGGCTTACGCATGATCAACTCCCTCTAGGGCGGTTTTTCCATTGCGCCGACCGTGGATGAGGAGATACACGGCTGGAACCAGAAAAACGGTGACCACGACGGAAAAGGCAAGTCCGCCGATGATGGCGCGAGCCAGCGGCGCGTATTGCTCGCTGCCGGCTTCGAGGCCAAGTGCAAGCGGAATCATGCCCAATAGGGTGGCCAACGAAGTCATCAAAATAGGCCGCAATCGAACGCGGCACGATTCAACGGTCGCCTCCAGCAGCGGCTTGCCCTGCTTATGGAGAATGCCGGCGAACTCGACAATCAGAATGCTGTTCGAGACCACGATGCCGGCCATCATAATGACGCCCATGAGCGACATGATGTTGAGCGTGCTGCCGGTCAAGAGCAGAATCAGAACCACCCCGGCGAGCCCCGGCGGAATGGCCAGCAGAATGATGAATGGATCGATGAACGAAGTGAACTGCGCCATCAGGATCAGGTAGACCAGGAGAACAGCGATTATCAGGCCATAGCCGAAGTCGTGGAAGGCCTCGTTCATATTTACCACCGCTCCGCGCACATCGATCACAGTGTTGCGATCGTGCTTGGTGTCCGCGAGCAACTTGTTGATTCGCGTGCCGACGCCATCGAGCGCCTCGGTTTTGGTGGCCACAAAAATGTCGATCACGCGGCGAATTTGCATGTGATCAACTTCAGTGGGCGTATTGATTTGGGAAATGTCGGCGACCTCGCCAAGCGGTACGTAGCCCGCGGCGTGATCACCGCTGACAAGTTGAGGCGTCGCAGGGTCTGCCTCTCCGCTTTCCTGTGCCGGAGCATAGCCGGAGGGCCGCACGCCACGCAGCGGGATGTTCTTCATGTCCTCGAGTGACATGTTATCGATCCACTGGTTCGCATATTGAACGGTGACCATGTAGTTGTTTCCAGTGTGCGGGTCGATCCAATAGCTCGGCGCCACCATTCCGTCGGAGGTGAGCGCTGTGATCACGTCGTCGACGACGTCTCGCGTCGACAAGCCGATCAGGCTGGCACGCTCACGGTCGATGTTCAGCGCGAGACCTGGATAGTTCACGCTTTGCGGAATGTAGACGTTGCTTACGTTGGGCATGGACTGGATTTTCGTCGCAAGTTGCCGCGCAAGATTGTAGGCGTCGTCCATGTTGTTCGACTTGATCTGAACGTCGATGGGCGCCGGCAGCCCCTGGTTGATGACCCCGTCGATCAAGCCGCCCGCCTGAAAATACGTGGAGAGTTCCGGCATCTGCCGCGAGAGTGCTGCCTGCACCCGGCGCATGTATTCATAACTGTCAATGCTGTGGTCCTCTCTGAGGCTTGTCTGCACGAATGCAGTGTCCATGGACGCATTCGTGGTATAGATAGCCGAAAGGTCCGGATAAACTCCGATGTTCGACACAATCATGCCCAGGTCTTTCGGCTTCACTACGCTGCGAATCACGCTTTCTACCTTAGCGATATAGTCGTTGCTTACCTCAAGCCGGGTGCCACTGGGCATGTGCACGTCGATAATGAATTGTCCAGGATCGGTGCGCGGAAAATAGGCGCGGCCGAGAAACGGAAAGCACACCGCGAGAATCAGCGCCAGCCCGCCGAGCATGACGGCAGTGGCAAATCCCGGCCTGCGCAGGAGCTTGTAGGCGAATTTTTCGTAGCTGTCGAGAAGGTGCTGAAAGCGCCTATTAAAAACGATGAGAAAGTGCTTGAAGAAATTCGGCTTGGTCCCTTCAACAGCATCGACGTCGCCTTCGTGTTCCACGCCGAGTGGATCCTGGCGAATGAACTTCGCACAGAACAGAGGCACCACCGTCATGGCGAAAAAATAGGACGCGAAGATCGAGAACACAACTCCCAGCGCGAGCGGGGCGAAGATGTACTTGCTGACGCCGCTGAACGAAGTGACAGGAAAGAAGACAATAGCAGTCGTGAAAGTGGCAGCCAGCACGGCCATCGAGACTTCAGTTCCACCCTCCGCCGCGGCAACCGGCGGCGATTTGCCCAGCTCCATGTGCCTGAAAATGTTCTCGAGTACGATGACGCCGTTATCGATGAGGCGCGAGAAGACGAGCGCCAGTCCCCCCAGGATCATGGTGTTGATGGAACCACCCATTGAGTTGACAATCAGCAGGCAGACCAGCATGGAAAGTGGAACAGCGAGCAAGACTGCAACCGTTGCTCGCGGGCTGCCCAGAAACACAAGAATCATGACTCCCGTCATCACCAGCCCAATGACCGCCTCGCGCGTGACGTTGGCGATGGCCAGCTTGACGAAGACTGACTGATCGAAGACCACGGCGGTCTTAAGAGTGTCGGGAATATCGACGAGTTTCTTTACCGAGGCCTTGATGCCATTCACAATCTCGATCGTGTTGCTGCCGCCGCCCTGTTTGAAGATAGGCACGTAGACAGAACGCTGGCCATCAATGCGGACGATGTTGTATTGCAAAGCGCCGGAGTCAACGGCCTTGCCTATGTCCCCGACCAGCACCGATGAGTTGCCTGTTGACTTGAGCGGCATGTCGTTCATCGCGTCCGCGTCGGGGAATTGGCTGTTGGCATAGATATTGAAGTCTTTGGAGCCGATGCGCACGTCGCCGGCAGGGAGGATCAGGTTCGAGTTGTTCACCGCAGTAACGACATCGTTCAGGCTCAAGTTGCGCGCTTCAAGTTTGAGCGGGTCGACGTAAATCTGGATCTGGCGATAGGTTCCTCCGTACGGCTGCGGAACCGAGGCCCCCTGCACGTTGGAGATTTGGTTGCGCACCTGGAATTGGGCAAGGTCTTTCAGGCGAGTTTCGTTGAGCCCCTCGCCTTTAAGAGTGACCAGGCATACTGGCTGCGTCGATGCGGTCATCCCCAACACTACCGGCGGCAAGGTCCCGGGAGGCAGCCGGCGCAGGTCGGCCATTGCGAGGTTGGCGATATTGCTCAGCGCCGCATTGGGATCGGTGCCCGGCTTGAAGTAGATTTTGATCAGGCTCACGCCCGTCAAAGAACGCGACTCGCTGTGGTCCACATTGGCGGCCAGCGTGAAAAAGCGCTCGAAGGTATTGGTGATGTCGGCCTCAATCTGCTCTGGGGGCATGCCGTTGTAGAACGTTGCCACAACCACCACCGGCATATCAATCGGTGGAAAGAGGTCCACGGGCATACGCGCAACTGTTACCGTTCCCACGAGCATCACGATGAGACAAAGCATGAGAATGAAAAACGGATAGCGCAGGGCAAACTTTGGCATTATTGACTTCCTCCGTTGGCCCCGGATTTCAGGTCAATCATGCCGCCCGACTCCTGAAGAGTTTCTGAGGCTGGGGTTGAAGCAAGAATCGGGTTCACCTCTTCGTCGTCGTGGTACTTGTCCTGCCCGCCGATCACCACCCTATCGCCGGCCTGCAGTCCGGTCGTTATTTCGGCCAACTTCGATCCCTGCAAGCCAACCTGAACGACGCGAATGTGAATGTGGTTGTTTGCCCCGAGCACATAGAGCGTTTCCTGTGTCTGATCGTTCGGCACCAGCGCTTCAACAGGAATCGTGATCGTATTCTTGACGCTTGCAAGCTCGAGCGCGGTGTTGGCATACATACCGGGCGCGATGGAGAGATCGTTGTTTTCCACGTCCACTTCTGTCTCCATCGTCCGCGTTTCAAAGCTCACGTTGCGCGTGAAGCGAACAATCTTACCGGTGAAAGAGCGATTAATGGCATCGACTCGAACTTGCAACTGGTCGCCTTCATGCACGAATTTGACGTCGTCTTCGGGCACGGGAATTCGCAAGCGGAGCAGGCTGCTTTGCGAGATCCGGACAATCGGCAGCGCCTGATCATTGGAACCCGTACCGCCCTGGATGAGTGCACCCGTATCCGCATAACGCCAGACCACCACGCCCGCAATGGGAGCGGTTACAGTGGTGTAATCCTCGAGTGCCTGCACGCGCTGATTGTCGCTGTGGGCTGCTTCAGCGTGTTGTTGCGCAGCGGCCATTGCGGACTTTGCGGCGTCTACCTGCGCTTGCGAGCTCAGATCCTTAGCCTGCGCGTCGTCCAACTCCTGTTGCGCAATCAGGCCGGGCCGCGTTGCCGCTGCCTCTTGCAACCGCACGAACTGCGCATGGACCGCGGAGTACATTGCTTCATTGCTCTTGAGCTCGTGCTGCGCCCGCGTGATCTCTTCCTGGGTCTGTTTCAGATCGAAGGAGGTCTCTTCAAGTTGAGCTTTCAATTCCGGAACGTCGAGAACCGCGAGCGTCTCTCCTTCGTGCACAATGTCGCCGATGTCAACATTGATGCGCTTCATGTAGCCGCTTACCTTGGGGTGCACGTCCACGACTTGATAGGGTTGAAACTGTCCGGCCAGTGTGAGCGTATGAGAGATGTCGCCGCGCTGCGCGTCTGCGACGCGCGCCGAAGGAATGGTGGCGGCGCTGGCTTCAGGGCCTGCTCCGCCTGAGTGGCATGAGCTGATACCAATGGCTGCACAAGTTCCCGCCATCAAAAGAAGAATTCGTTTAGACATGTCCAACTACTCCTGATTCTCGACACCACGCATAGTCACGGTGAATGGGAACAATTGTGGACCGAGTGTGGGCCGCGCTCATTTGGCCGCGTTCCGCTTCAAGCCAGCTAAAGTCCCGTTGGTTACCGTAGCGTGTTCTATTTCTGCCTGCTGAGCGAGTTTGTTCGCAACAGCAAAGCTTCATCGCGGTACAGCCGGGCAGCTCAATTCTGCACGGCTCGTCGCGGTAGGACTGCTATGGAGTTAGAACCTGATGATTGAAAAGTTAGAGAGCCGGAGGAGGGCGGAAGAGGCTGGCGAACGAAAAGCCGGCAACAAGGAAACGCAGATGCTGGCCGGGCAAGACTTTGCCGGGTGCGCGGGCTGGAAACCCCGCAAACATCGCTGTCGTGATTTCAGGGAGCAATGCGAACGCTACGTGCGGGCGCGCCGGGTCCGGTGCAGGCACACCATGTTCCACGACCTCGGGCGAAGTCACGGGTTGCGCCTTTGCGGCGCGAACACTACCGCCGAAACCGGCCGCAGGACCATACCAGGCTGTCTTGGCTTCAATTGCGAAAAGAAATGCCAACAGACAGAGGCCGAAGGCAAGCGGAGCGCGCCGATAGGACGGGGAAGCGGCGAACCATCCCGACATACCGGCAGTTTATCACGCCTCCGCGAATGAAGCGTGCGCGTCGCCGAGGCGGTATCGCCTAGCGTTCGCGCGGCTCTCCGGTCGGAAGAAAGGCCACTCCTTCAAAATCAGCCCCGGACGCCAGCGCATTCCTGATCGTTTCCGAGTGGGGGCCCGTGCGCCTTTCCGCCTCACGCAAAAGCCGCAGCGCCTCTGCCGGCGTTTCCCCGGATGGTAACCGGAAGATCCAGGGAACATCGGCTGAAGTTAGAGACTTGTCGCTGCTCAGAGCCACCACTGGGACAAAGCACTTCAATGCCAGTTGTTCCGAAAGATGACTTGCATTCCGATCCAATGCCACAATCGCCAAAGCATGCTCGTCCATCAAGGCGTGTACCAATTGGGTTGAAGCTGCGCCCCAATTTTGGGTGCTCTCTACAGGCAGAACTGTCCACCGGCGGCCTCCGGATATTCCGTCGCGCAACGCCGCCAGAACCTCCGGCGATCTCGCAATCTCTGTGGCTCCGGGCCCAAAGAGAACCACACGAAGCGGTCCGGGCGGCAGGTCGGCGGATCGCGGCCCCGCGAAGCCTACCCCACCATCATCCACGCGCGCATACGGCGCTCCCGAGGGTGCGGGAAATTCCTCCGCGTCGGCGGCGCGTGATGCCTCCGGTTGCTTTTCCATCGTTGCAAGCCGGTATGTAATCGCGCCATTGTGTACGGTTCCGAGGTACATCGGCGCGACATTCTTCTGGTTCGGATCAAAAACCATGTGGCCCGTCACGCCGTCATATTCTTCAATGTCTGCAAGCGCATCGTGAATCCGCGCGCGATTCAGTCCCGCTTTGCAGATCGAGTCGAGCAGTGCATTCATGGCGTCATAGGACAACGCAGCAAACTGCTCAGGCTGTTCGTGGAATCGAGCCTCGAAGCGGCTGTTGAAATTAAGCCAGCGAGGGTCCTTGCGTGTTGGGTCGTAAGGAAAAACAGCTTCGAAGCCCTCTGAGGCGCCGCCCGCTCGAGCCAGCAGCTCGGACCCCAACGTGCGGTAGGAACCAAAGACTCTCTGCTTCATGCCCATCGCTCGCATCTGTTTCAGGATGCCCGCAGCCTCATCTTCATCCGCCCAAAGCACAATTCCGTCGACACGCGAATCACGAATGATCCCCAATTCGCGCGAAAAGTCCGTGTCCCCCGGCAGAAATTTCTGCTCAATGACCACGGGGTGCCCCAGCCGCACTGAAGCGCTCCGAAACTTCGGGACACCCATTCGGCCATAGCGATTGTTCACTCTGAGCAACGCAACCCGCTTAAGGCCGAGCTCGGTGTAAATGTGGCGTGCCAGCGTATAGGCCTGCACTCGATCGTCCTGCAGATCCGTGAAGTACCAGGGAATGTACGTCTCAGGAATGGTGGGATCGGTCGAAGCGGAGTTGACAATCGGAATCTCGGCTTTCAGAGCAACGCGCAAAATGATATGAGTCGATTCGGAACTGATCGACCCGAAAATCGCCCAGTCTTGATCGTCGTAAATCATCTTCACTGCTTCGTCCCCGGCCGAACCCCAAATTGTTGGGTCAGTCGGGCGGCTGGTCCCATAGGCCGCTTTGGCTTGCCAGTTGTTGTAGTCGTTATGTTCCATGAGCTTGAATAGCTTGCCGCCATAACCGCCGCGCGCATTCGCTTCTTCTACAGCCAATTGCGCTCCATGGAGCATGCGCAAGCCGTCGACTTGATCCGGGCCAGGCTCGACAGGGCCGAAGAAACCGATCCTGACCTCAGTGACATCCTTCGGGTCGGGAATGTCGCGCCCCGCGCCCGCGTAGATATTGGGCTCAAGATAGTTCTCGGAATACGGCTCTTCAAACTTTGCGAACGGCCTCAAATCCTGCGGCTCACTGGCGTAGGGCGCCACCGTCCGGTCGCGTGGAGGTGCGGGCGGATGCTTTCCACACTCGCACACACTGCCGCTCTGCGCTCCAAGCGACACGCAGGCGCCCACAGCCAGTACGCAAGCCGCAATCGGCACGATTCCGAAACGCATGTCGCTACTCCTTGCCGCTGTCGGCCTTTTCCGTGCGGAACATCGCAATCGCTTCAATCTCCACCAGCAACTCTGGCCGGCAAAGAATTGCTTGAATGCCAGTCGATGCAGGCAGCGGGTCGATTCCCTGCTCTTTGAAGAACGCTGTGCGCTCTTCGTTGAATGCGTCGTAATCGCGCTCGATGTCGCGGAGGTAGCAGGTAGTGCGCACGATATCGTGCCAGCTGCACCCTTCGCTTTCCAGCAGTCCCGTGATGTTTTGAAGGGTGCGCCTCATCTGGGCGCGAAAGTCGCCCACATGGACACTCACGCCTTGCTCGTCAATCGACGCGGTGCCGGAGATCAACAGAATCGTCAAGCCATTCAGGTCGATCCTCATTCCGCGCGAGAACGAACTCGGCTTGGCGTAGGCGTGGGCTTCGTTCAGCACCTGGTGATTGGTGATCGCGCGCTTCGTCACCGGTGATTGCGCGATAGTCTCCAGAATCTCTGCAAATGCACTCATAATGTTCACTCCTCATTCCTATCGTTGAAGAATTCCGTGGCTTAGCCCCTCGGCGGTGGCAACCCATATGTCGCCGCCCTGAAGATCAATGCCAATGATGTAGTTGTGTGCGGGCCCGCTGGTCACGGGAATATCCGTGACCTTCCCCTTCTCATCGCGCACCGTCATGACCGGTTTGTGCGAGATGAGCGAGCGCGTGTAAACGGCCCAGTTGGCGCCGTCGTAGTAAGCCAGTCCCTTATCGGTGCAGAACCATGCATGATTGGCGTCCGCGCCCTTCACGTAATTCGTGAAGTTCGAGGGCAAACCGCTGTCTTTTGTCAGGAAATTGTGCCAGTAGCGGCCGTCGTACCGGCTGTCGCCAAAGTACGTCGACGCCCACACGATGTTGTCGACGTAGCTCACAGACGAAACAATGTCATGAATCAGGCCCTGGTCTTTGAAGAGCACCAATTCCGTTTCGCCGTCTGGATCGTCGTATATATCCCAGCGCCCAGTTCTCTGGTCGTATTCGAGCAGCCCGCTTCCCCAAACGGCGAAGTAAACTTTGGTCGCGGTCGCTGAAACCCCATAGACCCAAATCTCGCGCATGGGCGTGTTGCGCTCGTTGTAAAGCGACCATTCGCCGGTGTGCAGGTTGAGCCTGCCCGCGCCAGACGCCGTCGCCACCCACACGTTCTCGCCTTCCACGGCAACGCTGTAGACCACATCGTTGCTTAACCCCGAGTTCAACTGCGTGTAGCTGGTAATCCGGCCGCCTGAAACCCGGCTCAACCCGCCCATGGTCCCGGCCCAGACATCACCCGTGCGCTTGTCCAGTGCCAGCGAAAGCACGGCACGGTGCGCCAGGCCATCCTTGGTCGAATAGGTTTTCCACTTCCCGTTCTCATAAAGACCCAGACCGTTTTCCGTGCCCGCCCAAATCCGGTCACCATCGACCAGCACAGCGTAAACGTGATTATCGGGAAGGCCATCCGCAATGGTGAAGTTTTCAAATCGAAAGCGTGGCATCTGCGGAAGCGCCGCTGCCGCTCTGCGGAGCGGATGCTGAACCGCCTGCGCGAATCCACGCCTCCCTCCAGCCGCGGCCAACGCGACCGCCAGCAACGTCATCGCAAGCCATTTATTTTTGGCAAACATCTTCATCGCGTCCTCAAGTATTCGATCAGGTCGTTCAATTCGTCCTTGGTCAGGTCGTTGGTGCGCCCATGCTTGTCTTGCGGGTTGTACAGGGTCCAAATCTCTTCCAAAGTCCGCGCCGAGCCATCGTGCAGATACGGCGCTGTAAGCGCGATACTGGTCAGCTGTGGCGTCTTCAACAGTCCCGGATTGTCTGTCGATCTTTTCGTCCCAACATCAAACAACTTCCGATTTGTCCCCAGAGGGCCGCTGTGGCAAAAGGAGCAGCGATTGGTTTCCGGAATAGGCTGGCCGAATTTGTCCACCGCTCGTTCGAAGATCGTCTTTCCGCGCTCCTGCGCAGCTGTGAGCACGCTACCCGGCAAACGCGAGCGGTTCGGCCTTGCATTTAGGCTGCGAATGTACATGACTAGGTCGGTCAGCGTCCGATCGTCGTAGTTCTCCGCGCGCCAGAAGTACTTTTCCGTGCGCGGGCCGCATTCGGTCGCTATGTCAGGATTCGCGCCGTTCCACTTATAAGGCGCCGCATCCTTGATGTCCTCAAGCATTTTGTTGTCGACTATGTCTCGCCCGAATCCGTTTGGCTCCAGATTCCACTGCAGCCCATCGAAGGTCGAGTCGATGTGGCAGCTTGAGCAACTGATCTGGGCCTGGAAGGAATAATGTGCCGAATAAAACGTCTGCTCTCCCCTGCGGAGCACGCTGACGGTCATCGGTCCATCGAGAGCCACGGTCTTAGCAACGTGAAGTGTCTTCGTATCGATCACGCTCAACGTGTCGTCGAGCCGGTTAGCGACAAAAAGCCTGCGGCCATCGCCGCTGAGCGCAACTCCCCGCGGATTGTGGCCCACGGGAATGCGCGCGATCACATAATTTCCGCTTGCGGAGAGATCGTACGCAAACGATCCCGAAGCGGGCCGTGGCCGCGAGTGGACGAAGTGCAACAAGCGCGTCACATCGATGGCCAACACGCTCTCTGACCCTCCAAGAGAGACGTAAAGTCGTGACCCGTCAGGCGCAATAGCCACGCCGAACGGCTGCGAAGCATATCGGTCGAGTTCGTCCAGCGGAATCTCCACCGGTTTGCCCACTGCCGCGCCGAACAGCGTGAGCGTGTATGCGAAGGCTCCGCCGTGTTCGAGATGCGCCAGCGGTATCAGATTCTTAGGATGAAACTCAGCGACGGCGCCAAGGCGTCCGTCGCCCGATAGCGCCACGTGGAAGACTCCCGCGATTGAAGGCAGGGATATGCGATCGACCACCTCCGCCCTTCGCGCGTCGATCACAGTGATCTCCGACTCGGGCGGTGTGCGGTTTTCCAATCCTGTTCTCAGTGCCGGAAGATTCGGATAGATATGTGTCGCAAACATCAGCCGGCCATCCGACGAAAGCGTAAGATAGCTCGAGCCGCGCCCTGCCAGCAGGCGCTTTTCCTCCGTGCCCGTCTGCGCATCCAAAACTGCGATGTCGCCGGAGATGCGGTTGGCGACAAAAACGTATTTGCCTTCCCGGTCTTCGACTACTCCGGACGGTTCCGCGCCCACCGGCCAAGTGGCCACAACTCCCAGCGAACGCGTGTCGATCACAGACACAGTGTCGTCCCACGAGTTCGCGACAAATAGCCGCGTTCCGTCCGGAGAAAGCGAAAATCCTCGCGGCTGGTGACCCACTTCGACGCTCTTGATCGGCGCGTAGTTGGCCGCATCCAGCACTCTCACTTCGTCGCTCTCGTTGCACAGAACATAAATCCGGCCGCCATCGTGCGAAATCAGAAGTTCCAGCGGTGACGCATATCCTGGTTCCGCCCCAGTCCCGGGAGGGGCAGCCGCATCGACAGTCGCTGCCTTCCACAACATCAGACAGAACAGAGCCACCATGAGAGCGCAGAGACCCGCAGCCCGAATGGGTTGTGTAGCCCCTCTACTCGAAGTACTGCTCATCGTGGCTTCCTTTCTCCCGGCTCCTGCACCGTGAGAATGCGATCCACCGGCTGCACATCCAGCGTCTGCACATTCCCGCTGGGCCAGCGAACGATAAGTTTGTCGATCACGCTTACGGTCCCGATTCCAAAGTGCAACCGGCCCTCATTCTGCGAAAGGAAGCCGGAACTGGCCACGCGCTCGGCGGTCCATCGTTTGCCTCCGGCCATCACTTCCACACGTGCGCCAATTCCATCGCGATTACTCTTTGTCCCAACAGGGTTCACTTCAATCCAGTGGCCGGTACTGGCAGAGACGTTATGAAGCAGTTTTCCCTCCGCGCCGAGATTCACCACATAGGCATCGACCTTTCCGTTGTTCTCATAATCCGCAAAGCATGCGCCGCGAGCCACCGTGCGGTCGCTCAATACGGAGCCGGCCTCGCGCGACACGTCCTCAAAACGGCCATTGCCCAGCCCGCGAAAGAGCGTATGCTCCTGCGGAATTAAATGAATGAGTCCGCCGTGAAAGACCAGAATGTCGAGCTTGCCGTCGTTATCAAAGTCGTAGATTCCGGAACCCCAGCTCACGTATTGCGCATCGGTCTGCGAGATTCGGTTGGATGCGCCCGCATCCTCAAAGCCGGGTTTTGCGGAAGCGGGCTGCCCGACTGGCGAACCATCCTCCGCGCTTCCGACATTCCGCAGAAAGCGGTTGTAGCTTCCATCAGTCACCCAGAGATCCAGAACTCCCCTGCCCTCGAAATCGGCGGCCACAGGACCCATCGACGAAGTGGCCTCGCCATTCTGGCCAAACGCCGTACCGGTATCGTTGGCTATCTCTTCAAATGTTCCGTCGTGCTTGTTGCGGAAGAGAAAATTCTCCGTCCGGTCATTGGCGACATAAACGTCGTCCCATCCGTCATTGTCGAAGTCAGCCGCCGTCACTCCCATGGTTCGGCCAACGTAGGCGCCGATGCCCGACTTCTCTGTCACGTCCGTGAAGGTCCCGTCGCAGTTGTTATGGAACAGCACGTTGGTCTGGCCCGCATAATCAAGCGGCCCTGGATAGTTATCCGCGGCGTAGAACGCGCGATACTTTGGATCGAACTTGACGTAGCGACCCACAAACAAATCGAGGCACCCGTCTTTGTCGTAGTCCAACCATGTGGAGCTGATGGCCCAGCCGTTCACCTTGATGCCGGCCTTCTCAGTCACGTCGGTGAAGTGGCCGTTGCCGTCGTTGTGATAAAGAACGACCTTCCCGTAACCGGTCACCAGCAAGTCTTCGTGGCCGTCGTTGTCGTAGTCTGCTGCCGCGACCGCGTCCGAATACATATCCGGGTCCAGCCCCGATGGTTCAGTGACGTCCGTGAAATGCCCGTTTCCATCATTGCGATAGAGGTGATTATGCGGCGCCGGGCTTGGCTTGTCCTTCAGTGGATAGGGGTGCATCGAGTCGTCGAGCGGCCTGCCGCTTACGACATACAGTGACGACCGCCCTGAATTGTCATAGTCAAACCAGACGCAGCCCGCACCCGTGCCTTCCAGCAACGATCCCAGCTTGGCCGACCCGAAGCTGTGCGTGAAGTCGATACCGGACTTGTTCGTAGCATCTTCAAAACGAATTGCCGATTGGAACGACACCTGAGCACCTGTGAGGGGTCCTTGCTGGGGCCCATCGCTCGCGCTCGGCGGCGTTTGGGCTGCAGAACGAACCCCTACAAGCGCGATCGCGCCGAGAAAAGCTCCGAGAACCACAGTTCTCATATCAGTTTCCATGCCGCGCCCCCGCAACCGCTTTCGCGCCGGTCAAATCCACTGGTTCTGTTGTTCGCATCAGCACATCCGGTACGCGGTTATCCGATGCACGCTCAGGTCCCGCATGACAACCCACGCAAATGCGCTGCTCGCCGCCGCGCGCCCAGAACCACCCGCGCTCCTGCCGAAGAACAGTGCCTTTGAAGTCGAGCAACTCAAACCGGATGGGCCTGTCGACCGGCACTTTCACAAAAAATGAACCGTCAGGCTCAACCGGCGCCGTTCCCATCGCAACCGCGTGGCCTTTTGCATCCAGGGCCTCCAGCCTCACCGACACTGGCTTTCCTCTCAGTTCCGCGTCGCGGCTCACGCGAGCATCCAACGCCAGCAGGTTCGCGTAGTCCCAAGGATGCAAGCCCGATGGATGCCTATTCGGCCGCAGGCGCGGAGCTACAAGTACTGGCTCCACCAGATCCTCCCCGCTCATTGCCAGAACGGTGCTCATTTTCGCCGCGCCGGGATTCCATATCTTGATCGCAAATCTTCCGTCTGTTTCCCGCCGCGCGCTCAGCAACCATGCACCTGAAGCGATCTCGGCAATCGCGCCCGCGTATTCACCTTGCGGCGCTTCAACCGGCTCCTCATGCGCCCTCGCTGAACTGAATCTCGCAAGGGACACTCCATGCGTCAGTACCACGTCTCCCGATGCCAGTTGCACTCCGCCCCAGCGAGCGCGCCCATGGTCGCAGCGCACCGATTCCACGCCCGAGCCATCGGCGTAGACCAGAAACAACTCCGGCGTTGTCCCGGTTCCCATCGGAAACTCAGCTTCAAACAGAATCCGCCCGTCATGCAGCACGTCCGCCGGAAACGCGTTTGTCCTCGTGTACGTGAGCGGCAAAATCCCCGGACCCGCCGTCGGATTCAGAAACCTGGGAATCGGCCGCCCATCATCGCTCGACTGCAATTGGAATCCCGCGACCGTGCGCTGCGCCCACAAGATCCGTCCACCCGGCAAATAGAAAGGCCGCTCCGCGTCCGTTGCCGTGGCCGTCACCTTTCGCACTGAGCGATCCTTGAGGGTCAATTCCCAAATCTGCCATGGATCGCCAGCGGCTCGCTTTCCAGCAAACAGCACCATCTGGCCATCGAACGAGACGTTCGCGTCTGCTGAGGCAGCGAACCCACTCACCAGCGATTCCGGCTTGCCGGAGTGAACAAGCAAAAGCTGTGCGCCGTCGGGAAATCGTTCCTGGCCGCGCAATTCTGCAAGCGGTTGGTAAACCGGGGCGGCGGTCACGATGAAATCCGGAGCCTGCTCTGCATCAGGCGGGAGAGAGCGCGCTGGCGAAAGAATCATCGCAATCGCTGCCGCGGTGAGCCCAGCAACCAGCGCCCTCATGTCAGCGCCTCCTCGAAGCGAGAATCAATGGAATGTGGCTGCTCCATCTTCTCTTCGCCTCGCCGCGCTCCGCGAAGCGCGATCCAGGGTTCGAGATCTGCCATCATGGCAGTGAACCCTTCAAAGTCCAGCGACTGTTCGCCATCGCTCCATGCGTTGTCAGGATCTGGATGCACCTCGATCAAAAGCCCATCCGAGCCGGCGGCAATTCCGATGCGCGCCAATGCCGGAACGAGTTCGCGATGTCCGGCCGCATGACTGGGATCGGCGACTACAGGAAGGTGCGTGACTTGCTTGAGCAGCGCAATCCCGGCGGCATCGAAAGTATTGCGCATCGCCGTTTCAAACGTGCGAATGCCGCGCTCGCACAGAATGACGTTGGGATTGCCATTGCTGAGGACCACTTGTGCCGACCGCAGAAGGTCAGCAATCGTCGCCATCATCCCGCGTTTCAGCAGAATCGGCCGACCCGATCGCGCTGCCGCCTCCAGCAGCGAATAGTTTTCCATGCTCCGCGAGCCGATCTGCAGAATATCGGCATATTCAGCCACCAGCGGAACGTCACGCTCCGACATTACCTCGGTCACGATAGCCAGGCCTGTCTCGTCGCGAGCGGCGGCGAGCAGCTTCAGGCCTTCTAAACCAAGTCCTTGAAATGCATAGGGAGAACTGCGCGGCTTGAACGCGCCGCCACGTAGAACTCGCGCGCCCGCGCTGCGCACGCGATGGGCGATGACCATGAGCTGGTGCCCAGATTCGACGGAGCACGGACCCGCCATCGTGACGAATTCATCCCCGCCGACAGCGAGATCGAGCACCGGCACTATGGTCCGTCGGCGTCGCGCGCCGATCAGAACATCGGGGGCATCGGCAAAGTGTTCCAGCCAGCCTTCGCGCACACCAAGCGCTCCATCCGGCCTCCAGTTATCAGGGAAGGCTCAGTGTACCGCCGTGGAAGGAAAATGGCCTCCATCGAAAGGTTGACATAGGAGAAACGGGTAACGCCGGTTGTGGAGCACCGACCAGCTTGTAAGCCGATGTTTTCAAAGGGGAAATCGGCCTTGAATGTTCATGCCAATGCCATTGGCGGTGGGCGATAGCCAAACGCTGCGTCGACCACGGACGCGACGCCCAGCGCGATTTCATCCGCGAATGGCCGTGCCACGATCTGCACCCCGATCGGCAATCCTTCGGGCGATGCGCCCACTGGAATCACCGCCGCCGGACAAGCCAGCGCGTTGAACCATTGTGTAAATCGCATAACGCCGAGGTATTCGGTGGATCTGCCGTCGATCGTCCAGGCGCGCTCGCCGGGTCGAAACGCGGGAATACTCGCCACTGGACAAAGCAGAACCGGATACTCGCGCATCTCTGCCAGCCCCTTTGCGCGCAGCAGGTCCAACTCTGCCCACGCGTTCAGCAACTCCACAGCGCTCAGCGGACCGGCGGCTTCCGCGATACCTAAAAACTCGCTGAAGATTGGGCTCAGCTTCGCGCGCTTGTCGCGAATCTCCGGCTCATAAAACATTGCTCCGCACTGCACGAAGAACTTCCACCATAGTCTGCGCAACGGCTCCAGCGTCCTCGGCCGAAACGGCTCCACGCGGAAGCCTGCCTCGCGCAACGCTCGCGCCGCATCGTTCACGGCTGCGCGCGTTTCTGGTGTCACCGGAACAACGCCGTCGTCCTCAAAGAACCCAATCGTTTTCGCTCGCAATTCTTCCGGGCTCGGATGTCTCAGCGCGACCGGTTGGCTGACCGGATCATCGGGATCTTGTCCGCTGAGAGCATCAAACAGCAGTGCGACGTCGCCAATCGTGCGCGCCATAGGTCCGATCGCGCCGAGGATTGAAAACGGCCCCACGCATGGTGGCAAATGCCCTCGCCCCGGAATCCTCCCGGGTGTCGGTTTGAGCGAACAGATTCCCGTAAAGTGCGCCGGCACTCGCACCGACCCGCCGCTGTCGCTGCCCAATCCCGCCGCAGACATCCCCGCAGCAATCGCCGCCGACTCGCCGCCGCTCGATCCGCCCGGCGTACGCTCAAGGTCCCATGGGTTGCTCGTGCGTCCATGAAGCAGGTTCGCGGTCTCATATGCCATCAGAAACTCCGGACAGTTGGTCGTGCCCAGAATGATCGCTCCTGCTGCACGCAGTCGCGCCACCACGACGGCATCCTCTCTCGGAATTTCACCTTTATGTAGAAGGCTGCCAATCTCGCACCGATAGCCCGCGGTTGCAATCGAGGACTTGATGGTCACCGGTAAACCGTGCAGTACGCCGCGCGGTTCCCGCACTGCCTCGAGCCGGCGTACCTGAGCCCGCACACGCTCCGGGTCAAAGTCGGCAAATGCATTGATTTCTGGATTCAGCCGCTCAATCTGTTGGATATGAGTTTCGGCGAGTTCTGCCACCGAGATCTCGCCTGTGCGCACCAACTCAAGCTGCTGTGCCGCCGGAGCCAGGACAACATCGCTCATGGCTGCATTCCCGGTGGCGTTGGCCGCGCTCCCATCTCCGGTGGCGCCGACGGCAGCAACCGATTGTCGAACCGGTAAGACCTCACGGGTTCGCCCGCTTCAAACCTGTCGTTCCAGTTCAACCGATAGTCTAGCGAGGCTGCATCGTCGGGGAATCTCTCGCTCCCCGGATACGGATATGTACTCATGCCATGGAATGGCATTTGCGCCACGGTGAATGGCGACGCATCCCACCAATCCATATCCTTCACAAACCCGTTGGCATAGAAAAAGAAATCGCGCTTCCAATGCGCGAGCAACGCAGGCAGCTTATCCGCGTCAAATTCCGCCGCAATTTCCTCGCCGCTGCCGAAAACCACAAATCTGTTATCGATGCTCTTGAGCAGCGGAGTCACGTCGCCAAAGTGTGTGTAGTTGCCGCGCTCGCGCTGAAAGGGTCCGCTTAAACTGACGAGGTTGTAGTCGTAGTCCAGGTCGCCGGGGCTCGCGCCTTCAATCTGCTTTGGATATCCCCGGAAGTGCAGCACCGCTGACGCGAGCGAAACTTCCGTAGTGCGTGCCTCGGCATTGTCGCTTTGGTCGATCAACACCTGATCCCAGTAAATTTGCAGATTCGTCATCAGCCGGATGCGCCGCGTTCCCGTCGGCAGCTTCCCCGTCAGGTCCACAACGATCGTCCGTTCCAGCCCGGCTGGGAATCCCGCATCGCCCGCAATTCGCTGCCATGTGCCATCCGGCAGCTCCGCCTCCACAAAAGGTGGAACCTCCTTCAGACCTGCCTGCCAAGCTGCGTAGAGGGAGGTCGCGCTGAAGTAGTTCACATACCCGGTCATCAGAAGCCGCAGTGGGGCATCCGGCTTGATGTCACCCAAATCAAGCGTCAGACCATGCAGATTCGCGAACCCGTCATAGGGAATCGCAGCAAATCCGCTGGCAAACACATGATCGCGCAGGCTAAGTTGCTTAAGCACATTGCGCCCTTGTCCATCCCACGCACCTGCCGGCAACCGTGCGCTTTCACTCGCCACCACTCGGCCTGACGCGAATGGCGGGTCGTCGAGGAATCGTTCGTCCGGATTCACTTCCACGCCTTCCGGATGATCGACGGCAATCATTCGCAACTGGTCGATGTAATTCACTTCTTCCATCGGCTCCATGAAGCGAACGCTGATTTTTCCATCCACAAGCGCGACATTCATGCCGTCGATCTTTACCCACTCGCCCGGATTCGGCGTGTTGCGGCGCGTGGGCGTGAACCAGTGCCCCACCACAGCCGCACCGATCACATCCGTCACAAATTCGTACCGATGTCCGTCCCACGCAAACAACAGAGGGCAAGAGCTGCCGCGGCGATCCACTTCCTTCATCGCAATCACGCGCTGTTGAGGCAAATCGATCTCGTCCTGCAGCACGCCAGTAGGCCACAGAATTCTTAGCAAGTCGACGCCCGGCGCCTGCCCCAGCCCAACAAGGATCTGCGGTGGGGCTTGTGTCTGATAGCCCGACGCGCCCGCAAGCTCCCACTTCTGCCACAGTCCGTTCGCAAACACCTCGACCTTTGCCCCAATCCCCGTCTTGTTGTCCGCATAGCCGGTCAAATCGAGTCGAACAAAGTGGTTCTTATTCGCGCCGAGATTCCGCAGCAGCAACGGTGGCGCATTCTCCTGCGTCAGAATCAAACCGGGCGCTCCATCGCCAAATACGTCAGCGGCGATAAGCCCGCGCGGAGCGTTCAGCTTCACCGCATCCAGTCCCAGGACATGACTCACATCTTCAAACGTTCCGTCTCCGTGATTGCGAAAGATCTTCACCCGGGGACCCGTAGCCGTCTCCACAATGGCCGCAAGGTCGATCCATCCATCGTTATCAATATCCACGGGCGTCAAGCTCCATCCACGCACCGCTCCCCTCAGCGGTAGCGCAACGCGCTCAAAGTGCCGCCCGACGTGATTCGGCATTTCGACGTTTCGCCACAGAGTCAGTCCTGGTGCGCCAGCATGCGTCACAGCAATGTCCATCCATCCGTCTTTGTTGTAGTCGAGCACCGCGATGCCAACGGTCGGGGGCAACTTGGCGCCTTCATACAGGGGTTGCTCGGGATATTTACCTTCGCGTGGATTCACGTACAGCCACGGCGAAGGCCCATCTCCCGTCACGGCAATGTCCACGGCGCGATCATTGTTGAAATCAGTCAGAATTGCGGCTGCCGTCTTGCCGCTCCCGCCCAGTCCCGTTGGCGCCGTTTGCTCGGTGAATGTCCCGTCGCCATTGTTGCGCCACAACACATTGGACTCATCGCCGGGCTTGAGCGGGCCGCCGGTCAAAAACAGATCGAGATCTCCATCGTGGTCAAAATCAATAAACATAATGCCCGTCGGTCGATTGCGCGGTCCAATGCCCGATTGCGCCGAAACATCCTTGAATTGCCCGTGTCCGAGGTTGCGAAAAAGCAGCACGCGATCGTCGAGAGCTATAGCCAGGTCGTTCAATCCATCGCCGTCATAATCGCCAACCGCGCACGCCACTGCATGGCCGCTGGCTTTTAACCCCATTGCCGCGGCATCCAGCCCGTCAAAGCTTCCGGCGCCGCTGTTGTGCAGCACGCGAATCGCCTGATCACCTGATTGCATCAGCACCAAATCCATCTGTCCTGAGCCCACCGCGTCGATCATGCACGCCCCGCCCGTGGTGGTCCATGATGCGGGCCCTCCTGGGCCAGCCGCCACCATCGATTGCGCGACGAGCCGAACCGGGATCATTTCCCGCGCGAGCGTCTCATGTTCTTCGATTGCCGTTACCGTCGAATAGTGCCCCTGCTCGCCATATGAAAGCCCCAAGGCCGAAGAAATCTTGGTGCTGGTTAAATGCTGAAAGCGCGCGAAATGATCCCTTGCCTCCGCGGTGCGGCCCGTGCGTTGCAGCGCGCGCGCCAGGCCGAACTCCGCCGACGCGTGCAGCGGGTTGATCTCAAGCGTCTCCTTGAAAACCTCGATCGCCTTGTCAAACTGCCGCATCTCCTCATAGCATGCGCCTTCGAAGTACCATGAATCCGCATCGCGCGGATCGAGCTTGACGGCTTCCTGAAAGCTGGCCACAGCTTCAGCGAGCTCATTGCCTCCATGTTGCGCAAGGCCCAGGTTGTACCACGCCTGCGGATTCTTCGCATCAATCGTGATTGACTTTTTGAGCCATTCTTTGGCCTGATCCAGCTTCTGCTGCGCCAGCATAGCGATGCCTTCATTGATGGCGGCCTGCGCCAGTTTCGGGTCCTTTTTAAAGGCTGCGGCAAAGCTATCCGCGGCGCGCTCTGTCGACTGCTGGCCCATCAGCGCCACACCTCGATTGTTTAACTGGATTGCCTCCTCATTGAAGTGCTGCTGTTGCCCGCTTATCGCCGGCATGCTTGCCACAACAGCAAGCGCCCACACCATTGCTCTCCGCTTCGTTCTTCCACTCACGGATCGAATTCTCCCCTCGACGCGGAACCATCCAGTGTACGCGAGTTCGCGGCCCAGCAGCGCAGCGCGGCGTGGTCCGCGCAAGCAGACCTCAAAGCGCCGTCAAGATATACTTCTGGTGTGATTCCGCCTCAGACTCCAGTGAATGGCCGCGGATTTCCCGCGCAGACCGCGTCACCACAATCTCGGCGGCGCATCGGCGTCGTCACTACCTCGCGCGCCGACTACAGCCATCTTTACTGGCCCCTGCGCGAGCTCGCCGGTCATCCTGAAGTCGAGTTGGGTGTCTTCGCTCTAGGACCGCACCTTTCGCCGCAGTTCGGAAACACGATTCAGGAAATCGAGCGCGATGGCTTTCCCATTCAGGCGCGCGTCGAGTGCCTTCTCAGTTCCGACACCGACACCGGCATGGCCAAGACCATCGGAGTTGCGATTCTGGGCCTGGCTGACGCTCTGACCGCTTGGCGGCCCGATTTGCTGCTTCTTATCGCCGATCGTTACGAGATGCTTGCCCCGGCCGCCACTGCCCTTGCCCTGCGAGTTCCCATCGCTCACATCGAAGGCGGCGAAGTAAGTCAGGGGGCAATTGACGATGCTGTGAGAAACGCGCTGACCAAGCTTGCACACATCCACTTCACTTCGACAGAGACAGCGCGTCAGCGAGTGATTGCCATGGGCGAAGAGCCTTGGCGTGTGCACCGCGCCGGAGCACCCTCACTTGACCATCTGCGACGCTCCACTCTGCTTGATCGCGCAGCTCTCGAATCGAAACTGGGCCTTGCGCTCATTTCGCCCACAATCGTTGCCGCGTGGCATCCCGTCACCATCCTGCGCGATACCAACGCAGAGGCCGATGCGTTTTTCACCGCACTCGCGCAAACGCCGGGCCAAATCCTCTTCGTTTATCCCAACGCCGACGCGGGAAGCCTCGCGCTCATCGACCGCACCCGTGCTCTCGCGGCTTCGCACGCGCACACCCACGTCTTTATCAGTCTCGACGCTGTAACGTACTGGAGCCTGCTCAGCCACGCCGACGCGCTCGTGGGTAACTCTTCGAGCGGCATTATGGAAGCGGCGTCCTTTGCTTTGCCTGTTGTGAATGTCGGAATACGCCAGCAAGGCCGCGAGCGCGCGCGCAACGTGATTGACGTCCCCGCTGATGCTTCCGCCATCGTTGCCGCGCTCGGCCACGCGCTAAGTCCCACGTTTCGCAAAGACCTTGCGGGGATGACGAATCCTTACGGCGAGGGCGATGCTGCGACGATGATCGCTTCAGTTCTCTCTTCTGTTCCGTTGGACGGGTTGCTCATCAAACAGCCGGCGCCGCAGTCGCAGTTGACCGAACCAGCGCGTGCGGAAAGACGATGACCGCGCGCATTCCACTATCCGCTCCTGACATTACTGAAGCAGAGATCGCCGCTGTCAGCGCGGTTCTACGCACGCCACATCTCAGCCTTGGCCCAGAACTAGCAGCTTTTGAAATGGAGCTGGCCGCCTGGCATGGTGTCAGCGACGCCGTGGCCGTAAGTTCCGGAACCGCAGGTCTTCATCTAGCTTTGCTTACGCTTTGTGTGGGCGAGGGAGATGAGGTCATCATCCCCTCTTTCACGTTCGTTGCCGTGGTTAACGCCGTGCTTCAGGTGCGCGCGACGCCGGTCCTCGTCGAGATGGATCCAAACACGCTCAATCTCGACCCCGCCGCCGTTGAGCGCGCAATCTCCCCTCACACCCGTGCCATCCTCGCCGTTCACACGTTCGGCGTGCCTGCGCAGATGGATGAGCTCAAGCACCTTGCGGAGCGTCATCGTTTGGTACTCATCGAAGATGCATCCGAGGCCATTGGCGCGCGTTTCGGAGGGCGCCTTGCAGGCAGCTTCGGCGACCTCGCTGTCCTCGGTTTCTATCCCAACAAACAGATCACCACGGGCGAGGGTGGCGTCGTGCTTGCCTCCAATCCGGTGCATGCGGCGCGCCTTCGCCAGCTCAGAAATCAAGGGCGCGATGCGAGTGGCGATTGGCTCGACCACGTCGAGCCCGGCTACAACTACCGGCTTTCGGAGTTGGCCTGCGCACTCGGTCGAGTTCAGTTACGACGGATCGACGAGATCCTTGCTCTCCGTCGTCAAGCCGCTGAGCGTTACGATTCCCTTCTCTCTGGAATTCCCGGCCTCGAGCGCCCGCCGCTGGCGCTGCCGCTCCGCGATCTCAGTTGGTTTGCCTATGGAGTGCGCCTGCCCGAAGGCGTCGACCGCGATCAAGTGCAGGCCGCGCTTGCTCGCCGCGGCATCGCAACCGGACGATACTTTGCGCCCATTCACCTGCAGCCAGTTTGGCGCGCTCGGAGTGGGAAAGTCGGTGGCCATCTATCGCTGACCGAATCCATTGCCCGTCGCACGCTGGCCCTCCCGTTTTTCAATCGCATCACCGCCGATCAGCAGCAGGACGTGGCGGAAGCGCTGCGCAAGGCGATCACCGACCCCGATTGAAAAGACTGCTCCCGAAACTCAGTTTGAATTGGAAACTTGCAAAGTTTTTGCCGGTTTCTGCCGGCATGAATGTAGATAGGCGATCAGATCCTTCAGTTCGTTGGGCTGAAGATCGTCCCCGAAGGCCGGCATCACTTTGCTGCCGTATACAATCTGCTGCCGCAACGCTGCCTTTGATTTCCGCCTGCCCACACCCGAGAGATCAGGCCCCTTGTGGCCGCCCACGTTCCCGATACTGTGGCAATGCTGGCAGCCGCTCTCGCTGAAAACCTCGGCGCCATGTGCTCGTTGGCTACGGGAAGAAGCAGTCGCGAAGGAAGAAAGTGCCAGAAGCAACGCAGCGATAGACAGCCCCAATCTCATTGACCTGTCCCGCCGCCATAGGTGTTGCTGTCCCCCGTCACGTTGCTATGAATATGCCACGGTACGCTTTCCGAAGTCACCTCAGGGTGTTTGCTAAGATATTCCAGCGCATAGCTGGTCGCCGTCGGATCGTCTTTTTGATCCGCAAATGCCGCTGCCTCACGAGCCGCATCGTCTTTCATGCCCAGACGGCGATACACAATGGAAAGAATGTAGTGCGCCGCCAGGTCGTCGGGATCAATCGATTGCACAGTCTCGTATTCCGTTCGCGCCTCCTGGTACTTGTGCTGCTGATAGAACGAGAAACCCAGCTCACGGTGCGCGTCGCGCGAGCGCGGGAATTGCGTAATCACATCAAGCAAATCGGCGATTGCGGCGTCGGGATGGCCCTGAATGCGATCCACTAGCGCGAGATAGTAAAGCGCCCGAGCGTTGTGTGGGGCCAGTTGCAGCGCCTTCTCCAGATTGGTGCGAGACCCGTCATAGCGCTGCCACGAGAAGTCGGCAATCGCCACATTGGTATAAGCGTCGGCGTAATCCGGACGCAACGCAACCACATGTTCGAAGGCCCGTGCGCTCTCCGCGTACTGCTGCGCATCCAGCAATCCGATGCCGTAGTTGTTCCATCGCATCCACACCGGATTATCCGCAGGATCGGGCGGCGCCGCGGGATTCGTGCCCAATGCCAGCGTCCGCGCGCGCGAGGTCATCTCCACTTCAGGCAATTCGTAATGCTTGCCCAAGCCGAAATCGATGAAATGTTGATTGAAGCGCCGGTAGTTAACTTTGGCGGAGATGGTGATCGGCCCGGACGCATTTTCAGGCACTTTGAATTGATAGCGCACAATCTGCGAGCGGCCCGACTGAATGGTGTTGTTAAAGGCGATCACCCGCGTGTCCCACACCTGGTGCAGATCGTTCAAAGTTCCGCGCAAATTGACCAGCCGATTGGTAAAGCTGTGCGCTGTTGGGTCGAGCGCACCATCCGGCCCCACCGCGCCAGAGTCCATCAGCGTGTTCCCTGCCGCATCCTTGGCTTGGAACTCCACCCAGCACTCATAAAAGTCGCGCTGCTCGGGCACCAGAGTATGTCCGATCCCTTTGTTCTGGATCACGACCGACACGGTCAGAACATCCCCTGCGACAATGTCGAACGGCTCGTTTCCAAGCGGCGCGATCAGCTTGCCACCGTTGCGCTCGATCCCGAACAGATCGACGTTGAGAACTCCATTCTGCAGAAACGCGATAGTCTTTTGCAGTTGTTCGTCGTAGCCGTAGTACTTTGAGAGCACCGTGTTGGCGCCCAGCCAGCGGTGCGACATCAGCTTGCCTTGCTCTGCCCCATAATCCGGCTCTTCAATGGTCTCTTCGGCCATGTGGCAGGTTTGGCAAGTTGACGGCTGCGGCTTCACGTAGAACGGAAGCGGATTCTGCTTGCTGAAGGAAGCCTGCTGCCACTCGTCGGAAAGAAAGATCGCGCGCTGCCATTTGTAGCCATTCAGCATTCTGGGCAGGGCCGCCTTATGGCATGCGCCGCAGAATTCACTGGTCCGGTAGAAATCCTTCATCACGGCCTTGGAGTGGCGATCGAGATGAGCCAGGATTTCCTTGTCTGGAACTTCGCCGTAGATCGGCTTGTCGTCCGCGTCCACCAACACCGCTGGCACGCCCATCACGTAACTCCCGGTGCCGCGCGCATCCACCTTCTGAATGGAATGACAGACTGAGCACGTAATCCCGTCGCCGTCGAACTTCCGATTCACCGGCGAATTCTCGGTCATCGCGCCGGAAGTCAGCGCAATAGGATTGTGGCAGCCTTCGCAGTGACGCGCATACTCGATCCCTTTTCCCTTGATCAGCAGGTTCACGTTCTTGACGTACCAGGGCGCTCGGAATGAGTTCGCGTGCGCCGATTGTCGCCATTGCGCATACGCCGCCTGATGACAGTGGCCGCAGTACTTTGCCGTCAAAAAGCTTTGCGGATCGATGAATTCGCCGGTGTCGGTGGTGGCATTCGAAGGCAGAAACGGCCTGTCCGCGCCAAAGCGATAGTTGTAGTGCGAGGCCACGCTTTGCGAATACTGCGAGCGCTGTGCCGAAGGGTCGTCGACGGCATAAGCGGGCCGCGTCCGCCACGCCATTACGGCACACGCAATCGCGCACATGAACAGAGCACTGCAGACAAGGCGCGGAATTCGATTGGCGAAAGATCGGGGAAGCATCGCGCTAATAATTCTATAGGTTTTCGACGTAACCCTGCATCCGCCCTCAGGCAGAAGAGAACCGCCCTCCATCGAACGATGGATATGGCATTCCCTCTATCGGAGGAAGACTGGAACCTCTCGTACTATTTTCCCGTTCCCTCAGTGACCGTCACAATCCGGTCCACGCTCGACACGCTGAAGTGTTCCACCTTGCCGCTGGGCCAATGCACCTCAACGTCATCAACTTTGGCCGCCTGGCCCAATCCGAAATGCGGCCTGGGATCGTTGGTTGAGGCGTAGCTTCCGCCGCTCAGCACGTCTTCGCGCTGCCTCATGCCGTCGGCCGTCACATACAGTGTGGCGCCCACCGCGTCGCGCGGACTTTTGGGGCCGCCCACCAATTTCAGCTCCAGCCAGTGATTATGGTCCGGGCTCACGTTCCGCAACAGCACCGGGTGTCCATCCATCACATTGATCACGACGTCCAGCTTTCCGTCGTTGAACAGATCGCCCTCTACCATTCCTCTCCCGGCGATAACATCGGCCAGCCCTGAACCCTCAACAGCCGGCACGGCTTCGAACTTCTTGCCGCCGATGTTGTGGAACAGCATGGGACGCTCCGCCCAGCTCGTGCCCCATGAGTGCTGGTCCGCCTGCGGATAGACGTGGCCGTCGGACATCATCAGGTCTTTCCAGCCATCATTGTCGTAGTCAAGGAACGCATCGCCCCAGCCCAGGAATGGCACCGAAATCTCGCCAATGCCCATCTGGTAGCTGACGTCCGTCATGTTTCCGTCGCCGTCGTTTCGGTAAAGCACCTTGTAGTCGTCGGAGAAAGTCGTGTTGAAGATGTCTTCCCTGCCGTTGTTTTCAAAATCGCCTGCCGCGATGCCCATTGACGCAGTTTCTCGCCCAGCCTCGTCCAGCGCGTAGCCCGACGAATAACTGTCGTCTTCAAACGTACCGTCCCCTTTATTGACGTAGAGATAGTTTGGCGTGGAATCGTTGGCCACCAGCAAATCCACCTTGCCGTCGTTATTGATGTCCACAAAGAGCGCGCTCAGCCCGTAGTAGCCGGGGGCGTCTGCTACACCGGCCTTTTCGCTCACATCGGTAAATGTTCCGTCGCCGTTGTTGTGGAACAAATGGTCCGGCTCGCCCTTGAGCCCGCGTGGTCCGCAAATCACCGGCACTCCGCGGAAGGTGCAGTAGGTATCGGGGACGCCGTTCTCGCCGCCCGAGGGCAGGTTGTTTCGATCGAAATGGACGTAACCCGGCACGAACAGGTCCAGGCGCCCATCACCGTCATAATCGCCCCACGTCGCGCCGGTCGACCAGTTCCCCAGCTGCACCCCTGCCTTCTCCGCGACATCCGTAAACGTTCCGTCGTGATTGTTGTGGTAAAGCCGGTTCTTGCCCCAGTTGGTCACGTAAATATCCGGCCAGCCGTCGTTGTCGTAGTCCGCGATGGCCACGCCGATTCCCCATCGGTCGTTGGTCACGCCCGCGTGGGCCGCCACATCCGTAAAGGTCCCGTCGTGGTTGTTATGGAACAGTGCCGCGTGCGGCGGAGTCTCCTTGCCGTCCAGTGCGTCGAACGTAGAGCCATTGACCACGTAAATATCGAGCCATCCGTCGTTGTCGTAGTCGATCAGGCCAATCCCCCCGCCTTTCGTTTCGATAATGTATTTCTTCCCGGGCGTGCCCATCTTGTGGGTCCACTTGGTCATCCCTGCCTTCTCCGAAACATCCTCGAAGATGACGGGCCCGCTCTTTTGAAAGCCGCCGGCCGTGATTGGCCGATGCTGCTCGTCGAACTGGGCCTGCTCCGGAGAACCGCCGTTGACGCCGCCTGCGCCTGGCGCCTGGGCTGTGGTCGAGGGTGTTTGAGCGGATTGCGATGAGGAAGGCGGAGCGGAATCTGTGGCTTGCGCGGAAACATATGCGGGAATCCCTCCCGCCAGCAGTCCGCAGAGAGTGGCTGTACGCAAAAACTCAAACATGGCAGCAAGTATACGGGGCTGGATCGACTGAAGTCTCGACCGAAGGGTGGAGAAAACCGCCGGATTCAACCTCTGCAGTTGCGTTTGCAGCTTACTGCCCGCCCAACTTATAGGAAATTCCAAACCGCCCAATCTGGATCAGCGCCTTCTCGCCCGGCGGCCAGATGTGTAGGCTCTCCACCCGCGTTGGCCCTGCAATCCGGTGCGCTTCTGCGGTTCCGACCGGTGCGCCCGTGGCTGCCTGGTTGAAGTGGACACTCAAGCTTTCTTCGCCATTCTCTCGGCTCCATCCGAAGGCGTATTCACCCCGCTTCAGAACCACGCCCCCGATCTCCACCGGCGCCTGCACAATCAGGTAGTGAGAGTATTTGCCCTCCGCCGAATAGCCCGCCGTTATCAGCACCACCCCTGCAATAAAACGGCCGCGTTCATCCACGATCCCCGATGCTGTTCGCATCTCCGTCTCGATGTGTTCGCGTTCCACCGGCGCCCGCGCAGGCAAAACCGCCGCCAGCTCCGCGGCGGTAGCCTGCCGCCACACTGCTTTCTGCGCCTGGGCTTGGAGCGCCAGCAATCCCAGAAAAACTCCGCAGAAGATCGCGCTTTTCAAGGCCTTCAATATCATGATTTCGGCTTTCTCAACGATTCGATCGGAATAATTCCTCGCTGCAGCGCCGCGGTCGCCGCCTGCGTACGGTCGGTCACGCCCAGTTTGCCCAGCAGGCTGTTGATGTGGGTCTTTACCGTGGCCTCTGAAACCTCCAGCTCAGCCGCGATCTCTCGATTGCTCTTCCCGTGAACGATCTGCTCCAGCACGTCGAACTCGCGCGGCGTAAGATCCTGCGAGCCCATGCGCTCGGCCAGCCTCTCCGCAATCGCCGGCGGTATATGCGACTTCCCTGCATGCACCGTGCGAATCGTGCCGATCAAATCCTCGCTCGTCATTCCCTTCAGCAGGTAAGCCCTTGCGCCTGCCTTGAGCGCACGATAGATGTCTTCATCCCCGTCGTAAGTTGTCAGCACGATAAACCGCGCTTGCGGCGTCTCCATGCGGATGCGCTCAATCACATCCACACCGCTCATTCTCGGCATTCGCAAGTCGATCAGTGTGATATCCGGCTGATGCTTGCGAAACTGCGTAATGGCTTCCACGCCATCCGCGGCCTCGGCCACAACCTCCAGACCATCCGCCACATTCAACAGCGCCACCAACCCCTGGCGAACCACGTTGTGGTCCTCGACAACCATCACACGGATCGATTCCGTCGTCACTCTTGGACCTCCGACTCTTCGCGCGCTTCGCGGCGCGCCGGTACACTCAAACGTATCGTAGTTCCCTCTCCCCGCGCGCTGGTCAATTCCAGCGTCCCGCCAATGGCCGCCGCTCGTTCTCTCATTCCCGTCAGGCCGAAGTGACCCGCCGAAGCCGCTGCCGCCCGCTCCAATGCCCCTCCCCGTCCGTCGTCCCTGACTTCAAGAGCGACCATTTCATGACCGTACTCCAACTGAACCCAGAGTTGGCTGGCTTCCGCATGTTTCTTCACATTATGGATCGCTTCCTGCGCCACGCGCATGAATTCGCCTTCGGTCTCTGCAGGCAGTTGACGATATGCCCCAAACAGGCTGAACCTCGCCGTCAATCGGTCGCCCCCGGCCGTCTCTGCCATGCGCCGTAACTTCACCGGTAGCGTGGTCTCGTTGGCATCCTGCGTGCGCAACGCCCAAATCGACTGTCGCGCATCGGCCAGCCCATTGCGCACATAATTGCGGGTCTGGTCCAGTTGTTTGCCCGCATCCCCCATTTTGTGCTGACGCAGAAGCTCCGCCAGAACCTCCAACTGGACTGAAACGCCCACATACCCCTGCGCCAGGGTGTCGTGGATCTCTCGCGCGATCCGGCTCCGTTCGCCCAGGACGGCCTTGAACTCGCGTTCGGCTACATAGAGCCTCCGTTTCAGCACCAGCAAAATCGCCCCCCCCAACGCCAGGAGCAATAGCGCGTAAAACCAGAGGGTCTGATAGAAATGCGGCCTCAGCTCAAAGCTGAACGCTGCGCCGGTGGTGTTCCATGTTCCATCGTTGTTCGCGGCCTGTACCCGGAACGTGTACTTTCCCGGCGGAATGTTGGTGTAATAGGCAGCCCGCCGCGTTCCGGCATCTGTCCAGTTGTGATCGAATCCTTCAAGCATGTAGCGGTAGCGCACTTTCTGCGGCGCCACAAAACTCAACCCGGCGTAGTCGAACTCAAAATGCACTCGTCCTGCCGAAACCTTCAACCAAGGACCTGCTCCATGCAATGGCTGCGATACATCGTCTACCTGTAGCCTCTCCAGGACCACCGGAGGCGGAATCGTGTTCACGGGAAAGTGCGGCGGTTCCACCTCCACCAAACCCCGGGGAGTGGCAAACCAAAGTTGCCCATCGCGCGAGCGCCACGCCGAAGGATGACTGTTGGTTGCGGTCTCCCGGCTGTTCAGTCCATCCGCTGTCCCAAATTCCATCCAGTGCGAACAACTGCCTGCTGTCCCCGTCCCGCCCATTTCGTTCGAGTCGCATCGGGCAACACCGTTGCCCATGGCAAACCAAAGATGCCCGGTCCCATCATCGAGAATCGCGTGAATCGCTGTCTGCTCAAGTCCATTTTGTGTCGCAGCGGAGAATCTGTTTCCATCCCACGCGTCCCACCCGTGCTCCTGCGTTCCAATCAACAGTGTCCCATCGGCACGAGGCAGCAACGCTGTCACAACGTTGCTTGAGAGCCCATTCGCCGTAGTGAAGTTTGAGATCGTGTCGCCGCGCAGCCGTGACAGCCCGGCCAACGTCGCGACCCACAGATCGCCGTGGGTGTCGCGAGCCATGGCGCCCACGAGGTCGCTGCCCAGTCCATTTTCCGTGGTGTATGTCTTCATTCCCGAGACGGCATCTGACCCTTTCTTCCCCATCCCCCAGTGCGTCAATCCACGCCGCGTGCCGATCCAAAGTGAGCCATCGGGATCAATCAGCAGTGAGCGCACGAAGTCGTCAGGCAATCCGTCGGCCGAAGTGAAGGTATCCACCGAGTTGCCGCGAATCCGGCTCAGCCCATCCGGAGTTCCCACCCACAGATCACCGTTCGGCGCAGCAGCCAAAGAAAGAATCACGTTGCTGGCCAGCCCATTTTTCACCGTCAGACTGCGGGCCACGTGCCAGCCTTCGCTGCTTTCCTCGCGGCGCAATGCGTTTAACCCATCTTCACGCGTACCCGCCCACAGCGTTCCACTGCTGTCTTCCACCACCGTCGTAATGCGGTCGGAGGCCAACCCCTGCCGTGTGTCCAGCGTGTGGAAACGCTGATCTCGCAGGATGTTCAGTCCACCGGTTTCCGTCCCTACCCACTGATTGCCTTCGCCGTCTTCCATCAGCGTGAGGATTGAAGCCGTGGCCAAAGGGTCGGTGACCGGAAAGCGGTCCACCTTGCCGTTCACCCACCGCACCAGTCCCGCATTGGTACCAATCCAAACCGCGTTTTCTCGATCGGCGAAGACAGCCTGAATCCTGGTTCCGGGCAACTCCCTGCCCACCCTCAAGGAGATCGAGGATCCCGCCGGGGCCCCTTGGAGCCGAACAGATTGCACGGAGCTTCTGTCGGCATCCACGCTCGTTCCGTTTGGCATCTTTGCTTGGAATAGGACCGCACCGGGATACTCCCCCTGCGATGGCAGCGCTGTCCGCGGAGACGCCTCCACGCTCCTCACCGGCGCAAACCGATCTCCAGACAACCGAGCGGGACCTTGTTCCGTCCACACCAGCACGGTTCCGTCGTCTCTTTCTTCAATCGTCAGGATTCCGTTGTCCGGCAGCCCATCCTGCGTCGAGAACGTCCTTGATGCCCCATCCTTCCAGTGCGCCAGGCCCGCGCCCGTCCCAATCCACAGTGCCCCGTCGCGCGCCGCCAGCAAACAGCGAATATCGCTCCCGGGCAACGCCGGAACAGAATTGCGGTCGTACGTCTGGAATTCGACGCCGTCGAAGCGCACTAGCCCGGCTTCTGTTCCCAGCCAGAGGAACCCATCCTTGGTCTGAGCCAGTGCCTGAACAGTATTCTGTGGCAGGCCATTCTCCATGGCCCAGGCTTGCCGTCCATAACTGGCGAGCGATGTCGAAGGCTCAAGCGCCGCGGCAGAAGTCGCCAAGCCCAAAAGGAAGGCGGCAACCGCGCGCCGATTGATGCCGGTGAGCAGCCGTCTGCTCACCGCGCTAAGCCAACGTACGTTGATGCGGGGTCTTGCCCGTCGGTATTCCACCGCCATCCGCTTTACCGGGCGAAGTGCACGTAGCTCTTCCCGGCATAGAGGCGGTAGCCGCCGGCTGGGTCGTCGGTCACCTCTAACGGGCGCGGCCGCGTCATGGCCGTGTCCTTTGCCGTGTGAGCCGTTAGCACGTCGTGGCCGCCCAGGTCGGTCACTAGCAGCCGATCGCCATCAAGGAAGCCGAAGCCGTACGCACCCGCGGGAAGCCTTTTCCCTGCAATCGTCAGCGAAACTTCGGTTATCAGGTAGCCTTGGTACTTCGCTGCTATTCCCGTCGAGTACCCGCTGGTGTCAACCATACTGGCCAGCACGTAATGGCCATCGGCAAACTTAACGCCCCCGGAGTTGCGCACTTGCGTGGGCGCGCTCTGCCCGCTGTAATATACAGTGGCCGGAAACAGCTTTTCGAGGTCAGCTGGCTTAAGCACGGTATTCGCTCCCGCCTGCGCCGCTACCAAGCTTGACGCACCCAACGCAACCACGATTGAAGTACCCGCCAGAACTCGAACCATCGCCTGCAAACCCATAGGGATCCTCCTGTTTCTCACTGCCACTGGAGTATAGCGCATACTCCTCGGACTTGATCGATTGAGCCGTGCCATTTCAGATCGTGCTGAACGGCATTCGCCATCGAATCGATGAACGCGGCCCACAAACTCTCAGGTAAAATTCAGGAATGACGGTTCCGTCCTTGCTGAGGGCCACAATTGTTACGCTGGCCCTGCCGTTTCTGGCCCTTGGCCGGATTCACTCTCAGGGAATGGGACATCCCTTAGCGGGCCCGCCTCCCCCGGGCGCCAAATCGATCAAATGTACCCATCGCACTATTCCCCAATTGGAGGATGATACCGCGAAAGCCGGTATCGCTTTCACGCACACTTCAGCCAAGGAAAAGAAGTACATCTTCGAATCCATGACCGGGGGCGTGATCCTATTTGATTACGATCGCGATGGCTGGCCCGACGTCTATTTTACCGACGCGCCGACCGTTGACATGGCTCTGAAGGGCCAAACAACACTCGGCGTTCTCTACCACAACAACCACGACGGTACTTTCACCGACGTGACGCAAAAAGCGGGGTTGACCAAACCCTGCCTGGCGATGGGCGGTGCAGTCGGCGACTACGATAACGACGGCTGGCCCGATCTCTACATAACATGCCTCGGCGGCAACATCCTCTACCACAACAACGGAGATGGGTCCTTCACCGACGCCACCGCCAAAGCAGGCGTCGCCGACGGCCACTGGTCCTCCGGCGCCTCTTTCGGGGACTATGACGGCGATGGATATGTCGACCTCATGGTGGCGGACTACGTCGACTTCCACCTCAACGACCTGCCGCAGTTTGGCAGCTCGTCCATGTGCAAGTATCGTGGCGTCGATGTGCAATGCGGTCCGCGTGGCTTGAAAGGCGCCGGCGACGTCCTCTTCCGCAACAATCGAGATGGAACATTTACCGACGTTTCCAAACAGGCCGGCGTCGACAATCCCAACGGTTACTACGGCTTGGGCGTGATCTGGGCCGACTTCAACAACACCGGGCGTCCGGACATTTATATGACCAACGACTCAACGCCGAAATTCCTCTACCGCAATCTGGGGAACGGAAAATTCGAAGAGATCGGTTTTGAGTCTGGAACAGCGCTGAGCAATGAAGGCGCCGAGCAGGCGTCGATGGGCATTGCTGTTGGCGACTACAACCACACTGGCCGTCCTTCCCTCTATGTCAACAATTTCGAAAATGAGAATCCCGATCTATATCGCAACGATGGCGACTGGAATTTCACTGAGGTATCTTTCCCCTCCGGCGTTGCGATGTCGGCGTTGACTTGGGTCAAATGGGGAACCGCGTTCGTCGACCTCGACAACGACGGCTGGCTTGATTTGATTACAGCTGACGGCCACGTCTATCCGCAAATGGACCAGATTCCATCCGATCCCGGTTATCGTCAGCCAGTGGTTCTCGACATGAATCTGGGCGATGGAAACTTCTGCGACGCCAGCGATCAAGCGGGTCCATCGCTCGAAATAAAGCAAGTCTCTCGTGGCCTTGCTGTCGGGGACCTCTTCAACGACGGAAACATGGACGTCGTCGTTGAAAATCTCGACGGTAGCCCTATGTTATTGAAAAATAATGGGGTTCAAGGACGCCATTGGGTCAGCTTTGAGCTCGCCGGAACCAAAAGCAATCGCCTCGCGCTCAACGCCCGCGTCAAGGTTGTCGCCAGCGGCATGACGCAGACCGATGAAGTGCACAGCGGCGGAAGCTATCTTTCGCAGAACGATCTGCGCCTGCACTTCGGTCTCGGCTCGGCGACAAAAATCGACAGCGTTGAAATTCACTGGCCCTCTGGCGCCATCGATCACATTGGCCCTCTCGCCGCCGATCAGTTCTACTCAGTACTCGAAGGCCACGGCGTCGTTTCCGCGGACGAAATCCGGCCCAAGCGCAAGACAGCCCCGGCCGCGCCTGTACACTGAGGCGCATCGAGTGGCTATCGGCCCGTCGCGGGCGCTTCGCATTTCAACTCCGCGCGGTCGATTTCGTATCGCGTCTCGAAGTCGGTCGGATTAATCTTGCTGGCCGCATCAAATTCTCTCATGGCCTTCTCGCAGTCGCCCTCAACCTCCCATACTTCGCCCAGCGCTCGATGCACCTCGGCAATCTCGGGATGTGCGCCCTCCAGTTTTACCAGGCGGTCTTTCCCCATCGAAATCTGTCCAGTCTTCACCAGCGAGTCCGCGTAAATATACTCCATCTGCGGGATGGATGTGACTCCTTCACCCGCCCCTTTCAGCGCGTCGATGCAACCCGCGTAGTTATGCGTCATGAATTGGCTCATGGCCAGCGGGCCGCGGATACCCGAATCGGTCGGGTGCGACCGAAGATAGCGGGAAAGCGGCGCGACCGCTTTAGAAAAATCTGCGGCCATGAATGCGGCGTGGCCCATGTTGTAGTCCAGCCCCTCAAAGGAGGGACTCCATGCCTTGGCCTCTTCAAAGAGTCTTAACGCCGCTGCATAATTCTCTTCCGACGCCTCGATCGCGCCCAGGTTGTTGTAGCTGTCCGCGATGGCCGGCGTGAGCTGTTTCTCAAATGCCTTCTGCTTTGCCACTGCTGAGGGATCCGGCGTATGAGGAGGCGTCGCGGCCATCCCTGTAGTGTCAACACCCGCGTTCGATGCCCCTCCGCCCGCTGGCCTGTTGTCGAGCAATCCGGCGAGCTGGCTTTTGTCCTTCGACAATGCCTTGTCCGCAAAGGCGTGCGCAATCTGCATCTCCGCGTGCGCCGCATCTTCCTGGTGCTTCTGCATCAGAATCCTGCCCAGCAGAAAATGCGCCTTCTGTATCTGATAATGGTTGCGCGACACGTCCGTCGTCAGTGCAATTGCACGCCGAAGATTCACTTCCGCTTCCGTCAACCGGGTTGTATCGAAGTACATCTGCCCCAGGTACAAGAAGGCGTCGGGATTCTTGGGATTCAGTGCAATCGCCCGCTTCAGGTACGTTTCGGCTTCGGGATACCTGCGATAGCTGACTTCGATCTTGCCCAGCGCGGCATAGGTCAGAAAGTCGTTCGGAGAAATCGCCAGTTCCTCTTTGAGTTCCGCCTCTGCCTCCTGTAGCGTCTTTTCATCTTCCCCCGCCGCCAGCAGCGCCGCGGCCACTGAATAGTGCGCCCCGGGGTAATGTGGATCTTCGGCAATCACTTTCTTGAATTCCGTCACCGCATACGGAGTAAAGTCCGAATTCCCGTAGGCCAATCCGAATTGCATGTGCAGCGCAGGACTGTCCCCATTCGCCGTCTCCAGCCCGCTGAAGACTTGTGCGGCACAATTCTCGTCGTCGAGATCGAGACAAACCACGGCCAGGTCGAATTCATTGGGAAAGCTGGGATCGAGCGAGATGGCGGCTTCCAGCTCCTTCCTCGCCTCCTGATCCCGGTTCATTCTATGCAGCGTCCGTCCAAGGATCTGGTGAGCCAGCGCCAGCCCTTTCGGGTCGTCCGGGTAATCGCTCAAAAGCCCTCTTGCCAGAGTTTCCGCATGCTTCAGGTCGCCAGCCTCGAGCGCCGTCGCTGCGTAGTCTCGTTGGAGAGACGTCGAGCCGGGGCTCAGAATCAAAGCTTCATCGAACAGTGCCGTGGCTCTGCCATAATCGCCGATCTGCGCATGGCTATTCGCCAGTTCGCCAAGCGCTTCAGCCAGGAATCCGCGGTAGCTTTCCGCCGCATGGCTCAGATCGCCGGTCTTCTGAGACCGTTGCGCCGCCTCGTAAAGGCTTTGCAGGGTCGAGCCATTGGATTGCGAACTATTTGCCGGGGACTGTGCGGCAGCAGCGGAACAGAGCAACAAAACGATAAGGGAAAGGAGACCTTTGACCATAGCAAACCCGGCATGCTGACGCGGCACCTTGATTTGCCCTCCAGCACTGTGCGGATGACTTTATTCTTTCACAGATAAAGAAGGAATCCCGGCCGGCGTGCATAGACGACGCTTCTGGCATGCGGAGATGCGCAGCATTGCTTGCCACCCCGGTTCGTGCTTAAAAAGCGCGCAAAGAAAAAGCGGGAGGCGGCCCATTGGCCCGCCTCCCGCTGGTGATGCAGAGTTACGGTTAGAACGAGTACTTCACGTCCAGCTCGATGACGCGGGCGTAGGGCAATGCTGACCTTACGGTCATCACACCGAACGCGTTCGCACCAGTAGAGTTCTGGTTGAAGTTCGGGGTGATTGCCTTGCTGGCGTAATCAACGTTGTAGTTGATCGTGTAGTAGTTGCCGTTGGCGAACGTCAGCAACGAGTGGTTCAGCCAGTCAAATGCGCTGACCCGCAGCTGTACTTGCTGCTTCTCGTGCAGATTGAACGTCCGATAGAGCGCCAGGTCGTTGTCGAAGTAGGGCGTCATGCTCATGTAGGGGAACGCCTTGCCACCTTGCGTTCCTACTGCCGGAGCGTTGAAGCACTTTCCGTTCAGGACCTGATGCGTTGCCAGACCGCTGGTCGGGTTGCAGGTGAGGACAGGCTCGATCGGGAAGTTCTCGTCCGTACCGAAGTAGGTCTTGCCTCCGATACCGGTCGTGATCCCTTCCGCGGCCGCGTTCGCCGGCAAGCCGGTGTACTGCAGCCCCAGACCGAAGTTCGGCACGCCATTCCCAAGGAACGCGGGAATGTAGCCGCCCTTTTGCCAGGTCGAGATGCCGCTGATCGTCCAGCCGCCGCCCAACCCATTCATCAACGCGCTCCCGGTATGGAGCGTGCCGCTGCTGTAGGTGTAGGACGCGTTGAAGACCAAGGGCCGGTCAAGCGCCGTCTGTCCATAGTTCAGTCCGACGTTGTACGGGTTCGTCTGCTGGCTCGTCGCCAGGTTCTTTGACCACGTTCCGTTCAAATTGAACGTCAACCGTCCTGACGACTTGGTCCATGACGCTTGCAGGCCGTTGTAATCACCGAAGCCGATGCTTTGCATCATGTAGGTTGAGTTCGTGCCGTACACCTGACCATATGGGTGCCAGTCAGCATAGTTGTTGCCTGTCGAGGTAAACGTCGTGCCATTTGGGTTCTTTCCGACGTTCTCCGGGTTGGTGGAGGTTACGCCGGTCACCGGGTCAGGCGTGAACAAAGCGCCGATCGGCATCTTGTTCTGGTTGGCCAACTCGCTGAACGTGCTGCCTTCGATATCTTCGGCGGCATCGACCAGCTGGCTGGCGGTGTTTCCAACGTAGGCGATCTCGAACTGCGTGTTCCAGGGTAGTCTCTGGTCGATGGTCAGGTTGTACGCCTGGCTCATCGGCTGACCGTAGTCCGTCGGATCCAAGCCCCACTGCCCGCCGTTACCACCTGGGCTGCAAGGAGGATTCTTAAGTGCGGAGGGGCAGGCAACATAGGCTGCGTTGTGGATGTTCTGCATTTGCAGCCTGTATCCGCCCGGCAGGCCGTAGCCCAGAACATGGGCTGCGGTTCCCTGTGCCTGGCCGTTGGCGACCGTGTTGACCTGGGTGACAAAGCGATATACGCCCCATCCACCGCGGACCACGGTGTTGCCGTGACCAAACACGTCGTAGGACATGCCGAATCGAGGATCCGGATAGACAAAGCGGTTAGGTTGGCCGCTCAGCGGTACGCCGGCGTCGATCGCATGCCAGTAGTATCCAGGAGCGTACTTGCCGTCGTAGTAATCGGAAAGGACGCGGCCCGGGTAGAACGCGGCAAGTCCGATTTTCTGCCGATCGTACCAGTGACCCACGTGCTCCATGCGGATGCCAAGTTCAAGGGTAAGGCGGCGCGTAGCCTTCCAGGTGTCGTCAACAAATGCTGCTGTCGACAACTGGGCCACATCGCCGATTGGCGCTGCGTTGTTTTCGCTGTAACCGGACATATCACCGTTCACGAAATTGGCGACCGCGTTCTGCGCCGAGCCGACCGTCGGGCCTGCTATCGGAGTCCCTGTGGAAGTGTAGCCCTGGAGGTCAGTGTTCTGGCCTGCGGAGAAGCTCATGCTGCCATCGAGGTTGTAGCTGAACGAACTCTGATAGTTATCCGTGGTCTGCGTGAATGCGCCGATTTTCAGGGTATGCAATCCCCAAACCTTGGTCAGTGTGTCGCTGAACTGCGGAGCTTCCTTCTTCACAGCGTACTTCCCGACCGGGTTCTCGAAGATCGAGGCCTGTGAGAAGTCCGGGAAGCTTTCGCCGCCGGCGCTGTTGTAAGCAGGAATGTTCGCGGACGGCGTTGCGAAGACCTTGCCGTACGTATAGCCGAGTGTGGTTCTGAACGCCGCTGCTGGGTCCGGAGTTGTGAACGGATAGCTGCCGAATGCCCATGCCGCCATGAAGTCCATGGTCGTTGAGGCGTTGAAGTTGTGCACGATGTGACCGGCCAATGTTTTGCCGTAGTTATTTTCAATTTCGCCGCCGCCCGGGAAGGGGATGGCGTTGCCCGGCGTCCAGTAAAGGTGCGCGCCATTACCCTGCGCGAATCCCGAGCTGAATGCCTGCTGGTAGCTGCCGTAAATCTTCGTGTTGTCGCCCAAGAGGTAATCCGCGCGTACGCGCCAGATCCACCCGTTGTCGACGTTCACGATCGGCTGGTAGTAGTTGTAGCCACCAGGGATGTTCGCCGGATTGGCGTTCGCCTTGGGCCAGATCTTGGCCAAAGCCGCCGCGCCGGGATCGATGAACCCTGCAGGGAAATGTTGCCCCGCATCCGTCGTGTAGGTCGAGCTTCCGGAAGTATATGTTCCGGTTGCAGCCGGAGTCGGCAGTGGCGCCGAGTAGGTAGCCCCGTTTGCCAGCACCGTGCCGCCAAGATCGCTGCACCATGAACCGCCTGGATAGCCGCCCGGGGGCTTGCCCTGGAAGAATCCCTGCGGGCACAGCGTCGTGTTGTCGGTGTTGTCGGTTGAGAAGTTGCCCTGCATCATTTCCGGAGTCGGGATGTAGGACTGGAGAATGTTCTGGTTGCCCTGGTTCTGTAGCCACTTCTCGTAGCCGCCCCAGAACAGGAGCTTCTTGTGCGTTCCTGGAACCGGACCGCCGAAGCTGCCACCGGGATAGTAATAATGTTGCGGTCCCAGCGGGGTCTTGTTGTTCTTCTGCTGCCAGCCGTTGGCGTTCAACACGTTGTTGCGCGCGTTGAAATACGCATCGGCGTGATAGTTCGCGCTGCCTGAACGGCTGATGGCGCTAACAACGACCGGGCCAAATGCCTGGTCGGCGCCGAGGTTTGAGGCCTGGACGCTGACTTCGGCCGTCATTTCAGGATCGACGATCGTCAGCGAGCCTGCCATGTTGCCGATGTCGATCATCTGGGCGCCGTCTTCCAACGTGCCCTGGCCGCCGCGGTTGACCGCGCCGTTGATCGAGTATCCATTGCCCAATGCGCCTTCGTCGACCGTGATGTTGAGGTCGTTGAAAGCCGGAGAAGTGTTGGTGAGGCCGCCGGATGCCACAGACGTGCCCGGCAGTACCTTCAGCAGCTCGCTGGTGTCGCGGCCTGCCAATGCAAGGTTGTTAATGTCCGCGGAGGTGAGAACCTCGACCCTCTGGCCGTTCTCAACGGGAATCATCTCCGAGTCAGCTGTTACTGTAACCGTCTGCGATTCCGCGCCTACGGTCAGATCGAGGGCGGGAACTGTCTTGACGTCGCCGGCGTTCAGTGCGATGCCGGTAATTTCCTTCGCTTTAAATCCCTTCGCTGAAGCCTTGATGTCATAGGTGCCAGGCGTCAAGGATGGAAACGCATAGAGTCCAGCCCCGTTGGACTGCTCTACGCGGCTTTGTTTCGTTGCCTCGTCGGTCAAAGTGACCTGAGCGGCTGGAATCACTCCGCCGGACTGATCTTCGACCGTTCCCGAAAGGGTCGCGGTGACCTGTGCTCTCAGGGTCGACGGCAAGCCGAGGACCACGAGCGCCAGCATCAACAGCGGTAGAACCGCTGCCCACGATAGGCCCCCTATGGTTAGACCTTTGCGATTCATCACTAGTTTCTCCTCCTAAATTCTCAACTCTCGCAGTACCGAGCGAGGTGAGTGCACGCGATTTTAGCCGCACGAATACACGGCTACCTCTAGTGCGTCACGAACTATAGACACTCGCTTAAATCCTTGTCAACCGAAAAGTTGATTACTACAGCCAAAAAAGCGATTTATTAAGCAACAGGTCATCGCCACCATTTCCTCTGCGACTCGAAAAAGGCCATGAATCGAGCAATCGACTGATAGGACATCACTTAGCCCGCAAGAAAACCGATTTATTTCTTCGGTTTTATGGAAGCATCCAGTGCCGATCTGTGGAATTATGTAGCTTCCCGTGAAAATGTTTCAATTGGGGAATTCAGGGGCGCCTGCATACCACCGCGTTGCGCCAATCTCATCCGACCGAGCGTGCGGGCTCGCCAAAATCGACGAATCGCCGAGCTCAATTCTGGCAGTTTTCAGGTCTATTGCACGGTCAGGTGCGCGGTCACCGAGTGGGAGAGGGGGCCCGATGTAGCGGTCACACTGAAGGAGAAGTTTTCTGGGGACAGCTTGACTCCGCAGGCCCCGATTCCCAGCGCAAGAGCCCCGCTCAGCACCGCAAGCACCATCAATCGGGTCAGGCTTCCGCGCTGCCTGCGCACTTTGCATGCGAATGGCAGTAGGATGAGCCCCAGCGCCACCGGCAACGCCTCGACGCCAAGCCGTCCTCGCGATCGCTCATCCCGCGCCGCCTTTACCGGCAGCGCCACTTCCAGCGTGATCACAGTGGGTCCAGAGCCGGCTGCGACCGAATTCGGCGAAATCGTGGGCACCATTTCGAGCGGAATATTCGGTACGCTCAAGTTCACGGCCGTTGGCATCGTCGCGCCGTTGACCGGAGTCAGCACGAGTGTATAGCTCGCCTTACCGCCCGCGGGAACACTGGCGCTGCTCGACCCGCCCGCAACAAAAGTCAGCGTAAAGTCCTGGACGTTCTCTGTGAGCGCGCTGCTGGTCCCCGGCCCATAGTTGCTATCCCCTGAATAGGCTGCTGTAATCGAGTGCTCCCCCGCCGCCAGCGCAGATGTTGTGATGGTGGCTGACCCTTCCATAATCGTGGCTGTGCCGATCACTGTCGATCCGTCGTAAAACGTCATCGACCCGGTTTGCGTGTTCGCATATGCGGGAAGACTCGCAGTGAACCCTATCGGGTTCATCGCGAACACCGGGTTCGCGGATGCCGAAAGCGAAACTGCCGCTGTGGCAGGTATCACGTTCAGGGTTACGTTCGCCGTGCCGCTGGTGTAGTCGGTCTTGTCGGTAGGCGTCAGCGTCGCGGTCAATGTCTGCTGCCCTACGCCCAGCACTGTCCCCGCCGCCGGTGAATAGGTGATGTTCCCCGCCACCGGCGAACTGGCGTCAAGCTGCGTCGCGCTCAATGCCGTGCCGTAGACAATCGGCGCCGGCGTGGGCCAGTTGATCTGCGGCCTCTGCTGGTAGATCACATTGTCCTGCACTGTCACGTTGCTCGAGAACGTTACGCTCGATACCGTTGCCGTCAATTGTCCCGTGTAGCTCGTCAGGGTCGTGTACGTCCCCACTTTCAGCATCAGCGTCACGGAATCGGTCGCATTCGCTGCCAGGCTTCCGTTGCGAGTGCAGCTCAGCGTACTCTCCATGCATGTCCATCCGCCGGCGGAATCGGTCATGCCCGTCACAGTAACTTGTTGCGGCATAGTGAACGTTAGGGTCGCCGAGCTCGCAATCTGCGTAGTTGCGCTCGTGTTGGTTACGTTCACCGTAACCTGATCGCCCGCGTCACTCGATTTCACAATCAATGGGCTCGGATTGAACGTCACATTCAACGTGGGGATCACAACGGGCTGCACAAATGTCGATAAATCGAAAAGCGCATACTCCAGCATTTCTTCTTGCGCGCTCATCCTGCTCTCGGCAGGACACTCGTTGGGAAAGACTATATTGCTGATGGATGGCAAGTTGATCACGTGGTAATCGTTGAACATGACGCGCCCGCACTGGTTCGCCGCCGGCGCCCCCACCGGGGCGTTGAAGGTCATTTGCATCACAGGATTCCCGGTTTCGCCGGGGTACGCGCCGCTGTTCAGCGTCAGCCATGATTGGGTTGGGGCAATCACACCGCTCACGTCAGTACGCAGCGTGCTGATATCGATTTGGTTGATGGAGCCGCCTGCGGTTGCGCCCGCATTCTGCAGCCATTGCGCCAGCGTCGCTCCGTCGCTGAAGTTCGTAGCAATCGTTCCCACACCCGAATTAACATCCTGTTCCGTTGTCGTGGTCCAGTCCGCCACCGGAGCAAACGGCGCGTCGACCGGCGATTGGGAATCGAGATACACATAGCTGTAGTGTGTGGTGAAGATCCTGCCGCCGGCGTCGGCATAATTCACAAGATTGGCGAGCGGGTTCTGCGCTTGAAGAAACAGCCCGCCCTGGCACGGAAACATCACCATGTCATAGCCGTCAAGAACCGCCGGATTACCCGTCAGCGTCGACTCACCCGGCGTCGATGCGCTAATCTCCGCTCCGGGGTTTCCGCCTCCCTGGTAGAGATGGATGCGTCCGTTGGGATTCGCCGAACCAGTGTCGTCGGTAAACTCTGATGAAGCAATGCCCATGTGAAGCAGCACGCACTCGACTCCATCCACACTGCCTGTGACAATGGCAGTCATGGGAATGTCGCCCTCCGCCTGATTCGCCGGCATGTTCAGGACAAGTCCTGTAAGCGGGCTCGTTCCCACCTCTTCATTCGGAAACTGCCTCCGCCACTTTCCCGCCTGAATCACAACTGTGTACGTCGCGTTCTCGGGAACATTGTCCAACGTGAACGTCCCATCGACAGCCGTATAGGCATAACTAACTACACCGGTGGGCGCCTGGTAGGTCAGGCATTGCACGCCCTCTGGCAATGCCGCCACGGGGGCTGTCGTCGCATACACCAGCACGTTCGGCAGCGGAAGCGCATTCGTCGTTCGCGGATCATAAACGATGCCACTGATGGTTGTAGTTTGCGCGGCCGCTGCGCATGCAACCGGCAACAGGCAGAGCAGAACGCGCGTCAAGCGCGTCCAGTTTCGCAGTCTGAGGTCGATCTTCGCGACAGCGAGCGCGGCAAACCCAACTAGTTCATGCATGGCGACGAATCTTCACCCCAAAGGCCGGTTCTACTCGTTGCGAAAGCTCTAACGCGTCGTTACTTCACCGCTCGTTCCAGCCAAACGCATTCTCAAAGTGCGTGATCTCGGGTGCCGCTCCCGGTAAAAGATACACGCTGACAATGTCGAACCGCACCTGCGGGATAGATTCGCCGGGAAGTTGTCGAACATACTGTCGAACCAGACGGCGCAGCACATTGCGCTTGTGATGATCAATCGCGGCCTCGGCGGGCGCCATATCGTGAGCCGTGCGCGCCTTTACTTCGAAGAAACAGAGCAGCGGTCCCTGCCACGCAATCAGATCCAGATCGCCCGGCAAATTCCCGCCCGACCACCGTCGCGCCACCACAATGTAGCCTTTGCTTTGCAGGTACGTGCGAGCCGCATCTTCGCCCTCGATCCCGGTCAGCAAATGGGCCGGCATGTCTGAGCTTCTGCCTCGATGCGCGGCAATCCAGTCCAGGCCGCCCATCATCCTGTCCAGGCTCACATTCCGCATCTGTGCTACCCAGCCCACGGCCCACCCCACACGCATATTGTCCGCTGCATCTCGAAACAGCGCAAATCTTTCGTAGCTCTGCGCGATTACGCCGTCACGGCCGCCATGCTGTGCTCGTGCTCTTTCTCCGCGATCGTCAATGCCTCTTCCAGGATGTCCAGCGCGACCGTCGCTTGCTCCTTGCTCACGATCAGCGGAGGCGAAAGCCTCAGCGAAGTCTCGCCGCAGCCTAGCATCATCAACCCGCGTTCGAAGGCCAGTGTCTCAATGCGGTTGCGTACTTCCGCAGCCGGCTCTCGCGTCGCCTTGTCCTTTACGATCTCGATGCCGATCATCAATCCGCGTCCGCGCACATCGCCTACCAGGGGATGGCTCTTCTTCCAGCCTCGTACGCGTTCCAGCATGAACTCTCCCACGCTCGCCGCATTCGCAATCCCCTCGCGCTCAATGATCTTCATCGTCGCCAGCGCCGCCGCAATCGACACGGGATTCCCCCCGAATGTCGACGCGTGCGACCCCGGCGCCCAGTCCATAATCTCTGCCCTTGTCATGCAGATCCCCAGCGGCATCCCGCTCGCAATGCCCTTCGCGATGCAAACAATGTCCGGCTCAACTCCCGACTCCTCGATCGCCCACCACTTCCCGGTGCGCCCGCAACCCGACTGAACCTCGTCGGCGACCAATAAGATCCCATGCCGGTCACAAATGGCTCGCAGCTCACGCAGAAAATTCGCCGGCGCAGGCACAAATCCGCCTTCGCCCTGGATCGGCTCAACGAAAATCGCGGCCACTTCCTCAGCCGGCAAGATCGTCTTGAACAGCTTCTCTTCGATGTATCGTGCGCAACCAAGGCTGAATGCCTCCTCTTCCTGTTGCCCTCCCGTGCAGCCGCGATACACGTACGGATAGCGCACGTGCGTCACTCCAGGCACCATCGGAGAAAATCGGCGCTTCTGCTGCGGCTTTGAGCCGGTCAGAGACAGCGCTCCCATCGTGCGCCCGTGAAATGCGCCAAAGAACGAAATAATCTGCTGGCGTCCCGTGTGATAGCGCGCCACCTTCAGCGCGCATTCAATCGCCTCCGTGCCTGAATTGCCGTAGAAAAACCGGTGCGGCCCTCGCATCGGAGCCACCGCCGACAATTGCTCCGCAAGATCCGTGAGGTGCTCGTCGTAGAAATCGGTCCCCGAGATGTGGATCAGCTCCGCAGCCTGCTTCTGGATCGCAGCCACCACTTCGGGATGGCAATGGCCGGTCGACACCACCGCGATTCCCGCCGCGAAATCCAGGAACTCGTTGCCGTCAACGTCTTCTACGCGAACTCCCCGCCCACGCTTGGCAACAAGCGGATAGGAGCGCGTATAGCTCGGCGAAATCAGCCGATGATCAGCTTCAACGGCGGCCCTTGCCTTTGGGCCCGGGAGCGTACAAACCAGCTTGGGTCCAAACTGCGTATGCATCTCTTGCTTATTCATCGAATGTTGACTCATCGGACTCTCTCCTCGGCACCTTCGGTTGTCGCGGCCGTCCGCCTCATCAATCCGTGCGCTCGGCGTCGGATGTGGCGCGGCCATGGATCCCGGCATGGGATCGATCATTTCTGCGGACCGCTCTGGCGGTCCAATGCAGGCGAGGATCTTCGGCGGAGGGTTGCGCTAGTCGCCGCCGAAGAGGCTAGGTCGAGTGCGGGTGGGCAGCACGCGCAAGTGCTTCCGCGGGCACATGCGCTGCGCGCGCGACCGCGACCAGCCCTTGGTAGCCGGTGCTTTTGGCTGCTCGCTGATGGAGCGCATCTGCATGAATTCTCCGTTATTGGCCAGCATACCACGCAGCGC
>Ga0265325_10000052_pt1 | contig 78471 bp, 51 predicted proteins | sample 41420metaG_FD_202090 | JGI IMG/M metagenome (GOLD analysis project Ga0265325, IMG submission 202090) | Rhizosphere microbial communities from Carex aquatilis grown in University of Washington, Seatle, WA, United States - 4-14-20 metaG | ecosystem: Host-associated > Plants > Roots > Rhizosphere...
TGCAGCAGATGCAACCGTTGTTCATCTCGAACACTTCTTCGTCGGCGTTCACCACCAGTTCGTTGTCGATGCCGATCTCGCCAAACTCGTTGACGATGACGGCAAATTTCTTGCCGTGTGGCTCGGACAGGATTCGATTGAGCAACGTGGTCTTTCCGGCGCCGAGATAGCCGGTCAGTACGGTTACAGGGATCTTGTCAGTTGACGGGGGGGCAGACATGAAAATGAGGGCTCCGTGATGACGGAGATATAGGCAATCTCGAGGATGATTACAAAAGGCCCGATTGGCGGCTGTCGGAAGGCCTATCGGCGCGGCTTCTTCCGCCGTTCCGGCAGTTGCTGGATCGCAACCGCACGCTTTGCATAAAAAGCGCGCTCACCGCAGCCCGGGCAACGCACCGAGAATTCGTCAGGCAGTGCGCTGAAATTTTGTACAGGGATGAGCGCCCCGCATTTTTTGCAGGCAACCACGCCGCGCTGGAAGGCGGGTTTTCCCAATAGTTCGACGCGTTGTGCCGACACTGGAGGATGTCCCCGGTTTTTACCAACAGACGTTGCCAGAAAATATCTGCCGGCGCGTTAAGGACACGCCTGCAATTGTGTGAAACTTCCTACGTAACATTACGCAATGCCGGCGCGCGCGCCCTATTACGTTACCGTTCCATTTTGCCGAAGTTTGGATTTAGGCTGCGAACGAGCTATTACGGTCGCATGCCAAACGGATCAAATTTCCACGCCAGCGCGCCGCGCACGGTCTGGCCGCGGAAAGAAACGCGGTAGGGATCGCCGGTCACGCCGGTGTAATCCTTGTGGCCAAAGTCGTCATACAAATATTCGACACGGCCGACGAGATTGCGCGTGAATGCCACTTCGGCGCCGCCACCGATCGACCATCCGGTGTATTTTGCGCCAGTGGGGACAACTGTGGTGATTGCGCCCTCGTGAAAATCAAAATCGGCGACGGCAAGTCCTCCGGCTATGAAAAAGAGCCAGTTGTCGAATGCGTAGCCGACACGACCCCGCACGTGTGACGTCCAGTTGACGTCGTAAGTGTTGGGCGCCTGGGTCGTGAGCACGACGGCTAAACCGGTGCCATGGGCATTAGTCCAGCCGAAATCACCTTCGAGGCCAAATACGACGGGGCCAGTCTGCCAATTATACCCGAGCAGGACGCCGCCGACGGTACCATTGGTCTTGGCATTGGGTTCGGTGACGACGCCGTCATCTTCGACGCGCGTGCGACCCCACATGTAGCCAATATGGCCGCCGAGATAGAGGCCGGACCAATCGTATGGAAGCTTGGCAATTTTGGGAACGGGCGCCTTGACCGGCATATCCGCCGCCAAAGCAATCTTCGCACCCACGACCGGCACAACGACGATAGTCGAAATCAATGCAGCAAATAAACGATTCATCAGCCTCGCCCCTATTCAGAACGGCGGAATGTAGCGGGTTGCCTTGGCGCATGCACCCCCCTCACGGGCTATTGATCGCGCCACCCCCATGGATATGGTTGCGGAACAAGCATGGCAGGGCGGTCTACGCCCGCTGAAAAAGGGAACGCCATGAACTATTCGACCGATTTTCCGTCGATCAAGGACCAGGTGTCGCCGGAAGAATGGCGGGCGCGGGTCGATCTCGCCGCCTGCTACCGGCTGATCGACACCTATGGAATGACCGACCTGATCTACAACCACATCACCGCGCGCGTTCCCGGCGAAGAAGATGTTGTCCTGCTCAATCTTTATGGCCTGCTCTACAAGGAGATCACCGCCTCCAGCCTGGTGAAAATCCATGTCGACGGCGAAATTATCTGGAAACCCGATACCGACTACGGCATCAACAAATCGGGCTACGTCATCCACGGCGCGATCCACAAGGCCCGGCCGGATGTCGCCTGTTGTCCTGCACACGCATACGCGCGCCGGCATGGCGGTCGCCGCCATGAAATGTGGGCTCTTGCCGCTATCGCAGACGTCGATCCGCTTCGTTGGTCATATTGGTTATCATGAGTATGAGGGGCCGGCGCTCGAACTCGACGAGCGCGAAAGGCTGGTGCGCGATCTCGGTCCGCATGATGCCCTCATTATGCGCAACCATGGCCTGCTGACCTGCGGCGCGACGGTGCAGCAGGCGTTTAACACCATGTATCAACTCGAATTGTCCTGCCGCGCGCAGGTCGATGCCATGGCCGCGCGGACCGAACTGACAATGCCCGGCGAAAACGTGCTCGCGCACACCGCGGATCTGTATCAGCCGGGCACGCGCCGCCCGTATGGCATCCTCGAGTGGCCCGCCATGCTTCGCCGACTCGACGCCGAGCAAAAGAATACCGACTACCCGCCCTACTGGCACTGAACAAGAAGCGACGTTTGGGAGGCACCATGACGAAATTGCTGCCACGATGGATTGCGGCCGCGGCCGTGTTGCTGGCACTCGCGCCCTCAGCTCTTGCCGACGATTATCCGAGCAAGCCGGTCCGGCTGATCATTCCGTTCCCGCCCGGTGGCAGCAACGACGTCGTCGGCCGGCTGGTCGCGCAGCAGCTCAGCGTCAAACTCGGGCAGCAGGTTTACGTCGACAATCGTGCCGGTGCCGGTGGCACCATCGGCACCGAGAATTGTGCGACCGCAACACCTGATGGCTATACGATCTGCGTAATATCGATTGCGCACGCGGTCAACCCGGCGCTGTACACCCTCAAATATGACCCGATCAAATCATTCACGCCGATCTCGATCTTCGCGACCGGACCCAACGTGCTCGTTGTCAATCCGACGTCGCCGATCAAAACGGTGAAGGACTTGCTCAAACTCGCCAAAGAGAAGCCGGGCGAACTCAACTACGCCTCCGCGGGTGTTGGAAGTTTCCAGCATTTGGGCGCCGAGTTGTTCAAGCTGCAGGCTCACGTCAATCTCGTGCACGTCCCATACAAAGGCGGCGGACCGGCGATGCAGGACGTGGTCGCCGGTCATGTGAAGATCATGTTTTCCTCGCTCGTGCAGACCACGCCCTTCATCAAATCGGGCCAGCTGATTGCGCTGGGCACCGGCGGCGCCAAGCGCAACCCGGTGCTGCCGGATGTGCCGACAATTGCCGAGGCCGGAGTGCCCGGTTATGTCGCGGACAACTGGTGGGGGCTTGTGGGCCCCGCCGGTCTGCCCAAGCCGGTCGTCGACAAGCTCTACTCCTCCACCCAGGCGGCATTGAAATCGCCTGAACTGAAAGCCGCCTTCGACCGCGAGGGCGCCGCCGTCGTCGAGATGAGTTCCGCCCAGTTTGCGGACTACATCCAAACGGAAATCACCAAATGGGGCCGCGTGGTCAAGGAAGGCAACATTCACGCACAATAGCCAATAAACTAAACCCTTGTGATACTTATAGAATTGCTGCAAGCCTCGGCTGGGCGTGGCTTTACCTAAGCTTTACGGCCCGCCGATATGGTGCGCTGGCGCGCCGAGGTGCCCCCCGGCAGTCAGTGGAAGGCGGCGGGAAGAATCCCGCCCAAGACAAGAAATGTCGCAGGCCGCGTCCGTTATCGACGAACTTGAACTTGTCCTGACCGCAGGCTCAAGCGACCGGCGTACGGAAATCCTCAGGCGCGTAACCGATTTATTTCTGGGCGACGCCGCGGCATTCAATCAAGAGCAAGTCGGCTTGTTTGACGACGTGCTCGCCCATCTCGTGCGGCAAGTTGAGACCAAGGCGCTCGCCGAACTTGGCGCCAAGCTCGCACCGATCGACAATGCTCCGACGGGCGTCATTCGTACCCTTGCGCATCATGATGAAATAGCGGTCGCGGGACCCGTGCTGGCGCAATCGACGCAGCTCACTGACAATGACCTGATCGAAATTGCTGCGCAGAAGGGCCAGAGCCATCTCGGTGCCATCTCAGAACGAAAACGTCTCGCCGCGGCGGTCACCGACATCCTGATCCAGCGTGGCGACACCACCGTGGTGCACAAGCTTTCGCAGAATCAAGGTGCGACCTTTTCGGAAGGCGGTTATGTCGAGCTCGCGCATCGTGCCGAGAGCGACGAGCGGCTCGCCGAAAATCTCGGTGTGCGCATGGATATGCCGCCGCAACTGCTCCAGGACTTGGTTTCGAAGGCGACTGATACAGTTCGCGCGCGGCTGCTGGCAGTAGTCCCGCCTGAAGGGCGGGCCGCGATTCAGCAGGTTCTCTTCTCAGTTTCGGACAAAGTCCTGCGCACAGCGTCGGCGCCGCGCGACTTCAGCCACGCGACGGCGCTGGTCGACAAACTTCAGGGGACTGGTCAGCTCAACGAAACGGCGATCGCCGGATTTGCCGATGCCGGTCAATACGAAGAAACGGTCGTCTGTCTCGCGCGCATGTGCGCGACGCCCGTCGAATTGATCGAGCGGCTGATGCAAAATATCCGCTACGACGGCATCCTGGTAGCCTGCAAGGCCGCCGAACTGCGCTGGCAGACCTTTAGCGCGATCCTGAAGTTGCGGTTTGCGCCGTATGAGGTCCCCGCCACTGACGCTGCCCAGGCGCGCAGTGATTTCATCAAACTGTCTGTGGCGACGGCTCGCCGGATGGTGCGCTTTTGGCTCGTCCGCGGGCTCGCGAAAGCCGACGCCTAACCCAGCTCCTATGGACCAATCCCCAAGCTCGTTGGCACCTTGTCATATGAAATGTTATAATGTTACATTGACTAAGAAATGGCCCAAATACAGGCTTGAGAGATGAAAGCCGCCGCCGGATTGGTTCTCGCCCTGGTCATCGCCAGCGGACACGCGACATACGCCGCAGCTGAAGATCGCCAGATCACTGTCGTCGCCGCGGAAAATTTTTATGGCGACATCGCGCGCCAGGTCGGTGGCGACCGTGTTGCGGTCGTCAGCATCATGAGCAATCCCGATCAGGATCCGCACCTGTTCGAAACAACACCGGCGGTCGTGCGCCAGCTTGCCAATGCCCAACTCGTGATTCTCAATGGCGCCAACTACGATCCCTGGATGGACAAGCTTCTGTCCGCCGCGCCGCACCCGGGACGCGTCGTCATCAACGCCGCGCAACTCAACGGCCGGAAATCGGGCGACAATCCGCATCTGTGGTACGACCCTGCGACCATGCCTACGATGGCAACCGCCCTCGCCGGCGCGCTGACACATCTCGACAGTGCACATGCCGCGGATTACGCCACGCGGCTTAAAGAAACGCTCGCCTCACTTGCGCGCATCACGCAACGAATTGCCCAGCTCAAGGCCAAACATGCCGGAATTTCTGTGACCGCCACCGAGCCGGTCTTCGGCCTCATGGTCGAGGCGCTCGGCCTCACAATGCGCAATCAGCGATTTCAACTTGCGATGATGAATGATACCGAACCGAGCGCGCGTGACGTCGCCGCGCTGGAGAGCGATCTGAAAGAGCACAAGGTCAAGGCCTTGATCTACAACAGCCAGGTATCGGAAAAGCTGACCGAGCGGATGCGTGCGATTGCCGGCGCGGCCAAGATCCCCGTGATTGCCGTTACCGAGACGATGCCGGCGAATATTTCATTCCAGGACTGGGTGCTTGGCGAATTGGACGTAGTCGACAAGGCGTTGAGCGGGCCGAACTCGTGAACGTGATTGCGCTCGATCACGCCACGCTTCACGTCGGTGACCGCGCCGTGTTGTCAAATGTCAGCTTCGCGATCGAGGCGGGCGAGTTCATTGGCGTCCTCGGCCCCAATGGCGCCGGCAAGACCACATTGATGCGCGCCATTCTTGGTTTGATTTCGCCGAGCGGAGGCAGCGTCAAGGTGTTCGGCCACAACCCACAGCGGGGTAGCGCCGACATCGGCTACCTGCCCCAATTACGCACGGTCCTGCCTGACTTGCGCGTGCGCGGGCGCGATTTCATCGCAAGTTCGCTCAATGGAGAGCGGTGGGGACTGCCGTCGCTCAGTAGCTCCGAAGATGGCGCAATCGAGGAAACGCTTGAAGCGGTCGGCGCACGCGACCTGGCCGCCCGGCCGCTGTCCGACATGTCTGGGGGCGAGCGCCAGCGGCTGTTGTTGGCGCAGGCCCTGCTCGGGCAACCCAAACTCTTGCTGCTCGATGAGCCGCTGATCAGCCTCGATGCCCGTCATCAGGAGGTCGCGATTGAGGTGGTGCGCAAGGTCTGCCGCGAGCGCAAGATCACGGTGTTGTTCAGCGCGCATGAACTCAATCAACTGCTCGGCACGCTCGACCGCGTGCTTTATCTCGGCAGCGGCCAGGCTGTGCTCGGCACGGTCGAGCAAGTGGTAACCGCCCCGGTCTTGTCCAGGCTTTATGGCACCGAGATCCATGTGGTGCGCGCTGATGGCCATATTTTCGTGATGTCGCGCGGGCGCGACGTCGAACGCACCGATCATCTGCACGACCACCACGATCATGGCCACGCGGATGGCCAGCACCATCATCACTGACATGTTCGCTTATGAATTCATGATCAATGCCTTCGCCGCTGCCGGCATTGTCGCGGTGGTGTCGGGGCTTGTGGGCTATTTTCTGGTCATGCGCGGTCAGACTTTCGCCGGCCACGCGCTCTCCCATATCGGTTTTGCCGGCGCCACCGGTGCGGGGTTGATCGGGCTTGCACCCCTGTGGGGCCTGCTTGGCTTCACTCTGGCCGCCGGCATTGTGATCGGCGCGCTCAGCGAGCGCATTAGCAATCGGGATATCGCTATCGGCGTGGTGCTGTCGCTGGCGCTGGGCTTTGGCCTCCTGTTCCTGCACTACTACACGTCATTTGCCACACAGGCGACCGCGATCCTGTTCGGCAACGTGTTGGCGGTCGATCACGCGATGATCGTTACACTGGCAGCGCTCGGGACAATCACGCTTGCAGCGCTCGCCGCTATCATGCGCCCACTGATATTTTCCAGTCTTCAACCTGAATTGGCGGAAGCCAAGGGCGTGCCGCTGCGGTTCGTATCGGTTGCTTTCCTCGCCCTGGTCGCGATTGCGGTGTCGGCCTGCGCGCAGATCGTCGGTGTACTTCTTGTATTCACGCTGATGGTCGGGCCGCCGGCCGCCGCGCAACGCGTCACCACCGGTCTCTGGAGCGGCCTTGTCGTTTCGGCCGCAATTGCGCTCGCCGATGCGTGGCTCGGCCTCACGATGGCCTTCTACACTGACTGGCCGGTGAGCTTCTGCATTGCGTGCCTCAGCGCAGTTGGTTATTTCATTTGCCTGGCGCTGCCCAGACGAGCGGTCCACGCGCATGCCGCAGCCTGAAATGCAAACGGCCCCGCCGAAACGGGGCCGCCGCGAACCTGGCTCTAATGTACTGATTTACATCTTCGCGCCGTGTTCCTTGAAGAACTTCACCGCGCCCGGATGCCATGGGATCGGCGAATTGGCCTTCACCTGGTTGTCGACCGTGAAGCTCGATGCATCCTTGTGTACAGCGACGAGATCAGCCTTCTTGTCGATGATCAGCTTGACGATGTCGTAGGCGTCCTGGTCAGACATCTTGTCGTTCGTAACCAGGATATTCCACACCGCGGAAACCTGGTTGTCCTTGTCCTGGCCCGGATAGGTGCCAGCCTTGATGACCGCGGTCGAATAAAGATTGTCGTATTTGGCGTTCATCTTGGCGACGACGTCGGAATGATCGATCATTTTGATTTTCGTGCCGGGCGTGGCGGCAAGATCGGTGACGCCGGCGGTCGGAAGGCCGCCGACCCAGAAGAACGCGTCGATCTTGTGATCCTTGATCGCGTTCACGGATTCCGCCACCGACAGGCGCTCGCGCTTCATGTCCTTGTCCTTGTCGAGCCCGGCCGCCTCGATGACGCGAAACGCCATCACTTCGGTGGCGCTGCCAGGCGCGCCGGTCGACACACGCTTGCCCTTGAGGTCGGCGAGCGTGTTGACGCCAGTGCCTTCGATGGACACCACGTGCATGATGTTCGGATAGAGCACCATCAATGTGCGCAACGGCACTTTTGTGCCTTTGAACTTGTCGACGCCATTGAATGCATCGAGGGCAGCGTCGGCCATGGAGAAGGCCAGTTCGCTTTGTCCTGAATTGATCAGCTTGAGGTTGTCGACCGAACCGCCGGTGACCTGCGCGGTCGCCTGCATGTTCGGAAAGGTCTTCGAGATCAGGTTCGCGAGCGCGCCGCCGATTGGATAATAAACGCCTCCAGTGCCACCGGTGCCGATCGCGATCGCCCGCTGCTGGGCGACGGCGCCACCCAAAGCGAGAGTCGCGGCCGCTACCGCCGCAAGTGCCAGTGTGAATCCTCGTTTCATTGTTATCCTCCCTACTTTTTCTTAACCCAACTAAGGAACGCGAGCCGGTGCAGGTTCCCGACTGAACCATTGCCATAACAGCAAGCCGGCACCGAGCGCGAGCCCGAAAGGTGCCGGATGCGGAATGTCGAGGCCGGTTATGCTTTCCATCATGGCCTCCAGAAGGCTCGGGAATACCAGCAGCAGCCCGGTCAGGAGGAACAGGCCGCGCTCGACCGGTGTCGTGCGCCGGATGGCCCAGTCCTGCGCTGCGACCGAGAGCGCGCCCAGCCCGGCTCCGGTGACAGCCGTAATCCAGATGATGTCGTAGACCGACCCATCCTTCGGGATCTTCATCAACAGGCCGATGCCCAGCGGATCGAGCACGAACACAAACGGCACTAGGAATGCAGGCAGCGTGTATTTCCACGCTTGCATCGTGGTGCGGTAGGGATCGCCCCCGGTGATCGCGGCGGCCGCAAAAGGTGACAGCGCGGTCGGCGGCGAGACTTCGGAAAGAACCGCGTAATAGAAGATGAACATATGGGCGGCGTAGTCAGGCACGCCCAGCTTGATCAGGGCCGGCGCGGCGATCACCGCGCAAATGATGTAGGACGCCGTGACCGGAACCGCGAGGCCGATGATCCAGACCACCAGCGATGTGTAGATCGCAGTCATCAGAAGACTGCCACCCGCAAAATCGATGACAATGGCGGAGAATTTTAATCCAAGACCGGTCAGCGTGACGACGCCGACGATGATGCCGGCCGCAGCACAGGTCGTCGCTGCACTGAGGACTCCAATCGAGCCGTCCGCCAGCGCCGCGGTGAGTTTTTTGCTTGACGGTATGGCGCGCTGACCCGCAGGCGTCAGGCCGAGGATCGCCAGGACGCCGATGATGATCAAAATCAGCATCGGAAAGTTCGTCTGGATCATCACTGCAGGCGCCGACGTGCCCAAGCCAGGAATCACGCCGATCACGGCCGTCACCGCCAGGATGGCCAGCAGCGGTATCAACAATTGGCGCGGGCCTAATGCGGTCTCCGGTGCTAGCGCGCTCATCGTGAACGCCAGCATGGTGGAATAGAAAACCGAGAGCATCGGCGAATAGCCGATCACCATGAATACAACGACGGCGACCAGCGATACGAAATGGAACCCGTAGCGCCGCACCATCTGCCCGATCGTCAGCTCCTGCTTGAATATGACCTCTTGCGCGCCGAACCGCATCGCGTCGAGTTCGACCATGAAAAGCAGCGACAGGTAGTAAAGACAGGTCGGGATGGTCGCCATCCAGATCACATCGAGATAGCTGATCTTGAGAAACTCGGCGATGAGGAACGCAGCCGCGCCCAGCACGGGCGGCGAGATGATGGCACCGAGCCCGCCCGCGGCGAGCAGCCCTCCGGCTGCGTCTTGCTGAAACCCGGCCTTCTTCAACATTGGCCATGCGACCGTACCGATCATCACCGTGGTGGCGACGCCGGAACCGGACGGCCCGCCCAGCAGGAACGATGATGCAACCACCGCGCGGCCAGCGCTCGATGGCTTGCCGCCCATGACCGCAAGCGAAAAATCGATGAAGAACTTTCCGGCACCGGAATGCTGGAGGATGGCGCCATAGATTGTGAACATGATGATCAGCGTCGCGGACACGTCGACGGCGACGCCGAAAATCCCTTCAAGCGTAATGAAAAGGTGTCCGACGAGGCGCGCGACGTCAAAGCCGCGATGCGTCCACGGCGGCGGCAAATACGGACCGAACATGGCGTAGGCAATAAAAAGGATGGCCACGATCGGCATGATCGGGCCGGTCGTCCGGCGGGCGGCCTCGAGCACGAGCACGATAAAGATGCCGCCGAGAATGACGTCCCAGCGGTCGGGCACCGCGGCGCGATCGAGGAAGTCGTCCCCACCGGACAGCGCGTAAACAATAATGGCGATGCCCGCCAGCGCCGGAATGATATCGAACCACTGCACGTGGTTGCGGAAACGCGAGGCGAGCGGAAATAACAGGAAGCTCAGCAGCAACACAAACGCGACGTGGATATAGCGCAGCTCCTGGGTTGGCACGATGTCGTAGGCCGCATAGAGGTGAAACAGCGTCATCACGACGGCGATACCGGTCACGGTAACGCCCACCCAGCCCGCGAGCCGGTTGGCGGCGCCTTCTTCCTGCTGGACGTATTCCTCCGCCTTGCGGAGTTGTTCTTCGGAAATGACCTGCGATTCAGCGCCGGCTTTGACTTCTTCCGCCATCGTTCCCTCACCCCGGTGGCGGTGTGACCCCGCCTTCCGGGAGGAAGGCTAGCATGGGCGGCAGCGGTGGGAATACCTGAGAAAACGCGGCTTTAAGGCCGCCCGAGCAAGATCGCGATCGCGGCTGCCAGAAACGGCAACGGCAGTGACACCAACGCGCGCAGCCACACCACGCGCGCCGGCATCAGCGGAACTTCCCAGATCAGCAAACGGTGGATCGCGTACAAAGCCCATGCAGTCGAATAGGCGATGACCTGTGGCGCGCCCGCTCCGCTTTTCAGCGCCGCGGCCCCGATCGAAAAACCGACCACGGGACCACCCGGAGTCAATGCGCCACCGATCGTCGCAATCATCACGCCGAAAAAGCCCGACTGCGGACCGAGCCATGGCGCAATCCATTCATTCGGCAAGGCCTCGGCGAGAAATCCGGAGCCAACCACGCCGATGCCGATGCGCGGCAGCAGAAGCAGGAATTCCATCGCACCGCCACGCGCGCCATCCCTGAGCAGCGCCTGGCCACGCATTGCGGCAATGAAGGCGAGACCTGCAACCACCAGCCAAAGGAGAATGTTGATGGCGAGCGTCATTGATTATCGTCGCGATAATTAAAACCCGCACGGACGGCAATCCGCGCCAGCAATCCGGCGATGATCGGCAGCGGCAGCGCTTCGATGATGCGCCAGAGCACGAAGTCCGATCCGAAGAACGGCAATTCCCACACCAGCGCGCGGGTGTACCCGATAAGCGTCCAGCTCACGATGAATGCAACGACAGCGCCGGCATCAGCCCCCATGACAAGGAAGGCACCAGCCACCGGATAGATCGTGATCGGGCCACCCGGGAGCAGGAAGCCAAAAAACGCGGCAATCAGCAGTCCGGGAAACCCGGATTCGTGCCCGACCCAGCGGGCCACCATTTCGCGTGGCAGCAGCAGCGTTACGAAAGCCCCGATCAGGCATCCGGCCAGGACTTTCGGCAGCATCTCGGCGAACAATGTCACGTCGCCGAGCAGGATCGCGAAAAAATGCTCGCGCCCGTCGCGCGCATAGACCGTAGCGGCTGACGCAAGGGCCATCGCCGCAATGACTGCGGTCGACCAGTCGAAAGCGCGGCGGCGGCGGCGGGGTGGAGCGGCGTGGGTCAAAGCGGCGCGAACACTAATCGACTGCGTGGGAATTGTCTGCCGCGTCCCCGTTGACCCTGCCATGTGCCGCCGGTAGTTTCGGCCCGATGGGGATGGGGTCCCCCGACAACCGCCCGCAAGCTATGAATTTTTGGGGCTGATGACTCCTACCGCGACACACGGCGGTGGGAATCCGTCTGCCATAGGACGGTTTTTCATTGGCCCAACCTCGGGGATGAATAATGGGCTTTCTCATTGTGTTTATCGGCGGCGGGGTCGGAGCCGCGCTCCGCCACGGCTTCAATCTTGTCTTCGCGCGGCTTGTGGGTACCGCATTCCCTTACGCCACGCTGTTCGAAAACGTCTCCGGGTCGATCGTCATGGGATGCCTGGTGGCCTTCTTCGCGTTCAAGAGCGGCATCCCGCAGCACTGGCAGCTCTTCCTCACCACCGGCATTCTCGGCGGCTACACGACCTTCTCGACTTTTTCGCTCGATGTCGCGCTGCTCTATGAACGCGGCGAAGCCGGCATGGCGGCTTTGTACGTGCTGCTGTCGGTTGCACTATCGATTGGTGGGCTTTTCGCCGGCCTCGCGCTGGTGCGAAATTTCGCCTAGCGCAGCAAGCCTCACTCCATCGGCCGTAAGCCCAGCCTTTCGAGCAGCGCCATGTCGCGGTCGCGGCCGGGATTGGCCGTGGTGAGCAGTTTCGGCCCGTAGAAGATCGAATTCGCCCCGGCGATAAAACACAGGGCCTGCGTCTCCTCGCTCATGTCTTCACGGCCGGCAGACAACCGCACGACCGATGCCGGCATGCAGATGCGCGCCACCGCAATGGTGCGCACGAAATCCAGTGCATCGAGCTTCGCCTGGTGCGCGAGCGGCGTGCCTTCAACCTGCACCAGCATGTTGATCGGTACGCTCTCCGGATGCACCGGCAGGCTTGCAAGCGTCGCTATCATTCCGATGCGATCATCCAGCCCCTCACCCATGCCGACGATGCCGCCACAGCAGACATGGATGCCCGCATTGCGCACATATTCGAGGGTGTCGAGTCGATCCTGATACGTACGCGTGGTGATGATCTCGCCGTAGTATTCCGGCGACGTATCGAGATTATGGTTGTAGTAGTCGAGGCCGCAACTCTTCAGGCGCCGCGCCTGCTCACCGGTCAGCATGCCAAGCGTCACGCAGGTTTCCATTCCGAGAGCCTTTACGCCCTCCACCATGGCGCAGACCTTGTCGAGGTCGCGATCCTTCGGCGAGCGCCAGGCCGCGCCCATGCAAAACCGCGTTGCCCCGCCCGCCTTGGCCGCAAGCGCTTCGGCGAGAACCGCGTCGAGCTCCATCAATTTTTCGGCTTTAATGCCAGTGTCGAATTTGGCTGACTGCGGGCAATAGGCGCAGTCCTCCGGGCAGCCGCCGGTCTTGATGGACAGCAGCGTGGAAATCTGGACCTCCGCAGGGTCGAAGTTCTCGCGGTGCACTGCTGCCGCGCGAAATATTAGTTCCGGAAATGGCAACGCGAACAGCGCGCTCACTTCTTCGCGTGTCCAGTCGTGGCGAACCAGATCCATAGGTGGGCGCGGCAATGTGTCGTGAGCGAGCGACATTCCCTGATCTCAATAAGTGGCCCCTCAACGCGGAGGTTCGCTATCCTATACCGCAGCCTCATAAGGGCCAAAGCCCGGTCGCGCAATGATTTCATTGCATTGAGCGGTTTGCCCGAAAGTGTTAGCCTGCCGGGCGGGTGAGACAATCCAGGGAATGGCTATGCGACGAGTAACAATCGGCGTCATTTTATTGGCGCTACTGGCGGTCCCCGCCTCCGCACAACGGGGCGGCGGCGGCAGTACGGAGACAACCGAAGATATCCTGAAGAAAAAAGAATCCGAGGCCGTCAGCAAGCAATACGACTCTACGATGAAGCGCCTGAAGCAGGATGGTGCGACGCCTGTGCGCACGGACCCTTGGGCGAACATGCGCGCACCCGCGACAAACGATAACAAGCGCTAGGCAGCCGCCGCATGAATCGCGACCGCATGATCAGATTTGCCGCTGTGCTGGTCGGTGCCGCTGTGGTGTTGGTACTGGAGCAACAACTCGGCGCGAAGCTGTACGTCGCGATACCGGGTGGAATTATTGCCTATGTCATCACGCTGGTGGTGCTCGGCCTGATGTTCGGCGGCAGCAAACAGACGAAATAGCCGTCACCACCAGTGGCGGCGGTGCCACCCCCCGTAAGGACGGTAATAAGGCCCGCCGTAGTAAACGACGGCCGGCGGATCATAATAGACTGGACCGTCAATAACCTCCGGCCCTTCGACTATTTGCTCGCCGCGCGGCGCTTGCCGATAGGCCGGAGCTGTCGCGGCAGCACGCTGCTGCGGCACGCGGCCACTCATGTCGAGCGCCGTCTGGATTGCGAAACCCTTCTTGTCCTGCCAGGTGATCTCACACCAGCCTTCGTCGCACCCGCCGGTGTCGACCAGACTACCGCCGGGAATCTTGGCGACAATCTCGCTCCCAGTCCCGGGCGCTGCGCGCAAATTTACGGTTGACGCGATGTAAGCGGGTTTGGCCATTGCCGGCACCGCCATGCAGGCGATGGCGAACCCCAGAATACGCGACGCAATTTTCATGGTTTTACCCTCCGTCCACTTGCCTTCGCGTCCCATCGAAGGCACCGGAACTCTCGGCCGCGAAAACGGCGGGAAATGGGCGGGAAAATTACAGGCCGGCAATCTTGTAGCCAATGCCTCCTCCGCTCTTACGCCGTCATACGACATTGCCGGATTTCTAAGCAAAGACGCGGACTTGGCTCGCTAGGTCGCGCTCAGCAAGTCGATGCGCCGGTTTGCGCGCCCTAGCCGCCGTGCCAGGAGACCGGCAAGGTTGCGCATAATGCGCTGGCCCATTTTCGGGTAGATCTCGCAAAAGCCATAAAACCGTTCGAGCGGAAGCTCGACGCATTTTATTGCGGTGTCCGCCCAGACGCTCGCACCACGACGGCTTTCCACTAAAGCCATTTCGCCAAATGCCATTCCAGGGACCAGCGTCGCCAGCCGCACCCCGTCGGCAAGCTTTACGCTGACCATTCCGCTCTGGAGAAAGAAAATGGATGTCGATGCATCGCCGCTGGCGATAATGCGTTCACCGGCCTTGAAATTCTGCACCGTACAAAGTTTGACGATTTCTTCGACCAACTCCGCCGGCATCTCGTGCAGCAATTCCTGTTCGGTGAGAGGAACTGAATCCATCAAATGCGTAAACCCGCCAAAGCGGTAAATGACCTGGTCTTCGGCCCATTCAATCGCCTCGTCGAGCCTGATGAAATGGCGCAACTGACCGCCTTCGCCAAGATGCGTAGCCAGCGCTGTCCAATTGCGCGAGCTCCGCTCAAGTCCCGACAGAACCGGCATGATGCCGAGCGCCGGGAGCTTATCGAGCTGGTCGGCCAATAGCTTGGCCGCACCATTGCTGACCTGCGGGACACGGCTGAAATCGAGAATGAGAACCAGGGGCGATGAACCGTTCCCGATGCGGCGCGCGATAAAGTCAGCATTGGCGAAGGTAATCGTGCCGGTGAGTTCAATAACGCGCATCGCGTTCATGTGCGCATCGATCAGCTTCTGTTCGTGCGGCTGACGGCCGCGCGGAGAACTGCGCTCGAAATCGTAGTCCGCAACAATGCAGGTCCGCACGTCGCTGGTGCGATTGAGCATGTGCAATTCGAATTGTGCCGAAACGGCCTCGCAGACCTTCAAACCGCGAACGCTGTTTCCGTGTTCATCGAGGCGTGGTGAAAAAGAGCCGAGCCCGAACTGCGATGGAAAGGCGGCCAGAATCCCGCCGCCGACGCCGCTCTTGGCGGGAAATCCGACGCGGTAGATCCATTCACCGGCATAGTCGTACATTCCCGAGCTTGTCATGACTGAAAGTGTGCGCGAGATCGCATAAGGACCGATCACGCGCTCGCCCGTCACCGGATTGACGCCCCCATTGCCGAGCGTGGCCGCCATCAAAGCAAGATCGCGCGCCGTCACGAGCACCGAGCATTGCCGAAAATAGACATCGAGCACCGCGTCGACATTGCCTTTGATGATGCCGTAATTGTGCAAGAGGTAGGCGATCGCCCGGTTTCGATCGCCGGTCAGGCGCTCGGACGCAAAAACCGCTTCGTCAATGATGAGGTCGCGTCCCGCGAGCCGGCTGAGCACGCCGCGAATACGCTCCGTAGCGTTTTCACCTTCGGCCTCGTACAGCAGCCCGGAGCACGCAATCGCGCCGGAATTCACCATCGGATTGAATGGGCGATTGTCGGAGCGCAGCCGGATGGAGTTGAACGCATCTCCGCTCGGCTCGACGCCAATCTTGGCCTCAACACGCTCGGCGCCGAGTACATCGAGCGCCAGCGCGAATACGAAAGCCTTGGAGATGGACTGAATTGTAAATGGCACGGTCGTATCGCCCGTTTCGTAGACGTGCCCATCCATGGTCGCGAGCGCGATGCCGAAATGGCCGGGATCCGCCTTCTGCAGCTCTGGGATGTAATCCGCGACCGCACCGCCGGTCTCGTGCGCGAGTGCCGCGTGGGTGCTGGCAAGAAAGTCTGCGAGCGGATTGGATACTGTCGGTGCGACAGTTTGGCGCGCCGGTACGTTTGATTGAATGTTCATCACGCTTACGACTCCCCCCAGATTCGATAGCTCTGGCGGGATTCTATGCAAGACTTGGACCGCTTGCGGTCGTCCAGATTTCACCTGGCCATGCCCAAAACGCGAATGGCCGGGACGAACCCGGCCATGACGCACGTCCAATTGTGGTCCGGCGGCCCCTACTCTGCCGCTTCCATCCGCGGTTTGCCCGCTTCCACTCTCGCGGCGCAGAATTTGAATTCCGGAATCTTGCCGAACGGATCGAGCGCGGGATTGGTGAGGATGTTGGCCGCCGCCTCCACGTAAGCAAAGGGGATGAACACAACGCCATCGGGGATTGCGTCGTCCTGTCGCGAATTAAGTTCAACCTCGCCGCGCCGTGTCGTCACCTTCACCATATCGCCCGGCTTGATGCCGAGCTTGGCGAAAGTGCCGCGCGACAGCGAAGCGACGGCAGCCGGCTCCAATGCATCGAGGACGCTTGCGCGCCGCGTCATGGCGCCGGTGTGCCAATGTTCGAGCTGGCGGCCGGTGGTGAGGATAAACGGATATTCGTGGTCTGGCGTTTCATTCGGCGGCAGCAATTTCGCCGCCACCAGCTTGCCCATGCCATTCGGCCGTGGGAAACCCTTGTCGAACACCACGTCGCGGCCCGGCACGTCGGGGCCGTCGACCGGATAAGTGACGTGATCCTCGCGCTCGACGCGGTCCCAGGTGATGTTGTCGAGCGCCGGCATCAGCCGCGCCATCTCCTCGAACACTTCGCTGACGTGCTTGTAGTTCCATTTTTCACCCATGCGTTGGGCGAGATCCTGGATGATCCACAGGTCCTGTCGCGCATCGCCCGGCAGTGGCAACGCCTTGCGGCCCATCTGCACCTGGCGATTGGTGTTGGTGACGGTGCCATCTTTCTCGGGCCAGGCCGAGGCCGGCAGAACGACGTCGGCATAGGACGCAGTTTCAGTGAGGAATAGGTCCTGCACTACGAGGTGCTCGAGGTGGGCGAGCGCGCCGCGCGCGTGGTTGAGATCGGGATCCGACATCGCCGGGTTTTCGCCCATGATGTACATGCCCTTGATCTCGTCGTTGTGGACGGCGTCCATGATCTCGACCACGGTCTTGCCGCGCTTGGGATCGAGCTTTTTGCCCCAGGCCTTTTCGTATTTCGCGATCATCTCCGGACTTTCCACCGACTTGTAATCGGGGAAAAACATCGGGATCAGACCGGCGTCCGACGCGCCTTGCACGTTGTTCTGTCCGCGCAGCGGATGCAGGCCGGTGCCAGGCCGGCCGACCTGGCCGCAGATCAACGACAGTGCGATCAGGCAGCGCGCATTGTCCGTGCCATGGGTGTGTTGCGACACGCCCATGCCCCAGAAAATGATCGCATTTTCCGCGCGCGCAAAGCCGCGCGCCACTTCACGCAGCGTGTCGGCGGGAATGCCGCAGATCGGCGCCATCTCTTCCGGCGTGAAGTCCTTCACGTGCTCGGCGAGTTGGTCGAAGCCTTCCACGTATGTCTGCACGTACTGCTGGTCGTAGAGCTTTTCGCCGATGATGACGTTGAGCATTCCGTTGAGCATGGCGACGTCGGCGCCGTTCTTGAATTGCATCATGCGCCAGGCGTGCCGCTTAAGCGCCTGTCCGCGCGGATCCATGACCACAAGCTTGGCGCCACGCTTTGCCGCCTGCTTGAAGAAGGTGGCGGCGACGGGATGATTTTCGGCCGGGTTGGCGCCGATCACGATGATGAAGTCGGAATTCTTGCACTCGTTGAACGTTGCAGTCACCGCCGCCGAGCCGACGCCTTCGAGCAATGCCGCGACCGAAGATGCGTGGCAGAGCCGCGTGCAGTGATCGACATTGTTGGAGCCAAAGCCGGTGCGCACCAGCTTCTGGAACAGATAGGCCTCTTCATTGGAGCCTTTGGCGGAACCGAAACCGGCGAGCGCGCGCGGGCCGTCACGGTCACGAATTTTCTTCAGGCCCGAGGCCGCGCGTTCCATCGCCTCTTCCCAGGTCGCCTCGCGGAAATGCGTCCAAGGGTTTGACGGATCGACCAGGTCGTCGGCGGCCTTTTTCATGCCATCCTTGCGGATCATCGGCTTGGTCAGGCGCTGCGAGTTGCTGACATAGTCAAAGCCAAATCGACCCTTCACGCACAAGCGGTTTTCGTTGGCCGGGCCGTCACGGCCGGTGACGTAAAGCAGCTTGTCGTCCTTGATCTTGTAGGTGAGCTGGCAGCCGACACCGCAATACGGGCAGACCGAGTTCACCTCGCGATCGGCGAATTCAGTGCGGACATTCTTCTCGTTGACCAGGGTCGCCGGCATCAGCGCGCCGGTCGGACAAGCCTGGACGCATTCGCCGCAAGCCACGCACGTGGAGTTGCCCATCGGGTCGTCGAAATCAAAGACGATCTTTTCGCCATGGCCACGGCCGGCCATGCCGATCACGTCATTGACCTGCACTTCGCGGCAGGCGCGGACACAAAGATTGCATTGGATGCAGGCATCGAGATTGACCGCCATCGCCGGGTGGCTGCGATCGGGTGCAGGCGTACCATGCTTGGGGAATCGGCTGGTGCCGATGTGCATGCGATCGGCCCATTCCCAGAACTTCGATTGCGGATCGTGCGCGGCGGTTTTGCGGTCGGGCTGATCGGAAATGAGCAGTTCGAACACCATCTGCCGCGCGGTCTTGGCGCGGTCCGATGTCGCCTTCACTTTCATGCCTTCCGCCGGCTTACGGATGCAGCTTGCCGCCAGCACGCGCTCGCCTTCGATCTCCACCATGCAGGCGCGGCAATTGCCGTCAGCGCGGTAGCCGGGCTCTGGCGAGTAACAGAGATGCGGGATGTCGGTGCCGAGGCGCTTCGCCACCTGCCAGATGGTCTCGCCCTCCAGCGCTTCGACTTCCTTGCCATCGAGGATGAACTTCACGCTCTTGCCCTTGCCGTTACCTGCGCTCATTGTTTTCGCCTTTCGCCGTCACCAGCTTCCCAGCGGTTTCGACAATTCATCCGGGAAATATTTTAGCACGCACAGCAGCGGATTCGGCGCCGCCTGGCCAAGGCCGCAAATCGAGGCATCGCGCATCGCGGTCGAGAGCTCTTCCAGCAGCTTTACGTCCCACGGGCCCTTCGCCATCAACTTGGCCGCCTTTTCCGTACCGGCGCGGCAGGGGGTACACTGGCCGCAACTTTCATCCTCAAAGAACTTCATCAGATTCAAGGCCGCCGCCTTGATGTCGTCCTTGTCGGACAGGATGACAACCGCATGCGATCCCACGAAGCAGCCATATTTTTCTAGGGTGCCGAAATCGAGCGGAATGTCGGCCATGGACGCAGGCAAAATGCCGCCCGACGGCCCGCCCGGCAGGTAAGCCTTGAAAACATGGCCATCCTGCATGCCGCCGCAGAACTCGTCGACCAGCTCCTGCATGGTGATGCCGGCGGGCGCCAGTTTGACGCCGGGATTTTTCACGCGGCCTGACACCGAGAAGCTGCGGAAGCCCTTACGCTCATGGCGGCCTTGCGAGGTCATCCACTCGGCGCCCTTCTCGATGATGTCGCGGATCCAGAACATGGTCTCCACGTTCTGCTCGAGCGTCGGACGGCCGAAGAGACCGACTTGGGCGACGTAGGGCGGACGATGGCGCGGCAGGCCGCGTTTGCCTTCGATCGACTCGATCATCGCCGACTCTTCGCCGCAGATATAGGCACCGGCGCCGCGGCGCAGATGCAACTTCGTGTGTAGCGACAAGCCGGCTTTCTCGACCTTCTCGATCTCATCGAGCAGCATCAGCCGCAGCTCGGGATACTCGTCGCGAATATAAATGTAAGTGTCGGGCGCCTCGACGACCCAGGCGGCGATCAGCACGCCTTCGATGAAGCGGTGCGGATCCCGTTCGAGATAGTAACGGTCCTTGAAGGTGCCAGGTTCGCCTTCGTCGGCGTTGACCGCGAACAGGCGCGGCGCGGGTTCTGCGCGCACCAATGACCATTTGCGGCCGGTCGGAAATCCTGCGCCGCCGAGACCGCGAAGACCGGCATCGCTGACGATCTTGATCAGCTCATCGCGTGTACGTTTGTCCGTCAGGCAAGATTTCAGCAGCGTGTAACCGCCCGCCTTTTGATAAGCGGAAAAATCAGCGCCCGGGGTCCACGCGTGCGCGTGCGGCTTTGCCTTTACCGCGGCGGCGACATTTTCTGGAGTCGCCTTGAATGTCTGCACGTGTCCGACCGCGGCGACCGGTGCATGATCGCAGGCGCCCATGCAAGGCGCGCGAACGACTCGAACATCGCGGCCAAGTTTGCCGGGTAGATCCTTCAGCAATTTTTCAGCACCAGCCATCGCGCAGGACAGTGAATCGCAAACACGCACTGTGACGGGAGGTGGCGGCATCTCGCCTTCCTTCACCACATCGAAATGCGCGTAGAAGGTCGCAACCTCATAAACTTCGGTCAGCGCCATTTTCATTTCGGCGGCGAGCGCAGCGAGGTGCGGGGCGGAGATGTAGCCGTATTGATCCTGAATAAGATGCAGATGTTCGATCAGCAGATCGCGCCGGCGCGGGCGGTCGGTGAGGAGCGACCGGATTTCGACCAGCGCCTGCGGATCGACCTGGCGTCCCTTGGGCGTGCGTGGCGGACGCCGCCGGCCGGCAGGCGCGCCAGCCGGAACCGCGGCGGCCCCTTGTTCTGTGACGCTCATCTCTTCTCCCTCTGAACTTTAGAAAAACGCTTCTGAATCCCCTGAGGCAAGCCCTCGACCCAAATCGAGTGATAGACGTTTTCTATTAATACGCTCGTTGTGCTTGTAATTTCCGATGATGCTGCCTTAATTGGCAGCGCGAATAGCGTTTGGCTCCGCTATCGAGGGCAATCCGGAAACGCGTCATATCGCACAGATTGGGCAATAATTTGCTGGAAAAACTGGAATTTCTCCTCGCCTTGGCCCGGGAGAAGCATTTTGGCCGAGCGGCCGAAACTTGCGGGGTAACCCAACCGACACTGTCGGCCGGCGTGAAGCAACTCGAGGAAACTTTTGGCGTCCTGCTGGTCAATCGCGGTTCCCGTTTCCAGGGGTTCACCGCCGAAGGCGAGCGCGTGCTGGAATGGGCGCGCCGCATCGTCGGCGATACCCGGGCCATGCGCCAGGAGGTTGATGCCCTCCGTCACGGACTCGCCGGACGGCTTCGTCTCGCTGCAATTCCGACCGCCCTCGCGATGGTGGAAACCTTGACCACGCCATTCCGCGCGCGGCATCCGGATGTTCAGTTCACGGTCTTGTCACGTACATCGATCGAGATCCTCACACATCTGGAAAATCTCGAGATCGATGCCGGACTAACCTATCTCGACAACGAACCGCTCGGCCGTGTGACCGCAATTCCCCTCTACCGCGAGCGGTATCGTCTGCTGGTCGCATCCGACGCACCGCTCGGAGACCGCGAGTCGGTATCCTGGTCGGAAGTCGCGCAGGTGCCACTGTGCCTGCTCACTCCGGATATGCAGAACCGGCGCATCATCGAGCGACTGCTGCGTGAGACCGGCATTGATCCGCACATCACGCTCGAGTCGGATTCTATGATCCTCCTGTACTCGCATGTCCGCACAGGTCGTTGGGCCAGCGTCATGCCGGCGCGCCTGGCGGCATCGCTCGGGCTCACAGACGTTCTGCGGGCAATTCCAATTGTTGGGCCCGAAGCATCACACACCATTGGCCTGGTCGCGCCGGCCCGTGAGCCGATGACAACCTTGACGGCTGCGCTTGTTGCCGAAGCGCGCCGCGTTGCGCCTTTATTGTCGGATTGATTCACACTAGTCTTTAGTCGATACGCCAAGGAAACCTTGCGGTTATTCGGTACGTCCTATTCGGTGAACCGCGTTCACGCCGCCATGTTTAATGCGGCTATCCGCTGGACGCCGATCGAACTCGACTAGCCGAGATCTAGAGTGGCGCGAGGGACGGCGACGGCGTTTCAACAATGTCAGTGTCGTCACTCGCTGCCTGTTTCAGGTCTTGCGCGGTAGGAGCCTTTTTCTTTGCACCCCGCTGCGACCGCTCTTTTATGCGCCGTTCGTAAAAATTGACGATATTGCGGGCTGTTTCCTTGCTGAGCTTTCTGTAACGCTCAAAGGCCTCGGTGATCTCGTCGGGCTGCAGGCTCCGGTTTGCGACGTACATAACAAGCAGCTCGCGCGCCGTCGTCCAGGAACACCCGGCGGCCTTGGCGAGGAGCAGCACCATGTCTTCACCCTCGTCGAGGAGCGCGCGCTCCACCAGATCGATCGGAAACACACCCAGTCGGGCGAGCGCCACCGCCGTCTTTTCGAAATCCTGCGCGTGCGCCGGGCCGTGCACGCTGGCTTCAGTAATGGGGCGCACGTTGAAGCGCCGCTTGGCTTCGCGCACGGCCGCGGTATGCGCGCGCGATTCTTTGCGTACTTCTTGCTGCATTTCCGTTGCAACGTCGTCGACGGAATCACGAATGGCGGCGGCCAATTTCGGGTTGGAAGCCTCGAGCTTGGCGCGGACATTTGACGATGCCGCCTCCAGCAACTTGAGGAAGTATTGACGCGGAATATCGCTGCGCTCGCCGAGAGCCAAAGTCAGTTTGCGGTCATAACGCGCGCGGGTCGTCAGCTTGCCGTAGCCGGCAAGTGAAAAGCGCGCACCTTTGTTTTTGACGACCCGGTGAACGACCCGTTGATCGCCACGCTCGACAAGGACATCGGTGACCACTTCGCTCAATTTCAGGCGCTGCGCGATCGAAAACAGATGATCCTGGCTCTTGGTGGTGGCGTTTTCGACAAGGTCATCATCGGTCAAATGTTGCGAGTGCACCAGCACCGGTCCCGCGACTTCGATCGCATCATCGAATGCCATCGAGCGGATCATCCTCGGTGGAGCCCTTTCCATCACGGCCAGGTGCTCCGCAAGCTTTGCGCGCGCCTTGACCTCGATATCAGCGGAAAGCTGTTCGAGCACGTCATCGAAAAGCGCGATTTGATCGTGCGAATAGCTGCGCGAGCCCGCCGCGAATAGATCGGCGATACGCTGAAGGATCCGCAGACGCTGGTCGACGCTGCTGATTGATGCCGAAGCGATCAATTCATCGAGCACTGAACGGCTCTGCGCGAGTGCGTTGGAATTCTGGGACGCGGCGGTGGCTGGCATGGGCAATGCTGGTTAACCGGTGGTTACTGATCGCCTTGCGGTCCTGCGGGGAATTCCGCGCGACCGTAGCGGGTAGCAACCTACCGGAAACTTCCGAAAACTCGCTCTACAAGCACCATGCAAAAGTGCAAAAAATTTTAGGCAATTTGACCGCCGCGATGCAGGCGTTCGCAGCCAGAATTGCCACGCCGAAATGACGAAAGGCCCGCTTTTGGCGGGCCTTTCTCATTCATCATGCCACGGCGCAAAGTCTTAAAACAATCCGACGATCTGGCCCTGCGCGTTGACGTCGATCGAGTCAGCCGACGGCACCTTGGGCAGGCCGGGCATGGTCATGATCTCACCGCAGATTGCCACGACGAACTCAGCGCCGGCAGAAAGCCGGACCTCACGTACGTTGATCGTGTGATCGGCCGGCGCGCCTTTGGCGTCCGGATTGGTGGAGAACGAGTACTGGGTCTTGGCCACGCAAATCGGCAATTTGCCGTAGCCCATTTCTTCCCAGGCCTTGAGCTGGTCCTTCACCGACTTGTCGGCGGTCACGTTCTTCGCGCGGTAGATTTCACGCGCAATGGTCTCAATCTTTTCGAAGAGCGGCATTTCATCGGGGTAGAGGAACTTGAGCTTGCTCTTGCCCTCGTCAATGACCTTGACCACCGCTTTGGCAACATCGGCGGCGCCCGCCCCGCCCATGGCCCAGTGATCGGCCATCAGCGCCTCGACGCCCAGCGTCTTGCATTTCTCTCTCACCAGCGCAATTTCGGCATCGGTATCGGCGGAGAAGCGGTTGATCGACACGACCGCCGGCAAGCCGAATTTCTTGACGTTCTCTACATGGCGCTGAAGATTGGCCATGCCAGCTTCGAGCGCCTTCAAATTCTCGGACTTGAGGTCTTCCTTCTTGACGCCGCCGTGCATCTTGAGCGCGCGGATCGTGGCGACCAGCACCACGCAATCGGGCGTAAGCCCGGCCTTGCGGCACTTGATGTCGAGGAATTTCTCGCCACCAAGGTCGGCGCCAAAGCCGGCTTCGGTCACGACGTAGTCCGCGAGTTTGAGCGCGGTGGTGGTGGCGAGCACCGAATTACAGCCATGCGCGATGTTGGCGAAGGGCCCGCCGTGAATGAAGGCGGGTGTGCCTTCCAGTGTCTGCACCAGGTTGGGCGACAGCGCCTCCTTGAGCAGCACGGTCATGGCGCCATGACCTTTCAGGTCACGAGCGCGCACAGGCTTTCTGTCGCGGGTATAGGCCACGATGATGTTGCCGAGCCGCTCCTTGAGGTCGTCGAGGTTCTTGGCGAGGCAGAAAATCGCCATCACTTCGGACGCAACGGTGATATCGAAGCCGGCCTCGCGCGGATAGCCATTGGCGACGCCACCGAGCGAGCAAACGATCTCGCGCAGCGCGCGGTCGTTCATGTCCATGACGCGACGCCACACCACGCGGCGTGAGTCGATGCCAAGGGAATTGCCCCAGTAGATATGATTGTCGATCAACGCCGAAAGCAGGTTGTGCGCCGACGTAATGGCGTGAAAATCGCCGGTAAAATGAAGATTGATGTCCTCCATCGGCACGACCTGGGCGTAGCCGCCGCCGGCAGCGCCGCCCTTCATGCCGAACGATGGCCCCAGGCTCGGCTCGCGCAGGCACAGCATTGCCTTCTTGCCGATGTGATTGAGCGCGTCAGTCAGGCCCACCGTCGTGGTCGTCTTGCCCTCACCCGCCGGCGTCGGCGTGATCGCCGTGACGAGGATCAGCTTGCCGTTCGGCTTGCTTTGCAGCGACTTGATATAGTCCATCGACACCTTGGCCTTGTAGTGGCCGAAGGGGTCGAGATTCTCGGCTGCGATGCCGAGCTTTTCCTTGGCAACGTCGAGGATCGGCCGCTTCTTGGCGGCCTGCGAAATTTCGATGTCGGATTTCGGGCTTTGATGCTGCGAGGCGGGCATTGGAGATTTTCCGTTATTTGAAATGAAAACTAACCAAGCCGCGCCCCGACGGCGAGCTTGGCGGTGGAGATAAATTCGGCGGCATCGATCTTCTTGCCGCCGTCAGGTTGAACACGGGTGATCTTGAAACGCCCGTCGGCGCAGACCACGGTGAAGCTGTCGGCATCGATCGCGACCACTTCACCGAGCTTGCCGGCGATGCCCTTCGGATCTTTCGCCGGCAGCGGCTTAGCGTCGAAGATCTTCAGCGTCTTGCCATCGAATGTCGTCCAAGCGCCCGGCGCTGGATTGCAGCCACGGATCAGGCGATCGATCTGCTCCCACGGCTTGCCCCAGTCGATCTTGGCGTTGCCCGGGCCGCAACGGCCTTCATAGGTGGCCTTGGACTCATCCTGCTTGATGCGCGGCGCCTTGCCGGCCTTCACGAGGTCAACGCCTTCCAACATCGCCTCGACACCCATCGGGAAAAGGCGGTCGAAATAGACGGTGCCGAGCGTGTCGGTAGCGGAGATCGGCGTTTTCCGTGTGACCAGGATGTCGCCGGTATCGAGGCCATTGTCGGGCCAGAAGATCGACAGGCCGGCTTCCTTCTCGCCTTTGATGATTTGCCAGTTGATGGCGGAGGCGCCGCGATAGGCTGGCAGCAGCGACGGGTGGTACTGAATCGAGCCGTGGGTGGGGATGTTGAGGAAGTCCTCCGGGACGAACAGCGTCACGAAGGCCATCACCTGCAGATCGGGCTTGAGCGCCTTGAATTCTTCCCAGACCTTCGGGTCCTTGTAGGACGCCGGCTGATAGATGGGCAGCTTGGCGGCGACCGCGGCTTCCTTGAGTGGATCGGCCTTGGCGCCTTCCTTTTCCGGGGCGACATAGACCGCAATCACATTTTCACCGCGCTTGAGCAGCGCCTCGAGCACGGCCTTGCCAAAGGCCTGCTGCCCGTGAACGACGATACGCATAGTCAACTCCCTCCCCAACTTGTCGTCGCCTGGTATGTCCCGGCGATCCCGATTACTCGGGCACTGCGTCCCTAGTCCGGGATGCCCGGGACGAGCCCGGGCATGACAAAGACTAAGCCGCTTTTTCTTCCTTCTTCGGCGCGCTCAGGGCGCCGGAGTTCTTGATTTCGTTGACGTCCGCAGCCTTTAGCCCGAGCACGTCCGTAAGAATTTCATCCGTGTGCTCGCCCAAAAGCGGTGACCGTTTCACCTCGGAGATCGAGTCCGACATCTTGATCGGGTTGCCGACGGTCAAATATTTGCCGCGGGTCGGATGGTCGACCTCGACCACAGTGCCGGTCTTGCGCAGCGAGGGCTCCTCGGCGATTTCCTTCATCGACAGGATCGGACCGACCGGAATATCGACCGCGTTGCATTTCTCCATGACCTCGAACTTGGTCATGGTCATGGTCCACTGCTCGATCCGTCCAAAAATGGCCTTTAGCTTCGGCAGCCGCGCGCGCGGCGTGGCGTATTCCGGATCGGACTTCCAGGTGGGCTCACCAATCAGATCGCAGATCGCCTGCCAGACCGGAGCCTGGGTGATGAAGTAAATGTAGGCGTCCGGATCCGTTTCCCAGCCTTTGCACTTGAGGATCCAGCCCGGCTGGCCACCGCCGGAATCGTTGCCGGCGCGCGGTACCGCATCTCCGAACGCGACACCCTCGCCGTACTGGCTGTATTCGGTGAGCGGGCCAGCCTTCAGGCGCTGCTGGTCGCGCAGCTTGACGCGACAGAGATTGAGCACGCCATCCTGCATGGCGGCGAGCACTTTCTGGCCGCGGCCGGTTCGGTTGCGCTGGTAGAGCGCGCAGACAATGCCGAGCGCCAGGTGCAGGCCGGTGCCGCTGTCGCCGATCTGCGCACCGGTCACCAGCGGAGGTCCTTCACGGAATCCCGTGGTCGAAGCCGAGCCGCCGGCGCATTGCGCGACGTTCTCGTAGACCTTGCAATCTTCATAGGGACCCGGACCAAAGCCCTTGACCGAGGCGACGATCATGCGTGGGTTGAGCTTGTGAATGTGCTCCCAGGTCAACCCCATGCGGTCGAGCGCGCCCGGCGCGAAATTTTCCACCAGCACGTCGCACTTTTTGATCAGCTCATCGAGCACGCGCCTGCCCTGTGGATGCTTGGAATCGATGGTGATCGAACGCTTGTTGTGGTTGAGCATCGTGAAATAGAGCGAGTCCGCGCCCTTCACATCGACCAGCTGGCCGCGGGTGATGTCCCCAACACCCGGACGCTCGACCTTGATGACGTCGGCGCCCATCCAGGCGAGCAGTTGCGTACAGGTCGGGCCCGATTGCACGTGCGTGAAATCGAGAATCCGCACGCCGGTGAGTGCTTTGCCATCGTGGCCAAACGGCTTTGACGACGGCCTCGGCAGGTGACCATTGCCATTGGCTTTCTTAGCTGCCGGCTTCCGGGCCGCGAGTTTCACCACTTTGCGAGCGCGCTTTTTCGATGCGGCTTTCACCTTTTTCCGTTTCTTCTTGGCCATGTGCCTTTCCTCCGAATCCAGTTCTGCCTGATGTCCCTGATGAGCAGCGCAGCAGTCGCTGCGGCGCCGCATTCCCCTTATTTCTTCTTCAGCTTGCTTTGCGGATTGAGATTGCCGATGCGGCCGCTCTCGCTGCCGGCCGCCGGGTCGAGCACTGCGTTAATGAGTGTCGGCTTACCGGAATCCATCGCGGCGTTAACGGCCCGCTTGAGTTCGTCCGGAGACGTCGCGTTGACGCCGACGCCGCCAAAACCCTCCATCATCTTGTCGTAGCGCGAGCCCTTCACGAATACCGTCGGTGCAGGATCCGAGCTCACGGAATTGACATCGGTACCGCGATAAATGCCGTCGTTATTGAAGATGACGATGCAAACCGGGAGCTTGTAGCGGCAGATGGTCTCGACCTCCATGCCGGAGAAACCGAAAGCGCTGTCGCCTTCCACGGCGAGGACCGGCTTGCCGGTTTCGATGGCCGCAGCGATGGAATAGCCCATGCCGATGCCCATGATGCCCCAGGTGCCGACGTCCAGTCGCTTGCGCGGCTGGTACATATCGATGATACCGCGCGCGAGATCGAGCGTGTTGGCGCCCTCGTTGACGAGGATCGCGTCCGGCCGTTCCTTAATGACCGTGCGCAGCACGCCGAGCGCACCGTGATAGTCCATCGGCGAATTGTTGTTCATCAACCGCGGCGCCATCTTGGTGACGTTCTCCTCGCGCTTCTTACTGACGGCGCTGGTCCAGTCGGCCGGCGGGGCCGGCCAGTTTCCGCCCATGCCGTGCAGCAGCGCAGCGACGCATGAGCCGATATCGCCAACGACGGGCGCGACGATCTCGACGTTTGAATCCATTTCCTTGGGCTCGATATCGATCTGAATGAACTTTTTCGGTGCTTCACCCCAGGTCTTGCCCTTACCATGCGACAACAGCCAGTTCAGCCGCGCTCCGATCAGCATGACGACGTCACTGTCCTTGAGCACCGTTGAACGCGCCGCACCCGCGCACTGCGGATGCGTGTCAGGCAGCAAGCCTTTGCCCATGCTCATCGGCAGGAAGGGAACGCCGCTCTTTTCCACCAGCGCGCGGATTGCATCGTCGGCCTGCGCATAGGCTGCGCCCTTGCCAAGGATGATCAGCGGCCGCTTGGCGCTTTTGAGTACATCGAGTGCGCGTTTGATGGCGTCAGGTGCCGGAATCTGCGCAGGTGCCGGGTCGATCACTTTTACAAGTGATTTCTTTCCAGCCTCGGCGTCCATCACCTGCCCGAAGAGTTTGGCTGGCAGATCGAGATAGACCCCGCCCGGACGCCCGGACACGGCCGCGCGGATCGCGCGCGCCAGCCCGATTCCGATGTCTTGCGCATGCAGCACGCGGAAAGCCGCCTTGCACAGCGGTTTGGCGATCGCGAGCTGATCCATCTCCTCGTAATCGCCCTGCTGCAGGTCGACGATCTCGCGCTCCGACGAGCCCGACATCAGGATCATCGGGAAGCAGTTGGTCGTCGCATGGGCGAGCGCGGTCAGACCGTTGAGGAAGCCGGGTGCCGACACCGTGAGGCACACGCCGGGCTTTTTCGTCAGGAAGCCGGCGATCGACGCCGCATAGCCGGCGTTCTGTTCATGGCGGAACGAGATGACGCGGATGCCCTCGGCCTGCGCCATGCGGCCGAAATCCGTGATCGGAATACCGGGCACGCCGTAGATCGTGTTGAGGCCGTTGAGCTTCAACGCATCAATTATGAGGTGGAAGCCGTCTGTCAGCTCGCGCTCGGTTTCGGCGGCATCTGCCGGTTTTTCTTTCACTGCTGCATCAGCCATGGGAGTCCTCCCGCTCTTTAGGTTCGTTTAATCGAGATAATCGGCATAGCGCGCGACGTGCTCGGCAAGACCGAGCGCGTGATCGCGCACCAACTCTCCAGCGCGATCGGTCGCGCGCGCTTCCAATGCTTCAATGATGTTCATGTGATCGCGGATCGAACGGTCGGCGCGATCCTTTTCGCCGATCGTCGTGCGCCTAATCATGCGCATATGCGTGAAGAGATTTTCGGCGAGATCGATCAGGACGTCATTGTGACTGAGCCTGATGATGGTCTGGTGGAACTCGATATTGACGTCCGAATACTCATCCAGATGCGCGCGCAGCTGGCCATTTTCGAAGGTCGCGAACATCTTGCGCAATCCGGCGATCTCGTCGTCGGTCGCGGTCTGCGTGATCAGTCGCGCCGCCATGCTTTCCAGCGCCGCCCAGGCGGTGATCATCTCGATCACCTCGCGCCTGGTCTTGCGCACCACATAGATGCCGCGCCGTGGCACCGAGCGCACAAAGCCTTCGCTTTCAAGCTGAGCCATCGCCTCGCGCACCGGCGTGCGGCTGATTCCGAAATCCTGGGCAAGTTTGCGCTCGTCCAGCCGGATATCGTCGCGATTGCGGTAGATATCCATCGCCACGATCGCGTTCTTCAGCGCGGCATAGGCCTTGTGCTTGAAGCTCGGCGTGATGTCGATCGGCTGAAGCGCGGGGTGCGGCGCGAGCGGTGCGCGGGCGGCTGCACCACGCTCGGAAACGCTGACGCGACGGGGGTTACGATCTCGGGTACTCATGCTGGTATACAATATGCCAGATGCTCCGGCGTGCGGCAACCGCCCCCATGATTTTGGAGATCACCATGAAAATCAGGACGAAGGTCGCAGATCTCGGAATGCGACGGCCGAGCGGATCTTATTCCGCCGGCCGCAGCTTGCCTGAACGAAGCCGCGTCCATCCGGCCTGTATCATCGGCCAGAACAGCGCGATCAGACCCAATCCCATGATCGTGCTGACAAGCCCGTTCGAGAAGAACACACCGAGGCTGCCTTGCGAAGCGAGGAGCGACTGGCGGAACCCTTCTTCGGCCTTGTCTCCCAGCACGATCGCCAGCACCATTGGCGCCATCGGATAGTTGCACTTCTTCATGAAGTAGCCAACGACGCCGAACACCACCATCATCACTACATCGAAGGTGTTGTTGTGCACGGTGTAGGCGCCGATCGCGCAGAACACCATGATCACCGGCGCAATCACGCTGAATGGAATGCGCAGGATCGCGGCAAACAGCGGCACGCAGGTCAGCACAATGATCAGGCCGACAATATTGCCCATGTACATGCTGGCAATCAGGCCCCACACGAAATCCTTCTGCTCAACAAAGAGCAGCGGGCCGGGCTGCAAGCCCCAAATGAGCAGGCCGCCGAGCAACACCGCCGCGGTAGGCGAGCCCGGCACGCCCAGCGCGATCATCGGCAGCAGCGCCGAGGTCCCAGCGGCGTGCGCCGCAGTCTCTGGCGCGATTACGCCTTCGATCTCGCCGTTGCCGAAATTATGCCCATGCTTCGAAATGCGCTTGGCGATGCCGTAGCTCATGAAGGATGCCGGCGTGGCGCCGGCCGGACTGATGCCCATCCAGCAGCCAATCAGGCACGAGCGCAGATAGAGCAACCAGTAGCTTGGCAGTTTCGCCCAGGTCTGCAGCACGACCTTCATGTTCAGTGCGGCCGGCTTGCCGCGGAAGCTCAGCCCCTCTTCCATGGTCAGCAGAATTTCGCCGATTCCAAAAAGACCAATCACCGCGATCAGGAAGTCAAAACCGTTGAGCATCTGCTCGACACCGAACGTCAGCCGCAGTTGCCCGGTCATCTGGTCAAGGCCGACGGCGCCAAGCCCGAAACCGAGCATCATCGATGCAACGGTTTTGAATGGCGGCTCCTTGCTCAATCCGACGAAACTGCAGAATGCGAGGAAGTATACCGAAAAGATTTCGGCTGGACCGAAACGCAATGCAAAACTGGCAACCAGCGGCGCCACCAGCGTAATGACGATCACCGCGAACAGCGCGCCAACGAACGACGACGTGAAGGCCGCGGTCAGTGCTTCACCGGCCCTGCCATTCTGCGCCATAGGATAACCGTCGAACGTGGTCGCTACCGACCATGGCTCGCCGGGTATGTTGAACAGGATCGAGGTTATGGCGCCGCCGAACAGCGCTCCCCAGTAAATACACGAGAGCATGATGATCGCCGACGTGGGCGACATGGAAAACGTCAACGGCAACAGGATCGCAACGCCGTTCGCTCCGCCGAGTCCCGGCAAGACGCCAACGATCACGCCAAGCACAATGCCGACGACCATCAGCACCAGGTTGAACGGCTGCACGACCACTGCAAAGCCGTGGAAAAGATTACCAATGTCTTCCATAAACCCGTCTCTTGATTAACCGAGCGTTGTCCCCAAACCGCCGGCGTGCGGCGGGCGTCACGTCTTCAATATCCCAGGAAGCTTTCGAGCGGCCCCTTCGGCAGCGGAACCAGGAACCAGATTTCGAACATCAGAAATGTCAGAACCGGGACTAAAACCGCCACCGCCACAGCGGTGTGCCACGCATAGTTTCCAAACCAGCGCATGAAGAAGACGATCAACAGCGCGGAGGCGACATACATTCCGAGAAAAGGCACCAGCGCCACATAGATGATGGTCGGCACGAGAACGGATATGACCTGCCGAAGCTGGCCCCATTCCGCGAACACCTTCTGTCCGGATGTCTTGAGCACCGCCAGAAGATTAACCGCGCACGAGAACAGAACAATGAGGCTGACATAGAATGGAAAAAATCCGGCGCGCGGCCCTTCGTCGCCCCAGCCAATACCGACTTTCAAACTTCCGTAGATTCCAATCAGCGCGAGCAGCGCCATGAAACCGGCAACTCCGATTTCGACGCTCCGGTGGGACGGACCCGCCCCACCGGTTTCGTGTGTTGTCTGATTCATTACACCCTCAAGTGGCTGCGATCGAAACAACCGCAGCTAGTTGGTCTTGGCGAGGAAACCGGCCTCTTTCATCAGGCCTTCGTGCAGTTTCTCCGCATCGGCCACCCACTTGGCATATTCGGCACCCGTCATAAAGGTGGTGTTGAACGCCCCGTCGCTCATCAGCTTCTTCCACTCGGGTGTCTCGCGCACCTTCTTGAACAGGTCGACATAGTAGGCGACCTCATCCGGCGTGACGCCCGGTGGCATGAAGTAGCCGCGCAGCATCAGGTACTCGACATCGAGGCCCTGCGACTTACAGGTCGGGATGTCGTTCCATGACATATCGCCAGCGATCTTGTCGTGATAGTCCAGCTTCTTGCTGTCAAACACGCAGAGGGGACGCAGTTTGCCGGCGCGCCAATGGGCAACTGCCTCAATCGGGTTGTTCACCGTTGAATCGACGTGATCGCCAACGAGCTGCACCGCGACAGCGCCGCCGCCTTTGTAAGGAATGTAGGTCATCTTTTTGCCGGTCGCCTTTTCAAGCGCGACCGTGATGATCTGGTCTTCCTGCTTCGAACCGGTGCCGCCCATCTTGAAAGTGTTATCGGGCGCGGCCTTGATGGCGGTGACGTAGTCCTTCACCGTCTTGTACGGCTTGTCGGCATTGACCCACAGAATGAATTCGTCGAGCGCCATCATCGAGACGGGGGTCAGATCCTTCCAGTTGAATGGAATGCCGGTGGCAAGCGGCGTCGTGAACAGATTCGAAAGCGTGATGATGAGCTTGTGCGCATCGCCCTTCGCGTTCTTCGCGGCCAGGAAGCCCTCGCCGCCGGCACCACCCGACTGATTGATCACCACCACCGATTGCTTCGACAAATTGTGCTTGGTGATGATGCCCTGCATCACACGGGCCATCTGGTCCGCGCCACCACCGGTACCGGCCGGCACGATAATTTCGATGGGCTTTGTGGGCTCCCACGCTTGCGCAGGCATCGCCAGCGCAACCGCGCCGCCAAGAAAGGCAGCGGCAAAACCCAAAACCTGCGTCGTAGTTCGCATTTCACTCCTCCCTGAGGTCCTCTGCTTGGCCGATCTTCTTGTCGGCTCAGCGACTATTCATCACCCGTATAGTCATCGTAGCGAGAAAGGGCCCAATAACAAATAGTACATATTCGCTAGACGCTGGCGGCTCGTGCAGATACGGGGCTTTTTGCCGCGCTTTTCATAGTCATTTGGCCCACACTTTTGCAACGCAGCAATGTTAGCGGCCGTTCCAACTGCTTGGGTGTCTGAAGAGGTTTGGTGGTAACTGCGCGCAGTTGCCCAAAAAAACAGGCCCGGCGTCTCCGCCGGACCTGAATATCGCGCTCGAATTTGGTTGCGGGGGTAGGATTTGAACCTACGACCTTCAGGTTATGAGGGTGACTGTAATCGATCCTAACGTATTGACTGAGCATGACTTTTTGCGCCCCATGTGCCGCTGGTGCGCCAAATACGACGCCAATCCAACGTCCTCGATTAAGCAGAGGGCAGATCGGCTTTTTTTAGCTCTCACTCAATGTGTACCACGCGCAGTTGCTGCCAGTGCAGGATCATTTGCGATGATTTCCAAAATGGATGTATCGAGGAGCTCAGTACCAGCAGGTTTCTCAGCTTCTGATAAAGTCCTCGTGGACACCATAAAATCAATAATCTTCTTCAAGGTCACTGCCAGTGGAGCGTCTCCGCCGCCGACAGGCGCTCTGAAGGCAATCCGCTGTGCGTCGAAGTCGGGCGGACGTCGCGCCTCGAGTTCGGTCCGAGCCTGCTCATCGGTCACCTTGACGTGCTGATCGGCGTAAGTCTTGACGAGACGCTGGACCGCTTCGGCAGGGTTTGTCTTCACCGCTACCCACTTTCCAAGCGCGTTCGCCACAAAATTTGCAATCCGTTTGCGGTTAGCAGCCAGCCGTCCTGCGTCTGTTTCGTTCAGAAGGTCCGTTCGAGCCACTATGAAAGCAGGGATTTCAAGATTCTTGAGGTCCGGACACGTTAAAATTTTTGCTTTTTCTGCGTCAGTCTTCGTCAGATAAGTATAAGGGGTCCATACCACAGCAATATTGGCCGTCTTGTCGGCAAGTGCTTTTCTAATTTTTTCCTGGTCGCTCTTCACAATCGTCATCTGGTCGAGGCTTATATTCCATCCAGCGAAGCAGCGCTCAGCAAACAACTCTCCAGTGGAGGCGGGTGTCAAAAGTAGCTTCGCGCTTGGGAATGTTTTTGCTGGATCGGCGGCGATACTGTCGTATGCGTCTTGCGCGACCACGAGAGCATGTGCAGTTGCATCCTCCAACATTATCGCGACGACTTTGATGGCGGGCGCAATCCCCGAGCTCGTATGAACACCATATTTCATCGCGCCAAGGACAGTCGGTATCGGCCCGAGCACCATTAAATCCCAATTCGGATATGCCGCAATTGCAATACTCCCGGCGGGGTACGTACGCACGCTAAGTTCAAAGGACTTGACGATTTCGTTCTCGGCGAAAGCGGTCGCGGAAAACAGCCCGAAAATAAGAACCAAGATGATTCTCAACACGACATTCCCCAATAGTCTTGGTCAAAACTTCAGTCCTTAGGCTTCGGACTTGGAACAAACAATTGTGGAGGCAGGGAAGGTCCGAAGAACTTTCCCTGGGTAGCTTGGTAGTACCTATAACCTTCTATTATATGTCCCACGTCCTTCGGGTCGTCCCCAAATGGGAATGGCCCTACAGCCTCTTTGAATTTCTGCGGGAAGGTTCTTTTTTCGGCGCTCGGCGTTTCTTGCCATGGACCACCAGCGCGCGCAGCGTATTCCAGCGGAATTCCCATTGCAGCGGATCGTGCTCCAAACATGAAATTCCCCCAGTCTTCGTACTGTCGTCCTTGCGCCTTCACATCAAAAACACTCATCCCGGAAAACATGCCATGTGTCTTTTTGTTCAAACTTGTTGGAGCTGAGCGATATATTAATTCGGCCCAACTCATGTTTTCTGCAGCCCTCAGAGACATGGACAAGTTCTCCCCCTTCGGAGCGCTGAGATTTGGTGTGTAGTTCGGATACAAAGTACGCGTGGGGATGCTTTCGATCTCTAATGGACCTAAGACTTGATAAAAGAGATACGCCTCGACGGGATACCGTCCGTCTACATCTGAGCGACCTATTGGATTTCCCCAGCCGAACCCGTACGCCGCAAGATTTTTTGGCGCAAAGACCCCGTTATTGGGCGTTTTTGCGAGATAGCTAGGCAATTCTGGATCGGGCGACAGCCAGAGGCCGAGCCGCTGATTATAATGCCGTGCGCCAAAATTGGTCAGGTTGGTTTCGTCGTCATATTCCTTTGCATCGAAGCGGTACAAAGGCCTTGTTAGCCTCGCGTGATCCGTTGGATCGCGATTCGCCTGTGGAATGGTCATTTCACGGCCAACCAACAATTGACCAAAGGGCGCGTACTCGAATTGTTGATGGAGTCGCCCGGTGGTCGGATCGTCCCCGCGCGCATAGATTACGTCGGATACGGAGCGCGTCGGCAACTGAGTATGGTACGTGAAGATTCCCTCTGCTCCGACCCATTTCGATGCGAGCCGCATCGAGCCAGCAAAGATGTGCAGCAATGCTTCCGGTTTTTTGCCAGGCTCTCGCGTGACCGTAAGCTGCTCATTGGCGTAAACCGTCTCCCGCATCAGCTTTCGTTCGGGCGCCGTCCGATCAATTTCGGCAATCCACCGCTTGATGGCGCGATTTCCAGCATAATCGTACGTCTGATAGACATTGGCGAAATATCGGCTATCGCGATTTAACTTGATGCGCTGATCCTCTGTTGGTGGGGGTTCAATACGTCGACGCACCATCGCAAGGGTATCATCAGGATCCCACTTATAAGATTGCGTAACGACTTTTTCGTGGGGCTTATCCGGTCCTGGCGCGACAAAGCAGTCCGAACACTGAACTGAGTCGATCCGGCCAAAATCGTCCAAGTGATACGTTCTTTGCTCGTTCCTGCTTTGCATATTAATTGCAGTGGTATCAGGGGCCGTCGCACGCGCTGTCCCAAAGGCGTGTGTGATCGTTATCCTGTTCGGATGATCAAATGCCTCAGGAGCGATCGATCGTTGAATTCCCGTCAACAAGTGAGAATCCGCGAATGCAAATAATTCGCTAATCTTGATTTCGGCTTTTTTTGCATTCGAAAAAGTTGCGTCATCAACCACCGAATACTCGTAATTCTGCCCAAAGATTGAGACTTCTTTTTGAGCTGACTTCAATCGGCTCCGCTCGTCATAGGCAAATAGATTCTTGGAGCCAGTGATAATGAGACCCTGAAGCCGCGCGTGGTTCTGAGAGATCTCGGGGCACTGTGGCCTGGCAGGCAATGCGCTGCAGAGATCGGCATATCGCGGCCGATTGTCGTACTCTGTCAGATTGCCGGCTGCGTCGTAAGCATACGATAGGTTTTGGAATAAGATCGGCGGAGCACTGTTGGAGCAATCGTCACCCGGACCATATTCGACGCAGGGTACGCCGAGACGGGAAGATGAGGATAACAACCTATTCGAACGCAGGTCGAATTCGTTGCGCGTGACCACGCCGTTACCGAACGCCACGCGCAGTGTGTTTCCGCGCTCATCGAATGCCGCGTCAGCGAGCACGCGCTTGGGTCTGGAAACATTGGTGCAGTCTTCCTTCCCGTCCGGCGCAGCCGGGCACGGGGAACCAGCCAAAACTTCGCTTGCTTGGTCGGCCGGCGAATATCTGTATCTGAGAGTCTCGCTGACGGTCAGCAATGTTCCGGGACTGTCGTCGTTCGTGCCGTCAATGCGTATCGCTCTAATTGCGCTGCCGAGCACAGACCGGTGTAGTAGTCCCCAGGAGTCGTAACTGTGGGTCGTAGCGAAAGTCCCGATGTCGTTGGGCGGCGGGATAAATGGCGCGCGAGCCACCGCACGGATTGCCTTTTCTATTTTTTCGGGCATGCCGAGCGGGTGATACGAGACCGTCGTGGTCGTTCCGGTAACATCCGTCAGCTTAATCTGCCGACCAGCTCGGTTTGCCGCGGCGTCGTCAGAATGGCCATATTCGATCGAAACGGTTTTGTTGTTTCCATCCACTGGCGACGGGTAGCGATAAAAAACTTTCGAAAGACGATCATAAATATATTCATTGCGGACGACGCGGGATACCTGCGCGCGGTTCGGTGCTTCTGGCGCCAGGCAGAAGTCCTCGCCATTCAAACGCTGTTCTGTCCCACCCGGTGCCCGGCGCTCACGTTCTGTCCGAAATAAATTCACCGTATCGGTGAACGCACCATTTGCCACAGGTGGTCCCGAGCGATGGCAGACCAGGTTCGACAATGGATCGTAAGACAGCTGGTCAAATCCACGATCCGGATCATTCGTGTGCGATCGGCGCCCCAACGCGTCGTAAGCGACTCTAATGCTTCTGCTGCCCGAGACTACCGACGTTGTTGGGAGAACCGCCGTTGAATTCGGAAGATGAACGCCGACCAACTGACTGAAAGCATCATAATCATACACGGTCGAACTGCGGCGGCGGCCTGCACGACCATCCAAAAGTGGATCCGTGAGCGGCGTAACAATTGCCGGTCCCGGAGTTCCAGAAATGCTCGCTTCTCCTTGAACACATATTGTAGTTTGTTGGTGCGCGTCGCTGTAATCGATGTCTTTCACCCAACCCGCCGCGATGATACTCGGCTTGTCTGATCGATTGAAACTCGCACCGACAGCGTGAGCATCGAAAACGTCGCCGGCTCCAGCATTCATAAACTCATGAACCGTTCTTATGAGCCCGCGCTCATCTCGGTCCATCGCTGTCGGCACGCATTGGGCGTCGCGAATTATCGTGCGATGTCGGACAACGTTGTTGTCATTGGCTAGTTTGTACTTGAATGCGTAGCTGTTGCCATCAGCCAAACGAATGTGCAGCGGCCGATCAAGTCCGTCGGAAACGATTGTCGTTCGCGGCCCATGGCTGATGTTTTCATTCGGAAACGCCACCACCGACGCTAGGTCCAAAGTAGGAAGTCCATTGATCGGGACCGGCATAAAGTCTTCGACCTCGCGCTCCGCGATATCCAGACTTATGATCCCGCTAGCCGTGTGCGTCGCGCGCTTCGCGGCATCGCAAACCGCGCCGTCAGGGGTTTCGGATTCGGGAATGCAGATATCGGCAGGAGAGATCGTTCGTACTAACCTGCCCAGTTGGTCAAAATGCTGGTCTGTATCGAATGATATACGTCCCACGCCGACGCCGGCGTCGCCGCTTTTTTTGTAGAGAGCTGCGTCCGCGAACCGAGTTATCCGGGCGACCGCGCTTGACTCGTCAAATCGCACCACCGTGTCATCGACTTTTACGTCATGAACAATCTCGTGCGGAACGCGATACTCGTAAGCCAAAAGCTTGCCCCAGGACGCAGATGATTTCAGCGCGCCGGCCGTCTCAGCACTAACGCATTCGCCTTTCCCGCAAGCCTCGGCCCACTTTCCGGCCCAGCTCGCAAACACGGCGGTTGGCCGGCCGGCACCGTCCAACACCGTGTGTATCGCGTTTTTGTTGACGTCGATTTGAGTCGTTGCGACGGCATGCCGCCAGTCCACGTCGCCCAAACGAGAGGTAAACGTGCCGAGCATACTGGTCGATCCGGCCAGGCACGTGCCGTCTCCGGCAGCCTTCGGATCGACCCCGCAATAATCTGTGTCTTCGCGCAGCTCGACGACATGCATGAATTGATCGAAACCGATCCTTCTCGACAAAAAATGACCATCTGCGGCGGCCGGAGACACATAGCGGTCCAGATTGCCGAACTCGTCATAGTGATAATGGCGCACCGCGACTCGCAGCTGGTTCCCGAGTCGCAGCTCTTCACCGCGAAGTGGGAAGTGTTCTGCCGCCGAACAAAGGTCCCCCGCGTTCACGTTCTCAAATTGGCACAAAGCTACCAGATCGCCATTGTTCACATCGTACTTGGCGGTCCGCAACCTATCGGGGGGCGTTCCGGACTCGTGCTTTCCAGTCCGAACTTCAATCCGTTGCACGCGGTCGCGTCTGTCAAAAGCCAACGTTCCTCCACCCGTTGCGCCGTGTATGAAGGATAGTTGAATTCGGTCATCATAGTCGTACTTCGCGCAGATGTCGTCTTCGTTGACGGTTCCGTCCTGCGCCGGGTCGCCCAACCGACCAAGATCGCACGTGTGGGCGACGCGGCCCCGGTAATCGATGGCAAACTGCATTGCCGTGGTAAGTTTTGTCGCATCGCCCTCCGTCAGAGTCTCAACCGATTGCACAAGCACGGGGGTCAGGCGCTGAGGCCCGTACAGATACTGACCTTTGTTGATTTCCAAAGCATCGCCGCGATCAAACGCCGGGAGCGAATGGCAGGGTCCTTGCGCGACATTGTTGCGCGTAACGTTTGGAAAAGCGATCCGTCCGCCCTCGCGCGCTGTGAGCATTGGACGCATGAATGGGCGGCCGTCGGCGGCGTTTGTGCCGTCTGAAACGTCAAGCCGGAAGCACTCCTGGCGAGCGCCCGACGATCTGCCGACATCGAACAACGCATAGGTATTTTCGACGGTTCGGGTCGGCGATCCAGCCCCTGCAACAATTCCGGGCGAAGAAATGTCCTTCGTGGTCTCAGAAAGAAGAATGCCGGATTCATAAATCGATCTGTTCGCATACGTTCGCTCTATCTTACGCACACCGGTGAGTTGATCGCTGTCACGTGCCGTCGCCGGACTGAGTGGCAGGCCCAATTGCGCTTGGCTCTTTGCATCCAGCTCCACCAGGGGCCGCTGAGCCCCAGGCTTGGCGCAGCCTTCTACTGTTGTGACCTTCGCGAATCCAAGAAACTTCCGCTCGAACCGGTCGAAGAAGCCCTCTTCATAAGTGAAACATGTCCGTCGATCATGCACGCCGCCTGCGTCATCAATCGCAACACCGTCTCGTACGATCACTTCATTTAGAACCCAACGACTTTGCGGGTCATTTTCGCTAGGCGCGGACCTGCCGTAGTCAAGTACGAAGTTGGCGCGATTGAAGTCTGGTTGCGGCTTCAGGCTTTGCGGATTGCTCGCTAAAAATACATGTGTCAGAAGCCCGTGCTTACCAAACGGGTTCCGATAGACGACGGCACCGTGATTATCGAAGTTCAGATTCAGATTGCCGGCTACGTTGACACCTCCTCCCACCATCAAGTCCGCTAAACCATCGGCATCAAAATCGCGGAGCGTGATCACCTGTCGGTTGAGCGAAGCGCCCAGACTGGCTCCAGGGTTAACGACAATGTAGATCGTCCAATAAACGAGATAGATTGGAATAGAATATGAATAGTACGCGTTTGCACCGAGAGCGTCGCTTTCGCCCTGACCGAGTGCATTCAATGGCTTGGGCAAAATCCCGACTCTCCGCTCGACCGCTTTGCCGCCCTTCTCTTCGAAGCCAAAGCCTGTATTGAGTATCGCTGACACTTCATTTCCGGATATTTGAACGACGTCCAGGAGCCCGTCCCCGTTTATGTCCGCCATAAGTTTCTTTTGCCGAGAGCGGCCGCTCGTTGCAGACAATCCGCCGCCGTATTCCTCGATCTCGTCTCCATATCCCTGCCCAGCGCTCAGTCCAATGCCGTTATTCTCCTCTTCCATCAATCCATTTTTCCAACCTCCGCTCGTTCCGATAAATCCAAAGCCTAAGTTGAAATTTGCGTTGGAAGCGTCGGGAATGAGATCAGGCAGGCCGTCACCGTTAAGATCGATCATTTCCGAGCGTCTATAAGATTGCCCGCGTGCGAATTCTGCCGCTGGCGACAAGGGAACCATGATCGGGTCTCGGCTTGATAGCACTTGCGTAGGCTGCGTACCGACAGAACCAACGCCAGTCTTCCCGGGCGCATTCGAGGGCACTGATACAAAAGTTTGGGGCGAGCTGGAGCCAACACTCAGCGTCGAAGTTGATCCGAATGATTTTCTGGAAAACTGGTTTGTAATTGAAATCGGGGCATTGGCTACAACCGGCGAAGAGGGCGCACCCGGCTTAGCGGGCATGACGCATGGATAGCGTTTCGCCCACACTTCATCGGCAAGACACCGGAAACGTCCTGCCGGATCGGTAAAAAAGATTTGTGATCCCGCACGATCGTTACCGACAATTTGATCCGGAAAGCCGTCACCATTTAAATCGAAGACGTCCGCAAGCGACGACGAATTGGTTTTCGTGTTTGAAGACCCAACCCCCAAGCCACCACTCGATACCGAAAATGCGGTGCCATCGCTCGTTGTGGTGGACACTCGCGGGAGCAAATGCACAAGGTGACCTCCCGACGCATCCGGCGTTGCAGTAGTTGATGCTGCATTGGCCGTGTCTACCAGAGTATCGGCCACCGGATTGACAAGATCCTTTCGACCGAGTCGAGAGGCGCTCATAAAGTCATCCGAAATCCATAATCCGGCGTCGGGCCCGATCGAACAAAAGTGCGGGGTCCCCGTGTCCACTCCGATCCGCGACTGCAACCGGCGCGGCACTTGTTCGATTCCGGCATTCGCCGCAGCAGCCTCGGGCTGACTTTTTGGCCGGCGGCGCCCATTGTCGATACAATAAATCCAGTCGGCGGGCCGTTGGTCCGTTTGGTCTCGATACGATCCGGTCAGCGCGTGCACGCGGACCTGGGATAAAAACTTCTCTCTAACGCACTGCTGCGCTGGCACGTTGCAGGGGCCATTTTGTAGCGCGGCTGAACCGGCGGGCTGGGCCGTCGTTCCGCTGACGCCTATCGGACCTTGTCTCTTTGCCAACCGAATCCGCAGACGATTGAAATCTCGAACTGTAGGCAGTAATTCCGGTGTTTCGGCTTTCGGCGCCTTCGCTGTGCTAAGCGGCACGCCAGTATTTTCGAGAGGGGTACCCGAATCAATCTCCATCGATTCTACAAACTCGGTCGTGATACCGACTGAGCCCCATCCACGATAAGATTCTACGTCGATGGGCGAACGGCGAGGCGCGAAAACAGGGACAGCAACGTCTCGAGCGTCGGCAGGCACGTTTGCCCCGAAGTGCGCAGATACGCCGATTATCGGGCACACCGCCCGGCTGTCAGACCCGCACAGGCCGCTTGCAATTAGTTGATCACCCCGGTCATCGTTTGGGGCGACATTGTCGATCAACGTCGCAATTTCCACTTCCGCCTGATCGGGGGCACAAAAACTGTAACCGACGCGATCAAGCGGATAAATTCGAAATCCGTCATCATTGATATTTTTTGGATCGCCTTCCTTGAACTCGACGTAAAACGCATTGCGAGCGTCCCCGGGCAGGGCCACCGGAGCAGTGTGGCGCGCGATTTGTGCGTTAAGATATTTTGGATCATTCATTCTGATCGTCGCACCGGGTGCTGGAGGCCCGATGAGGTGGGAGTTTGTAATTACAACCGGATTGCTCTGGCCTGCGATGTTGACAATAAACGGATGCGTCGGCACGGGCTGTACACGGCCATCACGTATCAACGAAATGACCATTCGACCTTTAGCGATCGGAGGTCGTGCGGCTGGAGCGGGCACCCCTGTAGCCCCAAGGGCTTCGGGCCGCCTCGTGTCTTGGTCCAGGGGGATCGGCGCGACCTGTTTTAGCGAGGCGATGTCGAGCTTGAAACGATACTCTCGAAGCGTGTCGTCTGCCGGACAGCTGAGGGCACTGCTCGGCAGCTTAACCGTCGTAATCCTGCGAGCGTAGCGTTGCGCTTGCACAGCACCTGCCAAAGGTGCGCTGCCAGCGAAGAAGTAGGCATAGCTCCCCCCCAGTAACCGCGGTGCTACCCAATGCCTGTCGGGAAAGACCACGCAGCGCGAATAAACGAAAAGAGTCTGATTACCGCTCCATTTACTTGGGTCGTCGGGCCACGTCGTCGGATCGTTGGGGTCATCGCCCGCCTGCGGTACTTTAACAGTGATTGGGTTGGTATCTTCGCTTGGACATTCCGACGGTGGTTTCTCGACCGCCGCCTTGTCAGCATCCGTGAGCAAATCGTTCGGATCTCGTTCCGGCGGTGGTTTATCGAGTTGGACAACGAGCAGTTTTCGGTCAAAGAGCGCTGATAAACCGCTGTCTTTCCAAACGAAGCCCGACATGTCCTGCGGCCAAACTATTGCCTCGACATCTTCGTCAGGTCCGCCGTGGTCGGAAGACAAGAACCGGATGAATACACATACGCGATCGCCGCGATGTAAGAAGATTAAGTTGTCTTTGTTGGCGGGGTCGGCAGTTTGGTAGTCCTTCTTTTCCCGACCGAACTTCAGAATCGATTTGAACCGAGTATTTGGGACTTCCCATTTATTTGGACTGCAGTTTTGGTCAGGACCCAATGGGTTGCCAGCCGCATCTGGCCTTCGCGGCGGCGGCAGAATGCGAATAGCGACTTCACCAGGAAACAAGGTTTCTGGTTTGGTTAGCGTACCTTCGAAATGCATTCGTCCCGTAAATGGAGCAATCAGCATCCCGCTTCCGGATACGAAACGATCCTGTTCTTCGACCAACCGATAGCGAACAATGCTTCGATTCCATGGATCGCAGATTTTGTTTTGTGCTTCGTTGACTTGGGTTGTTGCGCCTGTCGGATCAGTTATGGTCAACACGCCGCAAATTGATGATCCCAGCCCAAGCGATGCAACGGCGGCACTCGCGCCGAGATTGGGGTCTGAGGCACCGGCGCCGAAAACAATACGATGATCAATCGCTGCACCTGCCGACGAATCTTCTGCCAGACGGACGTAGTCGATGGAGGGCGCGAAACGCAGAACATCGTCCTGCGCATTGTCAATCGAATGGGCCCTAAAATAGAGGATATCCCCCGCTTCGACAGAAACCCGTAATCCCCGATCGGGGCCAAGTTCCGCTGGAAGGTCTGGCATTGATGGCCAGCCCGGTCGATTGTCCGAGTAACACGAGACCGTTGGAACAGGTCCCTTGGGGTCAGGGGTTGGAGTCTGAAGAGTAATGGTTCTTGGCGTCGGCGAAGAATTGGGCGGTCTATCAAACTGCAGCTTGGTGGCGAAGCAACGCCGGACCTGGCTCGCGTGATCCCACCCTCGTCCGCGATTGATTTCTATAGTGAATAGCGCGCCGTCTCGACGATCCGCGATGCGTTTCTCGCGAAGATCTTTATCCGTTTCTTGAAATTCATTCAAAAAATCTGACGGATCACGTCTCGGCATATAGGTGACGGCGCCTCGGACAATCACGTCCCCCGAAAATGGGGCGCGCCAAGTACGCACGACATCAACACGGGGCGCGTCTTCACTGGCGAGAAGAGGGATATTCGTCCGCACCGACGCCAGAAGATCGGGAACTTGCCCAGGCGGAAGACCGGCGCGGTTGCGAGGATCGATAAAAGATCCGCTCTGGGTGGTTGAAAACGACAATCGTCCGTCACTGGAAGTGTTGAAAAATACTCCTCCGTTTGAAACAACGTCGGGTTTGCCATCACCGTTTACGTCGGCAACGTAGGTATCCTGCATTGCCGATGCGTTCGATGACATCGAGCCGAAGTATCCACCAAATGGAAAGGCTTCCACGGAAACACCAGACGTGGATTGGAACGGCTCTCGATTGAATCCGGGGAAGCCGTCCGGAACATTTAGCGGCAATCCGCCACCAAAGCGGAGATTTCCATTTGCGTCGAGTTGACCGCGATGGACCGTGTAGGAACCGTCGGGCCGGCGCACCACTAGATCGGCGACACCGTCACCATCCACATCCAACAGCAACGTCGACTCGCGATATCCGGTCCTATTGGAACTATGTCCTTTGACGCCGAATGAATTTCTTTTGCCATAGTTGAATAAATTCAATCCGCCGTAAAAACTGATGGAAGAGTCGGTCGTTGATGTCGTCCCGAGCATTGACGGGGCAATCGGGCCTTTCCCATCAGAGCCGAACAGTGTGTCATGCACCTGATTGACGATTGGAAAGACGTCGGGTTTTTCAAAATCGGCGCGCACCGTGGGGGATTCATTCCATTTTCGGATATCCGCACTATCTTTCAGGTCGTAAGCGAAGCGTGTCGTGAAATCCTTGTCCCAATCAAAACCGGACGCGCGCGGCAGATCGCAGCCCGTGTCAGGCAGTTGAGATTTGGGTCTGAAAATTTCATCGCTACGGCCTACGTATTTGGTGATTGATTTGATGAACGCTCTTCCCCGCCCCCGTTGTGAGTCATCGGTAAATTCCCCGCGATAAGCAAAGCTGTACCGTAGGAATGGCTTCGAGCAGCTCCATGCTAGGGAAGCGTCACCTAACCTTGGGGATTTCAGTTGCCGTCCGCGAACGTCAATCCGATCAAGAAGACGACTCTGAACCAGAAATCCGCCGCTCTTCGCGTCCGACCGGCGGTAGAACTCGTCTGGCGGGAGCCAGGTGAAAAGTATTTCGTAGAGCGCCCAGTTGCCGTCGCACTTGTCGGCGGCGGGATTCTCCCTGCAGCGGAGAATCGTCTCCTCGATAGCGAGGTTTGAGGTATAGAGGATCCGACGCAAATTTAGAGTATGCGACTTCACCTCGGCTGGGTTCGCGGTACTGCAGGTGCCGTCGTCTTTTGGCACGCTCGGCTGGCAGTCAAGATGCCAATCGTAATCTATGACGTTCCGGTGGGCATCGACTTCGCGGGCCAAGACCCACTTGGTGATTGAGTCTGGGTGCGGGTTCGTCGTGACGGGCGCAAGCCTGAGGACGAACACGCTCTCTTGTGGAGTTCCGCTTCCGTTCGCAACGTCCTCAATTGCATTTGGGACGCTGCCCGGCTGCCGCCCAAAATACGACGGTACGCGGCCTGGCGCCCGCCCGAAATATGAGACTTTTGGAGCTCCCGTTCCGGGCTTCTCCTGCCAGGCTTCCCACCAATAATCGTCGGGAGTATCGCCATGACGAATGAGACGCCACAGTCCGTCATCACGTCTCAGTACGAAGCGCGTCTCGCCTTTCTTCCGGGGTCGCAAATAAGTCGTCCGATGCGGCAGAGAAACAAGATGCAAGCTGTCGGTGGGATCCCCGACGAACGCTTCTCCCGCCTCGGGGACTAATTGCTCACCGTGAAAAAGATAGGTTTCGGTCTCAAAATCTCGATCGTAAATGGGGACACCCCATCGGGTCTCCACCGTGATCTCTGGGATGTTCAGGTGCCATCCCTCCCCAAGGGACCCGTACCCGGATTTGGACGCGTAACCGATGCTTACCGACGGTGAGAAGTCATTGCGGATCCCGGGCAAGTCGAGTGGATACGAGAGTCGCGCGTCACCATTCGAATTGCTCTGGGGCTTGGCGATGATTGGAACGCCTGTGAGTGGATTGGCGGTCTTAAGTGCGGAAAGAGTTTTGTTGCTGAAGGCGGGAGCAGCACGATCGGGTCTTTCGATCGTCTTCAGGATCCCCGCAATATATTGGCCGGACTGCTCGCGCAGCGTTGCCACAGTTTTCTTGTTCTCAACATCGACATAGGACTCGATCGGACGCATCGGTGCAAGCGATGCAAACGTACGATCAGCCGCGAAGACTTTGATGGCGTTCTCGTCGATCTCTTCCGATAGACCTTTTGAACTGTAGGGTATTTCAATTGTCACCGGGGAGCTGGCGAAAATGGAAAAATTTGAGCAGCCGTCCGTTAAATTGAGTATTTCGCGATTTTGCGATTGTGTGCGGTCGGTCTGATCACAATGCAGGAAGACCGCAGCCTCTTCCCTATTCAGCGAGTCAGACAGCTCGGGGAGGCTTACTCTAAGGCCTTTGAAGGTGGACGAAGGCATGTTTCGCGTAAGTCGCGCGGAAAAACTCTCTCCATCGTTCAATTGAAGTTTTCGGACCAGGCTTGCTGTAGTCGCGGATGGCGAAGACCGGACCGTATCTGCGAACGCAGGCGTTACGGTGAAACTGAAAGCCGCTAAAAAATTCACGCCCCGCATGAACGGGGAATTCCAGCATCGCCGTAGCATGCGAGCCCACCCCAGATGTACTACTAATACTTGCACAACTATTGATACTGCGAAAGCTACATGACAACCATTTTCCGCCAGTGCTTTTCACACCAGCAATCCTTTGGCTATCTGGTCCATTGCCTTTTTATGACCCTCGCTTGGGAACAGGTGCCCATAGCGATCCATCGTGACTTGAAGCGAAATATGTCCGGCGAATGTCTGGATCGTCTTAGGCGTGAGCCCCGCCTCGATCCAGCATGATACGGCTAAATGCCGAAGTGCGTGCCAATTAAACCTTCGGCAGAACGGCGGAATATCTGCGCAATCACTCTTGTCGTTCGTTTCAAGCCTGTGAAAGAGCGGAAACAACTGGCCCTTTATTAGGTTGTCATGTGACTTTTATGGGCGCGTCATGTGCCCCTAGTGTGCCATTTGCCGAGCCATTTCATATGATTCGAATCTCAAACGCCAAATGCGGTACCCGCTCGATCAAGATGGTCAAATATATGACCCGCAAGATTATCGGCCTCCCTATCCGAAAGGGCTGGCCTGGGAGGCCAAACGATAACCTGAGTTCGGATAGGCCAAATTTGGACAAGCCTGGCATCTACCGCTTGGCTGATCCGTCGGGCGTTCAAAATCTCAGCAAACGGGCAGCTAAATACCTGAATAAAAAGTCTGCCAACAACAAAAGTAGTTACTTGCGTGTTGGACCGAGGGGTGCCGTCTGGGTGGACGGTCCAACCCTGTGGGCCTTCATGTTCGGTGATTCTAAGTGAGTTATGACCCCAATGCGGACGCCAATCGCCGCGCCCATAATCACCTATCCAGATCCGAAAAGACGAAGGGGCCGTTTTCGTTTTATAGAGGGAGCGCCTATCAACGACAGAGATAGCGGCGCTTTTTGGCTGAAAATACTCGGCGCAGATTATTGTCATGGCCGCCCATGCACTGACCAACGTTTGTCGCTTTTGATCGAGAACGCATTTCTTGCCTTCGATAAGCGGAACTAGAATAGGCTTTGACGCTTTTTGTAGGTCACTCATCCACCGTCCGTTGCACGTCTTGCAAACAATTTGCAGACCGCGCTGGCGAGGGTCCCCGCCCCATATCTTGTTCGTGCGCGTCACACTTCGATCCGCATTGATAATGGCAGTCCCCGAAGAATGCTTTTTCAGGGGCATCTGAATATATTTTCGAGACCATTTGGCCCAAATGTGTTCGCGCGTGGTTGGATGACCTCCGCAGAAGATGCAATCTTTTGATGCTCTGGCCATGACAAACCTGACCGCCGTATCCACAATGTTGGCTATGCGAACAGGTCTTTGGCTATTTGGTCCATTGCCTTCTGGTGATCCTCACTTGGGAAAAGATGTCCATAGCGATCCATTGTAACTTGCAGCGAAGCATGGCCGGCGAATGTCTGTACCGTCTTAGGTGTGAGCTTGGCTTCAATCCAAGAAGACACAGCGAAGTGCCGAAGCCCATGCCAATTAAACCGCCGGAGCAGTGACGGTGTATTTGCCGGGTCGTTTTCGTGGCCCACTTCGAGCTTGTCAAAAAGGGGAAGAAAATGGCGTTTTATTAGGTTGTCATGCCCAATATGTTTCCCCTCGCTGTTTGGGAAAATCAGGTCATCTGGATTTTTAAATTTCGACTTCAGCTTCCAGGCCTTCAGAATTGTAGCAAGTTGATTTGATATTGGAACGCTGCGCACCCCGGCCGCGCTCTTCGGAGCCCCGTCCTCACCATAAGCATCAACACGATGGGTAATGTTGAGTTTCCCATTGTCCAAATCCAGGTCACGCCAGCGGGCCGCCCATTGCTCCCCTGCCCTCGCACCGGTCGTCGCTGCAAATAACAACATGACACGCAGATCGGGACTTGCTGCGTCAAGCAGTGTGCGCATGTCTTCTTTCGACGGCGGGATGATTTTCTTTGAGCCCTCATCGCGGGCCCCGATGACCCTGGTTCCACGTGCGGCATTGGTCGCGACCCAATCCTGAGAAATCGCATATTCAAGAGCGGTGTGGAGCGTCGCCAATATTTTTCGGGTTGTCGGCACCGTTACGCCTACCCTACGAAGTGCGTCTCGGAAATCTCCGACAGACCGGGCGGTGAACTGCGACAGCTTGCGGCTGCCTATCCCATGATCAGGATGCACGATGTGGTTTTTCACGTGCCCCTTGTAAACGGTGAGCATCTTACGGGTCATGCGCTCATCGCGCGCGTTTCGCCCTGCACAATGCTCCAAGAAGCTGTCGCAAACCTCTTTGACCGTTACCTTGTCTGCATTGGGCCGATAAGTGCCCGCTTGCATTTGGCCTTCGATGTGAATGCGGAATACATCAGCAGCCTTCTTGTTTGAGAAATGCCTGCGCTTTCGACCGCCGTGACTGTCAGTATAGTCCACAACCCATGCGGTCTTGGTTTCGCCGCTCGCGGTTTTCCATGTACGCCTGCGGACTGCGGCCATGATCAGTTTTCCTTTTCAATTACTGCGCTTCACGCTGCGGACCATGAAGGTCCAGCATCTGCCGGATGCACTCAGTCTCTATCGCCGCGTCGGGCAGCCATAATGAGCCGCGCGTGCGTTCGTCCAACGACCTCAGGTGCGTCACCGGGGTCGCCAACATCCCGCACGCTTAAATCACCTTCGGGCTGATAGGGGGCCAGGAACGTAGCCACGCCGCCTTTGAAAGCTGCGAGCGCGTACCTGCTCTCGTGCCATTTCTTACCTAAGTCGGCGGACAAATTGTTAGCCAAGCGCTTGACGGACTCGACGAAATTACTGGTCTCCGGATCATGCGGCAGGCCCTCTACGTCATACGTTGACTGAAGGCGTTGTCGGATTTCGGTGCTCAGACCTCGCTCCAACCGCTCGGCATCCGTTTTCAGCTGTGCAAGTAAGTCCCGAGGCAACACAACAGCGGTGTGTACCATCGGGCTTGCAGATCGCGGGCGTCCCTTTTTTCCCTTTTTAATCAATGCATTACCTCCGCAATAAACATGCTATTGACTGTAGCATTTTAAATACTATACGGTAGCAATTAAGTCGAGTTATTTTTAGCATTCGGTGGCATAAAATAGCAAGGTGCGATATGAAACTCGAATCTCCAGGCGAAAATCATCTGCTGAAACAAGAGGTTAGCTCGGTAGAAAGGCAGACTTACACCGTCGAAGAGGCCGCAAGAATTCTCGGCATTAGCCGTGCCCTTGCGTACAGGAAAGGCGTCCTCCCGACGTTTAAGGTCGCCGGCAGGCGGCTAGTCTCAAAACGCACGTTGGACCAGTTGCTCGCCGATACCGTGCGATGATGGGTATCCAACCGGAAACTGAGGCAGTGCGTGATATCGCCCATACGGGCGGCCGAAACGACGGCCTCTATAACTTTATCTCTCGTGTTCTGACATGGCCGGAGCCAGGAAGCCCCGGTTTCGTGAACATGCACTGGAAAGCAAAGGGATCGGAAGGTTTCTACTGGGACGGACAACCGATGGTCTCCCCCGACGAATTCGTCGGGCTCGCCAGCTGGGCTGTTGGCCGACCGAATTTCATTACCGATATCTATTTCTGTCTGTCTTTACAGCAGCGCGTCGGCAAATCGTCACGCGGCAAGCCAACGGCGGCGCGCTCCGCGGAAGCTGCTATGTCGCTCAAGGCGATCTGGCTGGACATCGACGTGAAGACTCCTCCGAAAGGCTACGCCACCTTCGAGGAAGCAGTACGCTCGATGGCGGACTTTACTAAAGCCGCCAACTTGCCGTGGCCGAGCGCGCTCGTTGCTTCAGGTGGTGGCCTCCACGTTTACTGGATTTCGGACAAACCGCTCACGGTTGATGAGTGGCGTCCTTACGCGGAAGCGCTTAAGGCTTCGGCGATCAAACATGGACTCCGTTGCGATCCGGGGCTCACCACTGACTGCGCGCGTATCCTGCGCGTGCCAAACACGTTCAACTACAAGACTGACCCTCCCCAGCCGGTTCGGCTGATAGAGTTGGGAACCGATTACGATTTCTCGACAACCCTGCGCCACATCGCGATTGACCCGGCGACCGTTACCGCCGGTGCGCTCGATCTGTCGCTTTTTGCAGGCAAAAAACCAGCCGCCGCCTTCGCACATTTGAATCTCAAGGATAATTTATCGGCTGGCGTCGGGCATAATGACATACCGCTGAACCCACGCTCGATTATCATGGGCTGCCCGTTCTTCCATGATGCCTTCAAAACGCACGGCAAAGACCATACGCAGCCGTTGTGGAATTTGACGATCCTCGCCGCGACCTTCTTGGAGAAGGGTAAAGTCCTCGCGCATGAACTTGGCAATTGGCATCCGGGCTACACGGCCGAGAGCACTGACACAATGTACGCGCGCAAGATGAAAGAGCGTACGTCCAAGGGCCTCGGCTGGCCAAGCTGCAAGGCTATAGAAAGTGAGGGCTGTAAGTTTTGCGCAGGCTGTTCGCACTACGGAAAGATCAAGTCACCGTTGAACCTTCACAAGGTGCAACAAACACCAGCGGTGCAAGCATCTTTCGTGGACCCCTACTCCGAATTCGTCGGCCCTCAATTTCCTGTCGATGTACTTTCGCCGACCGTAGCCAACTTTGTGGATGCTGAATATCGCGCTATGGGCGCTGATCCGTCGGGACTTGCAATGGCGGCGCTTGCTGCGATTGCAGGCGCGATCCACGCAGAAACACGCATACGAGCTGGAGAGGGTTGGTGGGAGCGACCAGTCGTGTGGGTCGCTTTGATCGGAGCGCCATCGACCATGAAGTCACCAACTATAACCAAAGCGGTGAAACCTCTTTCCACCATCGATCACCATCGGGCAAGACTGTGGGGCCAGGAGTACGCAAAATGGCAAAGCAACCAAAAGTGACGCAAAAAAAGACGCCGCCCCCGCCAAAACCCGTTCGGTGCATCATCAATGATGCCACGTCAGAAAAGGTTGCTGAAATCTTGTCGCGAGACCCCAGTGGTTCGCTCATGGTGCACGACGAACTAGCGGGCTGGCTGGACAGTTTCGAGCGGTATAATGCAGGCCAATCCTCCAGGGGGTTCTATCTCAGTTCCTGGAATGGCGGACCATTTTCTAAGGACAGGATCGCGAAAGGCCCGCGCGACCCGGCCGCAGAAATCCACGTCGACAATCTGGCACTCTGCGTTTTAGGTGGCATTCAGCCTGACAGGCTTGCAAAGCTTCGCGATCTCACAAGCGATGGGCTTTTGCAGCGTTTTTTGCCGGTGCTGATGGCGCCAGCTGAACGTGGGAACGAGTATCATCCTGTAGCGGCCGCTGGGAGCGACTACGAGCATCTGATCAGAGCAATCAACGACGCACAGCCTCAGGATTACCACTTCTCCGATGATGCGCTGGAAGTTCGCGACCGAGTGAGCGACTACCTTCACAAACTCGAGAAGGTTGATGGGTTTCCTTCGGCACTAATTGGCGCCATTGGCAAATTGAAGGGATACTTTGCCCGAATTTGTCTTGTGCTGCATGTTGCCAGGCACAATGACCCCGCAGCAGAAAAAGACCCCCAACGGGGCGTACTTGTGTTGCATGAATCTTTTACTCAAGAATTGGGTGAACGCCTTCGCAGGCTAATGGGTCTCAATCTCGATGATTCGCTCGGAGCCGGTATAAACGTTAGCACTGCTATTTCGCGCCACACGGCCGAGGCAGCCGAGAAAATCATCCGACAGTTTTTATTACCGCATATTTTTGGACTCTACGATGTTGTGGTCAACGGCGGGCAGGACCGCGACATGCTTCGGTCCATAGGCGATTTTATTCTCGCGTCTGACAAAACCCGACTTCGCCCATCGGATATCACATCCGGCGTTCGCGCCCTTAGGGGGCAGCCCGAGCAAAAAATCAGGGAGTGGGCGGGGCGTTTTTGCGCCATGGGCTGGCTCCAGTCAGAGGAGGACAAGCCCGGCGTGCCACCCAAAGCCTGGCAGGTGTTGCCCGGATTGCGCGAGTATTTCGCCGACCGCCGTGGGCAGGCTAAAGCAGCGCGGGCCGAGGCGCACGAGATCTTGAAAGCGGGTGGATCTCGCAGAACATCATATGCGAAAGTCTGACAATTCTCCTTGCGCGCGCGAAGCAATGCATAGGGCAGCCCAAGAGGCGGCAGCGATCAATAAAAAGAAAAAGGCAATCTATCTATAGTTCGCGCGCGCAAGGAGAATTGTCAGAAATTATGTGTTCGTCTATGCCGAATACTCAGTCCTCGAATGAAGGTGGCAGAAATCTAGGGTTATGACCCTCGACTACGGCGATAAAGACCGCAACTGGCTGTTTTTCATCCGACTTTTTTTGAAACTTCGTCAGAAGTGTCAGAAAAAGCAAAACGTATAGTCAGATCCGTCGAGCTCAGAAGCCGGCGCTCCGCCATAATTAATCCGCCACAATCAATATTATCCGTCGCGCCAAAACGTGGCAGATGCCCGGCGTATTGCTACCCCAACCCAGTGTTTGACGGGTGAGCCCGTGACGAGGGCCATCTGGGTGATGCCGCCACTATCCTTATTTGCCACGACTTTACCAATTGAACGGTAATGTCGCGCAGGAATGACGAATGGGGGCGTGTCATGAATCTGGTCGGGCTGGTAACTGAAAAACGTGCTGAACTGACCGCGCGGGCGGATGACCGGCTTCGGAACGACGTTGAAACCGCTCTGCGCGGCGCTAACGTCATCAGCACAAATTCACTGTTGCACTTGGTTGGAATACCGAGGACCACTGGCAGCGCTCGGCGCATTGCAAAAATTATGCGCACGCTGAATTTCGTCCAAGTTAAATCGCGGGCGCTTAAGCAAGCAGGCTTTAGAGATAGCGGGACGCGTGGATGGGCACGTGCCACTCAGATTCAAGCGCTGGCAACAGATAGGTATATTCTTCTAAAGCAAAGCGCTAATGACCTCGAAAACCTAGGCATCGTCCATGACGACGCAAACTTTTTGGTCGGCAGTGCATATCGGCTTCCGGACGGGCGTTTCGTTGTAAACGTGGACTGCCAAGAGGTCGATATCGTCAATTCAATCGATTCGATAATCCCGGCGGTTACCGCTTACTACGAAGCGGCAAATACACCGCGGTGGGAGTCCGAACCGCGACCCAACTTCTGGCACACCGATGTCAAGGCGAATGGCCCTCGCCATATGAAAGATTCTCCGTACGGTCCGCTCATCGTGTTTCAAATTGCAGACCAATGGGTCGCTTATCGCAATCAGTGCGAATTGCTTTTCAACGGCCAAATCGCGACCTTTGCTACGCGTGAAGAAGCGCAGTGCAAGGCGGATGCCCACGAGCGTGACGGATATCCCAACTCCAAGACGGTCGATGATGGATACTCATGGATTTACAGTGAGTACGCAGATTGGCGGCGAGATCCACATATGGTCGCTTACCGCACTCGATTGATGGTGCAGGCGACTACACACTAGACGGTCGTACGGTGAAACGGTCCCACTCCGGCGGGTGTCATTGCCACGGCCGTGGATCTTGGGGAGTAAGATATTGCTTCGATTGGGTCCTGTGGAAAGTCTATTAATCCATCGCAGGTCAAAACGCTTTGCGCATCACGCCCACATACCATGAGGGCCGGCGGGGTGATCGCGGTTCTGGCCCCTAGCTGACACGCCAATAGAATTGAAAACTCTCTACCTTCCGGGGTAAATCAAACCCACTGCCGAGAGGTTGGATGCCCGTATGTCGGACGATGAACGCATCGCAAACGTCAAAAATCTCTTAGGCGATTACGTCAGGAGTCCGTCCCTGCGTCACATCCGGGATCCATACTCATTAGACCGACTGGCGAAGGAAGTTGTCAGGCGAGTAGATCGTGGCAATTCGATTTGGAGAAAGTGGATCGGTCAACGTGATGCCTTTCTGAAGTCGACGCTGTTTTTGTGGATACCGATCCAGGATGTACGCGATTTTCTCAATGGTATGCCAGGACCGCCACTTACCAAGACCGATGTGGCTCAACGCCTTATAGCCCTTGAAGAGGAAGGGCATGGGTTCGCTTCTCCCAACCCCGATCTTCAAGCCGAATGTTTAGCGATGTACGAAAAAGAGAAGGCCGAAGGGACCGAGATGGCGGCGATTGTCGCGCTCCTCCGCGATCATGTTGAAATGTTTTATGTCCATGTCTCCGAAGCGCAACGAGAACAGGAGCGACGGCAGCGCGAAGAAGCGCGAGTCGCCCGCGAGCAGCGCCTACTATCGGGAGCGGACTGCCCCTGGACTCAAGTGCAGGGATCAAAACATAAGTATTGCCGGGTTAACGGTAGGACTTATCGTTTGTCGCCGACTGAGGACAAGAAATGGACCCTCTGTCGCGTCAATTCGGTGGCGGATTATGAGGCTGGTAGTTCCCCATTGGGTAGATACCAACGGCGCGAGGACGCAACAAAAGCGATTGAGAAGCTCGCATATCAGCCTGACCTAAAGTGGTAGCAAAATAAAAGCGTGTCCCCGCTTTTGGTTGGGCGAGACAGTGAAGAACAATAGCTGCGATCGCACACACCCTTAGCAATGAAAGACGGTGAGACAGTTAGAAGTGCTCACCCCCCATGTTGGGCGGGCCCCCTCTGCATGGCCAACATGTCGCAAATGTCTATTAGTACTCAGAGGAGCGCATCCGTTTCGCTGGGGTATTAAAGCGATATTGGCGTTCTGATTCAGCGCCAGATGGCAACTTGCAACGGCCCTGCAATAGTAGTCAGTGCAATAAATCGGGAAGCCTGCCATGCGGAATGAGAGCGAGATCCAAGCTGTAGCTGCCGCCGCCGCTGAAAAAGCAAACGGTGGCAAGTTTTTCGATCCTCTCTTCTATAAGCCTGAGCATCAAGCCTTCTGGCGGGAAGTAATTCGCGCAGTTCTTAAGGTTGCAGATGCGACGTCGTCTGACGCCTTCAGAGAGTTCCCAACGGTGTCGCATGAGGAGGTGAAAGAGTTCTCCGGTCACTGCGTCTACATTCGATCGGTCTATCTATTCACAATGCGAATATGGAGAGACAGTGATCGTACCGAACGCAAAATGATGGAAGATATTGCTCCCCTTTTCTTTGAAGACATCGGCAAAGCACTGAGCGAATTTCTTGTCATCTGCGCTTGCAGAATTACCGATCCGGCAAAAGATCGACGTGGCAATCATAATTTTACCGTAGAATTGTTTTTGAACAGCTTTTCGTCCGACATTGCGACATACAAACAATTAGAAGTGCTACATCGTCGCATGAATAACCTCCGAATTAAAATCTTGCCGGCTAGAAACAAGTTGGGTGCGCATGCAGATCGCGCCGTCATCGTGAAGGGTGAACCGCTTGGTGCAGCTAGCTGGAAGGAGTGGGATGAATTCTGGTCTGCGCTCCAAGATTTTGTGCGCATTCTCAATGAAAAGACGATTGGAAAGCCATTTGAGATAGATGCTGCCGGTGTCTTAGGCGACGCAGAGACGCTGCTCAAGGCGCTCAGACAAAGCCAACACTTTGAGACGTTGCTTACCCACGCTGACCCAACGGTGAAGAATGCTTGTCTTACGGTAGCATTGCCGAATGGCTAGTTTCCCAATGTAATAGCCGCCGCGTAAGCAGCGCTTTTCATGGCGCATTTAGCCGCTGAACGCCGGCTATCGCTCACTTTGCGGATTGAAACTGGCGGAGCCGGAGGGATTCGAACCCTCGATACGCCTTTGGAGCGTATAACGGTTTAGCAAACCGCCGCCTTCAGCCACTCGGCCACAGCTCCCGTCGGAAGGCGTATAGCATCCACAAACTGTGGTCAAACAGCGGATTTGAAAATTTCCAGCGCAGCTTATTTTTTGAGACCAGCGTCCGAGGACCTCACGGCCGATGAATTGAATACAGCAGCCCGACATGCACAAGCCAGGGGCGGGCGAGCGGCTCCCTCCCCGCTGACTCTGTCGGCGGTCAAATTCGGCAGCTCCGCAAGCCGGGCCGCGAGATCGAGCTGCGCGATACGAACGGCTTACAATTCGCGGGGCATTACTCCGGCGGAAAATTCCACAAGTTTTTTGGTCGCTCGTATCCGGAGGCAGCAAAAAGTGTCTCGAAAAATGCCAATAGAATGGAATTGATCGCTTGTGGTGAGAAGTCGTTGAGCTCGTACGTCTCTCCGACCGCATCGTCATAAAACGGCCCAAACAACTGATCGACGTTAACGGCGAGCCTGAAACCTTTCAGCCCGACAGCACCCGCCTTGATGACCAGTGGAGGCTCAATCCGCAGGTGGGTGGAGAGGAAATTGATGTAGCGGACGAGTGTGTCTCGGTACATTTGCTCTACTGATTTCGAAGGAATGATTGGACCAAACTCAGGCCGGTTTCTCACGAAGGGCCAACGTGCGAGTCCCCACACCTCTCCGGTCGCGAACAATTGCGACGATGCCTTCAAGAACCCCCCGGCAGCAGATTCCGGCTCTATGACGATCGAACCAAAGCGATTCTGTGCGAAAAGCCTGGATGGGTTGCGCCACATGGCGAACAATCCGGCATCTTCGATTGATCCAAGCGTTGCGCGGCTGAGCGCCTTTGAGAGGGCCACGCCGGGAATGACCCGCAAATAAAAGCCGTCACCATCCGGGTATGTAAACTCGACCTTGTCGGGCGGCTCGCCAAAGGCCGCCAGAACTTCGCCCGGATCAAAGTAGATGGCGGGGGTGTTTCCGTGCGGCCGCTCTATCGCGACTGAGCGCGTCACGGTCCCTGGCTTAAGTATTGCACGCACGGGGGGTGGGTTAGCGCCGGGCGGAGGAAGGGTCGCAAGTATTTCGTAGAGCACTGCACTGGCTGCATCGGAAGCAATTGCCTGAGAGCCGAGTTCGTCCGTTTCTTCTTTTTTATCGAGGAGGTCAGAAATACCGCGGACCAGGCACCCTTGAACCGGATGATTAATGTGCACGCTGTCAAGAAATCCCCGCCCCTCCATCTCGACGCCAAGGGTATCGCCATAGGTCGCGCGGAGAAAAGTCGCGGTTTCGCTTCGGGACGACCCCACAACCTTTTCGCCGGCTGCAATAGCGCCGACATAAATCTTTGCGTCGCCATGATTAAAAGCGGGATCGAGCCGAGCCTTCCATTGCTCCTTGAGACGGATGGCGCGCGCCCGTTGCTCAAATGCATAGGCAGGAAGTGAAATCTCGGGGCGTGGCTGAAACCCTCTCTTCCCAGCCTTGCCGCTCTCATACCCGTAAACCTTTGTCGCGACCAACACGTCGCCGATGATTACGTCCTTTACGCCGCCCGCGATGCCTACAAAACACGCAACTTCGGGACTGAAATGATCGATCGCCCGCTCCGCGATGCTAGCGGCGCGAATGTTCCCAGAACCACATTCGGCGACTGCGACATCCCATTCCCGGAACTGCCCAACATGGAAAACGGTCTGCTTAACCGTTATTTCTCGTATGTCCTTCAGGTGGCGTAGTACGGCCCGTGTCTCAACTTCGAGCGCCGTTAAGATCACAGCTCTCCGAACCTCTGGCGCTGGCTCAATCGAGGCCGGATCGTTAAACGGTGCCGAACCAGATTCGCCTCTTGGGGACTCTCCTCGCAACGCGCGGTAGCCAAGCTCCGTCAGAATTACGTCGGTCTGAGAGGGGTTGAGTTCAACATACTTGAGGTCAACGAGCTGTCTCACGCCTTCGCTAACATCCTTTCCACTGCCCATGCTGTGCCAAAGCGTCAGGAGCGGCACGCCCTTTCCCGGACGCAGGTTGAGCTTGGCAAGAATTGCCAGCACGTCTTCTGCCTGCCACGGTAGATCGGTCATTGGTCAATGTCGGGTGCGCGCTAGGCGGTTTCGCTTTAACCACGATTGCAAAGCGACACGGATTTCGTCGTGCCCGCTCAGTTCGCTGGCCCTTTGCTGCCAGCCTTCTCTGCTGCCCGGCGTCCACCTTCTGTGATTTTCCAAATAGGCCCAGAGTTCTTCTCAATCCAACCTTCAACTACTAAGTGCTTACGAGCTCGCTGAATCATCTTCCGCCACCGTTCACGGCCAGATGCCATTGGTAAGTTATCGCCAGGCAGGAAAGAGTCCGCCATAATTTCTAAAACACGCTCTTCCAGTTCAGGCCGCCGGCATTCTCCATCAAGCTGGGCGAGGCCACGCAAGATAGGCTGATAATACTGCCACAACGGAGTGGTTGCCTGCTTACCCCGCGTATCCTTTTGCTTTTTTGTTGCGCATACTTCGCGCCATTTTTGGAATACCGTGTCGATATCTGATTGGAATAGTCGAATTTCCTTAGCTTTGGATATGAGTGATTCTGCAGTCGCGTAATCTCCTTTCGCCATCTGTTGGCCTGCCATTTCGTTTACACCCTTTAAGGCTTTTTGAGCGGCGACACGGACTGCGCGAAGCGTCTTACCAACAGCGCGTGCATGGGGGACGCGCCTCATTATTTTCTCCCGCCGCTTTGCGGGCGGGGCCGGATCATTTCATTCAAATCGAGAGGCATTGCGAGTATCTGAATGCCTGACGGTGATTTTCCTGTTTGAAAGACCTTTTCCCAATAGTCATGATTCTGTTTAGGACCAAAGACCGAGGTGCTTAGATTGTGATCGAACCAGCACGGTAGCTTCGACAATGCGACGAAAAAGTTCTGCAATCTATCCCAAAGTTCATCGGGAAGTTTAACTTGGAGCTGGCGATCCTCGTGAATAACTTTACCGGTATACGCAAAGTAATTTGCAATCACGAGTCTGGTCCAACGCATGATATTTGCGATTACTTCCTCACGGGCAACACGCCACGCTCGCAAATGCCTATCAGGGATTGATTCACCGCCCTGCATCCGACTTTCCAGGCGGCGACCACCAAGATCGGGGTCCCAACTCCCAACGAAGAAAGTCTCTGCAAACAGGCTCATTAATCTTACCATCTGTTCGCGCTCAAGCTGACGCGGATTAGTGCCCTCTTCCATCCCGAGATCGATCGCCGTTTCAAGAGCCTTTTTATAGAGGAACTCGCGAAAGAAACTTCGCTCGATCGTCGTGTATGACATTGGTCGGTCGGCGAGTTTTCCTGCCCACTCCACAAACTCTAACAGTGCATTTTTTTGATCGTGAGTAATTGCGTCCCGCTGCGCGTCGATGATGTAACGCTCCATTTCTCGCCGTTCGCCACGGAAAAATCGCACAAGGTCTTGCTCAGAGAAGGAATAGTCACTCTCAGATAGTCCTCGCATCGATTGGTAACGCTTAACCCTATCGACATAGAGCGAGCTGCCCAAATGTCGCATCACTGCAATATCAAAGGCGACCTGACGAAGCTTGCCGCCCGCATTGGTATTGGTCAGGAGCAGTACATTAATGTCTGGCTCCAAAAACACACGGACCGGTAGCTCGCGCGCACCGAGTAAAATCTGTGCGGCCGCCTTGTGTTGTCCATCGAATATTTTTACTGGCCCCGCACCGGTATTGTCGGGCGCCCACCAAGCAAGACCAACATGGAGTTGGGGTCGCTTTTGCAGAAATTCCTCAATCAATCCACGGATATTTGCGCCTATACTTCGCGGATTAATTCGATCATCGTGGTGTAGGTACTCAAGGGGCAGCGCTGTAAAAAATGAATCCATCGAGCTTAACTTGTCGTGGTAGATGGGAATTTTATGGATAGTGTTATCGCCCGTATCGGGAAGGCTAAATTCAACATCATTTGTGCCGCGGCGGAGACGTAGTAAAGATTTTGCGCCCCTATAACGCTCGAACACGTCGCCAAGGTTGGCTCCGCGTTTTCCAGTTTTCTGCGCATCTATTTGAAGGCGGTCAAATTCGGATAGACGGCGAGCAATCTCGAGATTGGCAGCACCTTTGCTTCGGTTGCATGCGGCGTGAGTTAGCGCGAAGTTGTTTTCTGCGTCTAGACCATCTTCAATTAGAGGATCAATATGATCGATATCCAGCTGACCCTTATGCAGCATTAAATCGATCGGTTGGTCACAAATGAAACAATGCCCGCCCTGACGAGTGAGAAGCTTTTCCTCAAGCTTCGTCCGTTGCTCCGCATTTAACCCTGCCAGATATCGCGATTGTGCCATTATACGAAGCCTCCCTTGAGGCGTGCTCTCGTCGGCCGATACCAAACCGGAACCAAGATACAGCGGCAGCGAACTCCATATCAATCAGGAGGCTAGGCTATTAGTGAAGCCTGAAAATATCCGAATTCTCGGATACCTGTTCGGCGATCGCTCGCTTTGAATTGATCACGACCACCCGGAATCCTTGGTCTTTTAGTGCTTCACGCATCTCGCTATCGCGCTGTATCTGTGCCGGCCGATCGTGATGAGGGCCGTCAATGAAAATGCAAATGCCGGGAATGCCGTCACGCTCATAATAGAAATCAGGCTGAACGAAGAGGCCCTTCGCCGGAGTGTGCTGAGCGTGGTCTGGCAATAACAGCTCGTTTTTGTAGAGAAATTCGAGAAACGCTCGTTCAAAGGTCGAAGACGGATCGATAAGACCTAAGAGACGGCGGTATTGGTCTTCGTAGGTTGGCCCATTTTTAACTGGCGCGGTGTCGCTGCGCGACAATAAACGCAAGAACTCGCTCACCTTATGGCGATCGAGATAGCGATGATCCGGTTGATTCGAATAGCTCAATAGACAGTCGTAGCAAGCCGCTGTGCACCGCGCTTCCCAGTCCGGCAGCGCCTGGCCACTGGAAGGATCGAAGTGAAGAATTTCGAGCGCGCGAGAGGCCAATTTTCTGAACTCACTTGCTTCCGCCACCAAGCGTTCCCAGACTCCGATTCCACCTTCCGCTGCCTCCCAAAAAAGAAGACTTTCATTGTCTTCGCGCCCAATTAATTCGACAGCGATCTCTCGTTCCTCAATCTGGTACTCGACCTGCAAGGCGCGGCGAAGAGCGTAGGCAAGGCTCTTAAGAAAACCTGCATCGGCTGCCGATTTTGAGATTGGCCTGAGTAGAAGGATATTTCGGGTATCAGTGACAAATGGTCTGATCCCAGAAATTGTAGTCCCACCGCCGCGACCCTCATCGCTATCTTCGCTTGTATTATCTCTCGATCGCCAACGACCGTTTGTAGTGTCAATAATAAATCCAACTTGTTCTGATGACTTGCGCCAACCGTGATTAACCCGCCAGAGCTGGGCTTGCGGCAAATACAGTGCTCTGAGTATTGCGTTGCCTGTCCCTGATTCCACGAGAGTGCGATGCTCCTGGGCCGAACCAGGCGCAGTGCGGAAATGTGTTGTGGTCAGGTAGCCTTCGCGGACCCGCTCCTCTTCTTCCGATGTGATACGGGTCCATCGCTGCGCCCGCACGGTCGGCTGCTGGAGCAGCGCTTGCGGATATTGTGACGTCGCTCCATCTAGGCGGGTGCCACAGTGTACACAAAGATCGACATCGGCCGCGTCACTGGGATGCACGTAGCCACAACAGTTACACAACTTTGCCCGGGTTAGACGTGCCTCGACGCCGCCCGCGGGCAGAACCACTGATGCAACGCGATGCTTGCGACCCTCGTGATAAAGCGTATTGCCCGGTCCAAATTCCACTAAGCCAATGAAACGGGGACGATCGATGGCCTGAGCTTGATCGCCGGTAGAGACAAGTGCGCGAACAGGAAGGCGCGGGAAATTATAGCCCGGAAGAAATCCTTCATTGGCGAGATACCGGTAGACGTAAAAGTCGGTCTCTGTACTATCGCTTTCATTTAAAAGTAGCTGAATTTCTCGCTTGGCTTCGCGTTCCCGCTGCTCCGCGGTGTCGCGGTCATTTCGTGTCGCTCGTGGATTGTCGATAATTTTTCGAGCAGCATCTCGCTGCTCTGTTGCCGCCTTGTAAAGCTCCCGCCAGCGATCAAAGGCCTGGTCAAATCGTTGCGGTGCGGATCGGGCGATATCTTCCAACCAGGCGTTCGAATACCAATGCGCTTTTGCGAGCTCCGGTCCGCCGGACAAGATCACTTCTTCGAACGCCTGGAATATTTCCTTACGAATCTGCTCACTCACCTTGAGCTGTTCAGCCAATTCTTCCCGAACCGGATGTCCGAGCGTAGTGAGATCAAGGACCTCGGCAATCGAAGAGCCGAGTTTAGGCTTCACGATTGAGAGCCAAGTTGACTGCAGGTGAGCCTCGACGAGCTCTTTATTCACGATATCGATCCGCGGCGGTGCAACAACACCGGCGATCATGTCCTGAGCCTTGTGGAAGAAGTATCGGTCATGAACATTGCCATGACTTGCGAAGGCGATGACAAGTGCCGCTTTGCCCCCACGGCCGGCTCGTCCGCTGCGTTGAGCATAATTTGCAGGCGTGGGCGGCACGTTCCTCATATGGACGACCGACAAATCCTTGATATCGACCCCGAGCTCCATCGTTGGTGAACAAAATAGGATGGGCAGCTCGCCCGAATTGAAGCTCTTCTCACGCAGTTCCCGCCGATCGGGGGATACCTGACCAGTATGCTCAGCCGTCAGCAGACCTTTGAATTGTCCTTTCAGACGCTGATCATCACTTCCGCCTAATGCCTGTTGATAGAGCGTCCTGAAGTACACGTTTGCTTTACGTGTGGCTTCATCTTCTCGGCGCAAATGGAGTGACTTGCCGCGCACCGGATCCGGAGCTGGCGGGGTGCCGTCACCGAGGTGCCAGCGCAAGGCGCTTACCATAATCTGGACGCCAAAAGGCTGGCCATTTCTTTCAACGACGCGAAGGATGTGTCCTCTTAAGGCGCTGATGATCAGCGATACAAGCTCTTCACAATCTCCGGCAGAGAGATTTTCTTCAGTTGCCCACGTGCGCCGAGAGCGAAGATAGCGGGCGATTGCAGACCGCGGGCCGAGGCGAAGTGCAACGTCGCGGTCACGATCAGTGGGAGTCACTTGCGGAAGAGCCGCTATCCCGCCTCGACGCAGTCGCTCCTGTTCATCGAATGACCACGGCTCTCGGAGGACAGCGTTGGCGCGCTGCACAAGCTTTCGCGTTTCATCGTCGGTCAGTGTTCGATCATCGAGCACTAAAACGCTGCGCATATGATCGAGGATCGCTGTTAGGACTGACTTACGCGTCGCGGACGACACGCCTGCGATCACCGGATGGGTCCAAAGTCGTTGATCGCCGATGAGATCATCGAGGCCGGCGTATTCGATCTTCAAAAGTCCCGTCTGCTCTAAATTTGGCTGCGCCACACGCCATGCACGAGCTAGGTCCTCCACTGCCAAATAATGAAGAACCTGCATCATCACATTTCGAGCGTTGGCGTAACCAGGGCCGGTATCCACAGGCTCCTTCATGAAGTGATCAGACTTGGGATCGAGTGCAGCAAAGATCGCCTCTCCAAGCGCATCAAAGGCGAGCGCATTGCCCTGCGCTGTCCGCAACGCCTTAACCAGAGCAGCGCGGAGCTGGACGACCTGAACGAAATCGTTGGTATGGCCCGCCTGTAAGGAGGCGTCCTGTCGATTGTCAGTAAAGCTTAAAAGCCGTGGCGGCTCCCCAGTTTCACGTAAACCGAATTGCGGCTGGGCCGTGACGGCAGTTGTTGCAACTATAGTGGTTGCCGTTGAACGGCCCGTCTGGCTTAACGTCACTAACTTACGAAAGTCGCTTTCGCGCAAGTCATAAGCAGCACGGCAACGAAGACAAAGCATTAGCGGCCGTGGCTGCCACCACGCTAAAAGTGCCCCGGCAACTTCCGTCTGGCTCGCCTTCCCGTCCGCGGTCACCCAAATTGGCTTGGGAACATGAGATTGGTAGTGGCTTTTGACGCGCGGCCCACTTTTTCGCATCTCGACGAAATTGTCAGGTAGATCTTCGTCCTCACTCCAAAGACTGCCGTCCTCAAGCGAAACGAACCCGGGATCCCCAGGAAGATCCTCGTCAGTCACATGTAACAACGGCGACCGGGGCAGCAGCTCGAATCTGTCCTGTCCGGGGGCGAGCGAACACAGATAATGCTCCTGGCCGCACTCTCGGCAAAAGGCGAGTGGATACATCACCCGATTTTCCGCCTTGCCGGCTTCCTTCGGCGCGTAGAACGGTCCCTCGGAGGAATACGATCGAACGTCCGAAGCTTCCATCGTTGCGTAAACACTGCCTCCCGAGGAAAGGAACTGGTGAAGTCGGAAGGCAAACACGGGCTCGCCAGGGCGTTGCTCGACCGCATTGCCGATATCGAGAACAGCTCTGAGCGCCGCGTTGCATTGTTGTTCCGGGAGGCCTGTCTTTTCGATAAGCTGTTTTAAGCCATCTTCAAAGGCTAATGGCTTGCGGCGCTCCAAACGGCCGCTATTCCCAATTTCAAGCCCGAATGTCGTTTCAACCCACGCCGCGAGTGGATGCGCCGTCACCGCTGCCAGTGTTGCATCGGGGGCCGGCGCGAGCACAGCGGCGCGTAACGTTTCGACAGTTGTCGGTACCTGGGCTGTCGTTACACGGCGCAATGTCTCATCGATCACGTTGTCCGGTTTGATGGTCACACCAAAGAATCGACTCCCAACCTCCGCAATTCGCGCGCGCGTCGCGCTGCGCTCTTCACCAGTGGCGAGGGTGGCGGACGTACCTATGCGCAAAAGATCCTCTCGGCCGGCTCGCTGGCGCACCCGGCGCATCAGCATGGCAACATCCGCTCCCTGCCGTCCGCGGTAGACGTGTAGCTCATCGACCGCGAGAAATTTCAACGCTCGGGTGGCCTGATGTAAAAGCGAGCGATCCGTCGGACGAATCAACATGTATTCAAGCATCACGTAGTTGGTTAGCAAGATGTGCGGCGGATCGGTCAATATCCGCTCGCGGTCCGTGCCTCGGTCCTGACTCGTATAGCGTGCGAAAGTAAGCGGGCATTCCGGCCAATTTTTCTTGAAATCCTGCAATGCCTTTAGCTGACTGTTGATCAGCGCGTTCATCGGATAGACGATAAGAGCGCGAACAGAGTGATCAGCCGGATTATTGTTGAGCACGTGATCTACAATCGGGACTAGGTATGTCAGGCTCTTGCCCGAGCCAGTTCCGGTGGAAACGAGATATGGCTCGTTCTTCCGAGCGGCGGTGATTGCTTCGGCCTGGTGCCGATGGAGACGGATCTTCGGACCGAAGAAGCGCGCAGTATCTTTTCCGATTATGCCATCGGAAGCGAGATCGGCGAGCGTGCTAGAGGGCTCGTACGCGGGGTTCAGCTGTAGCACCGCGTCCGGCCAGAGCTCGCCGCGCCCAAGCATGTCTTGGACGAAGTGCTCGATACGCTGATCACGAATATGGATGAAGCTTTCCACATATTCGCGATATTCGTCGACTACATGATTGCGTAGGCCGAAAACGTCGAAGGCCATTCCCCCTCCTTAACCTCGATTATCGTCACCCTTCGCGGTCACGATTCGAGTCCCGCTCCTTTGAGCAGGCAATCTCAGCCGGATTAATTCCAATTCGCTTCATGATACAGATCGTAAAATCATCTTCCGAATGCCGAAGTCCGTTGTAAAGATCCCAAATCTCGTGACCGGACGGCTCCCATTGTCCATGTGGTGTCTTTACAGAATGATATTCATTAAATCGTCGATGGATAAATCGAAGCGCGTGTTCGATTTGAACTACTTCGGCCGACTTCCACCGCATTGACACTTTGCAATTCGGATCATGGTTTATGAGTAACGTCGTAATAAGAAGTTCCGGACCAGGCTCACTTCGTCCTCTTTCGTAGAGCTCTTTTGCTACATTAGTCCATTGCACCCGGGGGACCACACCAACAAGTGCAAGGAAGCTTTCCATGACCTGCTCGTCGCGGTTCGTCCAAGCATTGTTGAAATCCTGAGCCCCCTTCTTGGCATCACAGAACACTACAATGGTTCGCTGCACCCGTTCGATCCAATCGTCATCCTTCATCGGTTGACTGAGATGCTCGCGACGGTGTTGGAATCGAACGCCGAGCACATCAATCTCTGTTCTGGTTTGCCCTCTTCGGTCGCCGTGAACCAGAAAATTACGAAGGGTGAGAAACCCATTTAACCGGAGATACCAGTAAGCTATGTCTTCAGCGTTTAAGGTAGAGGGCATTGCAATGTCCCTCCACTACGCTGCGCCACGTGTTCGGATTGTACCCTCAGATTTATCGTTATCGACAAGCACCGCACGCAGCCCCCGGACAATTTCCTCAAACGCCGCGTAGTTTTCTTCGGTACGCTGTTCTGGGGCTGTCACCCAAGAAGCGAAGGCATCTTTTGTCTCTGGATGGGGCGCCATCAAGTACCAAAACGTGTCGTCGTCCTGCCCGAGTTTCGGCAGTAGCGCAAATAGACGGCGTGCAAGGTCCGGATTGTCGAGCAATTCGGCTTGCGGCGTTCCGGAGAAGCGCCAGGCTCCATCGGCTTCAGCCTGCCTGCGCAATGTCGGCGCGAACGCTGCCTCGATTGTGAATGGCCAATAGTCGGTCGGTACATTGTGCGCCTTCATAGCGGAGGCAAACGATGCGGTCGGCCTCAACAGGCACCAATGAATGCCATTTTGTAGTTGCCGCCATATCCCGCCTTTGCGGACATGGCCGTCCTCGGTCAACAGACGCCCGGCGGAATCATTGTCAGCGAGCACGAGCACGACTTGTCCGCCGAGCACCTCGCGGAGCGCCTTCCCCTTGCCCGCGAGGCTGCCCATTTCCTTTGTCCCGCCAGCGGCAATCACTTTCATCGGCATTAATTCGTCGGGAAAAAAGACGGACCATGCCGCCTCAATGATCTTTGCGTCAGTCGCGCCCTCCACAAACAGGGTGGGCTTGGGTGTTGCGCTTGCCAATTCGATCAGCGTCTTCGAGTCATGCTCGACCTGGTCCAGCCGCGCGCGCGTGGCGGCAAGTTCCTGTGCGACACGATCGATATATTGCGGCTCGCGTAGCCGTGCGGGATCAAATGTGCCATCAGCAGCAAAATGGTCCCAAGCCTCCAAAACGAGGCGCTTGGTTCGATACTCCCCAAAAGCGCCCTCTTCTCGCTCTTTCAAAACGCGAAACGTCTCGGAAGGATAATCTTCGCCCATAACCATTTTAGGATCGAGGATGTACTCGAGCTCTCGCCGTGTAAGGCCGTAGAGGTATCCGTAAAAGGCGTCTAGCTCGGCACGCAATTGGGCGCGACGGTTCGCATTCCAAGTGAAGGGCTCGCCGTGATAGCCAATGTCTTGCGCAAAGGGCCGCATCGCGAGGCTCGTGTAGGCAAGCTCGACAACTCTGGGGACAACAAAATTAAATTCAGCAGCGCCATAAGTGGTTGGCGGCAAAATCGGGAATTGCTCAACGTAAAAAATATTAACGTTCGTCCCGCTGATTTTCCATCGGGCGATAACGTCGGCGATCATCGATGAGAAGTTTGCGCATAGGCAAGCAAACAAACGTCGATCTTCAACCCTCGCGGCGGTTACGACGGTTAGACTGTTTCCAACACCGGCATAAGGCAGGATTCCGGGAATGAACCGTCTGACATTTGTGTGGTTACTCATACTTCGAAAACACAGAAGCCATTTTCTGTCCCAAACGCCTGCTAATCGGTCCTGCAGCGCGCTTTCCGATACATAGTAGCGAGGATTAACCTCAAAACTAGGATCGGCATATTGCGCGTCGGTAAGTCTGGGCAGTGCACGAGTGTCGGCGATCTGGCCGGGAGCATAAGTGCCAAACCGGTGATCATAAACTTGCATCATCTTAGCTTCATATAATGGCAGGTAATTCTCATCCTTCGATCGCCATAGTGTGCCGTCTTGCGTTGCTCCCGCTTCTGCTAACTGGGATGACGTATTGAACGATCCACTATCATTCGTCATGTGAAACAGCCCTTGCCTGAAGCTGATACCCCAGGGATTGACTGCCTCAGCGCTACTGAAATCGATAAGTACAGGGATGCGGGAATAAATTTTCTTTGCCAACTCCGCGTCGGCCTTACTTCGAAATGCTGGAGCGGTCTTTGTATTGGGGTTCAGTAGTGCAATTTCATCGGAACGCAATGTAAATCGGCGACGAGTATCCGCCAGATGACTGACGTTCGATGCACAGAATATAAAATCTGTTGTCTCCACATTGTTAGCCAGCGTTAACAAGGCGAAGCGAACGAGTGTTGCAACCGATCGAAATAAGTTCTCGGTATTTTCGAAGTCAAAAAGTTCGGCTAGGCGTTTGGTTGATGTGATGTGACCAAAAAATGTCTTGGTAGCATTCTCGGTGGCGATACCCGTGGGGACGATAAACCCGGCGCGTCCGCGCGCATGCAACCCGCGTAAGAAAGTTTCAGCAAAAATCGCATAGGTATTGATGTCGCCGAAAGCAGTCAGAGGATATCGACCGCTTTCGCGCACAAACTTGCTCTCACATTCCGCCGCGTGCTTTGCCAGCTCCCATTCCCTGGCGAGAGCCTTCTTTTCTGGGGTCGCGCCGGAAGCTGATAGGGCCCTTATTAGTCGCTCGCGTGCCACCTTGTTGGGTGCCTCCGCGATGGCACGGTCGCGGGCTGCAAAGAACTCCTTTTCCTGAAGCTTAATCCGTTCCCAAGGCGGATTGCCTAACATTATGTCGAAGCCACCAGCTGCAAACACCTCCGGAAACTCTAGCAGCCAGTGGAAAAATGGCTGTCGCACGGCCAGATCAAATGTGAGCTGCGCCAACGATCCTTTTGGTAGGTGCCCGCCAGCTGCTTCCCATACATGACGCGTGGTGGGCACAGCTGCGATCCGGTCCTTCGTCAACGGCGCGAAGAAAGTGGCTGTCCATAGGTCACAGGCCCATTTCGCCCGCTTCCAATCGTCGCCCTCCCGGAGTCCGGCGTAGGCTGCCTCTTTGTCGCGGACCCCCTGCGGTGTGGTCTCTGGTAGATCGGCAATTGCGGCAAAGGCGACGGCGATCCGGTCGACGCTATCTTGAATGCTATAACGAAACAGCGCTTTCGCATCGGCCTGGTTGTGCTTCTTTATTTCCTTAGCGACAGCTTTGTCGTCGCCGGTGACCGCGTTATAGGCCCCGTCTGGCACACCAGCGCGCAGAATATCGAGGTCGAACACACCGAAGAGGCTGTCGCCGCATTTGACATGATGATCGAGGAAGGACAGCGGCAGGCCAGGCTCGTGCCCCTCAATCCACAGTGCTACTTTACAGAGATCGACAGCAAGCGGGTTCTTGTCGACTGCATAGATGCAGCGCCGGATCACGTCACGGATAGCATGGCGATAGTCTGCTGGGTTTGGCTCAACCTCGCCCGTGCGTACGCGAGAAAGCTCGCGGCCAAGTCGGCGAGCGGCGGCTAGCATGAAATGACCAGAGCCCGAGGCGGGGTCGCAAATCTTGAGCGATAGGAGCGCGCGCTCCTTCTCTTCGCGCGTCGCCGCCTTGGCAATTCGGTCCTCGATCACCGGCTCCAGTGCGCTCTTGATTAGCTCGCGCACCAGCTCCGGAGGGGTGTAATAGGACCCTGTGGCTTTGCGTTCGGTGCCAGCAACTAACGCAAACTTCGAACTTTCGCCGTCGATCGTCACTTCAGGATGATAGTCGAGAAGACTTTCATAGACCGAGCCCAACTCTTCCACGTCGAGCCCAGCGAAATTGACACGGCGGCGCACGCCGCTCTTTCGATGACCATCTGCGTCCTCGAATGTCGACAAATGCCAGATAGCGGATAGAAGCTCACGGTTGCTCAGCTTGGGGCCCGCCGTATCCGTGGAATCGATCAGATCGGCGCAGGCAAGTCGGCCAAACAGTTCGCCATCGAGGGCGGTTAGCCCCAACTGGGAGGCGTTTGCTGTATCCTCGAACAGTCGAAACGTTTGTTTGAGTCCTTCCCAGAGATCACTGTGGCTCTCGTAGGAAAAGCGGTCGTCCGCCCGCTTGCGCAAACGCTCTATCGAATACCAACGATCATAGATTTCCTGTCTGTCAGCAATCTTAGTGTCTCGCAGAAATAAGAGACGGCGTTCCTCGGCAACCATCAAGAAAAGCAGTCTATAAATGAGCCGCAGAAGTTGGCGGTAGTATCCGATTTTTGAGAGCGTGCGGCTCTCAAAGCTGGCGCGCAGGCCGGCGCTACCAGGGTGCGCGAGCAGGCCAGTTCCGAGAATATGTAGCGCCTCCTCCACGCCATCACGCAGGCGCTCACGCACGCGACCCCCCTGCTCAATGCCCTGCTGATAATACTTCTCAAGCCAACACTCATGCGCGTCACCCGCACTGCGCGGCAAGCGTGTGGCATGAACCAGGCGATAGAACGGGACAAATTCGCTATAGAGATTAGCGTTAAAGATCGCTTCCAGATCAAATTCAATGAAGCTCGGTTTAGAGAATCGGACCGTGTTGCGCAGGAGACGCAGTTTCATCCCATTAGTGACAATCCCCCACAGCGCATCGGATCGATTGAGATAGTCCTGCACCAGCGCATGCGGGCTGCGGGCAGCATCGCCCCTACGATCGAGCTCCTGCTCGCTGGAAACGATATGCACTGGCGGCGCCGCGGGATCATTTCCAAGTCGGTGTGAAATCACAAAAGTGCTACCACCGGCAGCAACCGCGGCCCGCTGAAACACAAGCGTAAATCCCAGTTCTTCCAGCAGCGGTAAAACCCAGGTTTCGCGGGTTATTGTTGTCGCACTTTCCTTTCCGCGGGTAATCCGAGCATTGAACGCGTTCCAGTGGATCATTGCATCCGAGAACGCCTTCTGAATTTCATCGCTAAGCCGCGCGTCAAGGCTAAAGTCGGCGGGTCGCTGGCCAACCACGTCCTGCGGTGTAGCTGCGATTTGCTCGACCAGATCGCTGCTGATAAGGCCGCCTTCGATCGTGATCGCGAGGCGCCCCATCAACTGTGCCCCTTCACTGGCACCAGCACAAAACATCCGAGGATATCCGGCGGCAAGTGCGGGTGAATTTTCAGCGGTTTTTCCTTCAGCAGTGCGCGTAGACGCTTGTGAGCAGCGTCAAGCTCTGCAACACGCCATGTAAGGATCGGGCGAAACGAGTTTGGATCGTCCCTCAACAAATTTAAGGCGCGGTCGACGTGCGTGGTACGCTCCTCCCGGGAAATGTTCGCTTTTGGCAATGCTCTTTCTGCAAGATCGCGACCTGCGGTAGCGTATGGTTCAAGCCAATGCGGCCCTCCGCCGCCACGCTCGAAGGCCGCAAGCACAATTTCTTCGGCAAATTCTTCCGTCGCCTCGACCAAACGATATCGAAAGCGCAACAGCGTCAGGGCTGTCCAACGAGTGACCGCGTCAGTGAACATGGCGCCCGATCGGGCGAACCGCTCGTCGCCAATAGGCGAAAAGGCCTCACCGAGCACCGCATCGCAGACACGCGCCACCAGCGGCTGGGTGCGGCCAAGATAAAGCGCATCTTTATCTTTGATGCGATCGAACGTGACCGAGATCGGAAACTCACCATCGGTCGCAAAGTCTTGCAGTTTGGGTTTGAGAGCTCCGGCAGACAGCGAAAAGACATCGTTTTGACTATTCACAGTCAGATCGAGGCCGCCGCCGAAGCGCTGCAAGGCATCGGCGAGAAAACTGCGAACGGCTAGCGGATCGCCGAGCACGGCGTCGGTGGCCTCGATCTCCCGCGCTACTTCGTCAGGTTGGATGCCATGCTGGGTAAAATATCCACGCTGACTCTTCTCCCGCTCAGCTGCGGCATCCCATGCCTCATGAAGCCGGCTTGCCTCGGGTGTAGATAACGCAAGCTCAAGCTGAACTTCTTCCCGTCCTCGCAACAGCACGTTGTCCACGACCGTCTGAATTACCTGTTCCGCATCTACCGGAACTGGCACCGTAATGCCTAGATCGCGCCGGATCTTGCGCGCCTTGCGGATCAGCACTTCGAGTACAACCTGATCCACAGGGTTATTAGCGCCATAAAGTAGTACAGTTTTCACTTCGCCGCGCGGCTGCCCAAAACGGTCGACTCGGCCTTCGCGTTGCTCGAGTCGGTTTGGATTCCACGGAAGGTCGTAGTGCACGACCGCGTCGAAGTGTTCCTGCAAATTGACGCCCTCGCTAAGGCAGTCCGTGGCGACCAAGATGCGGTGACTACTATGGCCTAGCTCAGCTACTCGCTCGCGGCGCTGCTCGTCATTGATCTCACCCGTGACCGCAGTCACATGTACACCCTTCAGTTCGGCCGCTAACCACGAGCCCAGGTAGTTCGCCGTCGGGATGAACCGGCAGAAGACGATCGGGTGATGCCCCTCTTTCAAAAGCGCCTTGAGGACTTCGAGCAGCGTCTGAAGCTTGCGGTCGGCCTGTGGACCGCCCAGGTTGCGCGCCCTATCTCGGAAGCGAACTAGGCGTCGGCGCTCGGGGTCGCTCCACTCCGCTCCAGAGTCTTCCAGGGGACCCGTTGGTGTGTAATCACCAGCCTCTTCGTCATCGAGGGCGTCTAGAACTTGCGGCCGATAAGTCCGATCGATCTCATCCCGGCCTTCTTCTCCGCCCGCTTCCGCCATACGGTCGGCACGCGCGTCGAGAACGGCCGCTGCGGCAGCGGGACTCGACAGCAGACAACGCAGAAGCGCTATCACTGCCCAATGACGCACACGTTGCTGCGGGGCACGCAGCTGTCGGCCTGCCTCAACGGTTTCCCGGCAGTACTCAAGAACATCGTTGAAAAGCTTGAGGTAGTCGCCTGCAAGTTCATAGCGTCGCTCTTCGGACTTGCGGTCTGGAAACGGGGTTTCGCTGCCTAGCCATTTTTCTACGTCTTGGCGACGGCGTTGGATTACATGCGGAAGCAGCTGTTTCCGGTCCGTTTCACGTTCGAGGCTTGGATCGAGAATGCCAAGTAACGAACGGAAACTTTCCTCGATCCCACTGTGAGGAGTAGCCGTGACAAGTATGACATGACGAGATGGATCTTTAGCGAGATCACGCACGAGTTCGTAGCGCTGATGCTCAACACGTCCGTCAGTACCGCGCGGGCGTGACGCAATATGGGCCTCGTCAATAATGACCAGGTCGGGAGCATCGCGCAGAAATGCATCTCGATGTCCGCCACGATCGGACTTCACAAAATCGATGCTGGCAACCAAATTGGGGTAATAGCCGTAAATGGAAACATCCTGGCGAGAACGTTCGCGTTCAAGTCGCGCCATCTGCGAGGGCTGGACCAGCACACTCTCAATGGCAAACTTTTCTCGCAGTTCTCGCTCCCATTGATCGCAGAGATGCGCGGGAGCGAGCACCGCTAAGCGTTTCGCAATGCCCCGGTCCAACAATTCGCGAGCAATCATCCCCGCCTCGATAGTCTTACCTACACCGACGTCGTCCGCGATTAAGAGCCGTACCGGGTCGAGGCGAAGCGACATGATCAGCGGCACAAATTGGTAAGGGCGTGGGATAACCGAGATCCGACCGAGCGAACGAAAGGGGGCGGCGCCGGAACGAAGGCTGAGGCGGGCAGCATTAAATAACGCCATCACACCGGTTGCGTCGCCCGGCTTGTTTACTGCTGGCGGCGCGAATTCGGCGGATGTGATCTGGCTACCTTCGAGGGGGAGATAAATGCCAATTTCGTCGGCCTGCCCGCGTGTTAGCGGCCGCAGATGTAGGACGCTCGGCTCACGCCCTGGGAGGACGATCCAGTCACGTCCGCGCGCACGGACAAGCGAACCCGGCGAAAATCCGCTTTGCACCATTACCTCCCGGCTCAATTATTACGTGCGATTCGGGGTGTGACACCAGCGCAAGGTAGTGAGCTTGAGGGGTGCAACTAACAATACAAAAGACACGAATTCAGGTCTGATCGACACACATCGCGTGCGGCCCTATCCCGCAACCGCATTGCCGTTCCGGCATTACGCGCTCACATCCGATTGGCTTACCTATGTGGCAAATTAACAAGAGTTAAGATCAGTTTTTGGCCCTACATATTTTTCAAAGACGTCTTCGCACTCGCAAAGGCCCCCGGTCTGTCCATGGTACCGGGGGGGTCAAATTGCCCGACCCGGCCAAGGCATGGCCCATGTTTGGAACGAACATTATTACGCATTGTACGATCGCACTTTTCGCATTTTGTACGATGCCGGCATCGATGAGGAACGCGCAGACAAGCTGGCAAGGCAGCACACACTATCTGTAGCATTGAGGTCCGTGCGGAAGACCGCGCGCTTTGGTGTCGTTACCGCAACGACCGGCAAAAAGAACACGGCACGAACAGAATTTATGATCCATGTGCCATACGTGTGACATGGAAGCGCCGATACGCGATGGCATGTGGCAGGAAAGCATTGATTTTAATAGCACTTCCTGGAATGACCCCAGGCGGCGCAAATTAAGCGACCTACAAACGAAAAAACCCGCTAACGCATTGGCGCTGCGGGTTTTAGTTTGGTTGCGGGGGTAGGATTTGAACCTACGACCTTCAGGTTATGAGCCTGACGAGCTACCGGGCTGCTCCACCCCGCGTCAAAATGCAAAGCGCGGGGCAAAACCCGCGCCGTTCGGGGCTATGTAGCAACGACCCATGGCAATGGGAAGGGCGAAAAGCGTTGCATTTCATCTAGATGTCATGAAACAGCGGCAAAAAGTGACAATGTTGGGGGTTGCAGGGGGAGCTGACGCCAGCTTCGGCGACGGCCTTGCCGCCGCCGCTCGTTCGATTATTGCCGATGGCCGTCGCGCCCTGACCGACCCCGAGCTGTCGGACCCGGAAGCGGTGCACGAAGTGCGTAAAGCGCTCAAGCGCTGGCGGGCGTTGCTTCGGCTGCTCGGACGCCCGCTCGGCGAACAGGCCGACCAGATGCGGATGGAAGCGCGCGAGTTGATGCGGGCCATCGCCGGCGCGCGCGACGCCCAGTCCGCGCTCGATGCATTGGGTGACCTGCGCAAGACCGAGACGCCGTTTTCCCTAACATCGACCGAAACAATCCGCGCGCGGTTGACGGAAATACGAGATGCGGCGGAAGCGAAAAGCTTCACCAAGACGATGCGCGACCGGCTCTCGCGCTATCTCGACTATGCAACGCTCTCGCTGGAGCGCTGGCCGCTCAAGGCCATCGATTTCGACACGGTGACCGACGGCCTCACGTCAACCTACCGGCGCGCACGGCAATTGGTGCCGGACGGCTGGACGGATGCCGAGGCCGAGCATTTACACGACCTCCGGCGGCGCGTGGTCGAACACCGCCACCAGATGGATCTCGTCGAACCTCTTTGGCCGCGGCTCGGGAAAGTGTGGGCCGAAGAGGCGCAGCGTCTGCGCAATCAACTCGGCGCGTGCCAGGATCTCGCGGTACTCGCGACCTTCACCGCGCCGCACCAGCCGCTTGCGCCGTGGCGATCGCGATTGGCAACCCAGATTGAGGAACGCCGGCGCGCGCATTTGAAGACGGCGCAGCGGTTGTCGGGCCGGCTATTCGCGGAAAAGCCGAAAGCATTTCGGCGGCGCATCGCCGCGCTGTGGTCCGCCCGGAATTCGCGGTAGATCGGCAACGCAAAAAGCCCGGCCGAGGCCGGGCTTTTCCGAAATGACCGCGCCGCTCAGGCAACCAACGGTTTCAGCGCGGGATGCTGTTTGAAGAATTCGAGATTTTCGAGCCAGCCATCGAGTCCGAACACGTGCCCGGCGCGTTTTACGATCAGGTAGGTCAGCACGCCGGCATAGACGAGATGAAAGTCGACGATCAGATTGTTCGAGTTTTCGATGAACGGCCAGTCCATGTGCGCGAACCAGTAGACGATCATCAGCATAACGCCGAAGCTCGCGCTCACGCGCACCATAAATCCTGTCAGCAATGACAGGCCGATTAGCAGGTGACCATATTCCACGAGGAAGGTCGTGATTGGCGCCATGGTTGGCGTTGTGAACACCACGAAGACATCGTGGAACGTCTTTGTGTGATTGAGAAAGCCGACGACCGTCCAGCCAGGCACGAACACCTGATGCGATGCGGCGTAAAGAAACGTCCACGCCATCAAGAAGCGGAAATAAAGAACCAGAGATTTTTCCATCGTTGAGTTTGGCATGGGATACGACCCTTTCCTCAGTTGGCGCCTTTGCCTGGCGGAAAGGATCTCACCGTCGTTGTCGGTCTGCTTTGATTTGACTCAAATGTTCGGGAGGAGAAAACCTGCGCCAATGGGCACTTCTAGCGTGCGCAATAAAAAACGGCCGCCATGACTGGCGGCCGTTTTAGAAATCGAAACATCGTGTTGAGGAGAAGCAAGCGTCCTTGGCAGGCCTGGCAGCGACCTACTCTTCCAAGCCTTGAGGCTTAGTACCATTGGCGCAGGAAAGTTTAACGGCCGAGTTCGAGATGGGATCGGGTTCAGTCTCTCCGCAAATACCACCAGGCCGGCCAAGGACGATGATGAAGTAAAGCTGTTTCTAATCAGTGCGCACCAAACGCATTCCATCAGGAACACGAATGGGCATTGGAAATGAGAGCAATCAAGACAATCGAGCTATTAGTACCGGTAAGCTCAACGCGTTACCGCGCTTACACACCCGGCCTATCAACGTGGTGGTCTACCACGGCTCTCAAGGGAGAACTCGTTTCGAGGTGGGTTTCTCGCTTAGATGCCTTCAGCGATTATCCCGTCCGCACATAGCTACGCTGCACTGCCGCTGGCGCGACAACAGCTCCACCAGAGGTGCGTCCATCCCGGTCCTCTCGTACTAGGGACAGATCCTCTCAATTCTCCTACACCCACGACAGATAGGGACCGAACTGTCTCACGACGTTCTGAACCCAGCTCACGTACCACTTTAATCGGCGAACAGCCGAACCCTTGGGACCTGCTCCAGCCCCAGGATGTGATGAGCCGACATCGAGGTGCCAA